>ERZ1740065.2451-NODE-2451-length-11517-cov-11.475833_pt1 | contig 11517 bp, 9 predicted proteins | sample MGYA00581738_ERZ1740065 | MGnify/ENA primary metagenome ERZ1740065 (study PRJEB43018, sample SAMN04849749) | marine metagenome | isolation source: floating plastic debris | place: Pacific Ocean | collected 2008-09-01 | study: EMG produced TPA metagenomics...
GATCCTAGTACCAGCGCCGGCACGTCACACCCTTCACTTATGGCAGCTAATCCACGATCTTACAATCGAATGCTGATTAGCCCCCCCCCCTTCTCTCCCTGTGTGTGTAGACATGCACACCTTGCTGCTTATCTGACGTGTGCACGCCTTGTGGCCAGTGATTAGTCAATGAACACGAGATCACTGATCTATGAACTAGTGTTATAGGAAGAGTCTGAGGCCTCACCCATCCACCAGCGTACCCACTGTCAGCTTCACTTCCACGCCAATGTGACCCACTCGCCCCCTTCTCATTGTAGATTCATCCAGCAGAAGCTGGAGCGGGCCAGTGTGATGGAGAAGCAGCTCGTCTTCAACGAGATACTGAGTGCGGCGTATAGCCTGATGACTGATGTATTCGGTGAGCCACTGTCTCCGATTGTATGATATCCACATGCTATGACTGCCTGTCAGTGCTCAATATGATTATTGTAGGTAACTACGTGATACAGAAGTTCTTTGAGTTCGGTTTGCCTGATCACAAGCAAACTCTAGCTCAGAAACTGAACGGACAAGTGTTGCCTCTGGCCTTACAAATGTATGGCTGTCGCGTTATTCAGAAAGCATTGGAGTCCATTCCATCAGACATGCAGGTAAATTTCTTCATCTAAGTTAACACTATGACACCAAATATGATGGTTGCACTTCCCCCAGCCTGTGTGAACTGATGGCCTCCACGCTGTCCATGCTGTCGTAGATCGCCATAGTGAAGGAGTTGGATGGTCACGTCCTCAAATGTGTTAAAGACCAGAATGGTAACCATGTCGTTCAGAAGTGCATCGAGTGCGTTGAGCCCATTCACCTGCATTTTATCATTGAAGCCTTCCACGGCCAGGTAAGCCACTGCCAGTCGATCATGTGACCGATCATGTGATGGTGATATCAGCTCAGCTGTGGTGCAATAACCAGGTGTATTGCCTGTAGTATACATCTGATAGGTATGATGATGTTAGCTGTAGTGATAATTGGCTGCCCTATGCTCCAGCCTCTCTATCATTGTCTGTTGTGATGCAGGTATACTTGTTGTCGACTCATCCGTATGGATGTAGAGTCATACAGAGGATACTAGAGCACTGCATGCTGGAGCAGACTGCAGTCATACTCTCAGAGCTCCACGAACAGACGGACAGGCTTGTACTCGATCAGTATGGTAACTATGTCATTCAGCATGTTCTGGAACACGGCAGGATGGAGGAGAAGAGCAAGATCGTCTCCCATATCCGTGGCAAGGTGCTGCCCCTCAGTCAGCACAAGTTCGCTAGGTTAGCACTGCCCGAGTTTATATCACTGGTGCTGCACTGGCTCTGCCTGATGTTACACTGTCTCTGTTTCCTTCTTTATCAGCAATGTAGTGGAGAAATGTGTCTCTAACAGCTCCAGGGCGGAGAAGGCTATGCTGATTGAAGAGGTGTGCTCTGCCAGCGAAAGGTGAGCGCTGACCATCTACCCTTTCCTCCCAGCCGCCCCCTCACACACAAGTGCGGGTTACTGGCGGCTACGATCAGTACTAGCCCATCAGCTCTTTATCAACCTCGCGTTCTCATTGTTTCTCTAGTGGGCAGAGCGCCTTATACATCATGATGAAAGATCAGTATGCTAATTATGTCATACAAAAAATGTTGGACATAGCTGAGCCGAACCAGCGGAAGATCCTTGTCCACAAGATTCGGCCCCACATAGCTACCCTACGAAAGTACACGTATGGCAAGCACATAATAGCAAAGCTAGAGAAGTATCTGATGAAGAACGGAGGCGGGGACTTGAGCAGTGGCAGTCCCCTTGGCCTCTCTATGTAGTCTGAGCACATTCTTCCCTCCCTGCATCTGCCATAGGTTACATCTACCCTGAGCTATTCGCCTTCTCTCCCCGCTCTCTATATATGCGCAGCTATGTCCTGCAAACCCTCAGTGTCATTGTCACAATGCTGATTCAAGATTGCTGCTGAATAGGTTTATCTGCTAACTTAGCATAAGACAGCCTTATGTGTGGGTGAGTGTGTCTGATCAGTGTGAGTAAGAGGTTAGCTTCAACTGCTGGATAAGGGTAATAACAGTCTTGTGGTAAACAAGATCTCGCTCTCTGTCTTTCTTCCCTCGCCATCTGCCTGTGCCACTCTCTCACCCACGGCCATGCTACACCAGTCCGTGCAGTCCTTTCAATGCTCTTATCTAGTCAATGCGAACAATGTTCGATGTGTAAAGTGTATATATGAAGTATAAAATGTTTTTGTTCTTGTTCAAAATGTTCTCGAGTGTATAGAATGACGACAGCGGTTAATGCGTCGACTCTGAACGATCGCACAGTCATGTACATGATGTAAATGTGATGATGATGCAATGTTCGCTGACATTCCAGCCAGGTTGAAACAACATACTGTCTAATGAAGAGCAGCATGCTTCCACATCTCCACCCGCCTCCGCATCCACCCTTCATCTCCGGTTCCATCTCTCTCTCTCTTTCCTTCTCTCATATTTCCTTTCTGTCATATTTCTTTTCTCTTGCGCTGTGTCTGCCGTAAGCCAAAGGCTATTAATGACACAAGCTTCTGACCAAGGCTCAACGATAATTAGGTGCTATGTATAGTGTACTATAGAAAATAAACAATTTGAATCCATCCCTACACCCATCGTCCTCATCATCATAACCTAAACATTAACTAATGATCTTGATTCTGTGCCTCCAATCACCCTCTCTGTACTGGAGGCCTACCACCGGCTAGTCCCAGCAGGACATTCTGTTATTACCCTTACTCACGAGGTGTGCGTGTGCGGTGTATGGTGCTGCATGCGCTAGGACTACTGGTATGCTAGCTTATCATCTAAAACCTTGTATGTATTCACTATTTATTTTCCTAGCTTGACATGACATTTCGGGTGCATTTTATCAGTACTGTGACACAGTCAGTAGGATAACTGGCTCCCGTCTTTTCGACTCAAGATGTGTATATTTGTATACATAAATTTATCCTTGCATGTATCATTGATTGTCAATCATTGATCACATGGATGTATGTAAAGCGTAAATAATTTATAAATGTACAAAAAGAAAATATATTTCAGAACTGTTGTATCCATATTACCACTACTCAGCTCTAGTACGCTCATCCTGTTAATTGGTCATGTACTACCATTGTGTGATAACTTTTGAAAACTTTCTGTGCTGTATACAACACAATCCTTGAGGCAAGTTCTGTATAATGGTTGTTTGATGTGAGATCCATTGCAGAAATAAAATGAGTTGAATTTACAATTCACCAGACCTTACTGTTATCCACAAACTATACAGTTGTCTAGATGATATTCTTGCTGCACTATTTGTACACCATTTAGTGTGAGATTCATTTGCTGTGGAGGGCAGAGGCATTGTGACGTGTTCTGCTGCATGAACCATAGACGTACGAAGTACTAGCTCCATGGCGTAAACCACCTCGAAATGTGTCACTGGTACTAGTAGTTGCCAGTTGGTTAATCACTCATGATTAATGTTTTTTTTCTGAATGCCCATCCAGTTCTGAGTTGTAATGAAATTTTACATGTTCAACCAGAGTGACATCGGTGCTGTTTTGAGACACGGGAACGGGACTTGCTACGTCCCAATATTTGTCCCCTCGTGCTATCTTCGTTTGTCAGGTAATGCTCGCGTATATTGCCACATCCGGTTGTCGAAGCACTTTCTGTACTCTAGCTGGGAAAAAGCCATCTCTCAAGTTGGACTAAGATTTCCTGCTTTCATCGATATTTCTCACTCTTTCTTAAGTAAGACAGTACTTCACGTCAAAACTGAGATTATGAACTCGTGTACATTCATATAGTTTACTTATATTACAATACATGTGCATGTCATCACCATCCATCGTCAGAGTTCGCTGAGACCCAGGCTGCAGTTGTAGTTTTATAGAAGTAAGGACTCATTATATACATGCCTGCACTGAAAATTAATCTAACTAAAACAGACAAATCGTATGTTCTTGTTTGGGGTTATTTTCCGCCGACAACGTAGCGTATAAGATATTGCATGATTGTCTTCCAGGGTGCCAATGTGATATTTCCAGTGTTGTTGTCTTTGTCTTTGTCTTTGCGTGTTAGTAAAAATGTGTAATTGCCATTTGATGTTTTCTAGGTGGAACCCGCTATCTCTTTTCACTTAAGTTGACGAAGAGAGAATGGTATTAGCTGCAGAAGAAAAGAAAGGGCCGCTTTCTAAGAAAGGGGTAGGTACTAGTATGTATACACCCTAGCGCTCTGATCGCTGGCTAATTGAGTAGTATCTAAGATTTCAATAAAAATTAAAATATATAAATATTGATATTCTTTCAACGATATGCTATGTAGCATCACATATCACGGTCTGCAGTAGAATACGCACATGATTCCAAAATGATTCCGAAATGATTTCCAACGAATAAATAAAGTTCTCCAGTCCAGTTGATTTTGTCAATTGGTCCTACAACATTGGTTGATTACCTACACGTCACGTCACTAAATAGTTTGCTCTGCAGTTACCATTCTATGATGATGATCTGGTGAGGAAACAGCCGCCACCGTCTCAACAAGCTGATGGGGTAATCGAGCCTTACGTCAGAGATGTGCGCCTCGGTGCCCAAGGAATTCTCAGTAGGGTGAAAGTGAGCAAAATGTTTGCGTTTAAAAATATTTATTTGGTTCCTGTTCTTGTTATTATCAACTCTAAAATGATCTTTTCAGAATTTTAATGACAGCGTCTCCAGCAAATTTTTGACCGCTAAGAGTCACTCTCTTGGCGTAGTTGAATTTCTGCAGAGCGAGCCGGAGCTGTGGCAGAGGGCACTGATTGTTGGTGTCGCCGGGGTCACCGGGTTTATTAGTGGCTATAGAAGTGAGCAGTATAAGATTACGTCCAGTGCCGCTGTCGACAGCGATATTTCATTTATGATTTTGTATTTGTAGGGTCGCGATATGTTCAGATACGTAACACACTGCTGCTAGGCGGAGCCGCAACTACTGTCTGTTGGCCTAAGCAGACAGTGGAATTTGCTACTCAAGGCTTTAACTTTGCAAAAAGGCCATTTGACGGTCTCTGGGATGAATACTGTAAGTGTTAGACAGACTCGTAGTTGTTCACACGGTCTAATCGCTGCCTCCTTACTACCGTTTCTGGTGTTTCACAGCTCCGTGGTCAGTCAAGTCCATTGACAGGAATTCCTCCTCTACAGCCTCCAAGGTTTGTTAATTGCTGGCCTACGTACTGGACTAACTGGTCGGACGACTAATACGCTATTCATTCGGCCATCTTATGTCAGAGTCTAAACAGAACAACGCCATCTTATATCATACATGACGTGTGCTGACTAGATAGCTGAACCAGGCCAGCAGCACCACAAGTCATGATGCTCATATGGACTGTCTACACCAGATAAAACACTGTAAAAGCGGAAACATTAGCGTGGAAATACATTTAGCAAGCATCACTATTTACTGGAGATAGCTTGTGATAAATTCAGCTAAGTTTGCTGTTGGAGTTGTCGCGTCATGAAAACTTTTGGGAGCTGTCATCTCGTTATCAATAGAAACCCTGCGATGATTGTAAGCATATTTGTGACTGTATAGATGCTGGTTTTTTCGGTGGGGAGGTACTTCTACTCCATTCTTGAAAAAGACTCCATCCATAAAAGCTAAAATTTCTCGATACTTTGCTCATTTTTGGAAAACGTTAGATGTTTTGCCGGCTAAAGTTTCTACTTTTACATTAGGCTATGTGATGACTGTAGACAGGAGCTGACTAACCTTAATGAATTCATATCCCTCCGGAATGTGCGCAGATACTGTTGTCTGGCGTACTTGTGCATAGGAAGAGTTCAATTTCTTATATAACGGTACAATTTAAAATCTTCATGAACAGAAAAAACCAATTCCACAAAACCTTCCCTGTTTATTAGCATGATTTTGGATCAAGCTGAGACTACGTGAAACCAAAGAGAATGCTGTGCAGCAATTATGAGGCATTACTTATCGTTGATGTGGGAAACCAGGGCTTGCGGTAGAACTCCACCTACTGTAAGAGAAACATACAGACGGTGTTAGGTGTTAGATATGTTGGCGACAGGAGGCCACTGGAGGCTGGTAGCTACTTCTGTCACGCTGATGTGGAATCTTAAACGCACCTGCTCAGAATTTTGAATCCTCTATTTATCAATGTTGGAGTTATCCTCCTGATAAAATGCTGTGAACTGCTGAGTACCCATCCTGTGTAGCCAATCAGGTCTTTGTGGTCCGTATGTGTCAGCTGACACAATGTCAGTGCTCTCCAAACCGCCCTCGGTCAGTCGATCAGTTAGTTAATGTGTTGTTTGTTTGATTGTGTTTTATTACTGTAGTTTTAGATGGATTTATATAGTATGATAGACGTTGAATTAGTTATGCGTTGTGTATTCGATGCTAGCTGGAGACAGAATTACTTCCAGGTTACAGGCTGGCAGAGATGTCAATCCATCAATCATTCTTACCACTGCCCCTATGTCTGGCAAGGCTGTCAGAAAGAAAGTTCCAATACATCGTGTTCAACCTCAAACTCACCACTAGTGTCTTCAGAAAAATAAATTCTTGTGATATGATAATCCATCTCTCTCTCGGTACGTTATGCCTCACCGCTGTCCGCTGACAAGACTTGCCACAGACACGCAGGTGCTTGCGGATTTTTCACTCCTCCCTACGGTCAATGCACAGGTGATCCTAGTCATTAGAAACCCAACAACTTATAATTAGTATCCTAGAACAGCCAATGTATCCTCTACCCAGAACAGATGTAAAAAAACTTCCTCCTTACCATTGATTCGTCTTGATTCCATCCGTAAACCATTTCGACATGAAATTCTCATCGACTCATTCTAGTTTCTCACCGGTATTTATTTCCTCAGTTTTACTTCAGTTTCAGTCCATGTCTAGTTCTGTCAGTCCGTCAATATAAAAAATATCTAGTTCTATCAGTCGTTTGTAATTAGATGAAATATTGGTCATTGCTAATAAGTACAAGTTTCAAATTTTCAGTCAAAGTGTAAAACTATCGCTATTAACTAGTCATGTTATTCAGTTTGCATTGCTGCTCCGTGATTGGGCGTATTTATTTCCTTGGTAGGAAGCGGAGGAAGACCACGGTCAGGCTAATACAGAAGACAAGGACATGTACTCGACTCGCGACTAGCACTCACCCAACACCTGATTGAGTTGAGACATTTACACTGCCTTGGCAGGCAAGTCAACCAGCTGTGCGATTTTTTTAAAGAATGAGTTTGTCTACAGATATTACTTTCGGTCATATCTGCCCATCTGTGTGCGAAAGCCTGTGTTGATAAGTTTCGAGACGAATTATCTATATTTAACTGAACGCTTCCTTTATCAAGAGTGAAATGGCTGTCTCAGACGTGTGGACACCTGGTCTAATTATATGTGGGATGATAAATCACATTTCTATGTCTAGATTCGATTTTCATGAGCATGTCCGACTTTTGATTTCCACCCATCACGGGAAGGTTTGATCCTGTCAGCTGCTGGCCCTGTCATCATATCCGGAAGCTAATCACACTCTTCTCACCCTCACGCATGACGACGGCGGGTCTACTTGTCTACTTCCTGTTTGGTGCTGCCCTCTGTGGCCATTAACAGTGAGGCTCGCCACGACTGCCTGCTCACATCTGGAGAGAAATGCTGGCAATATTTTCTTACACCTCTCTGCCGATAGTGAAGGCTGTGCTGTGTAGCCGCAACAGGTCCACGCTCTGGGGCTCTGTTATGCATCCTGGCTTCTGTCCCAAATGATGATAACAAGAGGATGATTATAACAAAGAAGAGCGATGATACCTGATTTTTACTACAGTTTTAGTCATCCGAGCAGACAGCAGATGCAGCAGAACGCACTGAAGTCTGTGGTGCCTGGAAAATCTGCTCTCAGACTCATCTGTCTCGTTTGCTCGGTTACCTAGCAACTATATTTATGCTTAGCCCCAGTTGAGAAGTTCCAACCCCCTTTCTCAACTGGTCAGCTAGCTATTTGCCTGCAGCTGCTCTGCTTGTGAGAGAGAGGGTCCAGCTACTAGTCCATAGGACTGCCAGTCACATTAGCCTAATGCCTGTAGCCCATTCATCAACCTCTCAGTCTCTATCTCTCCTTGAGACTTTCCTGATAATCACTGACTTTCCATGCGTTGATGGGATGCGATGAGCCGGTGTACGAGTCAGTTAACGCCTTATCGAGGAAATTGATATTATTTTCTTTGCTATTCCATTATTTTATCACTAAGTCTGTTCTCCCAGCTCTGGCTCTCTTAGATTGTTGTGCTCTTTATTCCCAGTAGTGATCTCCCTTCATTCTCTACATGCCGCTGATCAAGGCTGCATTTTGAATGGAGAGGATTCTGGTTTTTCTCCCCCACCTTGCCAATACTATATCCCCAGAGGCTGCGATATCAGCAGTGTGTCTATAGACATGGAAAGATACCATCAGTATGTACATCGACATTGAGAGACCCCAGCAGTATGTACATATACATGGAGAAATACCAGCAGTATGTCCATAGACATGGAGAGATACCAATTGGTTCAATTATACGACCAGATATCAACCTGGATTTCTCCCTGCAGTCTTGATATTGTCATCCTCCCTGTCTCCTGCCTTCTGCAATCATCTTTTTGTATCTGTCTGCCATGTTGTTCATACAATCTTGTCCAGCTTCCATCTGGTTTCATTGCAAAGAGTTTGTCCCCTTTCCGTGTTATGAGGTCGTTGCAATATCACTGATGGATATTGGTTGGTGTATGCCGATGTTCATCTCATTCATATTTTTGCAGTTTTCGATCACTCGCTCCTCTAGAGTAGTAACTCAGTAACATAGTACCTGATAGCCTGCGTGTCATTATAATCATTTATTGTCCTTTATTACATCCACAGTTAGATCACCTGACACTTAGAGCTTCGTTGCTGCTAGTTCTATGGAGCCAGTGCTCATGGTGCCCCAGTGCCCATGGTGTCCCAGTGCCTGTGGTGCCCCAGTGCCCATGGTGTCCCAGTGCCCACGGTGTCCCAGTGCCCCGCGGTGTCCCAGTGCCCGCGGTGTCCCAGTGCCCGCGGTGTCCCAGTGCCAGCGGTGCCCAAGAGCCCAAGAAGACACAGTGCCAGCGGAGTCCCAGTGCAAACGGGGTCCCTGCGTGTCATTTTAATCTTTTATTGTCCTTTATTACATCCACTGTTAGAGCTCCTGACACTTAGAGCTTCGGAGCTTCTTGTTCTTTGGAGCCAGTGCCCATGGTGTCCCAGTGCCCACGGTGTCCCAGTGCCCGCGGTGTCTTGGTGCCCGCAGTGCCCCAGTGCCCGTGGTGTCCCAGTGCCTGCGGTGCAGTTGATCTGTTGTGCAATTTGGAGGCAGGTGTCACAGTATCTATTTACGCCTAACCTATGCTATTATTGACAGCGCTAATTTTGTAATCTGTCTTGACAAATTGCCTTCACATTCTACAAATCACCTTATTTCTTACGGCTGTGCTACGTTTCACACATCACCACAATACCTGGCCTGGCCTGCGCTGATGAGCTCCTAAGCTCCGCCCCCTTTCCAACCCTACTGCAATCTGCATCTATTCACTACCTATTTGTGAATGACAGATATTGGCTGCGATAGTGTGCCAGAGAGAGAGAGGCGCAGGGAGCGGCTGTCTGCGTCTAGATTCGACTATGTGAGATCAGTTGCCACTAAGCCATCTCTGTGATTAGTCAATTGTCACTAATCTCTGTGCAAGGGATTAGTCTCTGTCAACTCTATCTCCACGTTTTATATCTGTTTATGTTCTACCATTCATCAAGATGCCTCGCCATATGTTTACGTTTCTCCTACTTAGTCATCTCTTCTACTCTTCATACGGTGAGTTACATCCAAGAACTCTATTCTCATAACAGAGTCGGGAGTCGATAAGACTTTGAGTTGGTTTGCAGGCAAGGACATGTCGCTGGTGATACGAGGAGAGCTGGTCTTACAGAGGTCCCTGCCGGATGTGATATCGGAGTCCACTCTGCACACGCTGAAAACTGAGGTTGGTACCGCTCATACCTGGTCCTATGGGGTGGGGTGGGAGTGTAGAAACCACTCTCTCCTGAAGAACTTGGAGGGGAGAACTTTGGCTAAACATGCCAGATGGTGCCAGTCACTCTCCTTCACAATCACATGGAATTAAGACTGTCCAATTGAACCCGTACTAGTCGATGTAAATGTGTCTGACGTGCAAGAGAGCCAGAGTTTGCCATCTCCGAGCCGTCTGTCTGTATCTCTCCCAGTGTAGGATATTGGTATTTGTTTGCCAGAATGGCCACGTCAGGAGACATGTCAGCGGTTCGTGCCTAATGTCATTTCACACCGATCACCATATCCTTCCTCACTCTACAACTTCCCGACGAATACATTAGGGATGCTTCAACTCTTCTGGTGCTGCATAAAATCATCAGCAGCCCCCATGTCTCTCGCTCATTGGCGGCTCATTAGTCTTTTGTCTCTATGGTATAGGAAATCTCGATTCATATTGATGACACCGCTCTTCCATACTACTAGCAGTTTTGATTTAGCAATGCTAATAATTTGTCAGTTCAGTTTTACAAATGTACATACTGACAGACCAGCCTTGTCAACAAGGCTTCTATTCTCAACCAGACCTCCGACACATAGACCTCCGACACATAGACCTCCGACACATAGACCTCCGACACATAGACCTCCGACACATAGATCAGGCTGGATGACCACACTCAACATTCTTCTCATCATGTTTTATTTTGTTGCTAGGATACCATCTAGTGGTAGTTAAACTAGCATGAGATCCATCTCCATCGCTGAGTGTCGCTGAAGGGTGGGCCACAGTTGAAAACAACGTTGATTGCATTCTCTGCAAACTGTTGTACTTGTAGGTCTCTTCACTGATAGCAAGCGAGATCCAACTGCCAGTGCAATGTATCAATCTACATGTAGAGTTTAGGTGATTACAGGCCCTCTCCATCACTCTCCCAGTACGATGCACTGTACTGAGTAGAAGACAGGTTTGGCTAAATGAGTTGATTTTGATTGCAGTCGACAAAATGAGACTTTACCCACTGAAACTGTAGCCAACTATTCGCTGAGTCTACAGCAGGATGGATGCCTGAGCGGAGGCTACGGTGATTTGGCTATTCACAACGTAGCTAGCCTGGGTGTGAAATCCATCGCTGTTATTTCTCCTTCAAGCTCAGATTCCCTCTTCTGGAAAGGTACTTTCTGATCTTCCACCACTACCTGTGCCTAATGTTGCTTTCTCACTTTCTTACCTTACATCTCTATCTCTCCCTCCATCCCAAATTTTATCAAATTTATTTGGCCCACCCCCCTTTTTCCGTCTTCTTTCATTCTCCTTCCCTCTGCGCCTGCTCGAGAACGAAAGGCAAAACCACAAACGTCACACACCACAAAAAAAGCACAAGGAAGGAAGAGAC
>ERZ1740065.2453-NODE-2453-length-11511-cov-11.620723_pt1 | contig 11511 bp, 9 predicted proteins | sample MGYA00581738_ERZ1740065 | MGnify/ENA primary metagenome ERZ1740065 (study PRJEB43018, sample SAMN04849749) | marine metagenome | isolation source: floating plastic debris | place: Pacific Ocean | collected 2008-09-01 | study: EMG produced TPA metagenomics...
TTTTTTTTTTTGTTGTTGGTTTTTGTGTTTTGTGTTGGTGTTTGGTGTTTTGTTGTGTGTTTTTTTGTTTTTGGGTGATGTAGGTTTGGGTAGTTGGAGATGTGTTGGTGAGATGGAGAGAGTGAGAGAGGGAGCGTGGAAGGAGAGGGAAAGGGAGAGGGAAAAGAAGAGGAGGAGGGAGAAGGAAAGGGAGAAGGTAAGGGAGAGAAGGAGAGAAGCAGAGAGGGAGAGAAGCAGAGAGGAGAGGGAGGGAGAGGGGAGGGAGAGGGAGTAAGAAAGGATGAACACACTCTGACATCTGACAATGTAATGGCTGTAATGCTAGGCTATAAAGGAATGACTCTGTAATGTTGCAATCTCCCATGTAACAAGGCAAGATAGTATAACTCCCAACTCTAACCACATACACAGGTCAAGCCATAGCAATTAGAACCTATACAAGAGGTAGCAGCAGGCTGTCCATGTGTCTCTCACAATGAGATGGCGACTCTGACATGCCAAAAAATGAGCCGCATGGAGACAATAACTCCAGTGCACACGCAATCTCTCAAAATTGTCTCCACCTAGATCTGGGACACCTCACTTGCTCTCAAACATTGAGCAGCTGCATAAGAATTTATATTCAGAATGTAGAGGAAGTGAAGCCTTAGGTCTTTAGTGCAGGAGGCAATAAAAATGGGTCAGGAGGCCTTTATGATAATAAAAATAAGTTTATGATGTGAAGAAAAATAAATAGATTAAAAAAGATAAAAAATTGAGAATTGTCTGAGGAAGTGGCTGGCGGAGTTTTCAATATGGCACACAATGCTTTTACAAAGCTCAGGTTGAATGCAAAGACTATTGTATGGAAGAGATGAGACACTGGCAAAGCCTATGACACCGCCCGTAATACGGATGACTGGACGTAAAACGCTGATTGAGAAATGTTCCTGATGTTCACACTCTCCTCATCCTGCTGGTAACTTTTTGGCGAGAAGAATGTCTTTAGACTGACAGGAAGGAAGAGTAATGAGCCGGAGAGAATCGCGACTGCCGCGAGGATAAACCCTGCCTTTATGTTGACATCCACTTGTAGGTAAGCTGAAACAGAGAGGAGTGAGGATGTTACTCATCCGTCTTACGTCTGATGGAGCAACCATTCAGGGGTGATTATCTATTTCTTCACCCTGGATGCTCTTGAATAATTCCTCAAGAACGCTTCAAAAATTCTTTAGAACTATTCAAGAATTCTTAGGAACGATTCAATAATTCTCAAGAACTCTTCAAGAATTCTCAAGAACTCTTTGATAATTCTTAAGAATTATTCTTGGTTATGAAGAAACTCTGGGTGGGAAAATAGGCAACTATCAATACATAATATCATCGTCAGCGACTTACTGGCTAGGAAAGGAGCCGCGGTGCCGCCGATCCCCTCAAACGTCAGCTCTAGCATGTACATCAGCACTGCCTTCTCTGGAGTTGCGATCTCCATGCAACAGGCGTACATGTTACCAAAGGACTTCAGAGCTCCATAAATGCCCATAAGTAGGTCGAACTGACCTAAAAATAGAAGCAATAATAAGAGAAGATAGTGACGCAGGAATCAAAGGTGTTGATTGGTGGATTTTCCTACCACTGGTTTTGGTGCAGAGCAGTCCGAGCCAGATAACACCTTTGGAGACAGTGGTGAATATCTGCATAAACGTTGAGCTGAATCGAAAGAAATGTGAGAAGATGAGGTAGAGGAAGACAGAGCAGAGAGATGTCACGCCCATGATTGTCACACCTGAGAAGAAAACAACATGGATAAGTGAGTGAAATTCGCTATACAAGACATACGCGTAAGTACATAGTGATATAGTCCTGCACACGTACCGCAGGCGAATTCATCATTGGTGAACGACAGGTGGTGGGTGAAGTAGTCTCCAGCGATGGCACTGAATGCAACCGTCGAGAAAGAGTTCATAAATGCGTAGACCAAGAAGATGATGACCTGAGAGACAGGAAGCAAGCATGGTATTAGATGTCTGTCTGTGCCACGAGCTGCAGCGATGTCACAATGGAACTTACCGATGGACTTTTACACAGGCTGATCAGAGTGCTCCTGTTAGAGTTCTTATCGGCTGACTCCTCGTCTCTTTCCTGCCTCGCCTCGTCTTTAGTCTAATGCAACCAGAACAAACATGTGCATTCATTCATAAACAGTATAGTAGTACACAGGGAATACCGGGAGTTGTCATTCCTCACCTCCTCATTATCCACATGTTGGTTGATAGCGACAGAGCTGAATAGAGTGGACAAATACGTAGAGTCCTTGATGCTGGCTCGTCTTTCTCTGCCTTCTCGCATGTACAGCTCTGGTGCTGGCAACTCATACACCCCTTTCCTCTGATCTGCAACGTGCAATCAACGCTTATGAAACCAGGTTCTGTAACGAGTTTCGCTGGCTCACGTGTGCAGCCGCTCACGCATCACTAATCCAAACAGGATGCTTAATCACATTTAGGGAATGGAAATCAGTAAACAGGTACGGTGAGGGGGTCAATCGAGACATGGAACAATTACCCACCTCTGATCTTGAGGGTGAAGATGGGCTCGGGGCCAGTGCTGTCTTTCTTCTCTACCTCCTTGGCGACGGGTACGAACACGATTCCGCAGAATATATTGAGAGAGGTCAGGCCAGCGAGTATGAGGAATGTCGGTGTGAAACCAAGTGATGACATGGCAGCACCTGTGGATTAAACAAACATCGGCACGTGAGAAATGTAAATGAAGATGAAATAGGGAGAGATCGAGGGAGTCAGACTAGGGAATCATGAGTGACTCATAATCTAATCAACTAATGAATGGATGACAGCAGAACTAGTATAATCGTGGTTTGGTGAATGAAATGTGTGTTAAAGCTGAATCATGGAAATCAACATATTAGGAGAGAGGGAGAGAGAGAGAGGGAGAGAGAGAGAGGGAGAGAGGAGAGGAAGAAGGAGAGAAAGAAAGAGAAAGAAGGAGAGAGGAGAGGAAGAATGAGAGAGGAGAGAAAGAGGGGGAAAGGGAGCAGTGAGTAGGATTGTGATATTTACCTGCGAGTGGGGGAAGGATCATTGTGCCGAGGTTGAAGCTGAGCATGAGAGCAGCGTATGGCACGAGCTGATATCCAGGGAAGTAGAGCGAAGTGGCGGAGTAAGTGGCCGTCCGCGAGATGGCAGCACCAATTCCTGAAGGTATGAGTAATCGTTAGCAGACAATAACAAACAGGTGAGAGCAGGTGGCTACCAGAGATGATGACTCACCACATAGAATACCCGAGGCTAGCAGGGCCTGCCATGCTTCCATGGTAAAGGCTGTCGTACCGATTCCAGCGGCCATTAGAGCCCCGCCCACCACTTGCAGGCTCCTCTCTCCAAACCTCTTGTTCAGGTAAACAGCTGGGAGGCCTGGATGTAGATGGTGAGACTTACGTCATGTGACACACAAACACAAAAGTGGAATAAAATTATTTTTAATGCTTTCCTTCGCAAAATTTCTGCGCAATGAAATTGAATAATAAGATTAGTAGCAGAGGGTGGATGGTAGCCGCATGGTAGCTTGAGACTAGGAGACATCTACCACTTTACGTCAGATGTACAACACTTGAGAGGTATATTATTATAGAAGGGAGAGAGAGAGTTTACCGAGAAGTAGAGATACAGCCAGCTGTATTGATCCAATCATAGCTGATAGTTTCCTGTCTTGGAAGCGGTCCTGGTAGAAGACGGAGAGCAGCGTCGCTGTGCCGACCACATAGCCTGAGCTGAATACCTGAGAGATGCAGGCTGCGACGAGCACCACCCATTTGTACCAGCCAGGTTGGCCATTAGAGAAACAACAGGCAACCATTCTACTTTCAAAATCAGCGTCAGAGAATCTAAAAACCGCAAGGAATAACAAATCTTAGATATTGTACAGATTGATTTAGACAACAGCTAGAATGAATCAAATCTCAGACTGTACATAATTAGCTAATGATGGAGAGGCAGGAGAGATGCTCACCATGTGAAGATTTGTTTGGTTGTGACAGAATCAATCACTGCTTCGCTTTTATATAGGCTGGTCATAGATGATGCGTATCACCTGTTTGTGCATGTCAGTTGGCTCAGCTCCAGCCTGAGCCTTTCTCAGCTCCAGCAGTGCAGGTATTAGCCTCTCTCCTATATTACCATTACTCAGCAGTTTTGTTAACTCCAAGGAGTGGCCGGCAACCAGTTGTCTTTAAGATTTACAGACAAAAAACTAAATAAAAACTATTAAACCGACAGCGATGACAGATTCCTTTTCGGCCATGACGGTTTTCTGCTTGGTCAAGATTTAGCTCCAATAATTCTGTGAGAATTAGGAGGCGTGTTTACGTATGCGAGATACAGTAAGTGCAAAACAAAATGCACATTATAATATAAATAATAGAAAGACAGAAATGGCGGCTAAACCTCGCGAACGATGGATACAAACAGATTTCCTCAACATTAGTGCGGGTGTCTTAATTCTGAGTGGAGCTGAGGCTACTACTTCAAACTCGGAGGAGATAGTGCAAGACAATACTTTCTGTGTAAAATGGGCGGCAAGGGCGCAGCATCTGATTCATCGAGGATTGCAGCATCGCAGAAAAAAGGTCAGCAGACGTAAAGCGTAAAGTCTTACGTCCGCAGACGTTACATTTCAATGACTCCGATTGTCATACAGAAATGAGCCACATCGCAGACATTCAATCGGCATTCAGATCCACCTCATTGATTCCTGGATTGGTGATATGTAATGATAGTGACAGCGTGAGCGCGTGTCTGCTGTTCGTGGAGTGCAAAATGCAGCAGAGAGAAAACTGGTAGCCAGTTTTGTGAGGAGGGAGGGAATTTTTCTGAGCAACAGATTATAAGGAAGCAGTTACCAAATATTGACACAGCAAGTGTAAACTGCAGAATAAACTGCAGAACGCAGCTATTCTGGGAGGGGTCAGCATCTGTCTGTTTGCAGAGCAGACAGATGGTCTGGATTCGGCTGCCTTGCATTCAATGGCAGTGGAGAGTATTGAGCTCTAAATATAGAAGGTCTGTGCAATAAAGTTTGTTGGTGTCTTTGTGATTCACAGAGTAATGAAAACATTTCATATTATCCAGAGGAAGGTATGCAATGGCAGACGGTAGATGGGAAAGAAATGATCACAGTAGTAAACTGTAAGTACTAGTGTAAGTCTAAGTGTAAGTAAACTGTACGTCTATAGAGAAGAGCCAGTATTCCCTTCTGCATCCTTTACTGCCATTGCATCATTACTACCGTGGGAGCGGGTACAAACTGATTTCCTAACTAGAACGCCAGACCCAATGAGATCTTTGTATCACAGGCAATATGCTTATACTTGGGCATAGTTGCTGAGGAGAAGGAAACAACATCCCAAAGATCTTTGGTGACCACGCTGAGGTAAGTCGACAGGTTGGGGTAAGTCGACATGCTGGGGTAAGTCGGCAGGGTGGTGGTGGAGAGATTATTCTAAGCACGGTGAGAGAGACAGGCTGCAGCCAGACAGACAGACTGCAGAATTAGATATCCTGGTCCACGCCTCTTCAACGAGTCTTGGAAGCGAAATGAAGTCACGCCGACACAGCATGAGGCAGGCAGTCCATCCTGTGTACTTTATCTATTGGTACAATGCATTCGCAGTGACGCGACACCAGCTCACTGGGTGGTTCGTTTGACCTTGAACTCATTACAGGGAGTCAGCAGAGGGGTGAGTGACTGTTGGGTTTGTCAACTCCTCCTCTGATAGCTACTAACGTTTAGGGTCTATTATCCGACTAATAACATTCTCCTGAGGCTTATGATCATATTGGAGATTGTCGACAATTATCTCAAAACCTTCCCACACCTTCCGCCTTCCACAATCCACAATCTGCAATGTCTGATCTCGCTGAGCTGAGCTCAAATATGACACAATCTTTGCTGCAGCGGATTTTACACTAAGACTAGTAAAAGTTCGGGAAAAGAATCTCTAAAAATTTTCATCAGGTAGGTTGAGAAGTATGGCGACTGCGGCATTTTTTACTGTTCTATTGGTAGGCGTGCCGGAGTCATGCGCTGGTGTTTCGCTGACTTTCGCCACACTTAAGCTTAACGCTGGAGTTTACATAAGCGGGGCGCCGACCGATAGAAGAGTAAGAAATGCCTTGACTGCATACACAGCATGGCGACTGCATCCTGACACACGCACCATATGGTACATGAGTGGAATATTCAGTCTCATAGTTTCTGATACTACACTTGCTCCTCTCCATCCCTCTCAACCTATCAGAATTTTCCGCTAACGTTCTCCCATCTTTCTGTTCTTCTCTATATCGTTGGACTTGGAACCACTACTGTATTTCTCTCCCCTTCCTGTGACCCAGTGGGCTGACAGTGAAGGGGCTTATGGCAGCAGTAGTGTGGAAAGATTCATGGGCTCGGGCCATTATAATCCTAAACTGAATGACTCAGCATTATTGAATGAGAATTATCCGGACATGATAGTGCAACTTTCCGCCGCTGCCACCTGATGAGGGAAGAGCTTTCTGTCGCCCTACCTCATCGGCGTCACCACAGTGCAAATTACTCAAACTTGACAACTGACAACCATCTCTCTATGCGGTTTCGTGACGCAGAGTCCGTGATCAACTTGGTTTCACCACACAGCAGACCCGCTGCCAGGACAAAGTGCCAATATACAGGTATAGCTTGCTGTCAGGTGGCAACGTGATTTATGTTTATCTAATAAAGGTTCATGATAAAGTTCACTCGCTATGAGATGAACTTTGTGTATCACTTGGTATCAGTCTGAAATAGAAACAGCTAATCCCTACCTGGAATCCCTACCTGGAATCCCTACCTGGAATACCGTGTTGTGTTGGCGTGTCTGTCTGTATTAACGCGACAGTTCTATAATTCCAGTTATAAGCATGATGATCTGTTACTATCATTCTGATAGCATCAGCATTGATGACTTTGCAATAAACGAGCTCAGGTACAATGATCACGTTGATGTGGAGATAGCAGTCAGCTCATATGTTCATAAGTCTCATTACAAGTCAACTGTTTATCCATTGTAAAATACATTGATGTAACATTCATGCCTTTGGCAGACAAGGCTGCAAGGAAGTTCATTGAATGATGGTGTGGTGGGATAATGGTGCGTGATGCATCGATGTGCAATGTATCTGTGAGAGATGGATCACTGTGTGGTGTAGCGGGGTGTGTGATGTATTGTTTTTTATGTATCGGTGTCTGATGTATCAATGTGAGATGTATTGGTGTGCGAGTTCTATCGATGTGAGATGTATTGGTGTATTGATGTATTGGTGTGTGATACATCGCTCATAATTCAGCAGCAAATGTAAATAAATTATCAGCCACCATGTGGAGGTGTGGGGCATTAGCAGAGAGGGAGGGAGAGAGGGAGGGAGAGAGGGAGGGAGGGATGGAGGGGATAGGAGGGGATAGGGAGGGATAGGGAGGGATAGGGAGGGAAGAGGGAGATCAAGGATCAAGGACTAGTTCCACTCCTGTAGTCCAAGTGTTTGTTTGGCTACATTTCGCATGGGCGCAGTTCAGCCTCTACCAGTCATATCAGCGGCGTAGAGATTCCAGAGGCAGAGCAGACCGTCTCTGGAGGAAGTGATGAAATAGTTTTGATGGTTGAAGCAGGTGGCGAGGACGCCCTCACGATGGAAGTCCATGCGCGACAGTAGTGTTCCTTTCTTTGGCGAGTAGAGCCTAACGACACCGTCCCAGGCGCACGCTACAACCATCTTACAGTCTGGTCGCAGCCGTACACAGTTAAAACCCTTACTAGCGGTAGATATGGCAGCCATCTTCACAAGCTCATCATCTTTCACACTCCATGTGACCACTAGCTGGGAGCCTGCTCCAGCGCAGACGCCAATGTTATGTTGTGACTGAAAGTCCATCGCGATGACTGGGTTTGTGCCATGAGTATTCAGCTTTGATTGTAATGTGTATGCAGTAGGGTCATCTACAATGATACAAAATCTTGACCTAGAAACGGGGAACCTGAACTGCTTCTCTCCATTTAGCCAAATTGGGAACCTTGATTTCTGACTTTGGTTAAAATAAAAGCAGCGACTAACTAGTGATGCAATAATGGGACAACACTCTATCAAAAACAGCAGAAACTGCATTGCAAATTCAAAATATGAGGATATACGCTCGATTTCCTTCTCGTGGACGCACTGAGAAAGCCACTAAAATTTCTATACAGTACACCCTACTTATGAAACAAGTGCAAATGCATGTGGTAAGAGTTGTCAGGAAGTTAGGATATAGTGTCAGAAGGTTTATAGATTTCTGATCATTGGATTTTTTGTTGCTTGTCCTAAAAATCCCCACAATACTGTTTGGCTGCGTGAAAAGTAGAACTGAGAAAATTCATTGTTTTGATAAATCAAGTCAAGCATGACGTCATTCTCTTTTGACTCCCAATTCATCGGTCTTGGCGTGCGAATGTCAGCGGTTGAAGATTGAAGTCAAGCGTTTCCTGTTTAATTTCTAGAAGTCAGAGTCAAACGTCAAGTTATTGATACTGAAGTCTTCCGTGAAGTCAACATATAAATAGCTGGAGGTTATAGTCACATGGGAGATGGAGCTGTGTAAGTGAGCATTGGTTGCTGCTGATAAAACCATGTAACTGCAAAGGTATTGAACGATGATAGTTATGAAAGATTTGCAAGATAACACAGATACCAATGTAGCTAAAGATGGGATGGCAGTCTGAGGGAGAGCTGTACACGGCTTTAGACTGAACTTGAGTTGAGGAAATGAAGTGTGGAATGAAGTGTTGGGGTCAAAGGTGAAGTGTCAAGTCTTTTGAAGCCATCGTAACTAAAAAAAGTGCCCAATTAGTCACTTGAGTGTAGCTAAACAACTCATGTTCCAAGCTCTGCCATAAAAGAGTCAGGCTTTTGGGAATCCCTCGTCGCTATGCCCGTACACTATCGATCAATTGCCAGCATATGCTCTCAAGCAGATACTTGTAATTGCTCTCTATTGCTTGCAATGGCTCCACATGTGTTTTAACAATGCAGTTCATTGCCTGCATTTGCTTTCAGTCCTAAAAAACACCCAACCGAGCGACTACATTGCGAAACAAACCGAGGCACAAAAATCCCGAACTTGAGAGCTTGCGGGCAATTGTGGGCAACTGCTTGAGAGCGCATGCGGGCAATCACTTGGTGGTGTGCGTGCAATTGCTGGCACAGAGATAGGAGATTCACAAAGGCTAAAATTAATTTTACTACGAACAACAGAAGAACAAGAGTATTTTGGTACTGATACGCATTCAAATCCTGCCCCATTTCTGCATCAGCTGCATTCCAAGATTGGCTGAAACTACAGCAACCGACCAAGCACCTGCGTTGATGTGACAGTCTTGTATTAGACTGCAGCTAACACCTGCACATCTAGCACAGTATGCAGCATAAATCTGCAGTGATAATGACTGTATGACCACGTCGGAGGCGTGGGATGCTGATCACCAGCACTGCTCTATCAATCACTAGCTATCCAGCATCAGATCTACCAGCCATGCTTTCGAATTCTATGTTTTCATGTTACGAACCGACCTGGAATTGTTAACCGCCATCGACGAGTCAACAGCTCTGGTAAATTCTGCTATGGCCAGCTGCATGTGTGGAGCATCCGACTGACTGGCGAGGGGGGGGGCGACTAATCAGCCATGTCTCATACCTCATTATCAGTTCACCGGGTGTTTAGGACTGCAGAAACTGCTGAATCACGTCCTTATTTAGATAATGATCAGCTGCTCGGCTGAGAGATGGTGATAGATCACCTGCGGGCACCTAAAACCTCAAGACATAGCTGTGTAGTTTACCTGTACCACGATGGATAGAATGTTTGAACCGACAGACTGTCGCCTCTGCTACACTGGTGTTTCCGCTCGCGACTATTGGAGGATGATACTTACGTCCCGCAGACTGGGATGACTCAGCTCTGGTTCAATTCACCGAGTGATACATAGCAGAAATAAAATAACAGAGTGCTGCAGCATCACATATACCTGCATTGCAATGATAATGGATATGGTGCACTTATGGGCACTTTACAGGGAAATGAGACTCTCGCTCGCTAGTCTAGTGTAGTGCTAGAATTTAAATGATGTCTTACGTTTTTATGCGCTCATAAAGGATACCACTCCAAGGGTCTACATTATATTTCTTGATGTTTGTTGTGCACACAATCTCATTCTATCCAACAATCGCAGCTGATCAACGCAAGTCGAAATAACGGACTGCATCCCACGCAGAAACAATTTCCCTGAGAGAGTAATTACTGTCGTGTTTGATTGTCACCTATTGGCCGGTCCTGGCCCCAAGAATTGTACGTCATGTTGTGTCTCGGGATGTTGCGAGGTGTATATCTTGCTATTGATGTCACGATACACAATTTTGCAATGACTTCGATACACCGACGTGTCATGTACACAGTCTACGATATGGTACATTTTGATACAATACATGTACATATAAATGCATGTATACATACCTAGTAAGTTGCATGTGGCAATGTATGAAATCTCTCCATGATGTAAAACCTTCCATCAAAGATATAGCAGTTTGAGATACAAAGAAGTTAGATCTTGTGCAGAAACAGAATCATGTTAGTGATTTTCATGGACAAGCTGTTTCTTGCTGCCGGAATACTTTTCCCACAGTGCTGAACAGCCTTCTGTTTGGACAGATGAAGCAGGGACACTCGGACACTGTAAAGCACAGACAGCAGTAGGCACTTCTGGCTATGACTAGCCTACTGGCCAAAAGGAATGATCTCCATGCCTGCAGTAGTGTAGCTGTGATCATAATGTGCTGCGATCTGCGATGCCCACACACTCATCTCCATGTAAATCAAAACACATTGCAGGCCGTTGCAGATTGAGCTCTCTAGCAGAGGAGGTAGATTAATTAGTCACCATTTGCGGTCTACTCGTAGTAGCGATAGCACGGTCAAAAGGTCGAAACCGATCAGCTATCCACTAATTTACCGTCTCCATGACCTCGCAGCAATCGCGATGTGGTGTGATGTGTTTCACCTCGCACAAAAGTTAAACCCGATGTCGCTGCTAGCGCATGATTGTGGGACATGTCGATCTCTATGACCAGCGCAGCTGATCGTGGGACATCGCACACTGCGCTGCAACATGCATGGAGATCGGGCTTTAGGAATGATGTAGAACATAATGTGGTATAATTCCTGCTGTTATTGAACACTCTGGTGGAGGCTGTCTGATGGTTCAAGTTGGCTGGTTTCAACTGTTGATACCATGTTTTCGTGTGTTGACTGTGCCGAGGTAACGCTATTGCCATCAGAGGCATTAAAAATTAATCAAGAGGCGGCATTTCTTACCCTTCTATCAGCTCGCAGGTTTCTTACCCTCCTATCAGCTCGCTGGTTTCTTACCCTCCTATCAGCTCGCTGGTTTCTTACCCTCCTATCAGCTCGCTG
>ERZ1740065.2454-NODE-2454-length-11504-cov-11.448249_pt1 | contig 11504 bp, 6 predicted proteins | sample MGYA00581738_ERZ1740065 | MGnify/ENA primary metagenome ERZ1740065 (study PRJEB43018, sample SAMN04849749) | marine metagenome | isolation source: floating plastic debris | place: Pacific Ocean | collected 2008-09-01 | study: EMG produced TPA metagenomics...
TTACATATCACTGCTGTTTATTTTTCGGATGAGTCAAATAGCTTCAATAAATTCTAAAAAGCTTTGAATAGTACATGTCATGATGCTCCCAGTATTTTCACGGTTGATAGCTTGTGAATGAAGCATGGAAAACAGCAGAGAGACACTGACACCGAGAAAGCCATGAGTTGTCGTGCCAGTTAGGCCATGTGATGATGTAACAGCTAGCAAAGCGAGAGCAAACCGGGAGGTTCGTCGATTTCAAAATTATCTCGCTTTGGACTGTCGATTTACGCTGGCAAGCTAAATCGAGGCTACCAAATCGATGTGTCGATTTAGTATCCGAAATGTCCCCACGTGATGTTGTGCACCTACGGTGAAATCGAAGCGAAATTGACTATCCGAAACGCCCTTAGTCCATTGCATGCAGCTGAGTGCTGATGGGTGCCAGTGCATGTCTGTGCATGTCCAAGCGTGTCCGTATATGTCTGTGCATGTCCTTGCATGTCCGTGCATGTCCGTGCATGTCCGTTCATGTCAGTGCAAGTCAGTGCAAGTCAGTGCATACGGATCGTCCTCAGTCGTCGGTGGGTCTCTGCCCAGCTAGAATAGCTTAATAGTACAATAGAGAGAATGCCCAGTTGGATAATCACCTAGTCAGCGATCCGAGCAAGTGGCTGTCATCTTGGAGAAAAATCTGACTTCGTTATAGCCGTCACATGCAATAAAAGTATGAGCATATTTGCTGATGATAACCAATGATATTATACATTGCTATTGTATCAGCAAGTTAGTTGCTACTCTTTACATACATGCTGCTTTACATACATACAGTGTCCGGCAATAGGTGCAGCATGACTTTGATTAAGATGAAGCATCATTAGATGTCCCGATCACATCAGAATTTAACAGTTGTGTTCATATCTCATACATGTCTAAAACTTGCTGCAAACACATACTCTAACTCCCCATCAATCCATATGTAAGGTTAGCAATAGAAATGATCTATCTCACTTTCCATGGACATCCCTGCATCAACTCAGATGGGGATCTACTAGCTGGTTACACTATTGGGCTGCTCAAAGCAAGCTGGTGTGGTGCACTTGGTGATTGTGGTTGTCAGCACTGCCCGCACTGCCAGCGCTGCCAATAGACCATGTGTTCCAATATACCAACCTGCAGAAGTGTACCAACTCTGCAGACTCTCCGTTGTAACGTATATAAAATAGTGCTAGTTTGGACGCATATTGCATGCTCTTAGCATTGTTCAAATGTGACGCGTATTAGTGCAAGTTTTAGCTTCAAATCTTAGCTTTTTTAATAGAAGTGTCTGAAAAATGCATTTCAAAACAACAAAAATTTTGTATTCTGAGCCTTGTGCAGCCACTAACCACAGTGAGTGGCTGGTGAGCCTACTAGCCTATTAGCGCCACACTGACAGGGTAATCTGGTCTGGGATGGCTTCGCTTCTTCTCTCCTTTGCCTGTCAATGAATGCTGTGTGACAGGCTCTGTACTAGTACTAGTACATTGAAATCTTGACATGAATTAAGTCACTATGAACTCCCTGGGTGCCAGAGACACAGCCTGCCTGAGCCAGAACAGAGGGTGGCCACTGCCACCATCTAGAAATCAAGAGGCTGAGCAAGCAACAAAGAACCATCTGCACCCCCTGTCTGCAGTTATGTAGTTTAGGATGGCCTGACAGAGTGATTTAGCAGATGAAGAAATGGATAGGCACTCATACCGTTCCTAGTTCTAGCGGCACTGAGGTATCCTAATTTTGTTTTCAATTCGGTACTTTTGACTATTTGCCTGTTTTATTATAATACTTGTAATTGGTTATAATTTTACCACATCCACTCACACACATAAACAGAATATACCTGGTCAAAACTCCTCACATCACGGCTAAAGCTACAGCTATGACTTCTCAAAGCTCGGCAAAACTAGACCTCCTGGATTTTCAGCCTGAGAGGTTGACAGGTATGGCAATCACTGGCGTACTTCATAGTTGCTTGGGCTGTGATTTCAGCACCAGCTTGTATTTCACTCCTTCCTTGAATACTTCACTATCTATCGCATAGCAGTGTCTAATCAACCAGGGAGGATACTGATTGTTGTTGAGAATTTATTCACAATCAAACTAAGGAAGAATAAAATTTGAATTTGATTAAATCCAATGCTTTACAGTGAATAAAACGAAATAAATAATCTAAGGGAAGAAATGTATGAAACACATTGCAAATTACACATCATGACAGGATAAACTATTTCTGGTAGGCATCAGTAACTGACGGTAAAACATTTAACTCTCTCGTCCCTGCAGGCCAGGTAGAGACGACTCTCTGACACATCGGTATCATGTGCAGTGCTTGCCTTCTTCAAGTCATCACATGTAAGGGCAGCCAGCCTACCACCTATATAAGACAATCATACAATGGTCGATATCAACCAAGAATGAGTGATGGGATAATTACCTTTCGGAGAGAGAAGATGAATCTTGTCACCAGCGATGCTGCATACAAAGATGAAACCCAACTTATTGACAAGCATAGCAGCGGGATGTTGTAGCCTATCGCTACGTTGCCACACAATGGCTCCGCTACCATCTTTCCTGTGTTTGGTTACAGAGTTGGCTAAAAAGTCTGCTAAATGCCTTCCAGTCTATCAGTGCGTAATTTCTGTTACCATTTTTTACTATGCTGGTTTGTATACTCTGTCATATGTTGTTCACCTCTTAATGAGACCTTTCAACAGGCCACTAACTAATGCCTACCAAGGTGTGCCTGCACAAGCTTTATCTGGTGTTTGTTAGCCAGCCTAGACATACAAAAAAACAAGGCAAACAAAAATTGCCATGATATTTCAGGCGATTCACAAAAGGCACAGCGACAGCAGTGGATGAAGAAATTAGGAAATGAGGCAGTAGATATTATTTTACAAAATCATGTTGTTGACCAGCCAATCACTAACGGCTGTTATGTTAATAAAAATTCCCAAGCTATCATGGCAGCTGTGTATCATTCCCACTGAGAAAATACCAGCGAATGAGTAAGAGTCCTCTGAGCTGCGTACCACCAGCAGTCCTCCTAGGTCCGCCCTGCATGATCGGGCACGGGTGGAGGCAGCACATAACATCTGATCTGTCACTAATCTCCTGCCGTATCTTCTGACGCAATCTCCGAGAGGCCGGATAGTCAACTAACAAAACATTATCAGTACTGTCAATGACAGCTATGATAGAATCAGTGAGAATGATGGATCATCAGAGAAACAGGATTGTGTTGATATCTTCAAAACATGAATTCAATGACGAGGAAGAAGAGGTCGATGTAGGTTGATTATAGGTCAACTTGCAACTATCCAGATGTTCATGCTCTCAAACAGATGAGCTACCTGCCTTGGTGTCTTGCATTGAGATGAATCACAGCCAGTGTTATGCTATTGGTTGTTATCATAACAAATAGATAGCAACTTTAGATGATACCCATTTACCACCCAAGTCATTTGTCACCTTTTCGCTGATATGCTAAAAAGCTGTAAGAAAAAAATTGGTTTGAACCGCTCTTGGCATTCTTCCTTGTTCCATTTTTGTTCAAACATGAGGTTGAATTCTGTATGATGCTATTTTAAGTATTTCACTTATAGAACTTCATCAGTGAGGTACAATTTGTTATAAACAGACGAGAAGACAACTCCAGCACATTGTGCTAAAAGCGAGTCTCGCCACAAGGTCCGGGCATACAATCATATAATTGGCTAAATGGGAACATAGTATCAGAGCCAAATATAGCATAGCTAGATCAGCCCAGATAATAACTCACCGGCCCCTGGCTCCAGCACGGCCATGTAACTCATCAGAAAACTAATTTCATTTTCTGATCCATTGGCGCGAAACTGAATGTAGACAGTCGTCCCACTAGATATGAAGGTGCTGACTTGTTCCTGATTGATCAACAAGAAACTTAGAGTTTTTCATTTGACAACAGTCTTTCCTCCATATTTCAGATGACATGAAGCAGATTTTGTGACTAACAGCATAGGTACACACATAGCTTTAGGTACACTAGGCATTCTCACGTATTCATGCACATTACACAGACGTGGGCAGTCATGCTATACTGTGTTCTATACTTGAAATGCTATTGCATTAATCAATGCATTCTTGTGTCCACACTGGCTTGCGATAAGGGGAGCTTCGACATCCTTGCCATCATAGATGGAGAATAGATCGCGCAAACATTTGACGAAATGTTCCATAGCCAGCCTCACCAGTTCCAGTCTAACTGTCTACAAACGGATATACGGGTTTCAGTTTATGTTAGCAGCAGTTTCTGGTCTGCCTACTCTGATCTACTACTCATATGCTGGACTGGAACCACTATAGAGTATTCAATAAACGTGTTGTTGTTGGGCAGTATCGGAAAGTTTGGGGAACTGAGCCGGCCCGAGCAGCCATTGTACGTCCGGTATGTGGACTTGCTGAAGGCGGCTGAAGCTGTAACTGTAGTGAGATGAGTGTATCAGATTAGCCCTCTGCGATTGCATAGGGAACACAGCTGGCTTACCATCACAGAGAAGGGAGAGAACTAGCAGCACATAAATGGAGACCATCATGAGCCGGTCAACAAATGTGATGCTTGCCTACTGCGGACTATAGTGGGGGTAGGAAGCACACAATTAAAGTAAAAAAGACGATAGTCAGCTAATTGAAGAGGTAGGAGTGGCTTTGAGGAGGTGAGAAAAAAGTAATTTGAGGTGCCACTAATAATCAGTAGCTGCTTAGTGTCAACTGTCAAAATGACAAGCTGGGACACCGAACCATCCGCACAAACAAGGATTTACTGAGCGGCTAGTAGTTCTTATCTCAGATTTTCAGCGTATTGGTGATTTAAACCCTAGAAAGCAAGATAATAACAGGGGCTGAAGTTATGCAGCTATTACATAATCATGGTCACATGACCACTTTCTCTTTCAAGTCAAGTTGATGGCGTCTTGGAACTGCCTTTCAGGAGCCTATTGGGTGAACCAAGTGCTGCACGTTGTGGAGAGCTGAGTATCGACGAACCAATACTGAGTATAACTGTAAGTAATTGTGTAAAAATAGTTGTGCGGACATATTTAGTTTATTTCGGAAATTCATGGAGCATAGGAGTTCAAGTTTCGCTTTACTATGGCTTGGACTAGCAATGCAACGCTACATCACAATGTGTGAACATCTTTAGATCCGATATTATTGGAATCAAACACAGAAACTAGGAGATATTTACCTAAAATTCAGTAGCCTGAGGCATGAAAATAACTCAATGAAAAAAAATCCATGTAATTCTGCTGGGAACTATCAGCATGCAATATCACCTCAGCTCGATAACCTTCCGGAAAATTGAATCATCCAGAGACTACTGATCTGTTGATAAGCAGTTGCCAAGCGTTCAAGAGCCAGTACCCAAGTGGCTATAATGATCGAATTGTGCATTGTGCATTGTGTAGGAATGGCACCAAATTCACAGCTGATCGGCTTAACAGATGTTTGTTAAATATGACCAAAAATATATTTCCTGTTTATTCTAAAGCCAAAGTGTATAAATAGGAGGAAACCCAACAGAAAGAAAAGTAATTAATTTCCTGGATGTCAATTCGCCAGCCAAATCTACAGTTCTGGACGGCACAAAAGCAAACGTTTTCTATCCACCACTGAATCGTTATTGTAAATATTGAGAACATTAAATAAACGCCGTCAATTCTCCAATATTTTCTCCCAAACGTTGACTGATTATCTTATCACTTTGACACAGGAAACAGACCATGTATGCAAACATTTGATACTGCGAAGAAAAGCCTTTTTGTTACTCAATTTGAGGCCATACTTTCCAAATTGGAGTTGAAGATATCGGAAAAACTTTTTTTTTGAAGGTTAAAAATTCATAACCCAAGACCCCATTTTCTGCAGGTAGGATTCTGCTACGTTTGAACTCGCAACCACTTAGCTGGTAAGCAAGAGGAGAACATTATATAACCAATAGGCGTATGACATCGGCCCCATGAACTTGTCACTCACCAGTCCGGGACCACTAGACTTCCACAGCTTACACATAACACTGTGTGTAATTTGGTATACATCATCTTACAAACTGGCCAATGATGTTTGGGACTCTCCGAGAGGAGTTGTCCTCATATCATAATCTGCTCATATCTGCCTTAGACTAATGTTAGATGACCCTAAACTCAGCGTTCACACTGCCGCATAGAGTTCCTATGCTAGGAGCAATGTTAGGCTAGGCTTCAGTTCTGAGTAACATGGAATTTCTGCATGGGGTTATAAATGCTATGGAGGATGCTGATAAGCCTTTGGTTTTGGGTAAGATAGCACGTGCTCTTCCATCGACACGAGCATTTATTATTGTCAGATAATGTTTTTATTCTCTTACTAGCTAACAAGCTACAGGAACAGAAAATTCCATTAGGAGGTCGGACAGTTTATGTTCTGTTAAAAGATCATAGTTTCGGCCAACCAATCACCCACGGCTGTTATGTTGGTGAAGATTCCTACAGTATCGCGGCTGCTGCATATCATTCCCACCGAGAAAATGCCAGCGAGGGAGTAAGAACCGTCTGTGTTGCGTACCACCAGGGGTCCTCCTGAGTCAATCCGGCATGTTTGTTCACTGCTGGAGTCAGCGCATAACATACGATCTGTAGCTATTCTGCCATATCTCCTGACGCATTCTCCGTGAGGCATGATGGTCACCTGATAAAAAAGCGATAGGTGTTATCTGCTTATCAATGAGCAGCTATGCTAATATCGAAAAGAGGTAATAATAATAATACACGAAAGATTATGTTGGCACATTCAATATCCATAATACTGATGATGGAGGAACAGGAGGAGGGGTTGGAGTAGGAGGATCAGGAGGAGGAACAGGAGGATGAGGAGGAGGAGGAGGATGATGAGTGTAATTTAGTTATGGCCACATGTCATTGATTTAGTTTTTAGTATTATAGTTCGCCATTTGGTGAATACGCTTTATCATTTCTGTATTGTCAATGTTTTGTATAAGGTAGTGTATGTAGATGTATGAGCTAGCGTAGTACGTGTGCCAGTTTTAGGGGCTGTGTGAGGTTTGGGAGAAAAGCAAATACCACAAAGATTGTTGGCCATTGTCTTGTCAGCTCGTCTTGGGTAGAGCGCTGAGCTGTCCTGGCCATAATTTTGTTTAAAGTCAAGGGCTGGGTAAAGGGCAATAGAGTCAGATCTTTACAGTACACCAGACATGCAGATTTCATATAATATCCAATCGGATTTACCGTAATCTGCGTGTAAACCCTGTTTTCATCATTTTATAATAAAACTGTTTTCATGATCCTCCAGCAAAAAAATAATACTGCCTATGGTCAGTAATCAAGAACCAAGCATACCACAAAAGGAATGTGCTCACGAGGAATACAATGATATGTTTGCCTGCTTATAAACATGTTGACAAAGGTCATAAATATAATATTATATCTCAAGGCTTCAATTGGAGTGAGGATGGAATGTTGGAAACATACACCTTGTTATTGTTGATCATTGAAACTGTGTCAATGTCTTACTGTTGCAAGCATATCTGTCAACCTATCGGGCTGAAAATACTGGATATTCTGCTTTTTCTGAACTTTGGGAAGGCATAGCTCCATACTCCTACCTCCTACAGCTACTTCTCTATCATATTTGAGCTTAGATCAGCAGGCTCTAACTGGTGAGCCGCGGGAGAAGATTAGAAAACTAAAAATATTAATTTTGACGCTAAATTCTGGCACCTAAAATATGGGAGTCTCCCTGGAATTTTGGAAGACTTGACAGGTCTGGTCGCAAGGCTTCAATCAGAGTAGGAATAAAAGGTTCAAATGAGTCAGCTGCTGTCTTGTCTTGCATTCAGATGAAGCTCAATCATAACAAGACTAGGGTTTTTTATCGTAACAGATACATAGTTTTCAAGCCCTCTTTGATGGGATGAACATGCGTTTATGAGCTAAGCAAAGATTACTGATATGATACTGAAATATTCCTGAAATGTCATAAAAATTAGAAAGAAACTCAACTATGTTATGAAAAAAGTCTTTCAGCCTTAGTTTAGTGTAATTCTGACTGCATGTATGAAATTTATATTCATGATTTACTGCATAGATCTGCTGTAGTTTCTTTCAGCCCAGTACTAGAAGTTTGGTAGGACTTCCGGAAGGAACTGTGGAGCTTTCTTTCAGGTAATTAATCATGGAAATATCGTGCTATAGCCTACTGCACAGCTCTCATCCTCAAGCATTACGTGTCATACAACACATGAAGTCATAAACTAGTTACCTTTCACAATATATCCTAAAGCTCAATGACCTCAATGACCTCAATGACCTAGCGTGCCAGCAATGAGAAAGTAAGAGCCGAATTTTTGGCATTTTTTACTTTGATGTCAGTATGCATCATGAATTATGATATCCGCATATTGTCCGCACTTATAACAGGTGCGCCTGTTTTTGTCCGCATTTTTTCTGCACTTAAGTGCGGACAGAAACTACTGACATAAAATTACAAATGCCGAATTGACTTACTCATTAACTCTATACTTCCTCCAACCGGATATGGATACTTAGTCCTTCATTTCTAAGCTACAGCTCTCATGGTTGGAATTAACTTAATATGGTCATGAAATCGAGCAACTGAGTTCTTTATGTGCATAAGCTGGATTGCGAGCCAACCTAAGAGGCACTGCTGGAGCTATAAAGAGGACAGGATGGCTGAAAATGATAATGTATAGATTGCATACCTGTGACTCCCTGATTCGATGCACAGTGTGCCTTGTGTAGAAATCATTACCTGACCCCCATCTTGTGACAGAGGCGTTGGCGCCTGTAAGGTTCAATGACCCTGGTAGGCAGAGAGCACTGACTTCCTCGTCAAACACTAGAGGCTGCTCCAAACGCAGCAGAGCGATGTCATAGTCTGGAACAGGAAATTGCAACAAAGGCGATTTCTATAGCACTGGTAAGCAACCTTGACGGGAAAAAGATTTCTCACCGAGCGAGCGGTTAGTGAAGCTGGGATGTATGATAGTTTGATTGATGGAGCTGGTCCTCAGAGCGCCACCACTGGCACTAGCACCTGATTTCACTAATACGTCTGACACGCCAGCCATGACACAGTGGGCTGCAACCACAACCCATTGTGGATGAAGCACTGCTCCACCACAATGCATATAACCTGCAGAGTTTGTCAGAGCCACCTGCAATGAGTTGCCATGGTTATGACACTGGAATGCTGTATTTTACTATTATCTGTTCACCTTACCTGCCATGGGTAGCTATGTAAGGGGGCATACCGGCTGTCGGCTGTATTCCCACATTGAGAGTTGGGGCTGGGAGTCGGCAGGCAGGGAACGACAGTAGGTGGAGTACACTGGAAACTGTCTGCAATGTGATGCACGATGGTATGTCATGGGTGCCATAACCTTGACCACAAACGGTTCCATAACACTCCGTGGCTAGTTTTGGTCAATTTTAGCTTGTTCTGAGATCGCTGTCCATAATCGCCTAGTGTGAAGTGTGCCGGCGAGTGCGATATCGTCAGAAAGCTCGACTCGCCTCAATAGAGCAGTGCTCTATTTTTAGGCAATATTGCCACTGCTCTAGCCAATAGCAAGCCAACAACAGAGTGACTCATAAACCAGGAACAATATCACGTGTAGCCTGCATTCAAGCTGGATTCCCACAGAGGCTGGAATGTGTAGCTTGACCGAACAAGGAGCACAAAAATCGGTGAGTTACTGGATAGAATTTTGGATGGAATATTGGGAATTTGGATGAGATGATGGGATATTGGATGACATAATGGATGGGCTATTGGGATAACAGGATGATGGATGAGGGAATATTGACTTTCATGTACTAAGTTTCATCCTAATGTTCCCACTGATGAAACTAGCTGTCATTTGTCTGTTTAGAAGTCCTCTTCATACTGACATACTCACAAAAAACGGCTGCGGGAAAGTTGGACGTAGCAACCGAAGTAGTAAAAAATAGAAGATTATCTGCAGTGTGTGAATGGTACCTCGGCAGTGTGTGCATGGTGCCTCGCCAGCGATTGTGTTATGTAATACTCACTACGATATCAACCTCTGCAAATCTCAAATCTTGTGAATGCAGCTTCAAGCTGCATTCACACGGAGGCGAGGGAGATTTGCAGAGGTCGATATCGTAGCGAGTATTACATAACACAATTTGAGCATAAAATAAGACATAAATTTGAGCTGCACTATGTCTACCTACCCATCATTAACGAAGACCGCTGCTACAGAATACCCACAACCACTACCCTATCCAGACGGAGAACAACAAAAGTTCTTAACAACTGATAGCAAGCTATTGGCATTTGAGAAGCGGCAACAGTAACACTCCTCAACTTCCGGAACTTACTCCTGGTACCTTTCATCAGCAATTTAGGTCGCCTAGCACAGTCCTCTTGTCACCAGAAACATATTCAGTACAGTGCTAAGAGATAGCTCTGTGAGGTAATGCTGGGAGATACTGCTGATATATACTATACAGTAATGAGAACACAACGCCAAACTGTCGTAGCTGAATCAAAGCATTAACTCCTGACCTATTGAAATGGTCCAATGAAACGATGCGCGCAGAAAATGAGAGCGGAGCGAATAACCAAGCGCCACCCCAGTTCTATGCCTCTGCCCGTGCTAATAGCTATGCTGTAGTGTTGGAACCGAGGCAAACTGTGGAATTTCCACGCTGTGCGAAAACCAAAGAATGAAGGTGCTCTCGCGAAGAATGAAGGTGCAATAGCGCATAATGAAGGTACGGCCGAGAGTGATAATTGAAAGCAAGAAAGCGTAGTTTGAGGGTATGATAGCTGAATAAGGAATCAGTGGACACGAATTTTGAACTACTCCTCTCAAGTAATGAAGTAGAGACAGCGGAGAATGAAAGTGTGCTAGTGCAGAGTGAGCTAGCTGATGAATAGAATGAAGGCACTATCTTACATAATGAAATAGCTTACATTGAAGGTGCCAGAGCGCAAAATGAACACCAGCCTTGAGGATGAGGCTACCAGAGCTGATAATGAAGGCATCAAGGGGATAATTCTTGGATTTTTTTACAAACGGCTCCTCATAGAGTACAGCTAGAATGCAGGCTACACGTGATATTGTTTCCGGTTTATGAGTCACTCTGTTGCTGGCTTGCTATCGGCTAGAGCAGAGGCAATATTGCCTAAAAATAGAGCGATGATCTATTGAGGCGAGTCGAGTTTTCTGACGATATCGCACTCGCCGGCACACTTCACACTAGGCGATTATGGACAGCGATCTTGGCACAAGCTAAATATAACCTAAACTCGCCTGTGTGAATGCAGCTTTAAGCTACATTCCCACTAGGCTGATGCCGGCAAGAAAAACAGCTTGTCGGTGGGTCGGCCATTGTGTTCCCAAACAGTATCGGCGGTAGAGCGTGGGAGCTGTGTCACTGAGCAGTGTTTATCTT
>ERZ1740065.2455-NODE-2455-length-11503-cov-12.609015_pt1 | contig 11503 bp, 7 predicted proteins | sample MGYA00581738_ERZ1740065 | MGnify/ENA primary metagenome ERZ1740065 (study PRJEB43018, sample SAMN04849749) | marine metagenome | isolation source: floating plastic debris | place: Pacific Ocean | collected 2008-09-01 | study: EMG produced TPA metagenomics...
AGGTCCTTAGGTCCTTAGGTCCTTAGGTCCTTAGGTCCTTAGGTCCTTAGGTCCTTAGGTCCTAGCTTTAGGGAGAAGGATTCTGCGTTATGGCCTCTCCAAAATGGGAAACACTAAATCTCCCGTTTTCCTTGTCTTACATGTTTTCTTGTATGCTTCCAGACTCCGAGGATACACTCAGGATATTCACTTGTATGGCATGGTGACTAGCATGATACTCGCAGGCTTCTCTTCAGGGTCAATCATTGGACCTGCCATGTCCGGGATAGTAACACAGAACTATGGGTTCCAGTGGACAACTTCTCTAGTAGCTCTACTACTCTTCATGATGGTAAGTTCTATGGGTAAAAATTCATCTAGTGAATGGTCTCACATGTTATCTAGAGAGTTGTGACTTATTGCCTCAAGAATTCAGGCTCAGCTCAGTGGTTTTTTTAACAGATTAGTCTCAAAACTGTATTAGCAAAACCTGATGAAGCTATGCGCACAGGATCACATGGGTCCAATTGATTTTCCCTGGTACCAGGAGATTCTGTATTTCACGACTTTCAAGTATTGTGCATAGACGAACCTAAATCTTTAGATGATTGGGGCTGTCACTTACCAACGTTTTTAAGAAAATGCTCCAATGGCAGACATGTGCTACACAGCATGACAGAGTTGAAGGGGCAGCGTCTGGTTAAGATAATCGACAGTGTTGATCTTGACTCCTATATGCACAACAAAACCTAAAATCGCGGAGATCGAACGCAATGGCAAATAAGAGAATGCTTGTGTCAAGGTCTTGGGACTGTAAATAAAAGGAACTTTGGTAAAATTCCAGAAAAGGGATGCCTAGTATGGTCTCCTATGATCAGTGGTTGAAGGCAAAGGGGAGGAATCTAGGCAATAATGTGTGGATTTAGGATTTCAGCCTATTTTTAGTAATTAAATCTCCAGAACGTCGATTCCACATATCAATAAATGCAAATACACTATTGCGTTGCCTCATAAATGACCGAGCAGATTTAAACTAGTCAATCAACAGGCTAGATAAATGCTAAGTACAGCAAGCCTACTCTACTAGTTGTAATAAAATCCTCTTGTAGTTCTCGTATGTATGAAAACAGACTGGATGCTCTGTAGCAGATGTTATGGCTGCTTGGTTGCTATTTTGAGGCTATTTTTATATTTTACAGGCTTTTCTATGGGTTGTATACCTGGGAACCATGAAGCTCCTAGGAAAGCCTATGTCCTAATGGCTAGAAAGAGAGAACTAGAAGCGCCGATTATCATCTATTCCGCTATAATTATACTTATACATAATATTTAAATGTAAATAACTGCATTAACTCCTTATGAATAAATCAGCTGTTTTAGAGAAATATCAACTGTGCATAAAGCTATTTAACAATTCTAAATTTTACCTTCTAATAAACAGAACTTTATAAAAATCTTTCTTCCTCTTCATGAACTTAAAACTGTTATGTATTTGACTATCTGGAACTAGTGGTGTCACGTTACACGATCACTTTGGAACAACAACGGACACTTGGCAGTTGGCACAAAGGACACTTGGCAGTTGAAAATATGGCATCAGCAGTTGAAATCATATAATCACAGCTTGAACCATCGAACAACCTCCACCAGAGTCTTCAATAGCAGCAGGAATTATACCACATTATGTTCTATATCATTCCTAAAAGCTGGTAGGCTAGTCATAGCCAGAAGTGCCTACTGCTGTCTGTGCCTCATAGTGTCTGAGTGTTACTGCTTCATCGGTACCAACAGAAGGCTGTTCAGCACCGTGGGAAAACTATTCCAGAAGCAAGAAGCAGCTTTTCTGTGGAGATCACTAACATGATTCTGTTTCTGCACAACTTGGTTTTATCTCAACTTGCTATATCTTTGATGCAAGGCTTTATATCATGGAGAGGTCTCATGCATTGCCACATGCTACTTACTACTTACTAGATATGCATGCATGTATATGTATGTGTATTGTATCGAAATGTACTAGACCGTAGATCGTGTACATCAAATATCACTGTATAAATATTGTTACAAAATAGCGTATCGTAGCATCACTATCCGGAATTCACCAACTCTGTTTCTTTTTCTCAACCAGTGGCGTTGAGAGCATATCCCACTTCTTAGGCCAAAAGCCAGCTGGTACTTGCAAGTATGTTTAGGTACTAGTGGTAGTGGTACCTCATGGATGGACCGTATTAAAAATGTAAAGCCACCATTTCACACCTAGTATATCATGGTATGTTCGTATGAGGCAAGATGAAATAGGTCTTAAAAGTTAGCGGTTTTGGAAAGCAAAGATGTCTCAGTGAACGTAGCTGCATGTACCATCCCTCTTAATGCGAGTCCCCAGTAGCTTTGTATTCTGCTCTTAGCCATGTGAATTTACTAGTGAATTGATACTGGCACCTTTATTGGCAAGAGAAGATGGCAGCTAAATAAAAAGTAAGGGTATCTGGTACTTAAGATGAGGGTCCAGTCTGCTGATTATCTTTGACTGCCTCCACAGGTGAAGCGAGCCAATTTGTGAGCTTTAGCTTCAGCTTTGCTTGCTACATAGCCTTGGCCCTTGAAAATCTGGTCCTAAAACATGAAACAATACACTCTCGCTACATACTTGGATGATTGAAGGCAACAGATGATTAAGAGAGTGAGACGTAAGGACCTTCATGCTTGTGCAAATAGTGACTACCGAATGAGATGGATAAGTGAGATGGATAAGTGAGATGGATAAGTGAGATGGATAAGTGAGATGGATAAGTAAGATGGATAAGTGAACTAATCCGTTCAAACTCCCGGAAGCTTTGGCCAACCATTGGCAAGCCTCATATAACATGACTAGTGCGCTGCTGCCGTCGAATGCATTCAATCAGATCACAGTATGAGTAGCATTTTTCATTCCTCATGCCACGCTTTCGACTGCGTTAGCATTTCTTAATTTGTCTACACTGCTGTGTGACAGTCCCTTAACAGGCAAGCACTAGTGGAACTCACACACCCTGATTGATCTCAAAATCATGGGGTCAGACAAGCCAGAAGTTCTTTGAAGGCCCAAGAACACCAGAGGGAATAAGAAGCCTGCTGCATTCAGGGCGACCGTCCCGCAAGTGCTTACTAGTGGAAACCAGTCATCACTTAACTCATCCCAAGTGTTGGCTGGCATTCACCTTTGGCGGGAGAGGACTGTGTGGTGACCTCAAGGCACTAATCTAGTTACTTTCGGCGGACAAAAACCTAGCATGGTAAAAAGGGGTGTTTTGTACCTCTCATAGCCTAACACCTGTCAGATGTACATAACTCTATTAATCATGTGATCATTGGTTATGAGTGCTAAACATGTAGCACTAGCAGGCCTTGTGATCACAGACAAGCCAGCGCAAGCAGTCACCGATAGTTATGATGTAACGAAGTAACGAAGACCATGAGTCATCGTGTTAAAAAGTAACACGACTAGCGATAGGACAGTATAACAGCATTTAAATGGGTAGAAACTTGCTTGGGAGAGGGAGAATACAACTCCCAACCTGCTGATGCCTTTTATTGTAATGTGTTATACTAATAATTGTTTACAGTTTTATGCTATCTTCACCCACTACGGCTCGTGCCACACCCACTTTGGCTCGCGCCTCATCCACTACGGCTCGTGCTACAATTGCCAATATTTACCATGCTAGTATCATATTCAGTGGATGATTTCATTACGTCTTTCAGACCTAAATAGATGCGATATTAGTTGTATTCCATAGAGTTGATTATCAGTGTGACTGTAGACTATTTGAAATCACCTGACTACCTACAACTACCAAATAAATTGAGAAGCGTAGATCTAATGGCTTTTTTTAATTGTCATTTCTGAGTGGCCTACATGTGCAAGTCTCCCATGCTTTCCAGCGCCCTGGCTAGCTTACAATCAGTATATACCTCCATGGTTTTCCATATGGTTGTTCAAAACTTTGAGTCAGTGGCCCAAAAGGGTTCATCACGTGGTTCATTTCTAGGTAGGAAATCATATGTACTCTATGAAGCTGTGAGAAATTAGTCTCAGCTAGCATAGCCGTTTTTATTTTACTTGTGTGCAGACTGTTAAAGTAAGCACACAGATATCTACTCATACGAACTTATTTTTGAAATGCTAAGCGCATTAATTAGTTGTATCAGGCACACATTAGCTGGGTACAATCTAGTACCATCAATGTTGAAGACTAGCAGCGCCAGCACAGACTCGAAAGAAGAAAGACGAAACAACACAGCTGGTGAAATGGAATAGCGGTGGAAAACATATCAGAAGGAACTGCAGCTGCAGGAAGATCAATCTCTCACAGACAGTGATATCAGATGTTGGGCAACAAACAAGCAGCTGCATGAATGATGGTTGCCAACAAACAGAGTGATATCAGAAGCTACAAAACAAAAAGCGAGCTGGATATAAGCCGATGTCATCTGCAGACAGAGTCAGTCAGAGAGGGAGATAAAGATAGAGAGACACAGAGAGCGACAGACTGGTAGAGTGGGACAGTCAGTTAGTTAGCTAGCCAGTCAGTGGTTGGGGAGTTAGTCAGACTGCTCTCGGAGAGGGAAGCTGCACACTGAGGGCAGGAAACTCTGGTCGATCACTGAACAATTCGCTGTTATTCGTTTTACTGCTACCATGTAAGTGTTAACTATATGATTTTCCCTGCTGGATAATAACCTAAGTTCTGTGTGATTCAATTAAAGTACATATATCTATATGTAAAATTCAACTGGTATTTGTAGTTTATTTAAATCGCAAAACAATTAGAACTCCAGTCATTGAACTAAGATCACTGGGATTCACGGAAGTCAGAGACAGTCTGATATGCTGTGAATCTCTGTGCTTTGGTGAGGTGATAGTTGTTGAACTCACATGTAGTCAGTTGTGAGTGATACACGGCTTAATTGTGATACACTATACATGGGATGTCAATTGTCAGATGAGGTATGATTAGTACTACGTATTAACATAATGGTTGCTATGGTAACCAATCAGCTGTCTCTGCATATCGCTGCAGAATGCAGCTAGGCGGATGACACTGATCTAGTGGCAATGTTAACTACCTCTCCTGTGTCAGACTCACAACACACGCTACTGACTGTGAGGTATAGCGGATTTTATCACAGTAGCCTAGCATCTGCAGCAACATGAGAGGTTTAAAAAAGCCCATAATGCAATTTTTTCCCAATAGCCACTTCGTGAGATACTGACATATTCCTTGGCACACATGTTAGTGATTGCAGACACACACCGCCAAAAATTAATGTGAAAACTAGGTAGACCAATCTGGCACAACAAGGTTGTGAGGAAAACATGTATCCACACAGTATCCGGAGTGTCAGAAGCTCCCATCGCATCATAATGGCATGATAACAGCACGATACTCGGTGCTACGCGCTGCATATCACTGCTAAATAATCATTAATAAAAGTACTGCAACAACACATACAGCAGTCTATTGCTGCATTTCTATTTGAAACTACGACTAGTAAACATTGTATCATCTAATGTGGTTCAGTTGGCAGCAGTAGATAAGTCTATCAGAGCTAAATAATCTCAGGAGGGACTGAAGTCATCGCCAAGCCGTGTTCATTACTAGTAAAAATCACATTTAGTAGCATATAGTATAGTGTAGCGTAGCGTAGCGTAGTGTAGTGTAGCAGGTGTTTTACTAGTGTTTGGATTTGTCTTCACAATTTTTCATGCTGTTGGACTTTGTGTCGGTGGTCAAATACTGTATACGTGGTTACCGTGGTTACTGTATACATGTTAATTATTGTGCGTCCAAAATATGATGAAAATTTCAGAATCTCTATATTTATCACACGTAAGGTTTTCTGGCCATGGATAAAAACTGCCGGTTATAATAATAACGGAAGCATAATTTCTTGACTCTCTGTATCAATATGCATGGTTTACAAGGTGAAGTGCAAGTAAGAGTTGATTGTTTGTGCGGATGGATACTAATCTTGAGGTGCACTGCGTCTGAGCCAAAGCAACAGGCGTAGCAATTTCCTCTTATACCCTGTACTGGTAGAGGATTATATAGAGAACATATTATTAGCGTGATGACAAATCGTGTTAAGCTGCTTTTACACTGCCTGGTTTTGCCCGGTTTTGAGCACTTAAGAAAGGCCGGTTATTGAGAAGGGAGACAACTCCCATTCCCGACCTCGGATTTTTTACCCGGTTTTTGCTTTGGCTCTGGAGCCATTTTCTGCTCGGATTTGCTCGGGTTTGGTGCATTATGGGATGCAAAAAAGCCCGCGAATGCGCGAGTCAAGTTCGTAACGAGTTGAGTGTGCGAGTGATGGTGAGACAGAAGGATATCGTCAACGAAGCTTTTATTGAGGAGATAACATAACAATTTACACAGCCCATTCATACTGCAGAGCAGTTTTATTCAGTTTTATTCAGAGATAGCTCACAGTAATCTAGAAGCATTGTATGTAGTCAGCCATGCGAGTATTAAATCAACCAAAGACGAAAGAAATCGTTGTAAAACTAACTGTTCTTCAGCAGATATGTTTACTTATACCGCAGTATATTCACAACTCACTCACTCACAGACAGACGCACGGCAGACACACCTATACAGACACGCACAGCTGGTAGTGAACCAACCAAGTCTCACCTGACATTTGGTCGCCTGAGTAAACTAAACTCGCTGGCTCTGGTAGGGATCGGTGCAGCTGTACCAAGCTGCCATGATAGCCAGCTTTTTAATAGTTGCCTTTTGCTTGATTTGGTTCCTGTCCATACAGCCTGCATAGTATGAATAACAGAGCTCTCTCCTTCATCCTTCAATGGCTCTTAAAGCATCACTGGAGGTGAGTGTCATTTATGTCTAATTGTTCACATTTTTTTGTTACACACGCCGGCGAATAGCACATAAAAACTACCTACTACTTATCTATCTAACACTACTAGCTGAAAACATAAAACTTAGTGCACAGGGAGGAGTTTTATAAGACGGAGTTGCTTTCACAATGCATGAACCTAACCAATTGGATAATTTGGGCCAAATAGCCTCGGGTACTTTGATGCCAATGCAGTGACGTCACGGAATTGACGTCACTGCTGTGATGTCACTACAGCAGTGTCTGGGACTATCAAATCCTTGCAACATGTTGTGATAGACTGGGAAAGACATGTATTATAACAAACAGGAATGAGATATACCCAAGTGCTAGCTTCCTATGACGGATAAAACAGGAAACAGGCAAAAAAATGCAATGCAACTGAGTACCTTGAGCAGCACAGCTCTTGCACATAGATGCCAGAGATACTGACAGCAGATCCTAGAAGCAGCTCATGCTGACAGCTAGTTCAATCCACAGTAGATCGGTATCCAGGGCCCACAGACTAGCTCGCAGGCAAAGTAGATGCAGACACGCTCGCACAGAATCAACATTGCCATCCAGCTAGTCTCTTAACCAAGTCCATTTATTGTTGGGAAATAAAGTGTTTAACTAGAATGATGGCTATAAAGCTGGAGTGGTGAAGCAGGTGTAAATACAAAGAAGAAGCTGCAATACAAAGGATAAGCTGTGCAATAGCTAAGACAGCTGGTGCAGCTCATGGCAGTATATTAGGTATAAATAAACAATTCAGACTATTGCTGGTATTCAGAGTTGTCTTCACAATGTATAGAACAGTTCTGATAGATGCATTGCGTATCACAGCTAAGTAATTTCAAGTAGTATCAACTCTCAGATATGATTCCCACCTAAAACCAATAGTCAACATTGTACTCATCAGTGTAGAGTCATGGACAAATAGTGTAACTATTTGGATATTTCATCATTCGAAGTCGCCTCCACAATTTAGGTGCAATTTAAGTGCAATTTAAGTGCAATTTAGGTGCACTAGGCAGTTGACATTGTGATAAGTAAGCTCAAGTGTTACTGCATTCCATACATCACTAAACCGTGTATTAAAAACAGCAGCACCTGGGGCTACTAAAGCTGAAACAATGGCAGACTACTGCACAACGGGAGCTGCCTCCACCACACATGTAAATGAATATCGAACATCGGGGCTAAATAACCCAGCGTAGTAACATACACTGCATAACATCTACCTGTGTGCTAATATGATAGTCATATAGGTAGTGTAGCTGTGGGTCTAGGCATTGGTGGTTTTACAGACTTGTATTGTCTGTGAAACTGTAATGGTGCAAAACAATGAATCGAAAAAAAGTGATACAAACAAAAAGAGAAATATGCCATGAAGGATTAATAAACACACCTTTGCTCCAATAACCTGGACTTCACTAACGTTGATCAATATGATTGTTGATTGCTTGGAGTGCTGTAAGAATCAAAGTAGAGAATCAAAAATAAGGGAAATGACATGTGAACAATAAAGAAAAATCAAATAACTCACCTCCAGTAGTTCCTTAGAGACACTGAAGAGTGAGGTACAGAGTTTCACCTTTTATATCGCTCGGCTTTTTAGCTACTTGGCTTTAATTAAGGAAGCAAAGAAAATCCATTATGCTTGGGGTTGCAGATGAGCATCTAATTAAAATAATGATTGGAATAAAGATAACAATCATCAGGAAAGTGCAGTCTAGTTTAATTAGACCTAGATGGACGGCTTTGTACCACTAGTTGGTTGTACCTATGAACAAAGTCCGAATCTGTTAGCAAATGTGTTGTAATATGGTTTTTATGAATAGCACTGCAGAGGGCACTGTGGGGGATACTGTGAGGCTTAGGGAGCCAACATTTTAAGAGCGCTAGTACCGAAAGAGAAAGCTCTCTGCCCACAAGCCTCATAGCCCACGCTTATAGGGAAATTATGTGATGCCTATTCTCTGTCTTGTACTGCAATGTAGAGACCTTGGCTAACTAGGTGGACGCATATAGCTCATGCTTGCTTCTGGTCCGGATGAATGATTACATTGACTTAAAATAAAGGAACCATTCAAAATATGCCATCCCCTCATCCTCTACAGTATGGTGGGTCGGAGCAGTCTTCGACGGCTTTTGACACAATCTGTATGAGACTCATCAGTAACCCGCTTCCTGCTCAGATGATGGCATTTTCCCTCCTCATCATGGTTTGGGTCAGAACTCAACATGATGCTGAGGTCCACGCGATGAAATGATCCCTAAAGCCCATTCACACGCTGTGATGAAGTGGTATGATGAGCTATGCGATGAGCAGCTTGGTCCATCGCATGACATCACATAAGCTTGTCATACGATGAAAAGCAGGCTTGTGCGGCAATGCGTGATACTTTCAAAATGCTGAAATTTGACCTGTGATGAGTGCCATTGCATCTAATTTGATTGGCTGATACCAATTTAACATGAGGGTAAATGCAGAGTTTGTTTTGAATCGGTAGCCTAGTACAAGCTCTGACAAAATCAATGTGAGATGCATCTTCCGCACCCTCTCTACAGTGGATAGTGCATTACAGGTGTTCTAGCCTTTATTTACATTTAGATCATATTGAAAAATAGGCTAGGTGGTGTTTGGTGTTCCTCAGTCAATAAGGATATGAGGAATCAAGAGGTCCATTGAGCTAGTGATGATGGAGAAGCTTAGTAATCCGTATGATACAACCAGCACCGCCGATAATGACAGCCAAGGAGTGAAATCCAAGTGGTGAAAGTGACTCCAGTCAGCAGTTGCTCATAAGAGGACATATGACAAAAGTAGCTGAAATGATAGCAGAATATAGCATTCTTTCCAAACATGGTCACCACTAGCAAGCTATGCGAGTAGACTCTGGGAAATGGGAAGACTACAGCAGCTATAAACCGTTGAACTAACTGGCCTCTACAGAACAGCAACGGATTGACCAATATCCCTAGTATGAACAACACATCCGCATAGTATGATATCCCACAATGGCCCAAGCTGCTCATCTGATAATCGCTAATTGCACTGAGTGAATGGGGTTTGAGTATGATGTTGTATGCAGCCCATAGGACAAGTCCTACAATCGAAGACAATGGGTGTTCACAATCCAAAGGAAACACTACAATGCTGTGGATTGCATGGTTGATTTCAAGCGATCCTTTGGATTGCAAAAGCCCATTGTCTTCAATTGTATAGAGTGTAGTAGATACTGCTCTGTCTCACCCCAAACTGCCTCCCTTCACTTTGCTTCTGGAAATCGGCAATAGAGGTGGCAATTTCAGGTGGTACCAGTAGCTTCTTGCATTTGAGAGGGATCGCATTTCAATAAGAGGGAGCCTGTATTTCAGAATGTATAACACAACTTTTATAACTCGGATAGTAATTCTTTAGTCACACGCATCTTCATAGACCTCTCGCATTTTCCGTAGTATGGCTGCGGATGAAACACTGCTGACAACAAGTCAAAGTCATGAGCACTATGGTAAGTGTGGTACATGTGGTAAGCGTGGTACGTGTGGTAAGTGTGGTACGTGTGGTAAGTGTTGTAAGAGTGGTAAGTGTGTGGTACGTGTGGTAAGTGTGGTACGTGAGGTTATTGTATGGTAAGAGATACTTCTTAAGTAAGTCAGATTGAATGAGGAAGTAAGCTACCAATTACAACTTCTCATAGGTAGGGCACATGATACAGACAGAAACTTAATGAACCACAGGAATAACCATCTCATTATTTGAAAAATGGAAGAGGTGCCACATGGCTAATGCCCATTCATACTGTTGTAGGATCAGTGATCCAATCTGGAGCAGGGAGAGACCCAGCTCATGTGATACCTCCAGCTGACTATTCTGAGACTGAGGTAGCAGCAAACAGCGGTAGTGAAAATAAATTTGCACAGCTCATCGAGCGCACGGAACCAAATATTATCAAGCAGGCTAAGACATGGTCCCGATGGTTAATAATCCTGACTGCAACAGTTCTGGTTACTCAAGTACTAACTAGTGCTGGTTACACCATCATATCTCCGTTCTTCCCACAAGAGGCCATAAAGAAAGGTCTGACAGAAACCCAGATCGGTCTCGTATTCGCAAGCACCGAGATAGCCACGTTCATCACATCTCCCATATATGGGTCACTGGTGAGTTTACTATGTATGTGAGAATCCAGTAGCAGCAAAGGAGGGTCATAAAATCGTAAACATCAGGTTGCTGCTATGCCAATGACTATTGATCCACACCCACAAACCAGTCAGCCTTTCAGGCAACTAGCATATAGGATACTGGGTTCATCCAGTACTTTGACAAGTCTGAACTCAAAAGCTGTACTGTTACAGCTATGACTCTGCTGTATGGAAAGCGTGGTAATTATAGCAAGGATCTGTTTATAGCATTCATAAGGAATTGATCAGCAACAGTATACAGACAAGCGTTGTAGCTATAGTGAGTCTAGTGAGCCTATGTCACGCATACCAATACGTTATTGTCACAACGGTTATCTTTTGCTCTGTGTTGTACTGTTATCTGTTATACTTTATGGAGCAATAATTACAACGGTTACAGTATCTGAGCTCACAGTATCTGAGCTCACAGTATCTGAGCTCACAGTATCTG
>ERZ1740065.2456-NODE-2456-length-11503-cov-11.908106_pt1 | contig 11503 bp, 3 predicted proteins | sample MGYA00581738_ERZ1740065 | MGnify/ENA primary metagenome ERZ1740065 (study PRJEB43018, sample SAMN04849749) | marine metagenome | isolation source: floating plastic debris | place: Pacific Ocean | collected 2008-09-01 | study: EMG produced TPA metagenomics...
CCCCTCCTCCCCTCCCTCCGTCTGTCCGTCGCTCGCTCCAGCCCTCTCGAATCTCAAAGTAATAGATATACTAGGAAAATCTCAGGCGATCACCATCTCTCTGGCAAGCAAATGGTGTAAGGATGTGTAACTGTATGTCAGCAAATGGGTACTGTAGATACTCTCTTAACAGCCTGGCTAGTAAAAACTTGGAGTTGAGATGACAACGTCATGGAATATAGTTAGGTTGAAAAGCGTTTTCTGTTCGGTCAGAGGTTCTTGAGAAGTGCCTGAGGTAGTCCCTCAGGGAGTTAAAATTTCAAGGTTCAAAATTCAGAGATTTGATTCAACTACCATCTAAGCTAAGTCCACCACAGTGCTGTTGCAGACTTGCTGCTATGTACGTTTGAGTTTTTAGTGAAATAGATACAAAAATATCCATACCAGTTGAGTCGAATCATTCCACGATATCCCCTTGATTGTAGGCGGCCATCTTCATGCTGCCAGTACTTTTCGTCGTTTTTCTCGCTGTGCTAATTCAGAGCATCCGCAACAGCAGCGTCGGAGCGCTGGGAGGAGTTGTATACCTACTCACTCCGCAGTGGGAATACCTCATCAAGGTATGCGAGTCGTGCTCCGACAGTCTCCTCGTTGATGGCGGAGTTATCTCCACTCTTCCTCTCCCCGCAGGCGAAGACTTGGTACGAGGCGGCAAATCAAGTATTTTTCTCGTTATCTTTGATGCAAGGAGGCCTGATTACGCTGGCCAGCTACAACAAATTCCATAGCAGCATTTTAAGGCGAGTAGTGATACAAGAGAGGATAACTCCTTTGATACTGTCCTCTTTACACATCACTGGGTAGTTGCCTGTTTCTCTGCCCAGAATTTCTTCAAATGCAAAACGTCTTAAGGAGCCTCAAGAATTTTTTAAGAATTCTTCATAATTCCTAAGAATTATTGGGGATTTCTTGAGAATTCTTAAATCATTGTTCAAGAACTTCTAGGGTAGAGAAATACACGATTACATTTCACTGTTTTTTCAGGCCAGCCATTATAGTACCAGTGATCGACCTACTGGTGAGTCTGTTTGTTAGCGTTGCCCTGTTTGCTTCCCTCGGAGTTATCTCCTCTCAGCTATCCATTCCCATCTCCGACGTTGTCAGGTATTTATCCGTTATACTGATTCCAACCATGATCGATTCAGGAATTCACTCATGCAATACTGAACGTATATTCTCCTAATGTAGGGACACTTCAAACGTAATAAGTGTAGTTGTCTGTTATGCAGCTCTGAAATCCTTCTAAACTTGAAGTCTTGAACAACTTTCAGGAAGGCTTTTTTGAGAATTCTTACGAATTCTTCAAGACTTCCTAAGAATTATTGAATAATTTGTGTTGAGTTCTTGAAGAGTGCTCAAAGAAATCTTGAAGAACTTTTGGGGCTGTGAAATCGAAAACCACACAATCAAGTTATTCCAGCATTCATTAACAAAATTAATTACACAAGTTCTCGCATGAATCCCGAAGTCAGGCGTGTCAATTCTAGTCTAACTATTTTCTAATGAATATTTTGCTGTCTCTGGTAACTGATTCCTATCGAAATCCGATGGAACACCTGCTAAGTGTTATGACACATTCTTCTGTCTACATTCTGGGTATAAGATTTCCTGATGATTGACTCGGCGAGTCAAAAACTCGCCGAGTTTTTTTAGCTTTGAAAATTGAAGAATGAGCTAAAACACTTCTTGTCTGGTTGGTATATTGTCACCTCCTGTCTTTTGGAAGACTCAGTTCTGCCTGAGGTCCACCTGCATGTTGCCCACAGACGGGCTCAAGTGGTCTTAGGAGAACTCAGGCACATCCGGTCAGTCCCGGACTCTGGTCTTCAGATGTTTTTAGGCTTTTCCAGACTGCCCTGGTGTCCACATGGGGCTTAATCCGGTCTTCAGATCCACTCAGATTGACCTTGTTGACATTGACTTGATGAGTTTTTAGCCCAGACACAGACAGGCACAGACAGACACAGACAGGCACAGACAGACACAGACAGGACTAAAGACTGGGTTAAGCACCATGACTGACTAAAGGACTGGCCACACGAACCGATATATGATTGGAAGTTGTCCTCTCCGGTATCGGTAGACCGGAAGCGACAATATATGGTTTTAAGTGGGCCTGAGCTCAATTAAAACCCCTTGAGGCCTCCTGAGGGCCGCATGTAGACGAACCCTATGTGGACTTCAGATAGACCTCAGTCTACTGAAGGAAAAGACGTGATAATATGCCAAATGCTTTTATACATTCATAAATACATAGTCCTTCAACTGCAATATGAAGAACTCATCAGAGTAAGGCCTCAATGGTAGCAAAAGTACTGTATTCACTCGTCTGTAAGATGCGTGTCAAAGGAAGTGAGGTATTCCCTCGATTATAAGACACGTGTCTAAGGATGTGAAGTCATCTTAAATTACACTTCATTTTCTGGCTAATCGGTGGTTTAGAAGCTTTATTTAATAGTTCTAATTTGATTCTCTCTTATGAAACTAGCACGGCTCCTTTACATCCCTCCTATATGAAGTTATAGCAATGTTTATGTGGGATTTAAGCGTGTCTTATAGTTGAGGGAATACGTGTCTTATAGTCGAGGGAATACGCGTCTTATAGTCGAGGGAATATATGTCATAGTTGAGGGAATTCGTGTCTTATAGTCGAGGGGATTAGTGTATTTTAGTCGAGAGAATACGAGTCTTAGGGTCGAGGGAATACAGTAGATGAATATATCTCTATAATTTTTAGTGGTACCCGGGATCTAGCGTTTGTGGCGCTCAGTGAAGTTGTGGACAGCATGCCCCTGCCCCATCTATGGAGTGTTCTCGTCTTCCTAACGATTATTGGCTATGGATTCACCACGCAGTACATCCTAGTAGAGACTGGCGTGACTGCCATAGTTGACGAGCTGTCGCAGGTGGTTGTGCGGTTGTTAAGTTGTGACCTTTCAAACTGGAATGTCCATGGTTTAATATGTTGGGCTCATATTTCAGCACATGAGAAGAAAGAGGACAACGATCATTACAGCCATGTGTGTCAGCTTCTGTATACTTGGACTTCCCTATACCTGCCCAGTGAGTCTTAGGAGTTGTGTTCTCTCTCAATAGGAGCACTCAATGGCTAAAATACCATTAAAATGTAAAAAATATCATAGTAATAATGATAATGATAAATAATAATATTAATAAATAAATGCTATCATTCGAAATCTTGCTGATTTGAGGAAAAAATCATAGTTTACTTACTACTAATATACTTGCACATTTTTACGGCATGCCTTCACATTATCATGAGCTAAAGCAGTGAATAGCTTGATTTGTCTGCATCACTCTCGGAGTTGTCATCTCATTGACAGGGAATACTTGATGCTACCATGTTCATCGGTGGTTTAGATTGTGTATTGATGCTGAAGTAGTTTACTCGCCTATTCCCCTGCCCTCAAGTTCTTAAAAACCTGAAATCTTGACAAATTCTCAAAGAAGTTTTAAGTCTTGAAGAGCTCTCAGACAACTACCATTCACTGCTACCGCCCTGATGCCATGGAGTTGTCCTTCCTATAAAAAGCGTTAGTGTAAATTTCTGACTTTTATCTCATAACTTTGTATACTAATTATATGGAGGTGAATAGTTATGGAATGAGACAAGTGTATTGTAATAGAGCAGTAGCTGAATATCATCTCTCTACGAAAAATCTGCTCTGGACAATTTGAATGCATACTTCATTCATCCCTACACCGACTCAGGGTAGCCAATAAAAACATTCCAGTTGTTGTCTATTTCCCTGAAGGTGCGATATTTCTTTGAGAATTATTCACAGGAATTCTTAAAACTGCTTATGACTTCTTCAGGAATTTTTAAGAAGCCCTCAAGAAGTCATAAAAATTCTCAAAGAAGACCTCTAGCCCTGAAGAACTTTAGGGCGGAGAAATAGACAAATACCGGAATTCCTTATCTTGAAGTAACATACGTTTACTTTGTTTCAGGGAGGTTTACACCTGAAGCTGGTGATCGATTCATTCATTGGCTCATACAACTCTCTGCTGCTAGCCTTCGTTTTCCTCGTTGTCATCTCATGGGTGTACGGACTGCCCCGCCTCACCCGAGATATCACAGCCATGACTGGGTCCACAGTCCGCCTCTTCTGGAAGATCATGTGGACTGTGGTGTCTCCAACCTTCACCTTTGTAAGCGAAGTCTATTTTTCTAACAGACAGAGTACCAGTAATTGTCTAATTGATGTAGCATCAGTTAAGGCAATTGCTTGTTCACCTCACTCTGAAAGTTCTCGAAGAATTTTTCAATAAATCTTCATGAACTCCCTCGGAATTCATAAGAATTCCTAAGAAGTGTTCAAGAAGTCTTAATACTTCTGGTTTTTGAATAAGTTCTGGACGTGAAATAGACAACTACTGTAGAAGTAGAAATGTTTGCGCTTAAAAATGTTTGCGATTTTTCCAATCCTGCAAACATGAAATTTTTTGCGAACGGAAATTATTCGCGATTTTTTATTCTGTTTGAGTCACTATAAGGAAAAAGGAAAAAAATGTGAAAGTTTATTTTTGCGATTATACAACCTCGCAAAAAACGCATTTAAAGTCACACTGCAAAAATTTGTACTTCTACGGTTAAAACCTCAGTTAAACCTAAATAATTAAGTTACATTAGGCAGCAGTTGAAGTACAACAACATTTCATTGACATCAGAATTTTTAAATTAGTGCTCTCCTTTAAGAAATAAAAATATTGGAGTTGTCTTTTCATTCTCAGGTCATGCTTATATGTGGCCTCGCGACCCAGTGTCCGATGACCTTGACGACCTTCTATACGTCTGCAAGGACTCCGTTGTGGACTAACACGATTGGCTGGCTGACGTTTACCTTGCAGATCCTTCCTCTACTGATCGCTGGTATCGTTGTCTTCCTCAGAACTCCAGTGACGTCATTAAAAAAGGTGTGTAGTGTACTCGTTGTAATTATTGTAAAAGTGGAAACATTAGCGATAGATATTGCTTGTCCAAAATGGGCATGATAGTAAGAAAAAATTTAAACATTTGTGGATGGAGTCCCTTTAAAAAATGACGTAGAGGTGCCTCCTCATTGAAGAAAATCGGCATCTATGAAGTCATGAACATGCCTACGATCAGCAGTGTTCTATTAACTATGAGATGAAAATTCCAAAAAGTTGCCATGATGCGGCAACTCTGATGGAAACGTAGCTATATTCATCATTAGCGATTTCCTGCAATTCGCTAGATATTTTTAACGCTAAATTTTCCACGTATAATAAGATTCTATTTATAGTGTTTGAAACAAATTGCTCAGCACCATCATAAAAAAGTCAGTTTTGTTGTATAGATTTGTCTTCTCTTGTGTGCCTAACTTCTTTGCAATACTGTAGTCATCCAGCTATAGTTATTTGGCGTAATGTTCCGTTATTGCTACGAAAAATATACTTTTCTGTCACTCAAAGCCGTCATAGTTTAGGTCGCAATGATTACCATGATTACAGTATTCCTTTAAAATTTGAAACGTCTTGGGAGTTGCTTCCTCAATGATAATTGACTTTTAGAAGTTGATCATGGTGTGTGGTCCATCGGATCACTGGGGCCCTGCACTCGAACTTCACCGACTAGAGCTGTCAGAAACTGGCAACGGTGGCAGCTCACAAGGAGGTACAGGTGAGTGACAGGTGACTGTCAGGTGCCCAGGAAGCATGAAGTGCAGGCGGAGACGGTTCTGCAACCAGTTTGGCTAAATCATGATCAATGTATCACACATAGCCTGTAGTTGGTGGGCCAGCATAATGCTGGCTTAAGAGAGGACAACTCCCGGCATGAATCAGGGCCGCTGACAAGACTAATGCTGCTCTGCCAGGGCAGGTTTTGGTAGTTATTAGTTTTCACACCTGCCCACTTATTCACATTTTCTGTCTCTACGACCATTATAAAAGTGATCTGACAATCATTGAGTGGTTCGCAGGTCTGTAAAATTGTGAGAATACACCAGAAGTTATCAGGTGTTGCCTTCAATTCTGGCAATTCCAAATGGCAGTTCCTTATGAAAACTGGTAGCTGAATGCCTGATATTCTTTCTTAATGTGAATTGCTTTTATTGTAGAACCAGATTTGATGGTGATGGTCCAACCATAGTGAGCATAAGGACTAAAATCATCGCCATCGTTAGATTGCGCAATATAAGTTATTCGCATTTTATCATGTATAAGAGTTGTCTTCTCATGTTTTGATTTGCCGGTGATTTTGAAGGAAACACTGACTTTCCCGCTGCTGTCAACTCTGGCTCTACAGTATTGTTATGAAATCTCAATTAGGGTTTTTTAACTCTGATGCGAAACAGAAAGAAATCGTTCATATGTCACCATCATTTGATGAGTTTATTTCCGTTTACCAGTTCAAACAGGAAGAGACATCGGTGGCCTGGATGCTATTTTTAGCGCAACTGTTGGTAACAATGTTCTCCTGAAAATGGCCCACGGCCTCAACAATAAAAACTCGAGTCCCAAAAAATCAGAGGAGCTGGAAGCAAATAAATTCAGCGCCATGACCCACTCAGACATGTTGGCGAGGAACATCAACACCACGGAGGTGCCAATAAGTGAGTGTCAAACAGATCTGACCTTGAGATAGCCAATGAGTAGCAGATACGAGAGATAAAATGTGCTGTCACGCTGGCTAGGTGGGAGAAAGAGACGCTTGAATGGACTTCAAGGTAGATGTATGAGAGAGAGAGAGAGAGAGGAGGGAAGGAGAGAGGGGTGGAGAGGGAAGATGGAGAGAGATGGAGAAGAGAGGAAAAGGCAATAGAGGCAGGAAGGAGAGAGGGGGAAGAACAGAGAGGAGGAAGGAGAGGGGAAGAGGAGAAAGAGGGGGTAGAACAGAGGGGGGAGGGAGAGAGGGGGAAGGAGAGAGGCGGAAGGAGAGAGAGAGGAGGGGGAGAGGGAGGGAGAAGGGGAGAGAGAGAGGTGGAGGAGAGAGAGAGGGGAGGGGAAGGAGAGAGGGAGAGGAGAGAGGGGGGCAGGGACCTCTGTTATTTTGACATCTATATGTATATTTCTCATTGTGTTTCCGTTGTGTCTCTCATGCTGAATCATGATGAATCAGTCGTATTGTTGTCAGTGTTTACGGAATACGGTGAAACTTATATGCTGGTACCAAAGAGAAAAAACAGACCCATCATGTATCACAAATCGACGCAGACAAGTCTAAGAAGAGAAGAAAACTCCTTATCTAGTTCCATACTCTCCATAAAGCTGGACGGTAATGCGAGCTATACAAGAGCCATGCAGCAGCAGGACAGCAGAGACACGATACACTCAGCGAACAGTAGAGCCGCCACTCACGAGTAATTCTGTACGATAGAAATGTATATAACACTGGGAATTGAATTCTCTTGAATCTGGATTATAGGGTTTCCACGTTTATTATTACTATTGAACATAACTACCACATTGATCTCACGCTGCATTTGATTTGATTATGTTTTTCATTAGAATCAATCGAATCTGATTGCTAATTCCCGCGCAGCCTATTCGCTTTGCCATAAACAATCATCGAAGTACAAATTTTATCAATACAACTGATGATTGGAGACAGCAATATGTAATCAATTCTTGGTAGTTGTTTATTTCCCCACCCTCAAATTGCTCAAAATAAGAAGTCTTGAAGAAGTCTTGAGAATTCTTACGAATTCTTACGAATTCTTCAAGACTTCTTAAGAATTCTTGAAGAACTTTCAGGGTGGAGAAATAGACAACTACCTAGCTTTCTAGAGATTCTAAGTTTAACCCAGGCGATGATTGGAACATTGAAACGTGTGGAAGGTCATCTACAGCTTTGCTCTCCAATATTTTAGCCGCTATCCATGAGTGGTTTCCTAATGTTCTCCTGTGGCTTATTTGTTAGATCCTGTTGAGCTGAGCTCAGATGCAATGTCAGAGACCCTGGATGTAGCATAGTCTTAGCTGTAGGAAGGGGGAGGGGTTGTAAGTTATTACATAGAGCTAGAGATGTAATGCTATTCACTCATGTTAGATAGAGTGGCAACGCTGTATAAAACTGCCATATAAATCTCACCAGCTCTTCGGACGCGATAGTCTACCTTCTTTATATAAATATGTGTCGATCATCAGAAAGTTTTGAACTTTCCTTGGAACTTTCCTATGATCGACGCATAAAGAAAGCAGACTAATGCGTTCCGAAGAGTCAATGAGATTTATATAAAATTGCCACTCTATCTAGCATGAGCGAATAACATTGCGTCTCCAGCTCTATGGTTAAAACCTCTCAACGTCAAAGTTCAGAAAAACTAAGCCTAGTATTTTTAGTGGTACAAACTGTCATGTATGATGAATTGTTACGACACAATCACATCAGGCAGACAAGCGATGAGATGAAGTGGTGAATCAGATGTTTGTTTCGGCTGCGTCATCGACTCAGAGTCGTACATCATAACCGGCTTCAATAAAAATGAAATTAAAACGAACCAACAGGATGCTGTAATGGAAGGGTGGAATAGCTGCTAATGACCTCCGGCAAGACACAGGTATGCAATCTGGGTCACCTGTCTGCTAAAGCCATCTAGAAACCGGCAGTTAGTTCCCGGCATAAATGAGAATCTTATTTACCAGTGCGACCACTAATCAATTTTATACGGGCCGGCTATTTGGGAGGAACTATTTCTGTCTGGGAAAACCCTCGGTCTACAGGGAATACTCAATCGGTTATCAGGCTCATGGCATACTTCAAACAATGTGTGGAACTTTGCACTTTGCTGGAGAAAACAGCAACGACCAACAACCAGTTTATACTCTGCAATGCGAGTAGTGAGCCAGTTCTCACTGCTTACGAGTCACGCTCCTGAGAAAGGCAGCTACATCAGATATCATTGATTACATATTTGTGGTCGGAGTAGAAGAGTTGGCTGCAACCATACTGACTGTATGACCACAGAAATTCTACCATGGCGCAGGGGAAGATATGGCCAGATACCATTTCTGACAGTACCACGACTGGGGATGGAGCCCAGGGTACCTTGTGCAGCATACTTACCAAGTGTCCCGGATTTCTCGGGACAGTACCGGGATTTAATCTTTGTCCTGTGTAACCGTTTAGCCCCGGAACTGTACCAGAGTTTGAAAGTTGGCAGTGGTAGTTAGATCGACGAATGAGGAATCATTATATAGTGAATCACAGATGTTTGTTGTTTCCAATTAGTGTTATGTGTGAGATATTATGACATTGGACTGTCATTTATGCATAAATGTATGTAAATGTACATGAGAATTAGGAAAATACTATGGAATATCTATTGAATTGGGATAAATGACCGAACATGTAAAACAGTTAAAAGCATTTGGAGACAATTCTCACTTTACACTTCCCTTGTATGGATTGGTGTGCATGCTTGTGTAGGGGAACAGGGATGTTGACTCACAGTTGAACGGTCTCCCCACCACTAGTATGACACCTAGTACAAATCGTAGGCTCGTAAAGTAAGAAAATTAATACTCTTTGACAGCAGGCTGTACATTTTGGTTGTTTCAAGGCTTTTCCATTTTGAATAGTATATTATAAACACACAATACAACATATCTTACAGAATAATGTAGAATAGAAGCAGCACAGCGCAGCGCAGAACAGCGCAGTACAGCGCAGCGCAGTACTGCGCTGTAAGCTAGTTATAGTTATAGTACAGTAAATTATAGTGTATTGTAATATATATAATGTAGAATAACACTTAGTGAAATCTGGATGTTCATTGCCAATTTCACCACATTGATTTCAGGGGAGGATCGAACATCTACCAAGGGGGCACAGTTAACCGTTCTCTGATCATATGATGAGGTGCGCGCAGCCCTTGCGCACCTCTTCGACTCTGTGTCCATCCACCGTGATCAGAGCCCCCACGATCTTTGTCTGGGCGGCTGAGCAATTACATAACAAACTCGCTCTATAATAATAATACCACAGCAGCGTTATATACTACAGACAATAGAATTACCCAGCTGGAGCATGCTGGCTTATCCGTCGAGAATGGGATAACATCACGCGGTGCCAACTGGCACGGTTCCTATCCGTCAGCATTGCGAGGATGTGTTTCTTAAACATTGTGAAAGAGGAGGAGGTGATTGGGAAAGTTTGTGTACGCGGAGCGAATGAAGAAATAGCTACCTAACGACTTGTTGTCATGGTTTTTACACTGGATCATTACGTAACCATGAAGATGACAAGACAAGAGACATTTCAGCTGTTCAAATTGGACTAAAATAGCTTGTTGCTTGGCAATATCTTAGCTATAGGGGTTGGCGGTTAAATTGCACTTCTCAAAGATCAGAAAGGGCTTCAGTAGTTTTATGATCCACTGAAGGAAACTACCAGAGTTTCGTTTTAATCGCTTTAATTTGTTTTAAATCCATGAAACTAAATGTTACTATCAGGTATGTATCTGTATGTATCTGTATGTATCAGATATGTATCTGTATGTATCAGGTATGTATCTGTATGTATCAGGTATGTATCTGTATGTATCAGGTATGTATCTGTATGTATCAGGTATGCACTGAAGTGGTATGTTTACTGGTTTAACTGCCCTCAACCTCAAACTGTGCCTTTAGGAGTGCAAAAATGATAAAAATGATAAATGGTAGATACCTCAAGCTCTAGCCTCTCAAACCACTTCTAGACATGGACATCTATTTCCGTCTGCTGCGATCTACATGTCTAGTGGTATGAGCATTGATGCTGACTTGACTCTTGAGGTTATTCATTTGATGATGTCTCAACAGACGGTGATTTCAGCATGTTTCATTGCGTAGCGAATGAGTGATGATGCAGTAAAATGAGGGTCCCCCATTACGCTGAGTCATTAGCTATTGGCAGTCAGCGGGCTGACATCTGGACAGCCAGCTGTCACATGGAAACGTAACGGCATGTCTTCATATCTGACGGTGCGACTTCCTGCCCAAGCCTATAAAAAACGGCAGCGCTGCCAACTGTGTGGTCAGATTGCCTACAGCATCACACTGAGTGTTATTATATCCGCTCTACTTGCTTTCTATCACTCCAGACAGACAGACTCCTGCGCTTCTACTCGCGCTATGAATTTCCTACGCTTGGCGGCCGTTTTGATTGCAGTGTTCTCGCTGACCACTGCTATATCACAGGTGAGATCACATACAGCATATCACAATGTTCGTGTGATTCCGTGTAAACTGTGTCTGATCAAAAGACTTCACGCTTCAAGCTAGCTCTGAAAACAAGGGATGGGGCATTTTTCACGGAAACCATTCTGTATCTCTCTGCGTCGTACTGAAAATATTGAAAATATTGGAGATTCCGTTTTGATGAGCTCTGAGAAGTTATAGCTCATACTCATATCTCAATCCCTCCACCCTCCCCGCCCTACAGCTAGGACTCTGTACCCCCCCTCCCCGCCCTACAGCTAGGACTCTGTACCCCCCC
>ERZ1740065.2457-NODE-2457-length-11502-cov-11.106753_pt1 | contig 11502 bp, 4 predicted proteins | sample MGYA00581738_ERZ1740065 | MGnify/ENA primary metagenome ERZ1740065 (study PRJEB43018, sample SAMN04849749) | marine metagenome | isolation source: floating plastic debris | place: Pacific Ocean | collected 2008-09-01 | study: EMG produced TPA metagenomics...
CCCCCCCCCTCCCCTCACCCCCTCCCTCCCACCCCCCTCCCTCCCCCTCTCTCCCTCCTTCCCTCTCTCTTTCACGCACCAATATATCATCACAGGATGCAGCGATGTATTCAACAAGAGCCGAGCTGGAATACCACAGAAATAAACAGTTCCACAGGGCACAGCGCAAGTCAACCAAACAGTCTCGCAAGTCTAGGATGTCATCGACTGGAGGTCCAGTCATGGTAAGGTCTGATCAGCTGTTTTTGTGTATCGTACTATGGATTGATAGCCCGCAACACTGCACTTCTACTGAAAGAGTGGCAGTGAGACAGGCTATGACACTGAGGGGATTGTGGAATCCATGGACAAGAATCGAAGTCGAATGCATCGGCTGCTGGATGAGGTGTTAAGCATTGCCAATCCAAGAGTTTCACACACGATCAGGTAAGTTCTATAAGCACTGTATTCATGGAGTTGTAACAGACTGACATCTATTAGTGACAGACTGACACCGAGTCGTGACAGACTGACACACAGTTGTAACATTGGCCATGGCTCCTTCGTAGAGGCTCCAGCACTCTCGGATCATCTGGGAAGCCGACAAAGAGCAGAGAGATTGGTGAGAGTAAAGAGGCTGGTAGTGGCAGGTGTGTGCTTATTTTGATAATCCTATACAACTATCCATTACTGGATGATGGTTCGATCCGTCTATCACGAATGACTTGTATCCAGTGGCAGGAAGTTGAGTGACAGTGGCAGTTCAAATTCAAGTATTACGGAGAAAGCAGAGAGAATCTGCGATGAAGATGCTCTCGATCAGAAACGTGAGTAATTGGCTGGACTATCATCTCTGTGGATTGTCACTGGCACCAAGTCCTGTATTTTATTAGATCAAACGTCTGATGAAGTTATAGCTGTAATCAACTCAGACGATGATCATTACGTAGAATTTATGGTATCTCGACACCAGGCTGATGACTCTACCAGAGTCGACCTTCACAAAGAGCACCAGCCACCACCTGCTACAGTGAGTCACTGCTATTCTCAGTACTCCGAGTATGATGAACTCATAATGTGACAGAAGTACTGGAATATAACCAATGCTAACCTATGAAACATGAGCCCTAGTTCCTCACTGTGACGCTTCTCATATCTATGCAGACCATGCTGTCGTGTTTACATTGTATCACCCAATGAACCAATCAGTGTGCTAGTCCTTATTAGGTCAGAAAGTCCCGTAAAATACCATGTAAAATTATAGATTCAAGGGGAGATAAAGTCTAAAATTGCATTTTGGGCGATACTTAAGATATAGGTAGGATAACTCCCTATTCATAATCAGGAAGCCTGCCTTCCCCATTATACTGATTACGATGAGTGATGTCCTACTATTTCAAACACTTATATTGCAGTCGGCTGAACCAGCTAAGCCAAAGGGACAAATGGCACCAGGACCATCTTTATCAGAGCCTGACTTGAGTAAACTCAGTCAAACAGACAGTATCCTGGTTGTGAAGCCCAAGGATTCTAGGAACATGGAACCCGACTGGTCCAAGCGTAGAACTATCAACATTCCTCAGCCTAAGTAAGTCCCTTTCTCTATCCCCATTAGTCAACTAGTTGTAGATATATATAAATGGCATCAAGCACCGTTTGTAAAATAAGTGAACTGCAGACGTTGTTACATGCAGACGTCTGGCTTACGACAGACAGTTACTACTAAATAATATCTACAAGTATTTAGGGTTCACAAGTATTTGGGGAACCTCAATACTGTAGAACCGGATTTGATAGCGACAGAAATGTTAGTATTTCCTTCAAAATCATCAAGAAATAAAACTGATAGCCATGTAACGATAGTGATCCCATAAGTGGGAAGACAACTCCTATATACGGTATAAAGGGCATCATTTCTATAGCAAATTGCAACGATAGCGATCATTTTTTGTCGCTATTTTCGCTGCTGTTAGGTTCTACAGTAAGTCAATCACAAGTTATATAGCCATACCAAAGACCTTCCTCTTCTAGGACGTCAAGGCTAATCCTCTACTAGCAATGATCATTGTAGTCGGCTCAAAGCAATAAAAAGCATGAGGAACAGCCTCTGTCAATCAAAGGTGGTTTGAAAAGTCTCCAATCATTATAATATATGGTGCAAATCTCAAAATTTTCCCAGAGCTTTGCCCCTGGACCTCCGGCCTTGGGATATGCTACAAACTTTTTTCCCTTATTAGGCTGGTCACCCTGCATGCATAGGCAGGAAAGCCAAAGAATGGGCAAGGGAAAACCTCCGTAGCTCTCCTTATTTGCACCCTGATTTAATCAATCTCGCATGTTACTGGGTATGTGCTATTGCTTTTAGCTAATAATGCTGAAAATCACATAATAAGCCCATATATCACTCATAAGTTGTTCTGCAAGTGTGATAAAGCTCATTGAATTTGGCCGGGATGGGCAAGAAGACAACTCCTATATATCAGTCGATCCAACGCTAGTCATCCTGTCAACCACGCCGTTGATTATACATGCTAATACCAAGTACAGGTATTAATGAACTCACAGACTCCTTAGATTATAACATGGGTAGTCTTGGCGCAAGTCACCAGGTACTAGTACTCTTCTCTGGAAACCTAAGTATGCCCACCATCTTGATTACATCTAACCGGACTAGCATTAAGTCAAAGGATCAAGCTCTCACATCATCACTATTGCTCTTCGACCATTGATGCATGACTCACTTGATCATCCAGGTATTGAACTATTTCTAGTTATTGGTATCCTCCCCCAATATGCAGCCTCCAGGGGAGGGACCGAGGTGTAACAGCACAGCACTGATCCTATGTCTCACTTGTAGGTTTGGCACGCCTGAGCTGAACCAACTGGCCAACATCAAGTCGGCAGCGTCTGACGATCACTACACTAGCCTCGTACTCAGCTCGGCTATATTCAAATCAGACTCAGCCAGCTGGGAGTAGACCATGACCCCACCAGAATCAATGATATTAGACACTGGAGAGCTGGAACCCTACTACTACTACTCTTGCGATAGCATGCAGCATGTATCACTGACATATCTTAGCTCATTGTAGATGGCCATTAGTAGTTGACACTGCAGTCAATCACCTAATTTTTTATAACAATGATAATAACAGAACAGTTGAGTTTTATGATCAGTAACATTGTTATTGTTGACCAGTTCACTTATGACCATACGACTCAATGACTTTCTGTACACTGTCCGCTCTACCAGACTCCAACAGTACCTTGCGGGCTGCCGTCTCCAGTTTCTACAGAATACAAGCAGCAGACGTGTCAACCCTCAGGTCAGGCTCAGGAGTGACACACACAGGAACAACCGCTGTCGCCTACCTGTGATGCCTTCTTCTTCTGGTAGTATTTCTCGGAGCGCACCTTCCTCTTAGCCTCTAGGGTGGCGATAACAGACTGGTATTTCCATCCAACCTCATGGGATAGTCGACCCAGGGTGCAGTACTAAAGCAGATCAATTCAACTTGTTATTCAAGGTGAATTAAGTGCAGAGACGAATGAAGTTCCACTAGTAAGTCTTTCTCAGTAAGAGAATGATTTCATCTTAGTCAAACAAAGCTGAAATTGACATCATGGAATGACCATAACATTGAACAGTATACCAGCTCATAGAATAAACTAGGCAGGATATCTGGGTCCATGAGTTCTCAGTATTCCTAGAACAGACTCACCCGGCGGTTGACTTTGAGACGAACGACTTTGAGAGCCGAGGGGACAACAAGTCTCTTCTGTTTGTCATATGGAGGTGGAATTCCCTCGAATGCTCTGAAGAGGTAGAGAGCCTCCTTGCCTCGGTTTGTTTTGTGAGGCAGCATTCCTAAATATTGTAGATGACATGTCATCATAAGATATTATACCAGCTCAACGGGAATCAAACTAGATGTGTTTGTGCTACATGTTCATAATGAACTGGATTACTCCATCTACACTCAAGCAATCAACTTCTAATGGAAATGATTTAAAATTAATGATAGTATGACTCTGAGTAAGCACACGGAAATACAGGACAGAGCATTATACCTCTGATAACTCTCCATAGAATCTTAGATGGGGCTCTCAAATGGTAGGGGCCTCGGTTGGGGTTGGTGTTGGTTCTTTTGCGCAGAAAATCCAAATATTTCACTGGAAATAACAAACAGTCATATCAAAATCACCATGTAACACTAGAATCACCATATGACAATAAAACCCATATGGATGCAGCACCAAACGAGCTAATCGACAGCTGCCGGAGCTGGAATTGCACGCACGAGAAGTGGTAGAAGTGGTAGACGCGGAGCCGCGTTACTCACGTTTGTTCCTGTAGAAGGATCCTGATATATTTATCTCCTCACATCTTACAACCACAACTCTCTGACCTGAGAGAAGAGTTTTGGCTATTGTCGCGGCCAGGCGACCAAGAAGGTGGCCTCGAGCGTCGATCAAAACTGGCTGTAAATTAACATCACGATGGCCATAACACACAAATATACAAACATATTCTTCTAATAGTTGATTTTCTACTTATTTCTAACAAACATCATCTGATACGACTTTTGGAATTAGACATGGCCATAAGAAGTCGGTGATAAACATAAAAAATCTTTAGGAAAAGTCTGAATGAGAAATACCTGCGTCTTGAAGCCCATCGCTCGGAAAAGGAAAAGGGAGGGTTTGCGTAGAAGAATCTGATAGTCTAGCGATTCCACTCTTGCCGTTTTACAACCACGCAACAGCGGCGCCTCCAAAGCGATCGTATTCAGATTTTCGTGACGCTGTTTCTCCCGTTTTATTTTGTTCTGTCACGATAAGTACTTTGTTGAGGAAACAACTACTCCATCTTTGCTCATTTTGATAAGAAAAAAGAAATATAAAATGCTGTGAGTAAGCATTATGTGCTGTGTCCATACAGCGCCGCTTCTTTCGATTCACCATGGGTTCGCGAACCACACACCTCCCATAATCGTTGTTTCAAAGTTACTTGATTCTAGCATCTAGCAATGAGGGGAGAAGCCAATAGTACCATTAGCTAGATCTTTAATACAGAATACCAGTGTATGAAATTGAGTATGAATGAGCAGTAACATCATATCCCCCACACATTTGAGTGTGCCCTCAAGAAAAGTTCTCAACAACAGCTTCTCCCTCTCCCGCGATGAATGTTTCCAGATCTATCGGTGTTAGTTAACCTAAGTTTGATGCAAATTCTGTAGTGTCAGTTTGTGTTTAATTTTCATGTACCTTATGATAGCTTAGGGTTGTCAACTGTAAAAGATGCTGGATTGAGGTTTAAATATTTTTATGTTCATATCCTTGGGTGTTATGTTCAGATTTTGTCTTTTATATGCTGAGCACTCTTGATTTCAGATAGCAAGATGTGCCCTGGAGAAGTACCTGATCTAAAGGCAGCAATACAGGTCCCATTCCATAGTGAAGAGGATGCTGGTGTTGCTTATAACACATTGAAAGTTGACAGGGAACCGCCTCGTGGTGGCTGTAAGCGCACGCTGTCTGTAGGAGGTATGTCAGTCCAGAGCATTTGTCTGCTTCCCAGATAATTAGTATAGCACCAGCTGTGGTGCCACCAACTGTCTAGATGGATCATGTGCACGGGAATTTTCCTCTCTGGCATTAAATAAGTAAGGCAACATGCAGATGTACATTTAGTTATCTGTTGGCGTTGTATAGGTGATCGGGCTGAGTGATACGGATTGCTACATCCAATAGGTGGGAATTCAGATATATTACTCCTAGTCCAGCCTCTCACAGATAGACACCCATTCACAGGCAATGTATCATGCTAGCAGAGAGGAAGGTAATATATTGGGATCTCAGAAGATAAAGTAAAACCGATCAATCAGATGAGTCATTTCTGGATACTCTTCTCACCCATTGCAATGTGCTCATGGAGGTATGAGAAATCAACTTATTTCAGTCATAGGTACCGGTGCCGTGTTTAACAGATTTGATGGCCAGAACAGTTATTATTTTTTCTTCCTGAGATGCTGAAAAGTCAAAAGCCCAAATCTGATTGGAGCCCCTCTTGGCTTTTCTTTCTCGTGACCTTTTCGTTAGCATACCTGCTTATAATTGTAATTTATAGCTAGTGCTGTTTTGATTCATCTTTATCTTTGAGGGAAGTTTATGTTTGAGGGGCTGTTAAAGGGGTGTCAAACCAGTAAAATACGGTATGATGACCATCTATCTATTACATCTATCTATCTATTACATCTATCTATCTATCTATTACATTTATTGATTAACTCTCACTTTTAAATTAATTTGGAGTTGGATTGGAGTGGCAGACCACACCTCCATTTGAGCAGTGTCAATGGCTCTGGGATATATTCCCTGCTTTCAATGAGGAATTCAGGAGTTGTCATCCCTTGCTATAAAATTCTTCACCGCATTGCTCTGAACAAGTGTCCACAGGATAGGATATCTGTGAGCATATATTCCGGCTGGTTGTACATATAGGCTGGTGGCGTTGGATGTAACAACGCTAGGGCATGTCAGAGAGTAGTTATACAGAAATCGATAGAATCCCTATACTCGCAGTGACAGCCAATCACAGTTCATTGTCTGATAGGGGAAATGTCTGCTGATGATGTATTCTGTTTCCCCGCAGGAAATGTACTGGAGGTGAAGTTTTCCGCCACGGACACCAGGAAGCTGCGTGTAGGACTGAACTCATTCTTTGACTCATTGCTCCTGGTAGTGGAGACCATTCATCAGTTCGGGCTGACTGTATCGTATCAGTGATGGTGGCATGCTGTACTCAGTCTAGTGGTGTCTATAAGTAATAAATCTCTTTCTGTACATATCGAATACAGACACACGCCAGTCCAGCTGTATCCAGGAGACGATTCCTCTGGTCATGCATCAGTGCACTTCTATCACAGCTAGTCATCCCTACATAGCAGTCTCCTCTGCCAGCTTGGCTAGTACCCAGCTAGCATCCTGTGTTGCTTAGTAAAGTGTACAGAGTGTTAGTTGCCCTGACAGCAGTATGAGCTGAGGTCCCTCACCAATAGCAGTGTGGATATCAAAAGGTGAGGAAGCTACTACACAGTATAATGTCAGTAAACATACTAGTTGAGGTCATGTGGGTAATATAAGACAAGCTGATAGCTGTCACTGTAGCTAGTGTAGTAGACTAGCAGTGCTAGCGCTGCTCGGTCGGCTACTATCTGTGGGTAGGTAATGGCAGGCCTACTGGAGTTCTGGTGTGAAGATTGACTTGTCATTATACAAGGTCAGTACAAACTGATTCTGTTTGATAGGTACTCCCTGAGACCGGTTTGACATCACTACACACACAGCTTCTCATTACTGACAGATATGAGTGGCCATACCTCTCAGTAAGAGAGATGAGTTCTTCCACACTATCGACTCCTGTGATCATATTTGTTCTGCTGTTTGTTGGTCGACTAGTAAATCACAATGCAGTTCTCACCATCACTGACCCCGCCAAGAGTTTCAACAGTGCTCGATACCAGCTGTATCAGCAGCGACAAGCCGAGGAAAAGAATCTGGACCGGCTGACAATGGGTCAGCAAGCAGAGAGGTCAACAGGAGGTCGGCGATTGAGAAGTAAATATGGAGAGAACATGCAGGCGCTACATGTGTGGAAGAGAACAGTACACTGGGAGAAACGCTGGCCTGAATATAATCAAAGGGATAGTGATGACGGTCAGAATGTTTGACAATAGTGATGACTGAGAAGACAATCATGATGAGTGAATGACAATCAGAGAATACAACACCATAGCTTTATACAGACAGTATGTAATCAGATAATTGACACTGCAACTGGCATAACAACACCTGATTGAAATGTATCAACTGTCCAAGACTCTATTCACAATAAAATATCCACAAGCCACAAAGTTATGATCGCAAGTAGTTCCTTCTCTTCATTCTTTGGGAAGTTTCTAGAACAAATTGAGATTCCATTAGAGAATAAGCAGATATGAACGGCTAGCAGACTGGGTGAGCTTGGGAAAGGGTAGTGAGAGGGAAAGCTTACTATGGGTGCATTGGCGGAGAATTCCCTATAGTCATTTTGACAATTGGCCGTGCCCATTCCTAGTCCGGTACCGAGTCCAAATATCAGCGGCCACGGTCGTCCTGTGAGAGAGAGTGTAAGTGGGTGATGCTATGACACTTTGATTGACAGTGATGCATCAACGAGTCCAAGATACAGCAATTTACTTGGTATTGGGAGTTATGGCCACATGAAACAATATACCATGGTGTCATGTAGGCCCAAGAACTAGTAGAGCATCAGCCCCAGACGGTCTAATGCACTGAGAGCCAGGCCCAACAATAAAATCAATAAAATTAAAAATGTTTCAGCTTTGCTGCTAACTAGGCTGCCAAACAGACACGAGCAGTATGATACACACCCAAAGCATTGATAGCCAAGTCTAAGTTTGTTCAAAATCAAACTTTGAGGAGGGCTAAACATCCAGATAGCATTGGTACCCGCCTGCATTGTTGGAACCCAGCTAGCATTGGAGCCCCTCCACTACTATTGGCGCTCCCTACTGTTCGGGACCTACTAGCAATGCAATATACCGTAGAACAGTACATTTTTGCGAGCACAATCTTTGCACTTTAGTTCGTGATAGTATTTTGTGAAAGTGTATTTTTGCGTTTCTTGCTGCTAGTGTGTAGACAATCAATCGAGCAAAGAAATATTTGCGTGCTCAGTTTTTGCAATCTGCCGAAACTTCTCGAAAACGCAAAAATTAAACGAACGCAAAAATTTCCTGTTCTACAGCATTGGCTGTTTACAGTATTCTTCTACAGGAACTGTGGCCAATAAGCTTACAAGGCGTCCAAGTAGTCAGTTTAGTTATAAATATTGTATTATAATTCTCTCATTACTTGCACTCTCGCTCTACTAGTGTACTACTACACAGCGTGAATAGACCAATGCCAGTATATTACTTACTTCTAAAGAACAGTAGAGAGGCAACAGCACCAATTGCAACACCGGCACCTGCAACAGCCAATCAGAGGTAAGAAGCAGGTCAGCTAAGGGTAACCACAGCCATTGTATGTACAAAATCCAAATGATCATAAAAAAGATAGTGGACAGGTAACCAGAGGGCCAGATGGACAGCGGGACAGGTAACCAGAGGGGCAGATGGACAGCGGGACAGGTAACCAGAGGGGCAGATGGACAGCGGGACAGGTGCACAGAGAGATGAACGGGCAGAGGGCAGGGTGTACAGAGCAGCGGATGGAAACAGGGACAGAGAAACAGATGGGCAGAGAGACAGATGGTCACAGAGACAGATGGCAGATGGACAGCGGGACGGATAGACAGAGGGCCAGATGGACAGATAGACGAGCGGGCCGAATGGACAGAGAGATGGATGAACAGAGGGGCTCATCCATTCAATTGATTTGCTCATAATGTGGCGAGATTTATTGAATGCTTTTCACATTCGATTACTACATTAATGTCTCTACGCAGTTCATAGTTTGGCTAAAATGTTTCCAGAGAAGAATTGCAACTTTTCTTGTGGAAAAAAGCGCATAGCTGGGGTAATTTCTCAGTGATCTCACCACAAATGATTGAAAAAAATTACAGCATATTCAGTACGTAGCACGCGTTACGGTGAAGATGGCAGTGGTTCAGTGTTGATAGATAAAGTATCCGGTGCTTAAATCGAGGGAGAAAGAGGGAACGCGTGCAGTTCATGTAAGAAAAGTATAGCCACATGTACAGGGAACGCTCGTTCTGTATAAACACACAGTCCACAATCCTGACCACAAATAACTTCCGCGTCAGTTTTCATTAACATAACGAAATCCAATCTAGAGCTGATTGAGTGAGATACGAGCTCAAAATAAACTACGGTCATGAGTGTCAATATAAACAGGCGGCAGAATAGGTAAGCGTCGTTCTTACCGGATTTTGCTATTGTATCAGCAATACAGCGATCCCACATACGCCCTAAAGCATATTCAGATCTCGTTTCACAGTCATCTACCATTTTCATCTAGAGTGGTGAGTTGGTTAGCAACACCCGAAGAATACAGATACTAGAAGTGCAACACCGTACAGAATGTGCAACGGAATATGTTGCATAAATAGCTCAGGTTGAATCGGTGTATTCAGCCTTGACCTGTTATTATAGCAATAATTCTAAGATCTATATCTGAAAATATACGGGTAGATATCGCAACCCTATTCCACACTTTATTACTCCACAACTACGTAAAGTCGTTACGTCATGTATCATAAGTCTCACGGCAAGGCACCTTGTTTTCGCTTCAGTTCGGCAATATAATATGCTACCACATACCAAATTTCTACTCAGCGTACCAGAACCCCAGCCACCTCATCAGTTCTCTCAAGTCAGCTTAGAGGAACGCACAGCGTTAAATGTGCTATACGATACCACTACTATGGTACTAGTAGCTGAGCCACACGAATAATGGTAATCCGTAAATGCTTGGTAATTTACAGATACTGTCTTGATGATGTCGTCCGTCAACTTTGGTAGCTACCTGTAGCTTGCTCTTGCTATGAAAAGGTATGGATGGTACACCTCTGATTCAAGCTGTAGCCAATAGGGAATATGTAAAGGTTTACTCGTTGTTGGAGGTGAGATGCTAAAGAGGAATGTAATTATTCTGTCGCCTGTTGCTGTTGCTTATTAGCGTCTTACATGCTGAGGTACTATGCGAGTGCGGTTTTTTAGTCCATCGCGGCAGTAGATTTGGATAAAGCTGATAATAACGGCTATTCAGCCTTGCATCATGCTGCGAAGACAGGATTCTGTGTATCGTCGCTGCTCAAGTCAGATATCAATCTCAATCTCCAGGACTCTGCTGGTGAGTATCTGCTGCACTTCAGAAACATCTATATGATCGCTGACATTGCGTTGTAATTGCAGGTAACACACCGCTGATGCTCGCGAGCTGTGAAGGTCTTTGCGCTGTTGTTAAGTCTCTCTGCTCTGCTGGTGCTGACGTCAACATCTACAATGACTTTAATCGGACACCATGTCAAACTCTCCTGCTGAAAGGCAAGCTGTACAGCGCCGATGTATATTATAGTATATCTTGGCGAGATGAAACTAATTATCTTGTTTTCTAGGACATGTTGAGTGCCTGGAGGTCTTGTTCCAATATGGCGCTCGTCTGTCGAGTACGCGCCCTCATGACCTCATCACAGCCCTCAACTATGGAAGGGTTGGAGCTGTGCTCTATGTTCTCAAACTTATACCAGATTACAAAGAGTTCTTTAAAGGCTCTGACGACTTGCTTATTCACACGGCCGTCAACCTGAGTAAATGCTGACTTTATTTCGCCCTTCCCTTGTCTACATCAATGATGCCTTCTGCCTTCCCTCCATCTACCCCAATTCCACCCTACTTATCCCAATGTCTCACCACTCAAAAACCCCAGAACAAAAAAAACACCAGAGACACCGACGCACAGACACAGCAGAAGACCAACAAAAACAAAAAC
>ERZ1740065.2458-NODE-2458-length-11498-cov-11.903260_pt1 | contig 11498 bp, 14 predicted proteins | sample MGYA00581738_ERZ1740065 | MGnify/ENA primary metagenome ERZ1740065 (study PRJEB43018, sample SAMN04849749) | marine metagenome | isolation source: floating plastic debris | place: Pacific Ocean | collected 2008-09-01 | study: EMG produced TPA metagenomics...
CCCTCCCTCTCTCCCTCTCTCTCTCTCTCTCTCTCTCTCTCTCTCTCTCTCTCTCCCTCTGTCCCTCTCTCTCCCTCTCTCTTTATGTCTCTCTATGTCTTTCTCTGCATCTCTTGAATCAATGTAGGAACTTCATTATTTGATCAATGATGGAAATGAAATTGATTCACAGCAGTGAGTTAATTTGCTCTCAGCAACTCTCAGTAATTACCGCTCTAATTGTCCATGTTTTACTCTATGACGGTTTGAGCTAGTCGCTGATCATTGCAGGTATTGACATCTGGTCGATACGGACAGTACACCCTTCCTAAAACAATTGACGCTGAGGAATTTGAGCTAATCATCAACGCCATGTCAAATGACTACGGCGACATGGTGAAAGTGATAGAAAGCTTCCAGGACGAACAGAAACGACTCTACTCTGAGAAGGAACCTACGGACCTCACAGATGGTTGGTTCACTGCTTCTGAATGTTGTCATACTGTTTGTAAACCTTTAGTCTAGGAGTCAAGGATCCAGGTTATTTCCATTTTTGATACAGTTCATGTAAAGTTGATCCATAGCTATCCATAAATTCTCATATTTTCACAGGAAGTTCACTAATTTCGTCAAGTTGTTCGCAGCGTCTCAACTATTTGCCTCAAGAGTTTTTCTCAGTCTACTTTTGTTATAACAACAGAAACAGTGAAGCGTAAGAAGGCCCAGGCCAAGAGACAGCACAGCAATCAGATAGCCCAGTCCATCAAGGATAAAGAGAGAGAGTCAGAGCAGATAAAGCCGAGTATATTGACAAACTGGTACAGGAAGGATGAGAACACCATTCCTCCTGTCTACCGTCTGCAGAAGATCAGGTAAGAGAGTCAGAACCTAAGTCTAATCCGTCAGGCAACAACTGCAGACATCTTGGCTGTGTTTCAGCTCGAAATTCCCTGACATCAATAAGTTGGACGCCAAAAGAAGAGCTGCTGCTCTCAAGGACTGGAACGCTTGTGTTGACAGCATGCTCTCAATTCTGCAGAAATACTCACAGCAACTCTTCACAGATCCGGCTGTGTACAAGAAATACTTCTGCTCGTGTACGTCTGCTTCCACACCCTGATATTTATCATTAGCCTGTGTTCCTTGCTCTACTATTGCTATCTATGTCTATCCAGTGCTGGAACATGAGATAGAAACGGCTCTGCAGCATAACGCATTCAGTCCGGAGAGGATATGCTGGTTTAAAAAGCATTTCGATGGAATCACCGCGACAGATGAGACTTCGAGCGACTATATGGAGACAGAAAACTCTAGGAACATCAGGATGGTGGAGCTGGACGATCGGCTTAAAGGCATGAAAGAGGTTGGTTTGTCCTCCGACATCATTTAAAGTGACATATCACTCTGTCCCCAACCTAATCCCATGACTTATGTAACTGTTTATGACCTCACTGCTTGTTATTGCCATACGTCCGTCACCATGCGGTCTCACCAATGGTCTTAGTAATGACCATCGCCTGTACTTACCACCGTAAATTATTCCTAACCACTTACAGATGCCGAAAACAAATCGAGAAGTGTTCAATCTCGATTGGATTAAGCGTGGCTTTGATCCTATTGGGTTGCGAAATCACATGCTCTACCTGGAAAAGCTTGTGGACAGAGTGTCAAATCTGACCAAGGACAGCCTCAACCAGATGTTCGAACACGACAAGGATTCCATCCTACCGCAGCCTCACGAGCGAGACCTGTACCTCGAAGTTGTGCAGCACGTCACGTTCTGTCAGCAGAGGTATGGCCTGCAACTGTCATGGCCGACCAGAGATAGTGATCCTTCTTCCTAACTGTCTGCATGGCTGAAGCAGCGCCTCTTGAAGATCTACATGAGAGTCATAATTTCAGTTGCTTCTGTGTGCTATCCCTTGTCAGCTGGCAGTCTTTCTCTCATGTAGGAGTTATCGTATCATGTACACAATACCAGGGCCTGAAACTCTACATGAGGTCATTATGTAAATAAGTCGTTTCGCCCATATTTTCCTTTCTTCTACTTGCTTACAGGGCCAGGAATTTCCAAGGCAGGCAAGAACTGCTGCAGAAGATCAAGAGTTACCTACGGTCCGAGTCAGCCGTGCCAATGCTAGTACACGGCAAATCTGGAATGGGTCGAAAGAGTCTGATCAGTCGCGCCGCCAGAGATAGCCACAGGTGGTGTAAAACGTAAGTGAATTTCGTGTTGACTGTGAGTCATAACGGCAGACACATTGCTGACAGTAAACCGTCTGCTGCAGCTCGTCAGCAGCTGTAGTCTACAGGTCGTGTGGAGTGACGAGCGAATCACAGAATATCAGGCTCCTCCTCCAGTCCATCTGTCTCCAACTGGCCATCATCTATGATGACGACGCCACACTGGTACCTACTGTAAGTCATCAGCATCGCCGCCCATTTCCTTGAGTGATCTCAGTGAAATTTTGATCATCAATTAACTTACGCATAAATGTAGATCGTGGCGCTGGTAAGTTGATATTGTATATAAATGGACTCTGTCTAGATGGTGCGTTGGTGTATCGGCTTCATGTGGTTCGGAGCCAGGCTGTATGTTGGTACTGGTGTCTGTGACCATTCGTTTGTTGTCACTTCATCAGGTAGGATGAGCATGACACAGTCGATTGAGGTTTGGGATTCCATGTACATCAGCTGCTCTATTTCACAGAATTACCGCGGTGTCAGAAACCAGTATTGTTAGCCTGCCAGACCTCACACAGTGCTGATAGATGGCCGTAGTGTAGCCCGATTGCCACACATGATGACTCAAACCTTGGGCATATGCTTACCGCTGCCCTCCACTCTCTCTTTCCCTGCATTCCCCTCCATTCTCCTTCCCCACTCTCCCCCCTACATTCTCTTACTCTACCCTCCCTCCCCTCCACTCTCTATTTCCCACATTCCCCCTCCATTCCCCCTCCTCTCTCTCTCCCTTCTCTCTTTCTCTTCTCTCTCTCTCTCTCTCTCTCTCTCTCCCCTCCTTCATTCGTCTCACCTCCCTTTATTTTCCCTGTCATGCCTCTCTTCCTTTTTCTCCTCACCTTCTCCCCTCACCTCCTTTTCCTCTTGTTCTCTCCTTCCTTATCTCCTTCCTCATCACCTTCCTCTCTGACTCTCCGACTATCTGACTCACTATAGGATTATCCCTTATCCTCATCTTTAATCCACTGAGATCTCTATATCATGCGCTGATGCCAAGTCAAGGATTAAACAACTTTTTTCTGTCCCACCTCTCCGTAGCAAAAACTTGCTGATGGTATGCACCATTTTTTGCCTATGCATGTTTTATACCAGGGCATGTTTTACACCTGTGCATGTTTTTATATCTGCATATGTTTTGCACAACAGGGCTACCGGGGACTTGTCAATGATTTCTCTGACAGAATCAAACGTGCCAGCGCTGATCGGCCGCTCACACTCTTCCTCGACTCACTTGATAGGCTCTCGGGTAATACATTCATCACATTTTGTCATGTTTACTGCGTCATATGCCCTCCCACACTACCTATATCCATAAGGCCCCATTCCTTTCTTCTACCTATGCAGGGCTGTAACCTTCCCACGCTAGCTATATCCACAAGGTCCCATTCCTTGCTTCTACCTATGCAGGGCTTTACGCCTCATGCACCTCGCCGGCAATGCACTACACATTCTGCCTGATAGCTATTGCTACATACTGGAGTTGTACCTCATCAGTAACAGCAGCTATTTACATGTCGTATTTTATCTCAAGTGTCACACAGGACTAAACTGGTTTGGAGTAATTGGTGAGAATTAACCAGAGTGAGTAGCAGTAATTCTGCTACAATGGTCGCTCTGACCTCGTGATCTGACAGTTGCAGCTGAATTAGTATTCACTGCAAGATAGATCTGACCATCACTCTCAGTGCGTTTCTGTCAGAAATAATTATGTTCATAGTATGACACTCACTTTCTTTATATGTCGTCGCTTTCGTTCTATTTCCGTGATTTATGACTCCCAGGCTCCAGTGTGCGTTTCTTATATAGATGAGTATGATGCGAGGAAGCTGAACTGGATGCCCAAGGAGTTACCTCCCCATGTCAAGGTTGTTTTCTCTTGTCTGCCCGATGAGAAGTTTAAGGTTGTGGAGTCATTTGACAAGATTTGGGGGAAATACGAGGATCATATGGTGGCTATCGGTCCTCTCCCGGTCAGTATAGCATGACTCATCGCATGTCTGTAGCTAAAAGAGCAGATATCAGTGACTCAGGCGATTTATTTTTAGGTTGAGGACGCGGCTGTGACGCTGGCCCATTGGTTGTCGTCTGCGTGTCGCACACTCACCGACGAGCAGCATAGCGCTGTGATGTCAGCATACAAAGACTGTCCCAACCCCCTCTTCCTGCAATGCGCATTCCACGAGAGTCTGAGCTGGACAAGCTACACTCCTCCGGAAAACTTCAAGCTCGCTGCTGCAGTTAAGCGGTAAGATAAAGAGATGATCTGCAGCTACGCCAGAAGTATATCATAGCCTCCGTCTGCCTAGTCTGACAAGCTAAACAAAATACACATGGATTAACACTATGTAAAAAAATCACCGTTCTCAGAGAACAATGGCAGTTTGTCAGTGAGGGTGAGTCAGGAGCAGGACAGACAGGCTAATCTCCGTGTCGTTACAATCCGTGGCAATAATCAGTCTGCTCTTAAATCTGTCACTACTCAGCAGCCAACCAACCAATCTCGTATCCTGTGATTGATAACCAGAGATCAATCGCCTGCTCCAACTTTAGGGTGGCCACTGTAGCTTTCGCAAGACTGGAGAGAGACCATGGTGAGGTTTTCGTGAGAAGAGCGTTGGGCTACATAACGGCCGCCCGAAAGGGTGTCACATTCAACGAACTGGAAGATCTGCTGTCATTGGATGAAATAGCAATGGAGGAGCTGACAGCACAGTACAGTGTTAGTGAACACCCTTTCCTCTATGCCCTACCCCTCCCTATATGTGCTGCACTATCCCCTACCCCTCCCTATATGTGCTGCACTAACGGTCTCGGGCTATCGGTCATGTGACACTGTGTAGTACTGTACTGTACTGTACATGTTGTTGTTCAGCTTAAATTCTTTCTCTTGACGATAAAAACTAATTTGATTATTAAGAATTACAGTGTTACCTTTAGATATGTGAATGTATTTTTGAGAGAAAAATGGTGTATCAAAACATGTGCCAAAAAATATTAACTGTGTGAATATTTAGTGCTCTGAGAGTGATATGAATTACAGCTGAAGATTCGTCACTGCCCGCCCGTGTTGATCGTACGTCTGCTCCAAGACCTGCGGTCGTATATATCCGAGCTGGCTGCCGACGACCTGGTGACTATCCAGTGGTCCCACATTCAGTTCCATGAGGCGGCATCCGAGCGCTACCTCCTTCAGAGAGACAAGGTACACCTGGCAACGGCATAAACAAGCCGTTCCTTCCTGTTAGCAACTCATGGCATGTGGGGGCTGCTCTACAGGAATGCATTGATATTTCTCTGAGTCAACAGTCATTAGTACTTATTGTTTCGAAGCAGATTTCTTCCTGTGTTCGAGTGTTTTATCGCACCTTCAACATGCACAGACGTCTTTCAAATTGAGTTTTACTTTCCTCAGTTTGCCGTCGTTGATAGCAACTGACATTTCCGGAACCTAAAACAACTGCAGCAGGGAATATTTGACTTGTGTCATTGCATTGAAGCTGACTTGCGCACTTGAGTGCATAAAACCAATTGCTCTTCTTTTGTTTTCAATTTTAGTTGAAAATGGCTTCTATATTGTTGTCAATTGTCATTGCTCAATGTCTGCATGACAGCCCGTAAATATTTGTAAATAAATCCAAAATAATGCAGTTCAGTTGTGAGTGACCTTGACGATGGAGAGCCGGAACTGTTTGATGATCTTTGTTAATGATTGTTATCAGCTTTATTATAGAGAGAGGGTAATAGGAGCTGACATTTATGCGTGTCTCTAGGCCCCGTCTTACCACCGCCCAATGACCGAGTACTTCATGGGGATTTGGAGCGAGACGGACAAACCGACGCCGTCTAATGAAGACGGGATGCCACGATACGTGGCGACACAACAGCTGGCCTACCATCTAGACGAGGGAACGCAGACCAGTATCTTCAACAAGAGAGCGCTCAATGAACTTCCCTACCATTTTATCAACTCAAACCAGTTTGACATGCTCAAATCCGAGTGTCTCTGCAACTACGAGTGGCTGCTCGCCAAACTGTGCGGCTGCGGCATCCGTAACATCTTTGACGACTTTTATCTCGCCATCTCGATCGAGCCAAAGGACAAAGACCTCAATCTGCTGCTCGAGACATTTCAGCTCAGCCGAGCCGTTCTTGAGAAGGACCCGAAGCAGTTGGGCTCGCAGCTAGCTGGTCGATTGCGCGCTCTGATCATGAAGGTAAAACATGGTCGCCTCCATAAACAAGTGATAGCATACAAGAAGTGTCAGTTAGCTCCCTCTCTCCACATAAACTATGTTCATGTTGATTAATTGCTGCCACATATAAGAGTTGACACAAAGCTGCAGTGATCAATTTTTGTTGCTGAATGGCAGACATCCAATGGTTGACATACCCATTCGTATCGTTGCAGGATATACCAACAACTCCAGCCGACCCGAAAGTCTATCCTGCATGTCATCCTCTCATGACTCAGATCAGCAAATCCTCTGTGCCCACATTCTACCCGTCAACAACCTGTCTCACCACGCCAGGTCCGTTCATCCACGCTTACGGCAGTCTAATCCTGGATTTGTGCCTATTGGCCACTTCTGCTACAGAGCATCCGGCTGTATCTGACAAAAACTTGGTGTTATATAACAGACAATCATGGGATTATTCCAGACACAGAAAGATTATTGACGTTATTGTGACAATTCAATTTGAAGAGTTATCCCCTCTGGCATGTTAACCTGTTATCTAACTGCAGATTGACTATCAGATGTTGTGGAATTCTATTATATTCCGGAGTGTCATGTGATACTCTCTCCCAACCCTTGTCTGAATGCACTTCAGTCAAGTCTGAAATGCACCCATTTCTTAGACGCGCATGGTGTATGTATGCAATCAATTTCTTCCCAGTCCTTACAGCAAGGCTAAACAGCTAAAGAAATACAGAATGCTGGCGTTGACTGGTTATTTATCTGAATCGAATTGATTATTCAATAATGTGGCAATGCCTGATTTTGTTTACTGATAGCCCCTCATCAACATTGCTCTTTTCGCAAGCAGGTGCTTGCGCTCGCAGGTGCTCGCAGGTAGTTGAGATTCTACATGTATGTTTCCTGGTTAGGGGGCTCACTTGCGGATATACTCGTTGGTCACAAAGCTGAAATCACTGCCCTGGCCATAACATCGGAGGGAATGCGGGCAGTGTCCACTTCCCTCGATGACACTATGAAGATGTGGGACCTGAGGACAGCCAAGGTCACCAAAACAATTAGCAACGTCGGAAAAAATGTGCTTCAGGTGCGTAACGACGCCTCGATTGAAATCCGAGCTAATTATGTCGATAGTAGAATATTGTATCTACATTTCTATGTTTACAAGGTCTTAATTGGGCTGGAGAATCAGCTCGCCATTACGTCTGAGACGTTCTGCATTCGCGTCTGGGACTTGCAGACTCTCCAGTGCACTTATGAGATCTCCGATTTCTCGGATTACGCAAGAATAGCCATCAGCCAAGACAGCAAAGTCCTTGTGTGCTATCTGGCAGGTGTTAACGTATTAAGGTTTGTTTTTCGCACTCAAAACAATGCAATGCAAGTCTGTACCACGAGTGAAGAAGGGGTTATGATAAATAGCTGTCACTGTCTGCTCGGCGGGTGTACCTCAAACTATGCTAGGGTCAATGTTCCCAATATTAAACACGCAGATTCTTTAAATTGTTTTGTTTTGACTGATAACTTTACTGCAGATCGTACAACCTGGAGCGCAATTATGCCCTGATCCGTGAGCAGGCGCTAGAGACGGACGACAAGGAAACGACGGCAATGGACAAGGAAAGGGCACTGATCGTGTCAGACTGCACTGCGGGAGATCAGCTGTTGCTCGCCTACAGGGACAGTAACTGTGCTATGACCCAGAACATCAAGTCCGGTGCCATAGTTTACACTCTGAACTGTGTGGAGGAATCAGCTAGGGCCACGGCACTCTCTGTCAGCAACGAGTACTTCGCCATTGGTTATCACTTCAAATACTTGAAGAGAGAGATGCCGTATGCTGTCGACGTGTTCTCGGTTGCGGGAGGTGCGTATGTGCGCACGCTGCGTGGCTGTGACGAGGACAATATCACGCATCTCATGATCAACAACACTGGATCGCATGCGCTTTGTGCCAGCGCCTCGGAACACACCTGGTCCTCTGACATCGCAGTGTGGAACATGGAGACCGAGGAGCACAAGCACCTGGCCATGTATGCCGGTGTAACCCAAATTGCATCACTCGTCTCCCTACAGTACGTTCTGACCACCAGCAAAGGCGACAGCACCATGCGCCTCTGGAATCTAAGTGGCAGCATCATCAAGCCCGGGCTAAAGGTCGGTGTCAGCGTGCAGCAACTGGATATATTTGAGCTCTCACTCCTTCCACTGTGAAGAGAACTGTGCTGACATTTATCACACTACGTCATTAATTCACACATTTTTTGTAACATAGCAGACGGGGTGTCGGCACGCGGTGCTGAGTCAAGTTGCACCGTCACTGAGCATCATGAGATTAAATGTTCATTCATTCATCTTAAATAGCTGAAATATTGAAACAATATTTCCGTTCAAACTCATCAAAATGTACTGTAGCAGATGTTAACAGATTATTGAATACCGAGCCGTCACCAGCCGTCTGCTAACGAAGCCAATGAATCATCCGTGTTCTGCAGGTGAAACAGAGCGTAGGAGTATCCAAGCTGGTGGCCATGAAGGATTTCCCGCGCTACGTGGTGGCGTCTGCTACTGACAACGGTCCCATGACAGTTTGGAATGTGGCTAAAGGGAAGACGAGTGGTACCGCCGTACGGATAGAACACGGGCTCGTAGAGCCTACAGACATAGTGGTTATCCGGAACACGAAGGCCGTCATTCTATGTAAGCAGGCAGCCGATTCGCTGACTTGGCCATCATTTGCTTCCTCACGTACCAGCATTTTATGCTCACCCCATCTTTTGATCTAACCCACACGATGGTGTATCTGACGCCATATTGCCAGACGTCAAGTTGATACTTTGGCTTTCCTCTCTTGTCATTTATCAATTTTTTTCCATGAAATTGTCGGCTAACTAGTACACTCCCTTAACCAACAATATCGTGTCGTAGAATATCGGCTATCTACATTCAGAGGTTGTTACACGTTTCACATTTTTCCACCAGCTCATTTCCCAGAAGAGGTGCTAAAACCACAGTATCAGCTTCAGAAAACTATTTCAGAAGGTACAGCAAGAGCTAGATGATACCCCCCACAATAACGATAGTCACTCGCTTGTTATATCCATGGCATTCTGATCACGTGACCCTGCGATGTAGTATCGGGTCTCTGCACCTAATAAACAGTAGCGCAACATCCCGTATCTTGGTGTGCTCCGTGTGTGTGTGTGTGTGTGTGGGTGATCCCGTGGACCCCTGACTTATTCTTGTCTGATGTTTGGTCAAAAGGTCCACAGGGATGCAAAAACACTCTAATTATTGTCTCCTGGAACAGTGCCTCACTCTCATTGCTGGTCTATTTGTATAACGGCTAGGCCTGTCTGCTCTCTCACTCCTGGCATCCATGTTTGCAACTGGACAGTGTTGAGTTCTTCTGCGCTCACAAAGTACTTGTACACCTAGATTTGTTATTCTTGCAATCGACACATAACATTTACCACTGAGGAGTGATGGTTCCTACAATCCACACATACTTCTGACGATTGATGTTTAAACTTCGTCTAGAATTTTTACTTCCTTCTGTTTCAGCTGATCGAAGAATTGCTGGAAGCTCCACCATATACCAGACTGTGTATATCTATGACCTCAGAGCCAAGCGATACGATGGCAAAATAGCGGGCGTGTACATCATACCTGCCCGCCCTCATGAGTTTAAGCTGCTCGGTGACGATCTACTGCTAGGTCTATCCGAGAACAGGAATCAGCTGTATATCTGGAACCTACAAAACGGTTGGTTTGAATGTCGTTTGATTTGGCCTCGTGTTGTTGCCTTGTAGTGTGGCCAAGGAGAGTTTCACCTATTTCCTGTGTAGGAGCTCTTCAATTCCGAATCAAGCCCACTTTCATCGTGACGAGTGACTCAACAGCCCAGGGCCAGCAGCAGCGCGCTCTCGCTCACCTGAAGAAGAGGAAATACACGGCCAAGATGACGCCATGGGACAGGAGGGCTGAGTCGCCGACGCAGCGTGAGAAACGACGAGAGAGACAGCTCGAGGATGAACTCAAAGACATGGAGGAGAAAAAAAAAGAGAGAGAAAACGGAATCGAGCAGTTCCTGATTAGCGGTTAGCGTCTGCTGTCTGGGATCAGAGTTGGAATATTGATTGGCTGGAATTGCATACAGTGCTTTAAATTTAGGCGACGAGAAGATTGTGGTGGCCTCGTTCTTCTCCCATCATCTGTGCGTCTTCGATATAGACAAGAAAGATCACATACAGACATTAGAGCAAGAGAGCTCTCTCCTTCACCTCTATGTGTCGGCGCTCACACACGATGGCAGCTATCTCGTCCATACCAATTACGATGAGGATGAGAAGGTGAGGACAAGAGTCACTTTATTTTCTATTTGTCTACGCATGGGTACTACGTTCAAGCGGAAGTTTGAAAGTGTTTTCACATACAACGAAACTCTCAGCGGAGGAAAAACCTCACGTACACTTTACGCATAAGAGCGCCGTAGGAATTGTACGCTTGCGGATGTCAACGCGGCCATTCATGTTTGACCCTGCAGCACTGAGTAACAAAAGCTGAATCGATATGTGATCAATGGTATTGTCTTGTTTAGTCTTTACAGGTAGGCGGACTATTAACTGCCGCCGCCTGTCATTGAGTCATGACCACTGATCTTGAAACTAAGGGTTATTGCAGTGAGTGTTGCAGTGTGTAGTATCCATGTCTATGACACTATGGCAATATGTGAGTCACAGAGAGATTCAGGTCAGACATTGATGGGCTGTATGAGCGAAATAAATTTACATTTCAAAACTTTGCTCGCTATACAAGGATACACAATGTATCGTCTTGGGACTTAATTTTTTTATGCTAGTAGCTAACAGACGTCAATTGATGATCTCAATTTCTTCACAGCAGTCAGCTACTTATACTCTATCGTAACAAATATGAATTACTTAAAACCAATCAGCCGAGAAGTTCACTAACATTTTACAAACATCTCTTCATTTCCTCTCCTTCAACTCCCTCTCTCTCCCTCCAATAAAAACAACAAAACAAAAAAAAAAAATACAAAAAAAAAAAAACCCAACA
>ERZ1740065.2459-NODE-2459-length-11495-cov-6.494843_pt1 | contig 11495 bp, 10 predicted proteins | sample MGYA00581738_ERZ1740065 | MGnify/ENA primary metagenome ERZ1740065 (study PRJEB43018, sample SAMN04849749) | marine metagenome | isolation source: floating plastic debris | place: Pacific Ocean | collected 2008-09-01 | study: EMG produced TPA metagenomics...
GACAAGGAAGTGTTCGAGGAAATGGGGCTGGATTGGGTAAAGTGATGGGCAACTAACATCGACCGTTTTGGAAATGGACTGATAAGCCGACCTTCCGCTAGCGACCCACAATCAGCCATAAACGCCAGGCGCTTTGTTCGCTAAAAGCGGATGCAGTTTGCGCTTGCCGCTTAGGTCGTAATTGGGGGTGAACGCGGACGCTGCGACATCATCTTGCATTTTGGGCGGAATTGCCCAAGCCAATCAAAAATAGGTTGTAATAGAAGGCACTAGACTGCCGGGCTTGACCAAGCAAAGAGCTAATACACCGACCTTGGTGGCAAGATGTCGGCGAAATCTCGACCATCCTTGAGAAAGCCCATTTTGCGGAACGTCGAAACCAACGCCTGGATCTTGGGCATCCGGTGAATGTCCACGTGGGTCACGAGCCAAAAGTTGACATCCCATTCGGGGTTGCTGGGCACAATCTCTATCATGTTCGGGAAGACCCGCGCCTTCTCGATCGGCAGGAAACCGATTCCAATGCCCTCTAGGATCGCAGACATTTTCGCGTTCATGTCGTTGCTCATGAAGACGACGTTCTTCGGCTCGATCCGATCACGCAGCCACTGGAAGGGAGGGAACTTCTCTTGGCCCAGAACGCGCGACACAAATCGGTGATTACGGAAGTCCGCCGGATCAGCGGGCCGACCGAACTGTTCAACGTAGCTTTCATGAGCGTAGAGCGCGGAGCGTACACTTGCCAGAGGAAGCATCACAGTGTCGTCCATGTTCTTGTATGGCCCGGATCGGATTGCGATGTGGGCTTGGCCCACCTCCAGCCTGGCAACACGTTCGGAAATAACGTACTTGACCCGGACATCGGGATTGTCGAGCTGATATTGCTTTAAGACAGGCGCAAAAGTTGAGAGCAGCATCTCGGTCGAGGTCACGATGAGATTCCCCGAAGCGGCGTTTGATTGTCCCTCCATCCGGCCCTGGAAATCGGCAAATGATGTTTCAGCTCGTGCCGCGAGATCGAAGAGGCCCGTGCCGAAATCCGTGGGCGTATAACCGTGCCGGTGTCGTTGAAACAGTTTGGCCGATAGCTCATCTTCCAGAGCGTCAATGTGCCTCATGACAGTGGCGCGGTGCAATCGCAGCTTTTCGGCCGCGGCGCTGACAGTGCCCAACTTGGCAACGAAGTAGGCAGATCGGATCTCTGTCCATCGATCCATGGTTTTTACTCTGTACACGCGGTAGGGCACTGCCCGTTACGCGCATTCTCCTATCAGTTTGCCCGTGGGGTTTTCAACAATGACGCCCTGTGTTTTGGGCTCTGGCCGCTCCTGTGATTGGTAGCGTAGTTCCCGACTCGCATACAATCAATGCAAACAGCCAGACTGCTTTCGGCGCCCTAATTTGGCACGAGATTGTACCCCAGGCAGGTTCTCTACGACCCCATCGCAAAACCGCCCGCTCAGGATCGCAGAAGGCTCAAGCAAAGGATGGTTTGAGCGCTCAGGCGTTTTGGGAACCTCCCGCATCCACCTTATTGGATGCATACCAAGCCCAGAAGGAAAGAACGATCGCGGTGCCCGAGACGATTGTCATCGAAGATCCTGGAAAGAATGTTCCATACCCCCCAAGGTCGATAAAGACGAAGTAACCAACATCCAACAAGCCCCCGACCATAGCGGTCACCCAGATTGCCGTGGTGTTTTGCTTCCAGATGAAGGCCGCACCGATAATGGTGACAGCGCCCACCCAGAGCAGATTCCAGCCATGTTGATTGAGAACCGCTTCGACAGCGGGGTGATAATCGGCAGCCAACTCGTCTGGATTCACCGCTGCGGCAATGCCCTGAAATCCGGTCGTTGCATCAACGCCGATGGTAACGATCCCCCCGAGAACGTGTACAATCCCCCAGATGATCCAAAGTAGCGCTGAAATCTTGAGCGCTAATGATTGTGAACCTGTCATCCCATTTCCTCCCATTGCCCTTGGATGAGCGGTGATTTCCGACGCAACCGGGCTTGAGCGCCCGATCGCTTAGAAGCGAGAGACTATGGTCAGCGACTGAGCGTTCTTGTGACCCGTAAGTCGAACCGCGCGGTGACACTCGCTCAGATCCAGTTGGCAACACTCTCGCTTAGACGGTGAGCCACAAAGCAAAACTCACAAACGGGAGAGAAGACTACAGGTGCGCCCTCGCGAGCCCATCGTCAGTCCTCAATCGCCTTGCTCTTACTGCCAAACGGACGCCTCCAAAAACCAATCTTCGATCCTTCGTCCCTGATAGGCGGACGCGGAGACCGCTGCCATTCTGCATTCTTGCACACCCCAAGTGCGCCATTTGGTCTTCAAAATGGGGCCAGTCCGAATGATTCTCTTACGCGCAAAAATGGAGGATCATCATGAAGAGCATTCAAGGCTTTGCTGCGGTTATTGGACTTGCGGTCACATTGGTCAGTTCGCCCTTTGAACCGCTCTGCGCGCAGGATGGCGCAGATCCTGAGTGCGATGAAGAATGCCAGGCCGGGCGCGACGCCCAAGACGTCACAGCCGCGGTCAATGGTGTGTTCCTAAGCAATGCAATCGGATTTGGTCCAAGCGGCGATGACACATTCTACAACTTTCAAATCCAGCCCATCGCTACAGTTGCGCAAGAGGAATGGGGTGATCTGATCATCCGCGGGATCACGCCGGTCTTCGGCGTCCCCGTACCCAGCACCACACCCGGCCAGCTCAACACGGAATGGGGCCTGAGCGATACGATCGTCCAGGGTCTCTATGTCCCGCCGGGACAAGATGGACTGATCCGGTTCGGCGTCGGCCCCCAAGTCGCTCTGGCCACCCACACCGAATCCGCGACACAAGGATCAGGATGGGGAGGCGGGATCGCTGGAGGGGCCTTTGGCTTTGCGGGTGATTTGGCCTTTGGCGGAATCGCAAACCACCTTTGGGGCGAGGACGGGTTCAGCACAACGACGGTCCAGCCGATCATCTATTACAATCTAGAGACGCCGGGCATTGGCCCTTGGTTTGTCGGCTACAACGCGCCGATAACTTACGATTGGAACGCAGAGAGCGGCGACGCTTGGGAGGTGCCTCTTGGTTTGACGGTCGGCAAAACATTTGTCCTTCCATCAAAAGACTCACTCCAGTTCGCAGTTGGCGCGTATGATCTCGTCGAAACCTCGGCAAACGGTAACGATTGGCAGCTCAGGTTCTCGATCAACGTGCTGACGAACTAGGAGTCGTCTAAGGAATGATCAAACAAGGCCCCAAACCAGGAGGTTCCAAGTGAGCCATTCATATTCGCAACGCTCACACACCTGGCAGTCGCAAGTCTTTCATGTCGGCGATATCGAAGTCTTGAGGCCGTTTCCTTCGGCCTTGGCTCAGTCGATCGGTCCATTCGTCTTTCTCGACCATTTTGGTCCCATCGCCGCCCCAGGTGGAAAACTCCCAGCCCATCCCCATGCCGGCATTGAGGTGGTGACCTATCTGATCGATGGTGCAAACGAGCACACCGATAGCTTGGGAAACGTCGGACGAATAGGAGCCGGTGGAGCGCAGTGGATGCGCGCGGGAAGCGGCGTCATTCATGCCGAGCGAAATTTGCTTGAATTGGCCGATACGATGCATGGTATTCAGCTTTGGGCTAGGCTCCCAGTTTCGCGGCAAGACTGCCCTCCTGACTACGAGGCTATTCAAGCCCAAGACGTTCCGACCTGGAAAAGTGGTGAGGCTGAGTTGCGGCTTTTGTCGGGTCAGTTCGAAGGTCGTGTCGGACCTATCCCCTTTGCGCTGAGCGCCTTTGCGCTGCACGTTTCGCTATCGGGGTCAGATGTCCTTGAAATTGAGCTGCCGAGCTCGGAACACGAATATGGCGTCTATGGTATAGCCGGTAAAAGCGTGATCTTCGACACAGTCGCAGAGACCCTGAGCACTGGCACGATGCACCGCATCGCAAGGACAACGCGAACCGTAAGCGTCTCCGGCAGCGGAGGAAGCGAAGCCGACATACTGATCATTGGCGGCGAGCCAGCGCCGACGCCGTTGCACTTTGGCGGACCGTTTGTCTTCGACACGCGAGAAGCGATCCTGGACGCTGAGCGCCGCTTTCGGGAGGGCGAAATGGGGACCCTTGACGGCGTCCCTTTCTGATCCCATCAACGCCATTTCGACCCACTGATCAGACAGGCTTGAATGCGAAACGGCCTGACGGCCTTTCGGCCATCGTTCTCGCGACAGCTCACCTTCACGGTGTCGGCCAACGTGTCCGCGCGCTAGAACCTTTGCGCCCTTCAAAGTGTGAAAATCCGCACATCCGAAGTGAAATTGTTCGCGTTGCCAGCATGCTGAGATAGCGATCTAATCCCGCTCATGGACGCAACATGAGGGGAATCGAGATGCAAGATCGATCGCAAGCCGTTCGAGCCAACCCGGCGCATGCCGCGCCATGGAGATATTGGTCACGCCGCCTGAAAAAGGCGAAAGCGCTGCCAATCCTTGGCGTTTCCATTCTTGTCTGGGCCATGGGCGGCCTAGTTGTCACCGCGACAGCGCAAACCGTGGCTGATCCCTCGGGAAAGCCGACCAAGTCTCGCGACCAAGAGATGACTTTCCTTCAGCAGGTGCCAAGGGAGTTTGAAACGCACATCTTTGTGAGCGACGAAGAAGGCGCTGAACGAGCACGGCAGATCATTGAGATTTATCGGATTTTGACGAGTGATCCGACGATCGAGAAGGTGCGTGAATATGTGTCGGATGACTACATTCAGCACAGCACGATGCTACCGAATGGACCAGGGCCACTGGCGTCGCTGTTTGCCAGTTCGGCCGCCCAATACCCTTCAGCCATCGACGTTCACAAAGTCGCTGTCGTCGGCGATTTTGCCATAGCGCATGTGAATTTTCGCAATCTGAGCACGGCAGATCCCGCGGATCTCGGGATCGCCGCAGTCGACATGTATCTGTTCGGGGAGGATGGCAAAATCGTGGAGCATTGGGACACGCTTCAAAACGTCCCGACGCATTCGGCAAATCCCAACACGATGTTTTTAAAGCTCTATGAGGGAGAAGGCAAATGAGCCGCGTCCGACTGATTGTCTCATCGATTGTGCTGGCGCAAACGCTCAATCTGGCTAGCGCATCGGCACAAAGCACTCCAGCTGCGGCTCCTCCTCCCGCCCCTGCGGCTGACCGAAAAATGCCGTTCTACGATCGCCACAAAATTGACATCAGCAACACGCGCGACCTCTATGACGGCGTGTTGATCGCGGACGCGATCATTCACACCGACATGATGTTCGACTCACAAATCAAATGGAAAATGACGCTCTTTCAGAATATCCTGAATGGCAGCAATCATTTCCAGGCCAGGGCCGCGTATCAGCTATCGCTGATGGGCGTTGCGAAAGATGATATCCTGGCTATCTGGCAGCCGAATTATGTCGAAACCCTCGACGATCCTCGTCATAGGGCCGCGTTTGAGTTTGTTCGCCAAAACGCGCGGCTCCCATCCAAAGTGAATGCGGACACGCATGCCATGCTCCGCACTCATTTTATTGATCGACAGATCGTGGAGCTGATCCAGCTCACGGTCGTCAACACAATCAACGCCGTCCACGACACCGTCACGCCCATCCCCACGGACCAAGAAACGATCGACTGGGCGACGACGAACCTTTCGAGCGTGGGCTGGGAGTTGGGGAAAAACGCTTCCAGCAGTCCTGAGGAGCAACGAGCGCGCCCGTTCGTGGGCGATGCTATCGCCCAAGCGGCGGAGGAGATTCTTTCGCAATGGCAGCCCGAGAACCTTCGGGCGGTCAACCCCGAGTTCAAGACCGACTGGATCAATTATCTTACCGGCTACGATATCTCGCCGGTTACCTTTGACACGGACACAGATGGCATCGAAGATCCTTTTGACCACTTTCCGGACGATTATTCGCGCTGGCTTAAGCCGGGCTTGAACGACGAGAACCAGCCTCCCGCGAACACTCCCCCCTTCGATGTCTCAGCCTACGATTACCAGTACTTCCAGCCCGCGGTTGTGCCGAAGACCCGCTACCCTTTCAGCGATCGGCACAAGCTTGACACGGAATGGCTTCGTGCGACGTCGATCGGGACGTCGTACTTAGAACAATCCTACTCTGCCAAGGACCGCGCGTTCGATGTGAATTTCCAAGAGGATCTGTTCTTCGTTTTCATGCTCGCCAGCGGTTGCACCCACTGCCAGGTTCATGGCGCGTACGGTGTCTACTACACGGCCGAGGAGGACTACCTGCAAGGCGTGATCCCCGTCGACGAGCGAGGCCCGGTGATTGACCGCATCCACGCGCTGATGGACTTTGAACGTTCCGATCTGTTCTCCGACGCGGAGAAGGCCGCTTTCCGTCTCGCCCGCGACGCGGCGACACTGCCCGGGCGGGTGACGGCGGCCCATATAGAGGAGCTGCGCCGCCACTACACCGATCGGGAAATCCACGAAATCCAATCGGCGATCATGGCGTGCGCTTGGCTGTCGCCGACCATGCAGGCCCAAGCGACGGTCACGGACAATCTTAGCATGACCTTTGCGCTGCGTTACCTCACGCCAAAGGGTTGGAATCCCGGGCCGCATTTGGGCACGCCAAATGAGCAGCGCCCCTATCACATGACGCAATACACCGATGCCTACGCCGTCAACATGTTTGGCGGGATAACATTCGATTGGGCGTCGGAATGGGTCGGCGACGACGTGCCTCTGGCTGTAGACAGTGATCGTGACGGGGTGGAGGACGCCTTCGACGGGTATCCTAACGATCCGACGCGATGGGAGGACACAGATCGAGACGGCGTCGAAGACAAAGACGATCCGGATATCGATGGCGATGGCATCCCAAACGAGCGAGAGATCGCGCTTGGGACCTTCCCGTACAAAGCCGACTCCGACGGCGACGGCCGGGACGATCCGACTGAGCTCGCAAATGGGAGCGATCCAGTCGACCCGTTCAGCCTCTAGAGTGCGCAGACCTCTTCCCGTGAGCCCAACGCCATAGGATGTTGCCCCACATATTGGAGGCGGGCTCACCCCCCGGCCGCTGCGCCGCTCCCGATTCGGCGCAGCGGCTAAGGGCATATGCAGCTATCGCCAAGGACGGCATGAGTTCGGTCCATAAACGCATTTGTTCATTCGGTTTGCTGACCACCAAGTCCCGGCGAACTCGGGGGCTACCCTCGGTTGAGTTCAAGTGAGAAGGAGTTACCACATTGGGTGTCTTCGAAAGCCAAAGTGAGGTGGCCAAGAGTTTGCGCGGAGTGCATCTGTATCACTTCGCTCTGTCGAACTGTTCTCAGCGTTGCCGCTTTGCGTTGGAATTGAAGGGCGTCAAATGGCACTCGCACCATCGCGACCTGTCAAAACGCGAGCACATCACCCCTGAGCACCTCGCGAGCAATCCTAACGGCGTGGCTCCAACTCTGGTTCATGATGGGGTGGTCGTCCTCGAATCCAACGACATCATCGACTATATCGATGAAACCTTTCCGGGCGTTGATTTCAAGCCCAAAAATCCGGCCGAGGCAAAGGCGGTCAGAGACCTGCTTGATTCATCTTCGCAAGCGCACACCGCCATAAAGGCCCTCAGCCACGAATACCTGATTTCCGCCCGACGACAGCAGATCAGCTTGCGCGACATCCATGACATGAAAAAGGCCGGCGCCAGCGACGAACTCATCGGTTTCCTGTCGGACTATTGCTCGAATGGAAAGGAATGGGCCGACCGTCTCGATGCGGCGCACAAGGATGCAAGAGCCCGGGTTTTGGAACTCGAAAGGCGTCTCAAGGTCACCGAGCGGTGGCTTTCAGGACCCGCTTTCGGGTTGGCTGATATGAGCTGGGCGGTGAATTACTACAGGCTGGCGCAATGCAGGATGTCGTTCCCGGATGCCCCGATGTATGAAGAGTGGGGCGCAAGTGTCGTCGAGATGCCCGCCTTTCAAACAGCGGTAGTCAACTACCGTCCCTGAACGATCGCAAGTCCGGCCAGGATCGAGGGCCTTCTCGGCTTTAGAAATTAAACTGCGCGATAGCCTGGAGGCGGACTCCGCTGCCTTCATCACCCGCAATGGTTTCGCGCGTCACGTAGACGACTTCGGCGCCCACGGCGGTGTTGTTGACCGGCGACCAATACAAATTGGCTGCGGTCTTGAAACTGAAGTCGAGGCTTTCTGGATCCGCAGCCAATCCCTGGTCAAAGTCGAAAAAACTCACATAGGCCGTCGAACGGATGCTGTCGCTCCACCAGTGCTGATAACTGACAAAGGCACCCAGAATTTCGGTGGCGTCCAGATTGCCCTCTGCGTCGACTACACCTTCCAGCCCTGCGTCGCCGAAGCCTGCGTATTGCTTGGCAAAACCGGAGCCATACTGCGCGCCGAACATGACGTTGTCGCCGCGGCTTATGGACGTGAGTGAAAGCTGCCCTGAAAGGCTGGCCGCTCCTGTAAGCAGCCGGTCATCGGACGATTGCAGCTCGACGCCGAGCCCCGAGAGGCGGATATGGCCCCAATCGCCTCGACGCTCGAGATAGCCCACAAGATTGGGCACTGATTCTGACGCAAGCTCTGGCGATTCACCGGAAATATCACCGGCCGGGTTTTCGATGCCAATCGCCCAGTTCCAGTCATCGCCAATTGTGTCGTACCACCGCAAACCGGGCGTACGAAACACGGGCGCCCCGTGGGGCCCAATCAATTCGCCGACTTCAGGTGTGGCGGCCAAATTGGTGAACAACGACCAGAACTGGCCGAATTGAAGATTGCCCAGCCCCACGGCCGCATGGCGCAGACGAACGCCATAATCGTTGTCAAATTCGGTGCCGTCGCCAAAGAAGTCGATTTCAATGAAGGTGCGTAACAGCCCGCGATCCGTTGCACGGCGATAATCGACGCTAATCTGGCTATTGCGGGCATTGAATTGTGTCTGGTTCGACCCATCATCCGTGGAATTGTCGAGCGGGACAGTGAGCGGAATAATGCCGTCTTGGTTGCCGGCATTGTCCAGGTCAAACGACAACTCAGACCGAACCATTCCTCCAACGCGAAGCGATCCACCTAGCCCTGACAGCGAAATCGAGCCGTCAAAATCACCCGACCGGACAATAGCCCTATCCGGATAGCGACCCACTCGCTCTTCATCGAAGGCGTCTGGCGCTGCCCCGGCAACAGTATCCAAAGGGGCTTGTGCAGCTTCTTCCCCACTTTCGGAAGGCAAAGCACCCGCCTCACCTTCGCTATCAACGCTTAGTGCAATTGATGGCGAAGCAGCATCCGACTGACCCGGTTTCTCTCCAACTTCGGCTGTAGCGAGCGCTTTCGTAAGGCGCTCTATCTCTGCGGCTTGGTCATCTATCCGTTCTGCCTGGCTTTCAACTTGTCGGGCCAGTTCCTCAAGCTGTTTTCGCAGGAGGTCGAATTCTTCAGGGCTTGAAGATGCCTGGGCCCAAACCATCGAAGGCGTTGATAGCGCGAGAACGCTCAAAGTTGATGCGACCGTCCAAAGTGTCGTCTTGACTCGCATCGCGTCCGGCAAACCCTGATGGCGACCAATCACATTATCCACGTCTGACATCCCTGACGTCCCGTAATGGGATCACAAATCTCGGTTGTGACTATCGAGGGTCTTTTGGGTGCGGCAAACGGGCAATCCTGCACATCGCATGTGCAGTGGAGAATGCGAGATTTGGACAGTCAGTCTTTGGTCTGACCTGAAGAGTACGTCCTGATCCTCCAAATCCGTTGGTTCAAGAGCCAGGAAGAGTCCCGCCAGCTCCATGGCTAAGTCCACACATGGGTTGTTAGCGGCCATTCGCGGACTTTGGATTCCACATCCACTTAGGCCCCGTATAGATTTGGAAGCCGCGATTCCGCTTTCCACCCATACCTGGCCACTGGCAGTTGCGCGGGTCGTCCTTCAAGGGTGACACGCCGAAATTGAAAGATAGAAGCCTTTCAGAAGGCTAAAGACGGGCGAGGTTTACGATCCGCCCGCAGTCTACCCCCGCGCCAGCTTCTCCAGCTTCGCTTTGAGCGCAGCCTCGTCGAAGGGTTTCACAATATAATCATCCGCCCCGGCCCCGATGCCTTCGTGAATATCCTTGGCCTCTCCGTTCGAGGTGCAGAAAACCACGATCGGCTCCTTAGGCGTCGGGATCGCACGCAGGCGGCGCACGAATTCGATCCCGTCCATTTCGGGCATGTTCCAATCGGTCAGCACGAGCGCCGGCATCGCCTTGTTGCACCGGGCAAGCGCTTCCTCGCCGTCCTGCGCTTCCAGAGGCACATAGCCCAGCGACTTGGCAATCTTGGCGGAAACCTTGCGGATGACGCGGCTGTCATCGACAATCAGGCAAACTTTGGCGGTTGCCGCCTCGGCTTCTTCGGAACTGTAGCGATCGCGGATAGCTTTGGCCGCCGCAACAATGGCGTCGGTTTCGCTTTGGTCGCCGGAAGACGCGCGCTGCGACTCGCTTATCGCTTCGCGCACATCTTCAGGAATCTCGGTCTCGCGGGCGTCCTCAGGGCTCTCGCTCAGCCGTTCTGCCAGCGTCTTGCCCTTGGCGGCGCCCTTCTTGGAGCCGTCTTTGCCAGAGCCATTCGTGCGTTTGATTAGATTTTGAATGGTTCAGCCTCCCCGCCCAGCGAGGCGAATTCGCCGTTCTCATCATAGAGGGCGGTGTCATCGAGGCTTAACCCCTCGGCGTTATCCAGCTCTCCCGGTGTGACCCGCACGTGCAGATACGGCATCCAAACGTCTCCGAACTCAGCTTTCTGATACCAGACATCGAGGACATCGTAACTGGCCCATATGCCGTCAGGCTCGCGCAGACGGATTCCCTCGCCAATGCGTGGCACCGCAGCAAAGCGAATGCGCTCCTGAGTTTGGTGCGTTTCGTTCTGGACTTCGATTTCAATCACAGCGTGGTCCCTGGTCTGCACCAAGGTCTAGGGAACAATACTAAAGGATTTACCAACGCCTCGACTAACGCAGCAAAAAGACTGCGTCTTGGGTGCTAGCCAGCTGGATTTTCAGACTTTTCGAACGCTTTGGCGGCCCTCAAAAGCCTATTTCGCAGCGGGTTCTTTGCCGTTGGCTTGTGTCGCCCTTTTTGCGGCTGCGGGCTTCTTTTTTGTCGCCTTTTTCTTGGGCGCCGCCTTCTTGCGGCCCTTCTTCTTGGCCGGCCCCTTGGCCGCGCGCTCATCGATCAAAGCGACAGCCTGCTCGACCGTGAGCTCTTCAGGTTTCACATCCTTGGGGATGGTCGCGTTGGTCGATCCGTCGGTGACATAGGGGCCATAGCGACCCGGCATTACCTTCATCTCGCCGCCCGATGTGGGGTGCTCGCCCAGCGTCTTGATCGGTTCCGCTTTCGTGCGCCCTCCCCCTTTGCGGTTGGCCGCCTCGGCGAGCAGCACGACCGCCTGATTCATACCCGTTTCAAACACGTCGCGCGTGGAGCTTA
>ERZ1740065.2460-NODE-2460-length-11495-cov-4.913374_pt1 | contig 11495 bp, 10 predicted proteins | sample MGYA00581738_ERZ1740065 | MGnify/ENA primary metagenome ERZ1740065 (study PRJEB43018, sample SAMN04849749) | marine metagenome | isolation source: floating plastic debris | place: Pacific Ocean | collected 2008-09-01 | study: EMG produced TPA metagenomics...
TGCGTGTATATCAGCGCATCTCCGGCGGGTTCTTCGGCTGCGGCTGCATAGACTGTGCCAGTAGAGTTTTCCGGGACATTCGCGCTTGTGGCGGAGGTCATGGCAGGGGATCGATTGACGCCGATTTGGGGGCCGCTGGGACCGTCCAACATCGTGTCGGAGCCGCATGCGGGGAGCGCTACCACCACGCAAATTGCAGCACAGCGCAGCCAGTTTTGGCGAGCCAGGTTTTGCATCAAATGAAGTTCCAGTCTGGGGGTGAGAAGCGGTTCAGATTGGGAAGTGCAAATTCGATTTCTGATGGAGCCAATCCAAACCATCGGCCAAACTGAGCTGCATATTGGTCAACCGCCAGACTGGGGATGAGCCGCCCGCCACCCACTTCTTGATCGTGGCCGATTGTCGCGGGTGGAACTTCGCCATAGATATCTCCACCTCGAACAGCGCCACCGACCACAAAGTGGTGCCCTCCCCAGCCATGATCGGTTCCGTCGCCGTTGACCGCCAAAGTCCGGCCAAAGTCCGATGCAGTAAACAGAGTGACCTGCTGCGCAAGGCCTAGAGACGCCATCGCGCCGTGAAAGGCTGCGACGCCCCTATCAAGCTCGCGTAAGAGACTGGGCAGGTCGGAAGCCTGCGCTGAATGCGTGTCGAAGCCGCCGAGACCAACAAAGAAGATTTGGCGCGAAGCGGACAATTGGCCGCGGACCGCAATTGTGTTGGCTACCGCGCGCAACTGGGCGCTCAATGGACCGGCTCCAAACCCGCTGAAGCTAGGCATGCCTTGTGCAAGCGCCTGCCCGTAGAAATCGTTGCTATCCAAGCCGGCTGCAAACTTGGCTGCAATGTCCCGCTCAATCGCGTTCCCGCCTGAGAATGAACGTGAAGCCAACTGATCGCGAACAGCGTTGACGAAGGCCGGATCGGTCTGATCCGCAAATTCCTCAAGGATGTTGATTTGCGGGGCACCATTAATGCCGATGCGAAAGGGGGATGCGGTTCGACCGGTGAGAAAGGGCCCCACTTCTTCAGTCGAAATAGTCGTAAACTGCGGGCGGCTGCTGTTGCCCCCCGAGGCCAGAACCGCGTCAGCGAACAAACCACCCCAGCCAAACTGAGCGCCTTCAGGTGCCCCGGCCTGCCAGATATTCTGCTGATCGTTATGGCTGAAGAGGCGCGGCGGCACTTGCGCCACACCTGCTTCGAAAGCTTGGCGAGTGACCGGCTCGACAAGCGGCCCAACATTGGCAATCACAGCCGCATCGCCCGCGTCGTAGAGCGCCTTGATGCTCGCCAATTCCGGCGCGAGCGCATGCTGAGGTGGGTCTTCGGGCGGTCGGCTGGCACGAGTGAGCGGCAACAGCGACCCGCGATCTCGCGAGGCACCTTGCCGCGCCACAAAGGAGCGCCGAATGGCACGCCAGCCATCATACTCAGCCTGTTGAAAGGGGATCACCACATCGTGGCTGTCCATTCCGCCGAACAGAAATACGCAAACGAGCGCGCGATAGTCGGATGTGTCGGCAGCATGCGATGTGAACACTCCCGGGCCGCTTGTCATTGCGGTTCCGGCGATAGCGCTAGCGCCCAGCAAGCGGATAGCGTTGCGGCGGCTGATGGAAAGGTTGCTTGGCATTGGCGAGGCTCCTCAGCGCTGGACCAGATAATCGGGCGAGGTCATGATCAGGAAGATCGCCAACTGAACGCGCAGTTCGCGACCTTCCTCGTCCTGTTCATCGTCCAATGGGATTTGATTGACTGCACTCTCAATCGACGCGCGCGTTTCGCTCGACATTGTATCGTAAGTGAGAATGCGATCGAGGCGGTCGAGCAACACGGGCGCGTTGTTCGCCAGCGCGGTCTCAGCGGCATAGTCGGGACGCCAGGCGCTCGCGACTTCGGCGCCGTTGAACGGTATATTGAGCTCAGTCAGTTCGGCCTCAATCTCGCCGGGGTCCAGCATATCAAGCCCGCCAAAGACCCAGAACGACATAAAGTTGATGTAACCAGTCGTCGAAGTGGCGTTGACGATCTGCAATTCGGGCACCGTCATGCCCAAGGCGCCTGTTTGCGTCCCTGGTGCGGTGTATCCGGGGCGGTAGAAGTTGAAGACACTGCGCGCGCGAGGCGGAGGCTGCGACATAGCGCCCGGACCGCTCGTGTCCGTCAGCTCCAGCGCGTATTCGGGCTTGCTTGCTTCGACATCAAAGGCCCGCGCCCAATGGGTGAAGCGCAGAACAGGCTCTCGGATCTTGCCAAACTGCGCATTGTCCAGGGCCTGATCAATCTGCGCTGCGGGATCAAACAGGATGGCAGCAAGCGTGGGGGGTAAATCACCCTTGCTGCCATCCCCACCCCGGCGTCCGTCAGGCAGTAAAAAGCTGCCGGTATCAAACGCTGTTGCAACCCGCTCAACATAGTCAGGAGAGGGGTCGCTGGTTGTAAAGCGCTGTATCAACTGCCGCGACACGAAGGGCCCCACATTTGGGTGAGCCATTATGCAGTCCAGCGCTTGTGTGATGCTATCGAGCGTGCGGGTTCCAGCCGGAATGAAGCAATTTAGGAACCGCTTCTCGCGCTCCGAATGCAGCTCGTCGTTAAAGGTCATCGGGCGAAGAAAATTCTCGCCCAGATCGTCAACTTCGCCAACGGCATCGACCAGCGAAGGGTATTGTTGTCGATCAAGCCCTGCGATGTCCAAACCGGTGAACACGCGCGCAAGGCCAGTTACATCTTCATTGTTGTACAGCTCAACTGACTGACCATTCTGAAGCCGCGGTTCGCCATTGGGTTGCAGTTCAACGATGCCGACTGTGAACAATTGCAGCAGCTCACGTGCGTAGTTTTCATCAGGCACGCGTCCTGTCTCATCGGCCTTTTGGTTGCCCATATAGGTTAGCCACTCGCCCATGGCCGGGTTGTAGGTGATCGCTTCGAGCAGATCGCGGTAATTGCCAAAAGCATGGTTTCTCAGAATATCTTGGTATCCGACCATGCTTTCAGGCACATCCGACAATATCTCACCGCCCGCGTCGGATACGACTAAGATCTGCGACAAGGCGAATGCCATGCGCAAGCGCAGCTGATCGGGCGCATTGATGGCTTGCTTCCAGAACACATAAGAGGGCGCAGCAAACATGAGCTCACTCTCCTCCCCTTCCTCCTCAGCAAGCGCCAAATAGGCGTCGAAATCGGGCTCAACCAAAGTGGGCTCCATCGCGAGCTGCTGCGCGAACCATGATGATGCGGATGTACCTGTGAGGCTGGATACCTGCCCGGGCTTTGGACCAAATGTCGCTTGGGTCAGGAACCGAGCTGTGCTCTGTGAGGTCGCGAAAGCGCCTTCGCCCGTCGTGATCGATGGACCGTCTATCACGATAGGTGCAGAGCCGCTGTCTTCTCCGTCGCATCCGGTCAACAGGAATGACGCCGCCAGCGCCGAGGCGAAAGCAAGCTTGCGTGGGCTGGAATTGAGCCGCTGTCTGACCACCTTAACAAACTCCCGAAAAGATAACTCTCGTGAGAGCCTGTCTAACGCATGGCGAAGCCAGTGGAGGTTACAGTTTGCGGGGCGTTTCCATACAAATTTGTAAGGGAGAAACAGGGGCCTGTTACACGTCGATCAATGCCGAATTGGGAAGCGTAATCGCGACCACAAGACCGGGCTCGGTCGCCACAACTTCCGCCGTGCCTCCGTGTAGCCCGGCGATAGATTTAACGAGACTAAGCCCTAAGCCATTGCCGGCTTTGGTTCTCCCCGGATCCATCCGGACAAATCGGTCAAAGATGTCCTGTGCTCGGTTGGCTGGGATACCCGGACCGTCATCCCCAACCACAAGCTTTGCGTGATCATGGCCAGCGGTGAGCTCCAACCAAACCTTTGCACCATCGCGCGCATGCTCAAGTGTGTTTTCAAGCAAATTGGTAATCAGCTGCGCGATCAGATTGCGATCTCCCAAGACCGCAACAATGGGTGGGATTTCGGCTTCAAAGGCTTTGTCATCTTCTTCAAAGAGCGGATCAAAGCTTTCCGCCAGTTCGTTGGCCAGCTCGCTCAGATCGAAGTGCTCAAACGCCTCTCGCCGCGCCCCTGCTTCGATTTGGCCGAGCCGCAAGAGCGCATCGAGCGTCCGAAGAAGCGTCCCAATGTGTTCGTTGGCGACACCGGCATGCTCCTCGACCGCTTGCGGATTGCCCGCATCGCGTTCGATCAATTGAAGTCGACCAGCAATGTTGGAGATCGGCGTTTTGAGATCATGCGCGACATCGACAGTCACTCCTTCTAGATTGCGGGTCAGCGCCTCAATCCTATCGAGCATATCATTGACCCCGCCCGCAAGGCGATCAAACTCATCATCCTTATTTGAAAGCGGAATTCGCGCGTCGATGCGGTCAAAGCCAATAGCACTTGTTGTTGTAGCAATTGCATCCAGCCTGCGGAAAACAGAGCGACTTGTGAAATATGCCGAAATCAGTGCGATTGGGCCTAACGCCAAAACCAGGAAAAGTGTCGCCAGCCACATAACTTCATCGTTGTACAACACGCGGCCCGGAACAAAGCGTGCGATCACGAGCTCATAATCATCGCTAATCGCTTCGCGCGATACAATCAGCGGCTCATCGCCTAGATCGGGGTGCGTGAGGAAGTACCAATCGATCAGGCCGCCTGGCGGGTCGATACCGGGATAGCCAGCCAGTGTTTCATCATCCGCATTGAGAAGGCGAACAACCCGCTCTTCCTCTTCGAGCAAAAAATAGAGATCGTCAGGATCCCATATCCGCCGGCCATCATGCGCAAGCGCACTGGCCAAGGCTTCCAAACCTTCGTCTCGAACAAGGGCTTCTGCCTCCTCGCGCGTATCGGATAGCTCCGCCCGCAAAAGGTCGAATTCACTTTCGCGCACCACAGAATGGACCAACCAGCCCAGCGCGAGAAGCACCGCAAGGCTTGCGATTGCGGCAAGCACTGCGCGGCGAAAAACGCTTGATCCAAAAACGGACCCTTTTTTGGATTTATTGGGCCGAGAGGACATAGCCAGACCCTCGAACTGTCGTGATGAGATCGCGATCAAAAGGTTTATCCACCTTCGCGCGTAGACGACTGAGGTGAGTTTGCACGAGGCTGGTCTTAGGATCAAAATTGTAGCCCCAGATCCGATCGAGTAGCATCGTACGCGTTACCAATTGCCCTTCGTTCAGCATCAAAAACTCAAGGATCCTGTATTCGCGCGGCAAGAGATCAAGAACCTGCCCAGCTCGCTCAACGCGTTGCTTGGTCCGCTCCAGCACGAGGTCGCCCACCGCGATCACAGTCGGGGCTTCCTGAGCGAGCGGCTTGCGCCGTGCGAGCGCTTTGAGCCGGGCGTAGAGCTCAGCAAATGCGAAGGGCTTAACTAGGTAATCATCAGCGCCTGATTCAAGGCCCGAGACGCGATCATCTATGCCAGAGAGCGCGGTAAGCATCAGAATAGGCGTCTCGAGGCCCGCTTTGCGCATAACTTCAGTGGCATCGGCTCCGTCCATTTTCGGTAGCATGCGATCGAAGATGATAACATCGAAGGCTCGGCTGCCAGCTTGTATCATCCCTTCTTCGGCGTTGAGCACATGAAGCAGCGTGTCGCCAGCCTCGGCCAATCCACGCGAGATGAAGTCCGCCGTTTCCTGATTGTCCTCGACCAAAAGAATTTTCAACGCAGCAGACCTATTCCAGAAACGTATGGTGAGCTCGCTAGCAGGAATCGGCGACTTCGAGCAAACACGGACCAGGAGACAGCAAATGGGTCGTGAACTCCCGGTCGGCTATTGGTTGCAACTGAGACTAAGCCGCCAGTCCGCTCATATTGGTCAATAATCAGCCAAAGAGCGTCAGGTTATGGGGGTGAAAGCGGTCACTCAAAAAATGCTACTCAGTGATGCGAATGCGGACATTCCACTCGCGGCCCAAACTTTCCAATTACTTGGCGTTTTTGGCTAGATACCCGTCAACCAGATACGCGACGCTATCGAGAGCCAGTTGGCGGACATCGTCGATAGTGCCGATGGGTGAGTGTTCGCCGATTGCAATGCAGCCATGCGTGGATGCCCAGATCTGCCTTGCGAGGCGGACCTCCTCTGGCCCCACTTCCATCGCGCCTGACAGGAGCGATATGACTAACGCCCAATGCTTGAAGCTGGCCTTGGCTGCATCGCGAGCGCGCTCGCTGGGCGGCGCGACCGAGGAATTCATGCCGAACATGAGCGCATACCTGTGTCGGTTGGCTAGAAAGAAATCGAAGTAGATCGCTGCGGAACGCAAGACCGCGTCTCTGGGGTCATTCTCACTTTTCGCTTGCTCGACCCTTTCACCCAGCTCGGCAAAGCCAGCCACAAAGAGCGCTTCGCACACCTGATCTTTGCCACCGAAGTGGCTGTAGACACCCATTGTCGAAAGCCCTGCGCGCGCGGCGATATTGCGCACGGTTAGCGCTTCAACGCCTTGCTCGCGGAGGATTGCGCTGGCGGAGGCCTCAATTTTGGATCGCGTATCGACCTGTTTGCTCATTTCTATTGCTCTATCGCTATAACGTTGTTATTTCCAGGGTTATAACAACGTTATAGAAAGGTCATTTGTATGAGCCGTTGGGTGCAAGGAGCTTATGCTCCGGTCGAACAGGAAGTCGATTGTGTCGATCTGGAGGTTGATGGCGTCATCCCTCCTGAGCTTAATGGTATGCTTGCGCGCATCGGCCCAAACCCGATCGGCGAAGTGGGTGAAGACCACCAGCTGTTTCTGGGTGATGGCATGATACACTCGCTCACGCTCGAAGGCGGGCGAGCTGTCAGCTACCGCAACCGTTGGGTGCGCACTGAGCCCGTTGCCGGCAAGTTAGGCGAAGAGCCTAAGGACGCACCGATCGATCATCTCGATTGCGCAAACACCCATATCTTCCCGTTTGCAGGATCGCTTTACGCGCTCACCGAAACGTCGATCCCATACGCCGTATCGTCCGATCTCGACACCGAAGGGCGCGCTGACTTCGATGGTTTCATTGACACAGGCTTTACCGCTCACCCCCATGTTGACCCGCGCACCGGCCAGATGCACGCTATCGGCTATGACGTAAGCCCCGACAAGGCGGCCACGCACTTTGTCTTTGCCGCCGATGGCTCACCTTTGCGCAAGAACGTCCTCGAGCTGGGTGGCTCTTCTTGGATTCATGATTTCGCCGCCAGCGAGCATTTCATGATCGTTTGGGACCTTCCGCTTCAATACAACACCGAAATGGCCGCTGCTGGAGCGCAGATCCCGTTTCGTTGGACGCCCGGTTATGAAGCGCGAGTTGGATTGCGCAGGCTCGATGCCGAGGATGCTAGCGTTCTGTGGTTCGACGGCCCGCAGGCCTTTGTCTTCCACCCCGTGAACGCGTGGGAAGAAACCGATGCATCGGGCAAAATTATCAAGGTCGTGTGCGACACCTGCCGCTATCCCAAGATGTACGACCAGGTGCGCACAGGGCCTGGCGATATGGCCCCGCCGCAGCTCTATCGTTGGACCTTTGACCTCACCACGGGACAGATGACCGAGGAACAGATCGATCCGCGCGCTCAGGAATTTGCTCGCATTGACGATCGCTTCTGGGGCCAAAAACACAATTTCGCTGTAACAACGGAGTTGTTCCGCTTCACTGGCGAGACCGGCATTATTGCGCACTATGACGACGCAGAGCCCCAGGCTTGGAGCATGGGCAAAGGCGTCGTGACCAGTGAGGCCGTCTTCGTGCCCGAGTCGGATACGGCTGCCCAAGGCGAAGGCTATGTTCTGGCCGCAGCGACCGATGCGCAAAGCGGTGCCTCGCGCGTGTCTATTTTCGATTCCCAGAAAGTTGCCAAGGGGCCGCTCGCTGAAGTGCTGTTGCCAGTCAAAATGCCCGTGACATTCCATGGAAGCTGGCTTCCAGCCGTCAAGTAGAAAAGGGGCCGGAAATGACCGCTTTAACACCCTTGGAAATTGCCCTCGCTTACTTCGCGGCTTGGAACGCACACGACGTCGACCAGATTGCCTCTCTATTCGGCGACTCCGGCACATTTTGGGACAACCAGATGCCCGAACCCCGACCAATGCGAGAATTGAAGCCAGGTTTCATAGGGCTGATGGCCTTAACGAAGAACCTGACTTTCGATGTTGGTGGGACTTTCGAGGCGGGAGACGGTCGCGTTGTCGTAGAATGGATTATGAAAGGCGAGAAGGGTGATGGATCGTCCTTCGCCATACCTGGCATCGACGTGTTCGAAATTGAGGACGCAACCATTACGGCTGCGCGCGCTTACATGAATCCAACCGCGCTCTCATGAATGCAAAGCTCTTAGCGCTTGCCTTTGGGCCTCTTGCGTTTGGCCTAAGCGGCTTTGCTTTTGTCGGGCTGATCGATCCGATGGCGGCAGACCTCAATGAAAGCGTGGCGGTGATCGGTCAATTGCAAGCGGCGTTCTTCATTGCTTGCGGGATTGGCGGGCCATTCGTGGCGCGCGCCACAGGAGGGTTTGATCGCAAGCGTCTATTGCTTTGGGTCATCGCTGGCATGGCTGCCATGAACGCGGTCTCTGCGATCGCGAACAGTTTCGAAGCGATCGTTTTCGCGCGATTGGTTGGCGGCGTCTTTGCGGCGCTCACTTTGCCAGTTGCTTCGACGATTGCCGTGGGTCTGGTCGATGAGGCCAAACGCCCTAAGGCGATTGCGATTGTTCTGGGCGGGTACACGGTCGCGTTTCTTCTCGGAATACCCGTAGCGACTGCACTGGGTGACTGGCTGGGCTGGCGCGCTGCGTTCTGGTTGGCGAGCGTGAGCGGGATGGTTGCGCTTGGCATAACTCTTTTAGCCGTTCCGTCAGAAGGCAGCGCCCCGTCAGCGATAAGCGCCAGCTTCAAAGCCGCTCTGGTGGAACAGAACCCAAAGCTTCTGCTCATAAGCCTCATCGGCTTCACCGCTACGTTTACCACTGTTAGCTTTATCGGGCCCATCATAACCGCCGTTACCTCGCTTGAAGGGGCGGCGATCGGAGCGGTCCAGATTTCGACCGGCGTCGGGAGCCTATTAGGACTTTCGGCGGGTGCCTACCTCGCGCGCTTTCCATTACGATATTCTCTCGAGGTCAGTATGACGGTGGCGGCTATTACCCAGGCAGCGTTTTCATTGGGCATGTTCAACGATCTTGGCGTTCTCGCCATCCCCAGCGTCATCGCTATCATTATCTTTGGTTCTGGCGCTATGTTTGCAACAAATCCAATCGTCCAGACAGAGCTGGCACGGTCTTCAGGCCCCGCAGCAACCATTGCCTTCGCACTCAACAGTTCGATGATTTATTTGGGACAAGGGCTTGGAGCGGTCTGCGGTGGACTAGTAATCGCTTTCGGCTCGCTTTCATGGACAGGCTTCGCAGGCGCTGTTCTGGCTGTTTTTGCGACTATGGCAGTTGCGTCTATAAAGCGAAGGCCTCAAGGCCAATCGGTCCGTTCCTAACAATGCCCGCAACAAAAGGTGACTGACCACTATCGGCCCAGATCAAGCCTCGGCTGGACGTCCGGGATTGGGGGTGAAAGCGGACCATCGGCCTTTGTTTAACGAAGGCTCATCGAAGGGATTTGTGCTGTTTTGATCTTGGGCACTACCGATATCCCTGTCTCATTGGCGTTTCGGTATGTGTCGAAGCCCCCGAAGCGATATTCTCATGGCACTGAAGGTCGACTTCCAGCATAGGTGCAAGCGACGCTCCGATTGCGGTGACCTGCTTCTCATGAACCAAATCCTGACTGTGGCTATCTTTGTAGCGCTTGCGACATGCGTTGCGATCGTGCTGCGCTATAGTCAAACGCGGCTTGAGGGTGACGATCCTCAAATCCTGAGCACGTTTATGGCGATCCTTTTTACATCGGGACTGGACGTGGGATTGGTCATGTTCCCTTTGACCGAGTTCCCGGTTTACGAGGCCGAAGCGGAATATGGATTTACAAACCCGCTGGCGATTGAGTTCGGCTTTTGGGGTTTCTTGATCTGGGCCTTCTACTTTTTGACAACGTTCTATTTCTGCATCGTTGAGCCCAAGCTCAAGCTCTTCGAGCTTGGGCCGATCCGCTGGATCAACAACCTCACGATCATCGCGACCTGCGCGTTCACGGGTTTTTTGTTTTTGAGCTACCTGCCCACCTACATCGACGGCATTTCCGAAATCGCTCGCTACATTCTGGTCGCCTTGGTGGTGCTGATCGCTGTCTGCTCAAGCACTGATATCCGCTATGTTAAGTGGTTGAGCGTGGGATCCACGGCGCTCTTCTTTGCTCTGATCGCGTTGGTCTGGTGGGTCAGCGGGTTGAGCCTCAAAGCGCTGGTCGCGACAGCCGGTAATCTGAGCGGGTATTTTGCAAACCTTCCTAAATTCATCGCGCCGCTCACCGATTACCACGCTTTCTACCTGTTCTGGTGGTTTGCTTGGAGCATCATGATCGGGCAGTTCGTCGCCCGCTTTGTGGGCGGCTGGAGGGTCTGGCACCTGCTCATCGCCTTGCTGGTGATCCCCTCGCTTTCGATCGCGCTTTGGTTTTCGGTCTTATTCTTCGTCCATAGTGAAGGCATCGTTCTTTCTAGCCAGATCCGTCTGGCGATGGTGACCGTTGGCGTGATTTTCGTGATCAACTCACTCGATTCGCTAACCCGATTGTATTCCGAGAATCTGCTCTTAACCGTCGCTCGACTTGGCCAGGGCCGCTATATCACGACGCATTGGTTTCTGCTGTTTGGCCTCATCCTGCTGTATCAGTTGACACCGCTCAAAATTGAATGGATCGGCCTTGTGGTCATTGGCCTTTATGGCTGCATCTACACGCTCGTTTTTCGTCGGCGAGCGGACTGGCTTTCACCAAAATTCGACAGGACAATTGCGTAGTGAACACGAGATTTGACTTCATCGTCGTGGGCGCGGGCTCCGCGGGCTGCGTGCTTGCAAATCGCCTTTCCGAAAGCGGTGAGCACACCGTTGCATTGCTCGAAGCCGGCGGACGCGATCGCAACATCCTGATTCAGCTGCCAACCGCGTTGTCCTATCCAATGGCCTCCAAGACGTACAACTGGGGTTACGATTCCGATCCAGAGCCGGCGGTTAACAACCGACGCATCACTTGCCCGCGCGGCAAGGTGTTGGGCGGGACATCCTCTATCAACGGTATGGTCTATGTGCGCGGTCACGCCTGCGACATTGATGAATGTGAGGAACATGGCGCGCAGGGCTGGAGCTTTGCTGACTGCCTACCCTACTATAAGCGCGCGGAGACCTGGCAGGGCGGCGAGGACGAGTATCGCGGCGGGTCGGGACCCTTGGGCGTAGGCGGCGGCAACAATATGACCCGCAACCCGCTCTATCAGGCGTTCATCGACGCCGGGGTAGAGTCTGGATACCCGCGCACCGAGGACTACAACGGATATTGCCAAGAAGGCTTTGGCCCGATGCATATGACGGTCAGCGGC
>ERZ1740065.2463-NODE-2463-length-11493-cov-12.225302_pt1 | contig 11493 bp, 13 predicted proteins | sample MGYA00581738_ERZ1740065 | MGnify/ENA primary metagenome ERZ1740065 (study PRJEB43018, sample SAMN04849749) | marine metagenome | isolation source: floating plastic debris | place: Pacific Ocean | collected 2008-09-01 | study: EMG produced TPA metagenomics...
GCCCGCCTGTGCTCTGCCTTTGCCTACCACGGGTCGGACACTGCTCCCCCCCCCCTGTCTACTGCTCGTCCCCCCCCCCTATCAGTCTCCCAGTGTTCAGTCTCAGTATGCATAGGGCCTAGTATCTAGATCAGTTCGTGATCCTACTGCTGTGGTCTGGGTGAGAGCACAGGAGGTTGGTATTTGCTGCGACGCAGGAGTCTAATCTACTGTATCGGTGAAGATGGTATGGAGAGTCTGGCTGTGGATCTACTAGGGAGTAGTAGGTGTTAGATCGAACGCCTACTGAGTGAATGGCAGGAGTGCAGGCGAAGGCTGGATACCAGACCAAGGGTGCAGAAATAGAAAAAGGTTGAGAGCTGAGAGAAGACAGGACAGGTGTAATAAGAAAGGCAGTAGAGGAGATGTAGGGAAGGGAGAGTAGGTAGGAAATATGTGGGAAGGGGAGAGGGGGTAGGAAATATGTGGGAAAGGAGATGAGGTAGGAGAGATGTGAGGGAGAGTAAGTAGAAGATATGTAGGGAGGGGGAAAGGAGGTAGGAGAGGTGCGCGGAGGAGGGGAAGAAAGGGAGACGTAGGGACGGAAGAGGAGGTAAGGGAGACGCAGGGAAATGAGCTGTAGTAGTGAGGGCAGCCTAGAAGTGACAGCGCTTACAGCTGACAGGGAATTCACCAGGGACAATCACTCATATTGTATGTTAAAAGCTTATTGTGAGAGTCGGAGACATCAATGGCCTCCTCGCTCTCACTCGCCTGTTCTAGTTACAAGTTGTTCAGTTCATTATCTGTCTGCTTGCAGCCGAGGGGCTGCGGCTGAAACAGCAGGAGATCAGGAAGAAGAAACTGGAGGATCTGAAATCGCGAGACGACGAAAGGCAGCGAGCGGCTGAGGAGAGGCGCAAGAGACGTGAGCTAGAAGAAGAGGTAGGCTTCCCTCTGCTACACATAGGCACACATAGACATTGATACAGGGGAAACAATTATCGCACTGTTGGTACAAGTAGTAGTCAGTCCCCATCAGTATTTATGTCGATGATTTTTTTCCCCTGTAAGATTAATTAATTAATGATGCTGTACCAGTGTAAGCGCTCTGACAATTCTAATCATTTTCACGTGCCCACACATTGTGTGCAGTGCAGCTTGCATCATTGTCTACTAGCCTACCATCTCCTACTCCACGCCCGCACGAGAACGTATGAACTGTGGAGTTGTCTTATCTTGTACTGTTTTCTGACCCACTAGGATGGGTGTGGTAGGGTTTTCTCGTGTTGTATATCATGTTTTGTGTGTTTATGGATGATATGAACAGGAGGTGGGAATGATTGCAGATTTTTAAACAGCTATTCGGCCGCACGCATGGACGCTAATTCATAGCGCCTTCCCTCTTTGGTACGGGAGGCTCGATCTGATCATCGCCATCCCACGCATTCCGGTTGTCTAATTGTGCTGCACACACTTTTGCGTCAGGTACACAAATCTGCTCCCTGTGTCGGCAACTTGCGGGTATATACTCTCCAGCAGGTCAAGGTCGTTACTGGCGGCAATGGCAGGAGTCTCTGTTTTGTTTACCTTGATTAAAGTGGATTGTTTTGTTTATGTGAGAGCTGCTATCCGTCATGCTGTTAACATTGTATCCATCTCTGTCTCACTAGTTCTCGTGTGCTAGCAAGCGCTCTCATTTATTTTATGGTTCGAAGCGAGTATCTCTGGTAAGTGTCTGCTCTGATAAAACAGGCGGAGAACAAAGCGTGGGCCGGCTCTCTCCCCTCCTGTATCTCTACAGGCCTGAGACTCTGTTTGTTTGCTTTATCATCATCATTTACCTAGGCTTTACTAGTGGGCTGTCTATGTCTATGGCAATGACTCAGTGCCTGGGCTGCACTGTAGTGGCACAGGAACTAGCAGCAGCGGTAGTCTATCTTACCCTGATAGAGGCGGGCAGGTGTTCTCTGCGACCAGTGCTACATAGTAGTCGTTGGTCAAAGTTTGAAGCGTTACATAGGAGAGATCGTTCTCTTATTGTTCAGAGTGTCACGGCTCGCTTCATTGACTGCGGATACTTGGCCGCAGTGAAAAGCCTACAACATTGCTCCACAGACATTTCTTAGCTATTGTTGATGAGATATGGACATCTCCTAATCAAGTCGCCACTACTCTGCCATTCTTGGAGCTGTTTGACATGCCGTAAGCTGTCTAGTAGCAGGGCTCAGCCTGCAGACGTCAAGTGAGGGAGCAGGTGGACAGGCAGCGTCGTGGATCATGGAGTCGCAGCGGCAGCCGGATAATGCGGGTGAGCAGCCGGTCGCGGAGGCGGTGGCGGTACTGAGAGATAAGACTGGACTGTCAGGCAGACAGAGGAAGGACCTATCAGTGATAGATGAGGAGAGGCTGAGTATGATTGAGAGGGAGGAGACTAAACGGCGCGACAGCGCCGAGGCGACCATTGCTCCGATACTGCCAGTGAAGTTGGGTAATCAGTCGAGGATACCCGTGCTGAAGCCTGCTGCTGTCAAGGGCATACTGAAACCAGGTAAAGGTCAGGCAGAGGTTCTGACTGACAGTAGCAGAGCCTCGGAGAGAGGAGGCAGCAGCAGCGGCAGCGTGCTGTCTGCGAATACAGACCCATCAGTAACTGACATCGGCATCATGAAGACGCCTGCCTTTACGGATGACTGCGAGAGCGGACTGGAGAACTTGGAGCGCAGCATCAGGGAGGCTGACTTAGCCGTACGACGTCACGCTCTGCAGGAAAATCGGGACAGTCGTGAAGACGGCAGCGCGCTGACTTACGTTAACATAGACATTGGCGAGGGCTCGGCACCGTCAGACTGTAACAATCAGTCAGCGGTACATCATCATGAAGATGGCGGGACTGTAGAGTCAGCGGATAGAATTGACCTTGACATGCAGTATGGCGATCGGATAGACAGCCATCACTCCTCATCACACAATCACAATCATCACCACCGCAGTAATGAGTTGGAGAGCAGCATTTCTCTGGACTCTCTGCCCTCTCCCTCTCTCACTCCAGAGAGGAGGTACTTTGTCTCACCTCCGTCTGCAGGTAGCTACACCTGGACGTCTCATACGCTGCCTCTCCAGCCTCCGGATAGCCCCTTGCACCGGCTCTCTCAATCTGACAGCCCCATATCTCCAGCGTCAGGTCATCAGGCTATCGTCTACGTACCCATCATTACCAACGTCTGCAAATGCTGTAACAGCGGCAGAAATGATCCATACCACGATTTGCCTGTGCATCGACGTAGAGATGACGATCAGATGTCTATGGCGAGCAGCATAGACTCGGAGGTAGCCAGATACCTGACCAATCACCGGTCGAGTATGTACGGCAGCGTGGACGTGCTCGAGTCGCATAGTTCGGCGTCGCTGACGCGGGAGGTAAAGATACAGAAAGCCCTTCTGGTAAAGTTTTATCCATTGTATCTCAAGTACAAAATTTTGCCCCTCAGTAGGGTGGAGTTGCGAGTTTGTTCCGTTTCATGTGCAGTCAATAGTTTCGATTGGTCACAGTGCTCACCTATCTCCTTACATCTTTTGTTCGGGTGATTGGAAGCTCATGTGGAGGGATTTTTTGACTGATCACAAGCAATGCTGTGAAGTTGCGACTGCTCATTCAATGTTTGTCTCTCGGTCATCTCTCTCTATCCTGGTCACCTATGCTGCACGTACAGAGCAGGTGAAAGTCACCAGTGAGCAAATTCTTCTCGCATCCTTGAGTTGGGGGTATCCCAATCACCCTCACACACAGACTGTGTTCAGTTTTAAGTCCTTGAGCTTTTTCCCATTTCTGTCGGCTATCTGTTGCTACCGTGGCAACGTATGCATACATTATGGTGTCATCAGTGCTGCAGCTCTAAAAGCTAGTAGGCTCTCCTCGACTAGTGTGCACTATCTCAACGTTAAATCGGCTAGCAAATATTGACTGCCGCACTTTTTCTGCTACATTAGCTGTCTTAAACTTCTTCTGACAATAGCCGAGTGCCGTGTTGCTACACTCCTGATGATCTAGAGAGAGACTGAGAGATCGGTTGGCCATCTGTCAGCTCTTCTTTGTCTTGCCTGTCAACATTCTTTCCTCCCTTGTCCCTTTCCTCCTGTGGGTAGTGAGTGACAGATTGAGTTGTATATCATGTTGAACTATACGCTACAATGTATACACACTCCAACATATGTCTGGATGCTCTGAAGTAGGCCTGACACTGTATATAGTATAAATTGTCTTTGCTCTAGGAGAGAAAGCGAAACTTCCTCAAGAAGCGCCTCGAAAGATCTGCTCGAGCTGACAACGAAGCGCGCCTCAAAAAGGGAAAATATGAGTCGTACGGCTTTGGCTCGTCGGCGCCGCGGTTCGAAGACATCATCCTCACGACATCGCCCGGCGCCAGGTCAATGTCACAACTCAATCTGTCGGCGCTCAGGAAGACCACGCCATCTGGTGACGAGTCGGATAACGGTAATGTGTGCCCTCGATTCCGTGCCTACCACAGGCGGGCAGCTAGCGCTCACGCAGGCAAGCTAACACCATGCACCTCTTCCTTCTCTCTCTGTCTGTTTGTCAGCCAGTGGCGCGCCGTACTACTATTTCTAACTTAGACCAGTAACTCTCTCATAACTCGGGTGTATAAGCGCTCCCACCCTACCCTCTACTGTTACGCAGTGGATTAGGTCCACTCGTTTCATTATCATCCGTGTTGTTCTCACAGTGAAAGTGCTACTAAAATGGATGAGTCATGAACATTTGACCGCTGGAGTTTTAAAAATGTGCGCAATGATCAGTAGTACTGCGCGCCACTCTCACGCCCTTGAACCAGCATCCCGTACGCATATGAAATACTGCTCCTTTATACACCACTGGAGTTGTGTTCCCACGCGTAAATGTATCTTGGTTCAAGGGCTAGCTAAAGTTGCCAAAGGCTTTAGTACGACAGTATGGTGTATAGGAGTACTGCTATCATTGTGGAGCTATCTCCTCCCACTGTAACCGATGAAATGGGGGAAATCCTATCTCTTCACGCGCACCACACACATATTTCTAATCTTTCATTACCAGCAACAAACATTTTTGAAGGTGTGTGTGGCTGTATCCTTGCAGTTGATCATTATAGCCTATTACCTGTGAGTATCACTAAAACACAATAACTGCTACAAATATCAGCCTCGGAGTATCAGCTGCTTGGATTCAGCTCACGGCCATAGAGTTGTCTTCTCCTACGCGATAGTTACCACATAAAATGCAGCGGTTTCACGTTGAAAGAAAGTATATTGAATGCTGGGTCGATCATAGTGCTCCAGCCAGTCTATGTGATTGTACATCGCAAAGGTAAGAGTATGCTCAATGCTATCCCCTCCCCTCCTCTCCATCCCTCTCCCTCCCCACGCGTATTCCAATAACGCTGCTCCCATTTGTTGTACTGTCGCAATTGTTCTGGGAGTTGTCGCTCCATGCATACTAGTTCTGATGTTCCACAACCCGCTTTCACTAACGCAGCGTGATTTTCTGCTAGAACTGCCTGCCGCTAGCCTATGCTTAACCATCACGCCTGCCTGCCATTACTGCCGCCATGTGGTTGGTTTATTTTCCTCTTGATGCTTCAGTGATATATTATAGAATTGTGTATTTTTCGCGCGTATGATTTTGTTATCGAGTATATGTCAGTCATTGTTTGCATGCTGCATGCGTTTATAGTTTTCTCTATTGGTCTTTGTTTAGATTCCCCGAGACCTGGTTCAGCAGCAGCAGCTGACTATGCCTCTCCCAGGGGTCCGTTTGACGATGTGCCCCTGTATGTAGCTAGGCCCATATCTAAAAGCATCACAAACCTTAACAATGCGCCTGCTAAGAGCCGGCGCCCCGACTCAGCCCGGCAGCGCAGGGTCAGCGCCGAGTCAGCTATCACTAAGAGTGATCCAGATTGTAAGTATCTGCCTTGCCTGCCTCGGGCACACAGCACGCCCTCTCTCCCAATCCCACAGTGCTTCAATTGTTGTCGTTGGTATTTCCTGTTGTTTGTTGTTGGTGTTGCGTAGCCTGCCGCACTTGCTCCCCAATACTGCATAGCCTGACTACACAGTAGTAGATAGATACTCTCCTCCGTAGTGTTGAGCATACTCAGCGTCTCTGTGGAATATAGACATCACTGACAGCGGTACTGCTCCTGATACCATATAATGTGCTTCACCGGTACTATTATTCAATATCAATGTCTATGCTATTTGGTTATGTTAATGCGTGGCTGACAACATCATATCTTATGTCTATGTATTGTTTGTTTGTTTTTCTAATATTATATGCGTTGTGAATCTGTGTTTGGTTTTCCCCAAGCAGCGCTGCCACAATCACAGCAGCGCAAACGCCAGAAACCTAGAATCTCCTTCTCTCCTGTGGCCCTGGTGCACACTGCTCAGGGCAGTAGCCACCGGGCTGCGTCCAGCGAGAGAAGGCCTAACCCAGCGCCGCCTGAGGGCGGCGAGCGGCACAGCCGCAGCTCCTCGCGTCCTAACGCTATGGGAGGAGGTAATCCCTGGGAATGTCCAGCCTTAGAATGCTCCATCAGCTTGTGCTTCCCTTCTCCATGTGCCCATAACCCTGTCAAACTTACTAATTGATTATTGTCTCCCCTTGTCTGTAAACCTTGCAGCTAAGGGGTGGAAACCCAATTGTCGGTAAAATAGTGGGAGGGGCTAAATGTAGGCATCGCAAAATAATCTCCATTCGGATATGATTCGGTAGTAGCGTTACTGCTGGGCCACATCACCTTAGCTGCATTGTTTAGTTGCGAAAAGGAACATGTTTGTAACTTGGAGATTTTCCTTGGGTAGAGGGGACAACTCCTAACCCCATCGCTACTAATTTACCCATAGAACTAGCCTGCTTGTTAAGTATACACACCACACATGCAGAATTATGGACTATTTGAAGGCTCTATTTTGCTGCCGCTGCAATTGACCGGGTGTAACCTTGACCTTCCTCTAGCCAGACCCATACCCTCTTTTCTCTCTCATCTGATCCCGCTCGCTGATTTGTCTTGCCATTGTTACCACGGTGATTAGTAAACACTGTGTAGCATGTCGTCATTGCTAGACTTTCTGAGCATTTCTGATTCGCATGGATACTTTCTGGCATGTGCCTGACCTTGACCCTTGTCTCTGCTACAGCGTTACTGTTTGTCCTGCTCTCTGTGCTCAGCGTAGTGTTGGTTTTACAGCGCCCGCCAGCCGCGCCCGCTCCACTGACCTCCCCGAGGCATTGAAGAAAAGCGTAGCACGTTTGAGTGCAGGAAAGGCTGTCACCGACAGCCTATCGGCGGACAAAAAGCCTCGCTCCGCAGCCACATCTGGTAGTTATCCCCCCTCTCTCAGTAGATCTGTTACCTCTGTGAGTGAGTGTGCCGTGCAACTATTATATCGTCCGATGTATGATTCGCTGATGTGTTGATTTCAGCGTCGGTAACAAATTTATCAGTTGTCAGTAAGTCCAAATCCCCAGTGAAAGCTCTCCGCCACGCCGACAGGACGGGTAGTACCCTATCCGTCCCGACTGCCATGAGCAGATCCATGACTACCGGTGATATAAACCGAGTCGGCCTGCCCAGCAACCCGTCTACAACCACGCGTAAATCCTCCTCTCCGTCTGTCTGTCTGTCACCGCTGTTGCCTTTTCCTTCCTCTGATACCAAATCCGCCTCAGAAAGCTTATCTAATAGTGGACACGCAGTCATGTCCTGATTGTCTGCTGGTGATTTCACTTTAATTCTTCACATTTTGTCGATGCTTCGGCACCACGAGCGCCATTTTAGACCACCCTTGCGCTTACTCGTGATATGTTTAGAGCCTTTCCTCCTCACCCCACTATCACCATGTGTGCATACGTCACATGTCTCCGCCTGCAGATACCGCGGCACGCGCGGAGAGGTCTGATCTGTCGCTATCATACACGTGTTGGTTTGATTACAGTACTGTAGTGCGCGGAGTGAGCAGTCTTAACCAGCCATTCTAGATGTTACCAGTGTGCTCACATCATCCCAGCACTTCGTAGTTCCGCCAGTTAGATGTGCCGCTTCTACGAATCCGTTGATTTCATCCCGATTACTTGCTGTATCTGTACACTCTCCGTGTGATTTGAGAACGTGTTGATCACTTCTCTGACTATGATAGTATGTTGACTAACTATGATAGTATGTTGATTGGTAGAACGGGAAGTTTTAGTAGGCATCTGAAAGTAGCTGAAATGAGAGTCTCTACATACGTTCTCATTTGCCGTCTGTAGAGAAAATAGCGAGGAATAATCATCGCTATAGAAATTGCTCCAATGTAACTTATGTAGGAGTTGTCTTCTCATTTATGGGATCGCTATCATTTTATTTTCTTGATGAGTTTGAAGCAAACGCTAACATTTCTGTCACTATCAATTCCAGTTCTACGGTATGTAAGAATATATGGTCTTGGTTTGAATCACTGATTACTGAAATCTCTAGACATTACCTTTGAAAATGTGAGTAATGGAGTTGCTAGAGCTTCCCGTTTTACAGTAGTCGATACATGAGTTGGCTAGTAGAGCCTATTCCTTATCCCAGACATAGTAACCTAATGATACTACGAATTTGTAGGTGAAAACACTCCCAAAAAGCTCATGTCCAGTAGCTTCACAGAGAAGACAACTCCCACGTCTAGTAGGTCAAAGGTCGATGATAAGTCAGATGACGGTCAGGCTGGCTCGAAGGTAGGCATTCACTCGGCTCTCCTCACTTGCGTGAATGAATTTAATAACTTCAAGTTTATCAATATTTCCAGAATTTGTCCAAAACTAGAAGTACGTCGGCCTCCCGGTCGTCAAGAGCAGCTGACAAGCCAAATATGGACAAGAAATCGCGCACTCTAGACCGGCCAACAAAGGCCCAGAGAGCGGCCAAGGCTGACGCTATGTCTCAAGTGAGTGACGAAATCTGCTGTATTTCCTCACTACTCCACACACTCCTTACGTATACATACCAGCGCTGTAACACGCGCCGGTACTGTAACACGCACCCGGTACTGTAATACATACGGTAACTCTGTTCTTTCAGTCTATGTATAATCCATCGTCACTAGAGAAAGCTGGTGATGCCAAGTCTTCGTCAGGAACTCTCAGAAAGGTAAGTCATGGCGTACACTCTCTCAGCATAGCCAAGTGGCACCAGTGTATTTAGAGTTATCTTCCCCCACAATGGCCCTAACATGTCCCTAAACCTTCATCGTAAAATTATAATTCTCATCTTCCCCATCTGGTTTGATACGATCATATGATGCGTCTTTGGTCACAGACTGTCGCACTCTTGTAATTCTTAATTAGAGAGAAGACAACTCTGGTTTGTCGTAGTACCTTGTTGTCTTAGGAAAGGAGAGTGTTATTTGTGTCAATGTAGTGCTGCATTGCGTAGCTTCAGGGAGATAGAGTCAGGAAGTTGGGGAGGCAGGGAGTCAGGCAGGGAGTTTGTATCAGTAATCTTAGTAGAGTTGTCTCCCCTCTCATCATTTCGTACGCGAGTCTTTGTTTCAATATTTAGACTCGGTCGGTCGGAAACATTGCCAAGGCTTCTGCGAAGAAACCCGCTAGTGTGCCTACAACACCTACAAAACCGCCATCCATGAGCAAGTCTAAGAGCTCTGAACCTGTGAAAACACCTTCCAAGGCCTCTGCGAAGCCAGCAACACCCACCAGTAAGAACACGCCCAGTTTGAAAGTGGAGAGTAAGCCAGGCAGCCCCGCGCCCAGCAGCAAAGCGTCTGGCAGCTCCGCGCCTGGCAGCAAAGCGTCCAGTAAACCGCCCACGCCCAGCAGCAGCCGCCGATCTAGTAAAGACTCTGGCAAGAACTTCTCTCCACGCGGCACAGGGTCCAACAGTATGTCTGGCAGTGCCTGCTATCCCCCCATTTCATTAGCGGAGCTCCAGTCTAACCAGTCCAACCATTTCTTTTCAGCGCCGACTATTGAAATTGACTCGACAGCCTGTGAGACGAGTCAGCCACAGCCGTCCGCCGGTACTCCAGCTGCCGAACAGCCATCCAGTAGTAAACCGCAGGCTGCACCTCCCGCTGCCTCTGCCAGCAATACTACAGCCACTTCAAAATCAGCCAAGGTAAGATCTGTTGTAGAGAGGGAGGACGGAGGACAGGGAGATGAAGGAAGGAAAGGGGAGGGGAGAGAAAGCCTGATATTTTTGTTCATCTGCCTGGATTATTCACACTTTCATTTCATGTAATTATTATGTTTAGGAGGCTGAGATGGAGGAGTACAAGGCCAAACTAGCGGAGAAAAGGCGTGAGGCACGCGAAAAGGCCGAGAAAGAGGCTGAGGAGGAGAGGCTGCGTCTCGAGCAGGAGCAGATAGCAGAAGAGAAGCGGCAGCAAGAGGAAGAGGAAAGGCAGCGACAGTTTGAAGCCGAGCAGGAGAGATTGGCTTCTGAAGCTAGGCAGTTCGAACAGGTAAGCATAACGGTCTCTGGAATTGTCTGCTCTTGACTTTTGCTAATCGCGATGGAATTGCAGGAGAGGCTTCAGAAAGCTATCGAAGAAGAGGAGAAGCGCCGAAAGGAAGAGCAAGAACGCCAGGAGGCGGAGAAGCGGGCCAAAGAGGAAGCAGCCGAGAAGGCTAAGAGTGAAGCTGAGCAGCGCGAGCGGGAGCGACAGGAGCGCATCGCCAGAGAGGAGCAGGAGAAGCAAGAGAGGAAAAAGAAATTGGAGATGATAATGAAGAGGGTGAAAACAGCAAGTCCCACTCCTGACAAGGGAGCGCAACCCCAGTCTGAGCCCCCTAGCCTCAGCACCTCGATGTCAACTAGCTCGATTTCCAACATGACCTCCAGTGGGTCATCAGCATTCAAGTCACCATTGCTGCAGGGCTTGATGGCAAACAAATCGTCTGCTGACAGCAACAGCAGTCAAAACTCCGAAAAGAAGTTCAGCTCATCTCTGCTCAACAATATAATGGGTAAGTGCCCTTCCCCCTCCCTCCCACCCACCTATCAGCTGGTGATCTAGAACCTAGGTTATGGCAGAAAAAGTTCTCGGTTGCAAGCTAAAAATAGAAAGGAATGTGCGTCGTCCATAACTGACGGATGAAAATACGTCTAGTGTGGAATGTGTGTCGTCCGTAAGCCTTGACTACTGTAGAACCAGATTTAATAGTGACGGTCTAACAGAAAATAGTGACGGTCTAACAGAAAATAGTGACGGAAAATGATCGCTATCGTTGGAATTCACCATAGAAATTATACCCATTATGCATTATATAGGAGTTGTCTTCCCATTTATTGGATCGCTATTGTTAGATCGCTATCATTTTCATCTCTTAATGATTTTGAAGGAAACGCTAACATTGCCATCACTATCAAATCCAGTTCATCAGAATTCGATCTTAGAAAATCCTAGAGACACAGCCTAGAGACATAGCCCAGAGACATAGCCCAGAGACATAGCCCAGAGACATAGCCCAGA
>ERZ1740065.2464-NODE-2464-length-11492-cov-11.027192_pt1 | contig 11492 bp, 7 predicted proteins | sample MGYA00581738_ERZ1740065 | MGnify/ENA primary metagenome ERZ1740065 (study PRJEB43018, sample SAMN04849749) | marine metagenome | isolation source: floating plastic debris | place: Pacific Ocean | collected 2008-09-01 | study: EMG produced TPA metagenomics...
GAGACTCCTGATAGATACGGGAGACTCCTGATAAATATGGGAGACTTATCATGTATGTCAGCTACGGCTAATACAGAGCGATTGATGGATATACACGGGCAAGCTGTGCTTAGAATCCCTAATGAGTTTGCATACACTGTTGACAATCGCTAGAGTATGTGATAGGCTACGCCTCCGTATTGCGATTAGAAGAGCTTTGTTATATTGGACAAGGCATTGATAGCAGCAATAACAAGCTCATACTGGCTCTTTTAATGCTTGTAAAGTGCACTTGAAAGCTGGACATCAGAGCTCTGGAGGATTTATCAGTCTGCTGCTCGATTGCGACTGAGACGCTGCAGCGAGAGCTTGACTCCGTTCTCTCCCACCAGGAGAGTGCTGAGGTTGGAGTGTAGCAGCAAGACAGCTTGACAGGAATAACAGGTGGCTACATGGTGGCAACAGTGACACGCGACTGCATACTGAGTGAAAAGTTTGAAGTGAGGTTCGCGCTGACGTTGGAGCAGCTCTGTAAGTATGTCTCATCATTTTGTCTGCTTGATCGTATGAATTCGCCAAAACTCGTGTACAATTCAAAACTGAGGCAATGTCCAGAGTAATGCTAAACAAGCACCTGCCTCCCCGCATGCATCAGTGGCGCTTGGCAGTGGCAGGTACTTGTTTGAGTGTAAGCGTCCTAGCAGGTAAGATAGGTGGTTTGTATTTTTAGGTTGGTTGGAATGCCCATGAACATCTGGGGTGTCTTATAGCTGGTCCACACTTGACGTACTTTCAAGCGTCAGTTGCGGGCAATAATTTGCCGTACCGCCAGCAATGTCCACACTAGACATTTACTCATGTAAACAAACTGGCCGTAAAAATCTAAAGAGCCAATCAGCGATTTTCTTGGAATTTCATGCGGTGCTGATCCGGCCGTATATAAATGCTAACTAGGATTGCGTATTTTCCGGGAACTAGATAGCCAATCAAATAGCGCTTCACTGAAAGTGTTGCTTACAATTTCATGCATGCTAAAAGGAGCCAGCGATGGTCAAAGTTGACGCTCGCAAGGTAAAAGTAGAAAGAAATTTGTCGCAAGTGTGAATATTGCATAAAAATATGTCTTGTGTTGACCAGCCTTTACATCCCACATAGGCCCGCATATTTAGGTTGGTTGGAATGGCTATGAACATTTCACAGCCTGCATATTAGCAATCTTAGGGCTTCGTCAGTGCTAAATTTCAGGCAATCCTTTGTATGTTTTTGCATTCCAAGGGTCGCAATTGGAAAATCTAACTGACTGTGTAGGTGTTCGTAGGCATCCCAACCAATCTCAAGAGGTATACTACCATAAGACACGCTGGGTATAATTCAGAACTGCATGAATTCAAGGTTGAAACCGCAAAATTTGTAATTGAGGTCAATATATAATTCGAAATAATATTTCCTGCAGGCAGACTAGGAGGCAGCTGTTGCGCTGCGACGGGTGATGATTAATTTATGGAGCGCCTCTTTAACTGGAACGCGTTCATTGCTCCTCATAAATAGACCGGAGGGATTCGGCTTTTCAGCAATATTGATCCTACAGCAATGACTTAGTCACTCATCCAATGATTATAAAGAGCGTACTGCAATAGGCTTAGATACGATGCAGGGTCTAATAGATAGTAGATACGCTAGATTCTACGGAGACAAAATCATGAGTCCAATGGTGTCACTGATCAATGAAATACGTTCAATGACATTGCCAGACCCTCTGGGACTGTGGCCTGTCGTGCGGTAGTGAATGAGTGAGAAATTGAGATGAATAGCTAGCGTACCCCACGACGCTGGTGTCCTGACGTCTATACATCGTTGCTGTCAGGTATGAGGCGGTTGAACAAGCACCTGCTGACTTATTGAGAGCCTATGTCCCGGTGACAGGTGGGCGTCATGGAATCAAAGCAAGAGCTGCTACCGACAGGCTCTAGCAATCCAGGTGAGTAGATAGATTGGTAATTTCACTCTGTGAACAGCTGCAGATAACTATGTATCGGAATGTCATTTTAATTTGGTAAAAGAGGATACTCATGATGCTGAACTAAGCAAGCAGTAACCAAAATATCTTTCCTTGATCCGATGCTATCAGGTCGAAGTTCCTACGAGTGTCTGGAAATATGATGAATTGATTTCTCTTATGCCTCCAGGTGTCAGCATTGGGAAAAAACCATCTGGCAAATCAAACCAATCAAGTGCTAATTGCCAGCAGGGTGCTAAAGAGATCGGGAAAGGCAGGAATAAAACCTTCGATCTTAGTCTTAAGCTGAAGCAGCTGAATGAAGATTCGAAGCAGACTAAGGACCATCGCGTGGATCCTGAGATAGAAGAAACTGCGATAGATCACGCTTTTGATGAAGCTGATGTATCTAAGAGTTGTTGCTCAACCAAACTCATGAACTCGAAGAGAGTGACTAGCCACAGCTTGGCTAGTCATAAGTCGTACTATACAGGAGCGTGGCACGGTGAGTGTGAGACGTTATGTAGTCAATCCTTTCGTAGAACCTACGACTCAGCTGTTTGAGATTGAAGATATTATCTCATGCAAACGAAGCTTTGGAAATTTAGGCAGAAATATTAAGTTTGTAATCAATAGATATGCTGGTAAACTTGAATAACAGCCAGCTGAACAAACTAGGCTTAGGATTCCAGAGAGGTACAAAAGCGCGACACGTTTAGATAAAATTGATGAAACACGAAGGTAGATTGATGGAGCGGAGGGGAGGGTTTGTCAAGCATGTTGATGTTGCCTTATGGGGCAGCTCAGTTTCTGAGTGGTAGGGGAAGAAGTTTTGCAAGAATTTTCCATAAAAAATGCTGTTGATGATGCCTATCCAACGGCAGATAGCGGTAATTTGTTCCTTTACAAAGATCATCGCATTGAGCAGTGTATGTTCCCATAGCAATAGGCTGAATACTGTCAGCACTGACAGCACTAACAGTACTGAAAGCACTGACAGCATCGACAGCACCACCAGTACTGACGGCACTGACAGCACTGACAGTAGTGACGGCACTGACAGCAGTGGCAGCAGTGAAAGCACTGACAGCACTGACGGCACTGTCGGCACTAACAACACTGACAGCACTGACAGCAGTGACAGCACTGATGGCAATGACAGCACTGACGGAGGTGACAGCACTGATAGCGCTGACGGCACTGACGGCACTGATGGAGGTGACAGCACAAACAAGTCCGAAAACATCGGACAAACATCACTGATGCAGGAATACTTGTTGACCTCTGTCAGTGGGAATCGATGTACAAGTGATGCAAAGTCATCAGATGGTCCACCTCAAGTAATTCAAGAAGTATTGTGAATCTGGACACGTTACGAATCGTACTATATGAATACGTATAGCTGATCTATCAACCCGATCATAGGAGTACGAGGCTAAGAATAGGTTATTTTATACACCTAGTCTGGGGGAGTAATAACTTCTTCATACAGAAGAGCTCAGATCTGAGGCATCCTAGAACTGAAAATATACAGATACCTATATACATATAGATACAGATATAGATACAGTGCCTATAGAATTCTGAAGACTTCTGTCGACAGTGTTCACACACTGGTCACCCATCCGATGACACATAGTGAGTTGCAGTACGTCCGCTATGTTGCCAGAGGCATGATTATGGATGGTAATTGGTGGTTTATTGAATGGTCAATATGCCATAATACTTTATTCGTATCTAGCTCACTAATAAGGCTGAGAAAGCTTCTCAGACCTCAGCCTTTTTCTTACACTCATTGGATCTCAGCCACATAAATAAATGAAGAAAACTGGTGCATGTAGTGCCGCAACATAACTTGGAAAACTGGAATCAAAACACCTAGAATTTTCAATAAATCTTTTATGAAACAAAGAATGAAAGCCTAATCAGCATTCCAGCGTGTCCGTAGGTTGGAGCATCAAAGCTAAAGCACAAAACCAGTGTGGATATCTCTGGTATATCAGCATGTTGGCTGCAATATATTGAGGTAATTGAGGGGGAGAATCCATTCTTATTCGAGTTTATGAGAGAGCTTAATTTTTCTCTACGTCATTTCATAGCCAAAAAAGGAATTAGTTATCCACAGATCAATGTAAATGGCTTAATGACATGTGATTACTAGACAACTGAGAAGTTACGCATCAACCTCTACACCATCCTTGTTCTGATATCATTCATGTATGACTGTCTACTGTCACGATGCTCACTTGGAATTTTCTTTAGATGGAGGAGGCTGGCTGGCGTGGGCAAATGAAATCAGATCAAGGAAAGCTCAAAAGATGGAAACTATGCACAGAATTAGAAGGCAGAAAGGTCAGCTAGAGGTCACAGCCTATGAAACAGGAAGTTCGACAATTAATGGCCTCTTTGACGGACATAGATTCCTTGTAGAATTGCAGCGAGTGCCGGAGCCGATACGGAAAGGTCGATATGAATCCAGCGCCTTCCACCAGGATATGGTTCATAATCAGAAACAGTACGAGCCATTAGTCAACGACAACCGCAGAAAGAAGAAGAAAGCAGGTACATTGAGCGAGCATATTTGGAGATGAGGACGTGTCCACTCACTCATGCGTGGCATGTACACTGTAATTAAATGCTGTTAGATAGACGCAACCGTGTCATTGACCTGGGAATGACAAAGCTTTTCTCCTAGCTTCATGCGTGAAATTTCTGAGTCAGAAATCAAATTGCTCAGCAAGAAATATAGGTCAGCGAGAACAGCAAACAAAGCGTTCAGTATTTACAGCTATGATAGCTAGCCTTTGCGCTAATCGTTCCAAGTACCGATTGAACGTGCGCAACTCCGAAAATACCTAAAATCTTAGTCCACGATCACTATTTGTCTATCCACAGCTACGCGTTAGCCGGGCCATTGATTGCCAAGAGTGAAAGCCTAATGATAATGAGTATTGATTATATGATGTGAGACATACCGCAAGTGTCTAAGTATCTCTGTCATCTATACTCTTGCTGACAGATAGAGTGAGAGCCTTGGAGAGCCTGGAGCTAAACATTCATAAGAAATTTGATACGCTCCGTATCATAAAAAATTCACTAACAAACAATGATAAATGCATTGAGTAGAGGAGATGAACGCAATTATCTTGGAAAGTAGGATGATTATTAGAGGAATGGAGATCTGCAGAGTAAAAACGGAGGGTAGGATGTGAGCAGCTCTCCCAGACCTACACGAGTCACAGTTTATATGGTACCTTGATTCAGGACTTTTTTTTCCGCTTACAAGCCTCTTAACTGGGTCAAGGTAAGACATAGTTGCACAATGTTACCTAGTGCTTGCAGTGATCGTTTAAGCTCAAGGTAGTGTACTGTAAATTATTTTGAGGGAAAATAAAGAAAGTGTCTATTGTCCATAGATTTGGGGTGAACTCTGATTAGTCACCATTAGGGGTATAGGTCCAAGAGTGGAGGAGCTACCTACTTCAGTGTGGGCCTGCTATTGCCATCATCAATAGCAAATCAAGCTCAGTCGTAGAGAGCTCCGCTATAGACCTACTATGTGCTGTTCACTTTCAGGTTTAGCAGCAAATATTGGCTCCTTGATTTTAACTTGAACATCTGACACAGCATACAATGTCCCCACGCCTCACCCCCTAATGACAAAATACAACAATCTGCTGTTTGCGGTGGTGGGTCCAGTGCTGCTGACATCACCTCATCTCAATTTCCTTCACCTGAGCATGAGAAACCATTACTTCTTGAAAGAATTGCTTTGCATCTACTCGAGATCAACAGCAAATGACACTTCTCTAGGAACGCAATTGAGGGGTTGCATTATTTGCCAGACAACCCAAATCATGCGTAAACCCCATTATTGCCCTTTGGTGCTGGAGATAAACATGTTTAGTAGGATAGATAATATTCAGTAGCAGATGGAGAAATGAACTTGATCTCGAAGTGCTGTTGTTAAAGTGGCTGATTTACCAGGATTAGTCATGTCAGAAATAACTTGTGTAAACAAGACACTTGCTGACAACCTGCTGACAACCAGTCAATCGCTTGCAGGACGACAGTCAATCAGGAAACAGGATGACAGAAATCAATTCTCTGACGAGCAGTGGCACAGGTTGTACGAATTCTGGGAACATAAGGCCTTCACTTACTGCCGTATCCTCGGATTAGTGTCGTCCATCTTGGGTTTCATATTGCTTATACCTTCGATACTTAACACAAGATGGGTCGAGTACTCAATCTCATCCGAACGGAACGTCACTCTCGGTCAGTATCCATGTCTGAAAAACATGCACTCTATATAAAAAGAAGACAAGAACATGAAAATTGGAGGAATTTCCTCCGTTTACACTTGGAAATCCTGGGCTCCTGAGGGTGCTCAACGCTTTCACTATCATTGTACTAAAACTGCTTAAGATTGGTGAGAATGCTGCTGATAGAGTCGAAGGTTTTTGAACCGCTGAGTTTGAATCTTTTATGAAGCTGCCACCTCCATTGCCTGCAGGAGTGGTTATTTACATTGCTGCTGCCATGTGCTTTGTAAAAAAATGTTTTTTGTCATTCTCCTGTCGATTTTCGCGCTCACTCCCGCACTTATCGACACTCACTCCCGCGCCTATCCACGCTCACTCCCGCGCCTATCCACGCTCACTCCCGCGCCTATCCACGCCCCCTACAGCACACTCTCGCTCGCTCCAGCACACTCCCGCTCACTCCCACACACTCCTGTTCAATCCTGCACGTGCTGATGCACGAATATCGATGGGAAAATGACAAAAACCAAAAATGTTAATACAAATATCTAGAAAAGTTGTACAGGCTAAAGATATGCCTTTGGTCTCACACGGATACCCTTCCAAGAACACTAAACTACTCTTTAAAGAATAAAGAACTAATCGTAGTTTCCCTAGACTAATATTTACCTCTGGTTTTTATACAGATTCGTACTGGGACCCAGTAGCAGTGAGTGAAATTGATTGTGTCAACGTGACCTGCTATTACACCGGTAAATATAGCTTCTCATTGTGAATAGTACAAGGACCCAAGAGAATGGGGCATTCTATTCCCTTCTATCGCCAGGCTGGCCAGGTATTTGTACTGAAAAACAAGATATTAGTCCAGTGTGAGCTGGTGTCTTATGAAATCCTACCTCCATACAAGGAGCGGACCTTGACATCTGGATGCGCAAGGTTGAGCATTACCAATAGTCGTGAAGTTTACGTTCTATGACAGCGCAGGCATGGTGTAAGACAATTGTGCACACTGTATTGATACTGTAATTTGTCAGTACAAACAAACACCGGCCTGCCTGCTGATAGAAGAGTAGATAATGCCAGGGATGGATCATTCCTGTTGTGGTAAATAGACCTCAAGAATCAGTTGAAGCTGTGAGAATCAAGGTTATAAAACACAGTCTAGTGAAGTTTTTCTCAGAAATGCTTCTGTGGAAGTATCCATTATTTTCTCCCAACTTATTTTCCAGCTCTCAAATCCATAAAAACTGAGAAGCAGAAAGTGTCAATAATATACAGGCCAAAGTTAAGTTCATGAATGCCCATTCTCACTCTAAGTCTACTTAGTCATGACCCCTAAATGAAAAAACATCGTACATTGCATCACACCACACTTCCCCACACTTCACCACACCACACTACACCAATCCACACTACACCGAGCCAAACCGCATCCTACCATATGACACCATGGCCTAATAAAAGTTGAAGTACCACAACCAAACACGTACTATAATAATAGAGGTTTAGATTAAATTGACGTAACGGTACACAGCTATTATCAGGAGAAGACAACTCCATCTAGTCATAGTTTTTACATTTCAGAGCTGTACAAGAGTCACAAAGAGATACACGGGTTGTGGTTCAACTGCTCTGAGAATCTCAGTACCTTCTCAGGAATAGCTGACAAGGAATGCAGTAAACTCGATTACCACTCCGAGTACAGTAAGTGATTCCTGTAGGGGTGGAGCCCCCTACCCATATCTGTTTCTGTAGGGGGTGGAGCGTTAATTGGAATTCCATCCTGGCATTATTTGTTTGATGTTGATGTTACTTGCAACAACACTGTCTCTGTTGTGTTTATATAGAGTTCCACTCATTCATCAATGGTTTGATGTGTTCGGTGGGGCTGACTGGAGTGATAGCAGTCCTGTTTCATGCTGTCGGCTTTGTCAGGCTGCGGCTGGCTGACCGAGTCTATGGATTCCATTCCGCTGGAGAGATCTACATTCTTAGTGGTATGTACACTTACATAGCTAGCTTCACCACTGTGGCAGAGGGAGGCAGGTAGTTGTCTTGTAGAAGAGGTAAGGTCGGCGACAGGGAAACTGCAGTTACCACTAATCAAAAGCATAAGCTACTCAAATCATGGCTTCTAACTTGTCCTATTTGACTTGACCTATTTGACCTGAACTATCTGACATGACCTATCTGATGTGACCTATCTGACGTGACCTATTTGACCTGACCTATCTGGCCTGACCTATCTGGCCTGACCTATCTGACCGCTGATCTCTCTAACCTCTCTGATCTGAAATCAAAATCTTTTGTATAACTGTGTCGCTCTCTTTCAGCTATACTGTTCTCACTTGGACTGAGTATTAAAGCAGCTACGCAGAAGAGTGTTTACGGCTTGGATCAACCTGACACGACCTTCAGAATGACCTCGGGCTATATTTTTGCCTGGCTGGTTCCATTTTTCTATGTCGCAGCCGGAATTCTCCTGGTCGTGGATGATATCGTACACTTCTTCTGTACTCCCAAACCAAAGAAGCGCCATCTAAGCATAGACTTATATAAGAGAATGTTTTCTGTATCAAAGGACATTCCTGTTCAGGTAGAAGCTGTAAATTTGCAGGAATGTAATATAGAAGAGGCGAAACTCTCTGAGGAGCCGAAAATTGAGGATAGATCAAAGACATAATACCACTAGTCCTAACCTTCTAACCAGCTCTGTAAGCTAACTGAGAATTTAGATTTTACCAGCTCTATCTATTGATGTAAATACAACGACATATCAGAATCAGCTGTATATATTTACTTAAGACACAATACATCATGGTGTGAAAGCAAATGTCTGCCAATTGTCATGTCGCAACGTAAAGATCTCATAAACAAGTATGGCGGTTGCATAGCTCTAAACCATGATAATGGAAAGATATGAATATTCTGCACTGATGCAGCTGCATACTATCGGATCGGTACGACGATCATGTGTCCTATCCGAGGTCAGCTGGTGTGAGCCCTGCCAATTGTGAGATAAACTGTAAATGTGACAGTAAAAAATAAACAGCAATTATTGTATGGAAAGAAAGTAGCAGATTGGATGGCTACGAATCGGTGACATCACTTCTACTGAATGGCATCTCCTGCATTGCCCATTACCCTCTTGTGCATTACATGCTGAAATGTAGGGCAGCTATTGCTGTTATTGATTTCCTAATGCTGTCTAGTGCCTTAACAGTGAGGTCGTGCTGAGCTCGAATGTAGCAGAATCACAGCTGTCGAGGCTTTAGTTATAAAAGCTCGAAGTTCAGGTAAACCGAACGCTAGAATATAAAGCCGCGTTAACACATCTCCGAACTTTGCAAGCCAAATACGGACTCTGTATTTCACATGCGATTTCGCAATATGTAATCAACTCTCCGCCTACGATTATTTTACCACAGGAGAATTAGGAGCAACCCGGCCGTGCCCTATTGATTGCGAATTCGGACCCTGAGCTATGTTCTGTTTCGTCGATTACAAGCCTTGTGACTCATGCGCTTTGCCTACTCGTAAACGAATACGCAGCTGTGTAAACTGTCTATGGCCAGCAGAATACCGCAAGCAAACTGTGCAGCGTTTTCGGTGCTACCTATGGCTACGAAATACGGAGATGTGTAAACGTGGTTGAAGTGTAGGTTAATGATAAAAAGACTGATGAAATAATGCAGCTTGCTCTAACATTTCTGGTAGAGTGTAGCAACTTTGTCTACCACAACTGATGATGTCATCAAATTTAGAGCTTTTCTCAGAGTAGTGCAGCTTGCTGAGGAGCACAGAATCATGTACACCCAATCATCTCAGCTTGGTAATATGACTCTTCCTGCCCCATTATGGTAGCGCTATAGTGGCATCCAATACACCGATAGAAGCAGGTTTAGTACAACAAATTGGCCCCTCTTACAAATAATGCTGTGTAGCTGTATGGTGCAGTTCATGCAATTGATAGTCGTCTTCTATTACTTCGTTACATACCAGCACTCTCCAAAATTAGTATTTTCACGTATCCCCTGGCTCAGTTTTTATTGTAGAAAAAGCTAATCAAGCCATGTTTCATTTCAGGGTTGAGGAGTGAAACAGACAAAGTAGCTAGCATCCATCAAGTTGATTGTGGACCACAAGATGTCGACAGCACTGCACCCAGTAATAATGAAGAATCATTGGCCAATCCCAGGACATGCCTGTCATTGCTGCAGTACTCCAGATCTCTAACTCAAGGAGGAGAGGTTAATACCGGACAAACTGACAGTAATTCCTCTATCAGAAGCCTTGGAAGAGTCACCAAAAGTCCTACTCTCAAGAGCAGTGTCAAGAAGAGTGATATAAAAAAAGTGAGTTTATCCTATCACACCTTTTTACAAAATGCTGTTCTAGGTACGATTAGCCTGGTTCAGAAATAGGAGTTGTCTTTTCTCTCGGGGTCAGCATTCATATAAGATGCAATGAAGCAAAGTGAGCAGGCTGTAGATCAGAGGGTCGATGTTGTAAGAACTTACAGCTGAAGTCAGCAATCAAATATCACGTTTCTCCAAGAAAACCTAAACGCTGCCACAATTCATTCCACTGGCTGGACTGGTGAAGATTTTTAAAAATATTTACCTGTGCTTGCAGGTGCTAACCAGGAAAGGATTGCAGACATATTTGATGCATAATTAAGATAGATATTTGTGTGAGCCGGAATCCCATGTGTAATAGCTTACTAATAGAGTGTCATGTGACTTATCTGCTTCAGGTCACTTCAAAACGCACTCAAAGGTCTCCACTCACAACAAACTCTACACCCATCAGTTATGGACATGAGCAACAGTCAATGCCCAGGTAGAGCAATCAAATCCTTAATGGAGAACCAGTCAGATTTGGTGTTGATGAGCAGATTTAAACAGTATTTTAAGAGGTAAACATGCTACGAACAATGGGTAGGCGAAAGCATATGATTCTAGACACATATATTCTGAGATTTGACCTTTGGGTTGACCTAAAAATCCGTGTCAGCTTAGGCAACATATTTGAGTGATTTATGCCACTGACAGAAAGTGACCTATGGTGACATGACATGACAGTGAACTTCATATTGGGCACGAATGCTACTACTGACGGCACTGACGGCACAGACAGCACTGACAGCACTGACAGCACTGAAGGCACTGACAGCACTGACAGCACATCCAGCACTGACAACACTGACAACACTGAAAGCACAGAAAACAAAAACAGCAAGGAAAGCAAGG
>ERZ1740065.2465-NODE-2465-length-11491-cov-10.988807_pt1 | contig 11491 bp, 9 predicted proteins | sample MGYA00581738_ERZ1740065 | MGnify/ENA primary metagenome ERZ1740065 (study PRJEB43018, sample SAMN04849749) | marine metagenome | isolation source: floating plastic debris | place: Pacific Ocean | collected 2008-09-01 | study: EMG produced TPA metagenomics...
CAAACTTAAGCATGGTGGAACAGCAAGAGGTCATCACGCTGCTATCGCGTCGAGAGCTAGACAAAATGCGTCAGGCGGGCAGCCTTGCCGCTCGGCTTTTAGATTACCTAGAGCCGCTGATCAAGCCCGGTGTCAGCACGTTAGAAATCAATGATGCCGCTGAGGTTTGGACCCAAAAACACGGTGCCAAAAGCGCTCCTTTAGGGTATCCCGGCGCTGTTGATCCTTTTCCTAAATCCCTCTGCACGAGCGTCAACGAAGTTGTCTGTCACGGCATTCCCAGCGCTGATCAGGTATTGCGCGATGGTGACATTATCAACGTTGACGTCACGCCGATTGTTGACGGTTATCATGGCGACACCTCTCGCACGTTTATGGTGGGCACCCCTTCTCCCCTCGCCAAGAAGCTGGTTGAGGTCACAGAAGAATGTATGTGGCGAGGCATCCGAGCCGTCAAGCCGGGTGCTCGCGTGGGTGATATCGGGGCAGCGATCCAAGCCTATGCTGAGGGCGAAGGCTTTTCGGTGGTGCGTGACTTCGTCGGCCATGGGGTGCATCGCATCTTCCACACCGCGCCTCAGATTCCCCACTATGGTGTGGCAGGCAAGGGCAAAAAGTTTCGCAAGGGCATGGTGTTTACCATTGAGCCGATGATTAACGTGGGCACCTACGAAGTCGAAGTTCTGGCAGATGGCTGGACGGCGCTGACCGCTGATCGCAAACTATCAGCTCAGTTTGAGCACACCGTTGCGGTCACAGAAGAGGGCGTTGAAGTGTTGACTCTAGCACCCAGTAAAGTGCCAGCCTGATAATTGACGTTCAAAGTGGCTGAAGCGATTAGTAGTGCCTGTTATCACACCCACGATCGCCCTTTTCTAAACTATGATTGGAGGAGGACTTGACAGAAATTGACTCTCATGCATTCGCGAGCTGAGCGAATGGGACGCGTCAGGGAAGATCCACGCTTGCACTACTGGTAAAGACCATCAGGACTCGGCTCGTGCTGCCTTTCGATTTTGTCATTATTGGTAAGCCGGTGCCGCACCGAGCGAAGGATAAAAAAGCTCTCAAGACTTGGCGAGAGCATGTGAGAGTGACAGCTCAACACTGCTGGGGCGATCGCTTGCCGTTGACAGATAAACTTTACGTAAAGATCACCCATTTCTACGATGCGCTTCCGGGTAATGTGGGTCAAGATTTAGACAGCGAGCGGATCATCAAACCCGTGTTGGACGCTCTCAACGGGGTCATTTATCAGGACGATTATCAAATCGCTGAGCTCGATAATCGCCGTCGCAACCTGAACGGTTCCTTTCGCGTCAAGGGCATGTCGGTCGCCCTAGCCGAAGGGTTTTGCAAAGGCGAAGAGTTTTTGCATGTTAAGGTAGACTTCCTACGAAATCCTGAAAGTGTCAACTAAGAGCCATCCTGTCGTCATGAAGAGTCGACCTGTCAAAACTCCCTTAGAACATCGACGCTTGTTACGTCTCGCCCGTGAATATGATCGCGCGGGCTACGAAGTGCTGCTGTATCCGCAGGATGAAGCGCTGCCTGAGGTTTTGCAGGGCTGTACGCTGGGTTTGATTGCCCGAGGCATAGAAGATACCGTTGTGGCTGATGTGCGATCGCGAGAAAATCTGACCTTGAACGGCTCGGCTGATTTGCGACGCCTGACTGAAAAAGTTAATTCCCTACCCGGCTGGCAGTTTAATCTGGTCGTGACCAATCCGCGCCATCCGCAGGCGGGCTAGGCCAGCTTTTCCGCAAAAAATCACGCGTATGCAACTCTCTGAGCGCTGGGCTGTAGTCAAGTCTTACCGGCGCAGTAAAATCTGTAGAGCGCTGTTGCACGCTTAATTTATTGATTGGGGCATCTACCCGAGAGTTCCCTCGACGGTAGAGACGCTGAAGGTGGATATGGCTGGGTCTCTCAAAGAATTTCGCGATTGTCACCCGACTGCATCCATTTGTAGCGACGTCTTGCGGGTGCACAACGAGCAGTTTGTCGTGAAGGTCACTGTCGAAGCGCCAGAACTGGGCCGCGCCACTGGTCTCTCTCTGCATGCTGATATTGAAGTTGCTGAAGACCGGGCTCGGGCTCGTGCCCTGCAAGCTCTCGGTTGGGGACACGGCAATTCCTCCCACACTGCTGATCCGGTGTCCCAGGTGCCCGATGCACCTCCCTTATTGCCGATAATTGAGGCCCCTGAAGACGTCGAGGCGATCGCAGCATCTGACGAGAGTGTTACTCCCCGTTTGCCTCAGCCTGTAGCCAGCGGCCCCGATTTCCCGGCAGCCCCCGCTATGCCCGTGGCAGAGGTGCCTAAACCGAAGCCTTCTCCCCCGGTCACGAAACCGCGATCGCCCGTGCCATCATCCAAGAACGGGTCAGGGTCTACTTCAAAGGTCAAATCCCCCGTCGCGGCCACCGCAGTGGCATCAACTGGCGAGATTCTCCCTCAACCGGTTGCTCAAACTGAGCCGCTGTCTGCCAACGAGCCCGCTGTTGCCGCTGCCGTCTTGACTGACGACCCTACCGAGCCGATTGATCCTACGGCCTTGCCGGCTCCGATTAATCTGTCAGATGTCATTGCCCAGACCGATATTGAGCTGCGTCGCTTGGGCTGGTCAGTGGAAACGGGCCGCGACTATTTAGAAAACACCTACAACAAGCGATCGCGCCACGAACTTTCAGAAGAAGAGCTAATCCAATTTTTATGCCACCTCGAATCTTTGTCTCAGCCCCAGTCCTAACCTGAGTTCAAAGGCTGCTCTGACTTGATATCAGCGCACGTTCGCGCTGTGTGTCTGGAGACGTTAAAGCTCTTCGGTCAATCACGCTGGGGTTGGAAGAGCGCGATCGCTCTCAAGTATGCGAGCAGGCAAAATCCTTAGTCAGTTTTGTAAATTTCACCGTCAATACAAAGCTCAACGATGCTTGCGCCAGATTGCGATATGTTGCAATTCTTAAAGCTATGACTAGGTTCTACCGCCCTACAGTTGATAGACTGTGTGACAATTGTTTTAGTCATCGTCAGTTAGCGAAAACGCTTTCCCGTTAGTTCTTTTGGGAAAGTATAAGCATTTATCTATACTGGCTGATTGCTTCGAAATTGTTGTCGGTTTTGGCACCGAGCTTGTATCAGAGGACTCATGGTAGATTCCCTTAAAAAGCCTGAATTAACAGAAATCCGTCCTGGGGTAAAAGCGCCCGCTAAGGATACTATCCTGACCCCCCGTTTTTATACGACTGACTTCGACGAAATGGCTGAGATGGATATCTCCGTCAACGAAGATGAAATGCAAGCGATCCTCGAAGAGTTTCGGGCGGACTACAACCGTCACCACTTCATTCGAGATGAGCAGTTTGAGCAGTCTTGGGAACATATTGATGGGGAAACTCGGCAACTGTTTGTTGAGTTTTTAGAGCGGTCTTGCACTGCCGAGTTTTCCGGCTTTTTGCTTTATAAAGAGCTGGGTCGACGCATCAAAGACAAAAGCCCGGTGGTGGCTGAGTGCTTCAATCTGATGTCTCGCGACGAAGCTCGTCACGCTGGCTTTTTGAACAAGGCCATGTCGGACTTCAACTTGCAGTTGGATCTGGGCTTTCTGACCAAAAGCAAGAAATATACTTTCTTCAAGCCTAAGTTCATCTTTTATGCGACCTATCTGTCGGAAAAGATTGGCTACTGGCGCTACATCAAAATCTATCGCCATCTAGAAGCGCATCCGGAAAATCAGATTTATCCGATCTTCCGTTTCTTCGAGAACTGGTGTCAGGACGAAAATCGTCACGGTGACTTCTTCTCCGCGTTGATGAAGTCTCAGCCGCAGTTTTTGAATGATTGGCGGGCACGGTTGTGGTGTCGATTCTTCTTGTTGTCGGTGTTTGCGACGATGTATCTCAACGACCTACAGCGCAAAGATTTCTATGCGGCACTGGGTCTGGATGCTCGTACCTATGACATTGACGTCATTCGCAACACGAATGAAACTGCCGCTCGTGTGTTCCCCGTCATTCTGAACGTGGATCATCCTGAGTTCTTTAAGGCGCTGGATCAAGCCGCTGCTGCTAACGCCAAGATGGTCGCTGTGAGCAAAAGCCAGCAGCCGAAGCCGCTGCAGTTGCTCCGTCGGCTACCGCACATTGCTGCCATTGGTTGGCAAATCGTTCGGCTCTACTTTATGAAGCCGATTGACGCTGAGCAGATGCGCACGGTGGTTCGCTAACTCACCGATTGCGGTTTGAATCAAAAGCCCCAGCCACAAACTGGGGCTTTTTGCTGTATAAAGGCCACAGCGATCGCGCTATGGTGTCATCGCCCTCAACCTTAATTGTTGAGCCAGAGTTGTAACCGGCCTCGTTTTTTGATCACTTCAAAGCGCTCAGCATGATGATTCTTCTGTCGCTGCCCCAGGCAATTAGTCGTTGGCAGTGGCTAGCGACGTCTCTTCTGTTAACTGCCGGATCGCTGGGGGGGGCGAGTTTGGCCCCACCGGCTAGGGCTCAAGCGGTTGATCACCTCAAATCAAAATCTTGTCAGCCGTATTCGGCTCCCGTGCATCTTCTCAAGCATCTGGCTCAGCACTGCGATCGCGCCTTGGCTGCTTCTGAACCCCCCTTAACCGCTGCTGCACCGCTCCTCAACGAACCGTTTGACGAACCAAACTTCGATATCGGTGCTCGGCTCGCTCCTGACTCATCCTTGGTCGTTCCGACAGCGGACTCGACTGCTGCTGCCCCGTCTATGATGACGGCTGGGAGTCCCTTGCCTCTGGTCGCCGCTGAAGATCCACCCCCCTCAGACGAGCAAACTGTGGATGTCGATCCGGCAATTATCGAAAGCAGCCCTGTTTTGCAGCGCTGGCTAGAAGAGGTGCCTGATGTCGCGATCGACATTCAGCATGATCCGGCCTTTCGCACCCGTGTTCGCCTGGGGTATGCAGAATTTCCCTCGGCGGATAATACCGGCGGCGTGTACGTCGGCGTGCAGGATCTGTTTGTCGGGCGGACGCCGCTGACTCTTAGTGCCGAATATGCCATCAATGGACGGGGCGATCGCCAGCTGATCGGAGCTGACGCGCAGTATTATCTGTTGCCGCTGGGTTGGTATGGCAATGTTGCCCCGGTAGTCGGCTATCGCTCGATTGACACCTCAGCCTTTGATAGTGATGGCATCAATTTGGGATTCCGCATCATCCTGGTGCCCTCGCGCGGAGGGGCCGCTGACCTGAGCTTTACCCAGAGTTGGGTGGCTCCCGGCACGGATCAAGAGGTCGGGTTGAGTACGTTTTCGGCAGGCTATGCCATTGCCGAAGATATTCGCATCGGCACCGACATTCAAACCCAAAATACAGGCGATCGCCAAGAGAGTCGGGTCACTCTCCTCTTGGAATGGATGCCCTAGGGCGCGTCATCAATTAAAACCAGAACGTTTGCGTTGTAGGCATTACCGCGCCCGCTCCATACACCTAGCTAGGGGCTGAACCGCCTTCAGCATGAGGATTTAACCACTAATTGATGACAGCCCCTAGATCGCATCATCAATTAGCGGCTAGAAGCTTGGCCAGTAAACAGATACTTGGAAAACATTCACAGCCGTTTGTGCATGAACTGGCTGGCCCGCCCCTGATAGCCAAGTTGTTCATAGAGTGATCGCGCCGCTTCGTTGTCGTCCATCACTTCTAAATGGAGGGCATTGATGCCTAGCTGACGGCAGGCTGATTCCACAAAGGCGAAGGTCTGGGTGCCAATGCCTTGGCCGCGAAATGGAGCCCGCAGGTAGATTTCATCTAAAATTGCATCGCGTCCGTGATATTCCAAACTGTAGCCAAACGTGAGAGCGACGTAACCGATCGCCGTATCCTCCCGCGAAATCATCCAAATGCGGCCATAGAGTTCATTTTCGATGAGGTCTAATAGGGCTTTCTGAGCTTTGTCAGGCTCGAACCGATGGCCATCTAATTCATAAAACTCTTCTGAAAGCTGCATCAGGAGGTCTAAATCCTGTTTCTGAGCCAGCGAGTATTGAATGTTTGTCATGTTGCTATCGAGGTTTCTCAACATTGCACCATTCCCCATCATTGAGGTGGCTGTTCTATTGTCCTCGGCTAGGCGTGCCGCGAGAGACGGAGCAGGCAACTTAAGTTGTCAACCTCAATGGCTGTAAGTACTTGCGGTTAGTCCGTATGGGCTCAGGCACGATCATTGAGCCGATATTTGCAGACCATTAAGCACCATTCCCAAGAGTCTCAGATAACTGGCATCAAAAAGACTTAGCTTCTCTTAAGGTGAGTTGCCGATAGAATACAGCGTGGGATGTGGGTTGCATCAGACATTCATGCGTGGATGGTTGCGCATCTCGGGTTCTTAAGCTTTAGCGGAGACAACCTCTGATGGAACCAATGACTCGTTGCGATCGCCATCGTCTGATCAAAAACTTGATGTGGGTGGGGCTATTCTTAATCGGGCTGCTGACGACCCAACTTGTCTCGATGCAGTCAGCGCCCGCTGAAACCAAGGTCTCAAACTATGAACTGGCCCAAGCGGCAACGTTTAATCAGGTCACCACGTATCCGCTGACGCCGTTGCCTTCTGCCCCCAGCTATCGCCCTCTTAGTGATTGGATGGGCCGCCTCATTTTACCGAGTGAAGCCGACTATGCTGCTAATCCGGGTGATTGGGCTTGGATGGAAGTTTGGCATGCCCCTGAGGCGAGTCTCCTGGGTCAAACGGTGAAGGTGACCTGGCGCGAGTCGCCTGCCCTTGAGCGATATTTGGTCGAGGTGACTCGCGACGTACAGTTTACCGAGAAGGCCGAGAAGTTTGGGGTGGGCGGCAATATTGTGCCGACCCGCTTAAATGGACGTCAGGCGGTTGGCCCATTGCAGTCTTTAGCCGGGGCGCGGCCCCAAGATGATGTCACCGTCAAGCTGGTGGGCAATCCCACCGTGCGATCGCAGGCAGAGGAGTCAGTGATTGAAATTGGGCTAGAGCCCATTCAGATTACTGGTCGAGAGTACGGCTTGGTCACTCTGTTGGAGCCTGACACCAGCGTTGACGCAGCGATGCCAACGGTTTGCCCCGGAGCGTCACCCTGCCCCACAGAATATTTCAAGGTGCAGCATTTTGATGCCACTGCTGCCGATTTCACCGGCCCCACCGAGACGATTCGGATTCCTCAGCAGCCGCAGTTGAAGGGCGATCGCTTCTTTTCAAACATTCGCGATCTGATTGATGCACCAGCGGGTGTGGCGGGCTGGTACGTTTACGGCGCGCGTGATGAGTCTGGCGTCTTTACGGTGCAGTCATTGCAGCCGCGTCAGCTGGTGCAGCTAATGCCCGATCAGGTCATCTTGGGGGAAAAGCCGGGACGCCATTACCTTGATCGCGATAATTGGCAAGATACGCCTGCCCGTAAAGGAACAGTGCAGCGGGTCTTGGTCAGTCCGACAGCCGCGACTGAGACAGCGGCGCTTGCTCATTGGCAGGCCGGTGACAACGCTCTCGTGATGCATCTATTTGGCGGCATTGGCGGCGAAAACAAGGAACTGACCCCAGCGGGCACTGTTTCTGGACACTTTGCCTACGGTCTGGCGCAAGTGGTGGAAGAACCGATCGCCCAAGAGCTGCAGTTCAAAATCAACTATCAGCAAATTTATGCGCACAACTCTGGGGGCATCATCTCGGGCACCCACGATTGGAGTTCCTACGCGGGCGATATGCAGCGCGGCTGGATTGGCCAGCGCCCTTTTTCCGACATTGTGGTGAAGTTGGATTACTTTACCGAACCCTTGCAACTGGGCGAAACGCGGCTCTCTCTCTTTGAGCAATTGCTGATACAAGCTCAAGTGATTGCGGCCCGCTATCGTACCGGCGACGGCACTGGCGTGGCGACGGTGACACCTGCCACCTCCTGTGTCCAAGATTCCAGCCAGGCAATGTTTATCGCGATCGAGCAGATTCGTACTCAGGCGGCCGCCGATCCGACGCTTCAGACCTATATTCAAGACCATCCTGACGACCCCGAAGTGCAGAAAATTGATCAGTTCGCTACGCTGGCGATGAATCTGCATCAAGCCCTGAGCCCCTATGGTGTGATTCGTCGTGATTGGGAAAGTAATGCCGAAGAACTCGCGGGGGTGAATGCGCGAGGCAACCAACTAGCGACCTATAGCGGTTTGGTGGCGGGCATTTTTAGCTGGCGTACCATGATGCCCCGCTGGGGCCAGGATGACATCGCTTACATTTTCTTGAAAAATGGGGCGGATCTCTGGTTTCTGCGCCCGAATCAAATCGGCGGCTTTGACCCCACCATCGCTCCTATTCCTCCGACTGCTCTATTTGGCTTGATTCCAGTGGTCTCGCGGGTGGCGCTGCGAGCGGCCCGCAGCTTTGCTGTGCCCTGGTCGACTGCGCTGCTGGGCTATAGCTTGCTGGCTCTACTATTCATCGCTGCCGTCATCCCGGTCTATGGTCGCAAAAGTGGCTATCTGGAGGAACCCCACATCGCGATTGAACGGCCTGTGCGAGCAGTATTCAATCTGGTCAAGCTATTGTTTGTACCCGCCCTGCTAGAGGAGCTGATTTTTCGCGTGGGGCTGCTGCCTCACCTCACCGAAGGCGTGGCGACGGTCCCGTGGTTAGCTTGGGCAGCCCTCAGCTTAGGCTTGTATGTGCTCTTCCATATTGTCTTTAGCAAACTGAGGCCCCAGGCAGCAGCAGCGTTGAGTGATCGCCGATTTTTGCTCATGGTGCTTTGGCTCGGGCTCGGGCTGACGACGCTGTATGGTTTGACCGGGTCGCTGTTCGCCGTCACGGTTGTGCACTGGCTGACGGTGGTGGTCTGGCTCTATGGCTTTGGGGGGCTGGCTCGCCTGCAGGGCAAAGAACCGACAGCAGCTTGAGCGTGGTGGTCGGATGATCGTCGGGAGGAATTGCTCAGCGACTTTATCCTCACTGAGCAAATGGGGCATCCTCCCTAGGGTTGCTGAGAGTATTCTCAAAGTTAAAAGCGTATTGCGACTACCGAATCACATCCGAACAAGTTTTTCGCGGCGATCGCGCCTGTCTCCAAAGTGAGGCGTATCGAGTCTTGTTATCCACATTTTCTCGGTCATATGGGTCAAACGATTATTCAAGGTGAGACGATCGCCGCCATTGCCACCGCCATCGTGCCCCAGCAAGGCAGCGTTGGCATCGTGCGCCTGTCTGGAGCTGATGCGGAATCGATCTCCCGCACGCTGTTTAAAGCGCCCGGGCACCAACTGTGGGAGAGTCACCGCATTTTGTATGGCTATATTCAAGATCCTCAGACTCAGCAGACGGTGGACGAGGCGTTGCTGCTGCTGATGCGATCTCCCCGTTCCTACACCCGCGAAAATGTGGTGGAATTTCACTGTCACGGCGGCATTATGGCTGTACAGCAGGTGCTGCAACTGTGTGTCGCTCAAGGGGCGCGTCTGGCCGAGCCAGGGGAATTTACCCTGCGTGCTTTTTTAAATGGACGGCTCGATCTGACCCAGGCTGAGAGCATTGCTGATCTGGTGGGTGCCCAATCGCCTCAGGCGGCGCAAACGGCGCTAGCAGGCATGCGGGGAAAACTCACCCAGCCGATTCGCGAGCTGCGATCGGCCTGTTTGGATATCTTGGCAGAAGTGGAAGCGCGGATCGATTTTGCCGATGATTTACCCCCTTTGGATGAGGCCACTGTGGCTGAGCAGTTGAGCCAGGTTTTGAAGGCAGTCAGCGCGATTTTAGACACGGCCTATCAGGGCGAGCTGCTGCGCTCTGGTCTCAAGGTGGCGATTGTGGGCCGACCCAATGTGGGTAAATCGAGCTTGTTAAACGCTTGGAGCCGCAGCGATCGCGCCATCGTGACGGATCTACCGGGCACCACCCGCGACGTCGTTGAGTCGCAGCTAGTGGTCGGGGGGATTCCGATTCAGGTGTTAGATACCGCCGGTATTCGTGAGGCCGACAATCAGGTCGAGCAGATCGGCATTGAGCGATCGCGGGCTGCGGCCCAGTCAGCTGATTTAGTGCTTCTGACCATGGATGCTCAGCAAGGCTGGACAGCGGCGGACGAGCAACTCTACGGTCTGATCAGCCATCGACCGCTGATTGTAGTGGCGAACAAAATTGACCTTGTCACGGATCGAGTCCCCAATTCATTGGTCAATCTGTCGGTGCCGATTGTTTCGACGGCAGCGGCGCTGGGTCAGGGCATCGACCAGCTAGAACAAAGGATTTTGAAAACGATTCATGCGGAACAGCTGACGGCCAGCGATGTGGAGGTCACGATCAACCAGCGCCAAGCTGCCGCTCTCACCAGCGCCCGTACCGCTTTGGAACAGGTGCGCACCACGATCGCTAATCAACTACCCCTTGATTTTTGGACGATTGACCTGCGCATGGCGATTCGTGCGTTAGGCGAGGTCACGGGCGAAGAGCTGACAGAGTCGATGCTAGATGAAATTTTTAGTCGATTTTGTATTGGTAAATGAGCGACTGAAGAGGTGCTCAGCCAGTTATCTGAAGACGATGCGCAATTTGGAGTAATCCCGACTATTCCCATCCCTGCTGGTTAGTTTTGGAGCCACAGTCAATAAAGCTTGCGATCGACCCATCGCTTCGCTCTTTGCAGCGCATCGGCGCGGGTCAAGGCTTTGGGCACCGCTACCGCCGATCCAGTTGCATAGTCAACCCAGGCGGTGTAAGTGGTGAGGTCATCGATCGTCGCTTGCTCAATTGCAATGGTCGTCTCTCGATACGAGAAGGCCAACACGATGTGAGGATAATGGGGATCAATAATCATGACTGGCGAGAGTAAGGACACACCTGAGGCAATGACAAACGCCAGGATGAATGGAGTTTAGCACCAGGGGTATTGTCCAACTATGACGAGGCGGAGCAGGTTTCTGTGATAGTGGCTCCGTCTGCGCGAGCCTACCAAAAACTATCCAGTTTTTTTGTTGGCCTTTTGACCGGTCTCGGAGTCAGGATTGGGCGGCACGAGATCGCCTCAAGCACTATCGAACCGATTACTAACAGGCAAAAGCCTCCCTGTCCTTGAGTGGTTTCCCATCTTGCCCCTTCCTAATCTAAACCCAAGCCTGGATATATTGACGCTGCACTCTACTAACTCATCACTGTTTTGGGTTGTGACCACACGCCCCAAGTAAAATTGGCAAACGCATAGAGAATTAGGGTTTCGCCCATTAATTCGGAAAATTCCTCTACCAAGATTCTGACATGCTCTAAGAGAAAAGCGATTCGCGGCGGACTGTGGGTATTCAGAGCGTTGGTGATGGGGGCTTTGAGCATCTCGCCCCCAAAGCTCCCGAGCAAAAATAGGCTGATGCCCGCCAAAACCCATAGCAGCGTGGGCCGGTGGTTACGCCACAGCCAAATAAAATCGCCCCAGCTGAAGATCAGAATCGCTGCCATCAGGCTGAGGTAAACCACCTGCCAGTTCACTTGATTGAGGGC
>ERZ1740065.2466-NODE-2466-length-11488-cov-11.491385_pt1 | contig 11488 bp, 5 predicted proteins | sample MGYA00581738_ERZ1740065 | MGnify/ENA primary metagenome ERZ1740065 (study PRJEB43018, sample SAMN04849749) | marine metagenome | isolation source: floating plastic debris | place: Pacific Ocean | collected 2008-09-01 | study: EMG produced TPA metagenomics...
GGTATGGCGGCATGAGATATTTGGTCAGTACCATGACATGGACTAGCTCAAATACTATAAATTTACGGCGCTAAATCTGCGGACTGCTTCATTACGTAGACAATTATTGTTTTTTTCCTTAATATTATTACTATTGCTATAATCACTATGATTACAATGGGTGTCTCTAGGATCTTACACTTCATACTACATGCTATTGATGTCTTATCCGTCTCCTACTACATGCACTCTATCAGAAGGCAGAGTCTCCAGGGGGCGTCACAACGTGACTCACAGTTAGATACCCACCCATGTATGATGTCTTACTTTGCTGTCATCACAACTGTCTACTAGGCCAACAACAATTCATGTATTGGTTTGATCAAAATTGTGTAACACGGCTGTAGAGTAGAGTGAAGTAGTGAAGTGAGTCGAGTGAAAATTCTACCCCTCCTCCCCCACCCCCTGGATTGACTCACGCATACACAAACTATAGAGTTGGTGTATATCAACCTTTGTGTAGTGGCTACTTACTTACTTTACTTGATGATTTACATGTACCTTTTACTATAACATACACGTATATTTACAATAATTTATACGCGCATTCACAATTACATACATGTATATACGCACCAAACACCTTGTCTGAGCCGAATCATTGCTGAGTATGTCAGCAGTTACGATATGATTATTATTAATATAAATCAAGTTATTATTAAAATTTTATTATTTTTATTATTATTAAATTTAAACTAAATTATTATTTATATCTTTATTTATTTGTTTATTAAAACTCTGTTGTTTGTAAGGCCAATGTCTTCTCACAAACAGTTGGTTTAGTTGCGATCTACTCTAGTTTGAACCAGTTATATGGGTTATTTAGAGTGTCCTGGACAATCACGCTCCAAGCTGTAGTTTGGGTTTTAGGATCTAAGCAATATTTCCAGGTTTACCGTTACTCTGGTATAAAGTACATTATACTCGTATATATATATCATCTCGCTACCGTCGAGTAGTAGAATGCCGCTGCTAAGAATATGATTTTCACCCTGTTTGTCTGAGGATAGCGTTTATGACTCAATACGCACATGCTGTAAATATAGTCCCGTATTGCCCTGCCTGCCCGCCAGTTGACGTGATGTCATAAAAGCTGTATTCGGTTATGATAATGCCGCAGTATTTTGTAGACAAGCTGTTTAGATTCGGTACAGAATGGTAGGATATTGTGCTTGGCTGACCGTTTATATATTCAAGCTCGGCAGCTTGTGCCAACTGTTTTACCATAGTTCTTCTGCTGCAGGCCACACTGGTCTGATGGATTAGGTATTGCCGAATACAGACGCCAACATCCTCTAAATCCAATAGTCCTATAGCTCAGCCGCTGTATTCTAGCTCGTTCTTTACTGACAGCGTTACCATTATAATAGGTATTCGTGCATGTCATGCAGATCGTTGGGAGTATTTTTGAGTCCAGAACAGTCGGCATGTAGGGTTCTATCATGGACTGTGACATCGGCACGATTCTATCTTAGTGCCTTTATATAGGCAAAGTGTGAAACTGCAGAGGGGATATATAGGAAGGGCTGCTTCGTACTGTCGTAAGAGCAATTCCTTGTATGGTGAAATTGGGAATCTAATATATATGCTGTGGTCACAGTTACACATAGCTCCCCCTGGTAGGCGTATGAATACATGGTAAGATAAATCACCACATGATGGTGATAGACCATGAGGCCGACACGACTGGATAGATGGACGTGGGACTGGTAAGATGTATTTACATAGGGAAGGGTGAGCCTCGGTGACCTTCACTTCAATAGACATTGAATATCAATGTACGTTAGCCTGTCATATGATTACCGACATACACATCTGAGGCTCTCATGTCACCACCAGCGTGATTGATGACATCATAAAATGCGACGGGAGAATTCTGCATAGATTAATGAGTCTAGCTTTCTCTGATACTGGTGGAATTAGTTCTACTATGTCGGTCTTTACTTGTACTGACGATTGTCCACCACATAGGCTGAAACACATGTAGGAACTGGATTTGTGTTATATATGTCTATGGGACGATTGGTCACGATGCAATCACTGACTGCGGCATGTTGTACCTCCCCCTTCACACGTGTCTGGCTGTACTGTCATAGAAGCTGTTGAACTGATTTCCAATGAATTCCTTGGATGCTAGAACACACTCAGTAGTATGATATGACGATGTTGGAATCTGTGAATCTAACGTGTGCACTACTGTAATGTCACTAGTTAATACACGTATTATAGGTCAAGGACGGTTAAATGTCAGTCCCAGGACCACCTCATGAGGCTCACCTTAACCTAATTCTGGTTATCAATACGAGAGTTGTAGTCAATCCTTGTGGATAAAAAGCATGATTCACTTCACCTTGGCTCAGAACTCTTGAGCGTGCCAGTCATATCTGCTCAGAATTGTCTCAGCATACCCTATACAGACATAGTCATAACAGACAAAGCTTCACAGTGATTGTTACAAATCCTACTCTCAATCACTGCCAATTCCTCCTTGTTCTCCCTCCCCCTTCTCTGTCTATCCATGCATCCCTTCCAATGTGCTGATTTCTCCATTTTGCCCCTATTTTTTGTCCACGTCTTGCCCACTTCACTTCTTGCTCTTGTGAGGAGTTCGACATGTGGACCACGACCACGAGTTCAAGGAGCTGTCAGATTCCATAACGTATGCGATGATATCAATCTCTTCCTTGCGGTGAGAGAGATATTTGATTATGAGTCGGGCAGTGCACCGAGTCTCCCCTCCAGCTAAGCACTAGTCCTCCACTTCTCTCAGCCCTCTTCACTCAGCCGACACTACAATAGAGTAGTTCTACTGTAGCTGGTGTGGATTAGCTCCCGTGAATGGTGAACGGTACCAAACATAACTAAAGGAATTAGGTTTGGTCATGTACCATAGTTATATCGAAAATCATCATACAACAAGTGTGCTTGATGCTTCCCTCAGTTGCCTGCTGCACGAGTGAAATCAAATTCACTGTGTTTCAAAATGCTCTTTTACCATTTCCAGAAGTTCCCTAGCCGGCTCATGAGAGCACAACTCCACAGTTTGATACTAAGCCATCATCCTGCATCCCTTACAATCTTCTCTTCCCACTGCTGCAGGTAAAAGGAGGAACAAGTGGTATGAGTGCATGTGGCACATGAAGTACCTGCCTAAGTTTCAGTGGAGCCACCTGACAGAGAGGCTAGCCTTCGAGCAGGCAACGACAATGCAGCGTATGAGGACAGAGATAAATCAGGCCAGGAAAGAAGCTCAGCACTTCGCCGAACAGATTGAATGGAAGCAGAGGGAACTGAGAGTGACAAAGAAGAACGGTGACTGGAAGAGCAATAAGAGGAAATACGAGTATAAGCAGCGAATGGGTGATGAGGAGATCAGGAAGAGAAAGGCAGGGAGCAAAAGAGTGCAGCAGCTTGAGAAATCTAGGTCCAATGTTCTGGGTAATCTGTTTGGTAAAACTGAATAGTTATGATCCATCACCGTTCAACTTCACGCTGTCATATGGTCCAAGTGAGCTGTGAATAAATGCCTCCATATATTTGCTATTATTGCGGCACGCTGACGGCGTTTCAGATGAAAGTGATGATATAAGTGGAGATTTTCGACACGTATTAATCGATAGTTCTAAAAGCAACTGAGATTCTTGACAGATAGCCAAAAGGAGTGCTTTTCATCAATTCAGAAAGTTATCCTCGATCCTGATGGCCTTTGACACTTATCCAAATGATTGGCATGACAACTTCATACAGATTTTTTGATGGTCACATATTATTCTGTCATGCCTCGTCAAGCGTTGTAGTTGTGAGAGCAGGCACTTCTTATAATTCAATAATCCAGATGAGGGAATATGAATCTTAGCTGTCAGCCAGTATTGGTATGCATGGCTGGCTCTAGCCCCTCTCCCTCTCGCTGGATTTATAGACTGTCAGGTATGCTATCAATCATTGCAATGATTAGTGTACGATGCACAAGCTGCGGCTGATGGCAGTTTACCCAGAGCAACCGGGTACAGCACTACAGATTAATGAGTGCCAACCGCAGCTACTGTAAAAAATAACGGTGGGAGCAGATTAAGGTGAGCCGGCGGACTACCTCACCTCAACCAGCCGTGGATCAGTCAACAAATACCTGCGCCATATCAAACATAACCATCTGCGCTTGTTATGGCGCTAGGAATGCGCAGACGAACCTCTTGTCGAAAACAGGACCATGACAACAGAACCATTAGGAGCAAGACTAGTGTCTCGTGTTCTTGTTATAGAGTATCGGATTGGTATGTCATACAACATGATTACACTACAAAAATAGAATCGACAGCATTGGCGACACAAGGCCCTTTGTTAAAAAATAAATAAGACCAAACTGATTGATGGGAATGGTGTCCGATTGAATTAAAGTTTGGCGATCAGCTAACGACATGTGCGGCGAGAGTACCTGCCAACAGAGCGTGTATCTACTACGTATCTTGATTCCGGCGGCGTGGATACGGAACCAACTAATTCATCATTGAAATGGCTACAGCAGACGCTGGTGGACTCATCCTAGGTGAGCTCATACTGTTGAAGCCGAGATTAAGACTACCCCCTCCAACTCTCAGTCGTTTGACCTTAGCTCGGTGGTTCTTGAACCACAGCTGAATGTTCTTCGGACTGAGTTTAGGGTACCGGGATCGAAACTCGCCCCGGTTCAAGTCATCACAGATCTGCTCTATGACATAGTGAGAGGGATGAGTGTCTTTGGTGAACCATTGCTCTAGCTTTGGTATCTCGCTCACTGGATCGATGAACGCCCGGTGACGTTTCTGACGCTCTGATTTGCTAAGTTCGCAGTCGCCTCGCTGCTTGACCAGACCCAAGTTCTGCTGCGCCGTATTTGCTTGTGCCTGCACGACTGCAGACTGAACCTTGTCGGACCAATCCTTGTAAAACGGGTTGATCTGTGACTGTAAGTACGCCATAGGATTAGGGATCGCTCCATACGGAAAAGGATATCCAGGAAGACGAGAGGCGATGCTCAAAAAGTTAGAAGGCATGTTGGAACTAGATGATGTAAGCGAAGCAGCTTTCGCACTATTCGAATTGCTGCTGACGACCCCGGGTTCATATTTGACTCTCGACGAAGCGTCATTTGACTCTTTGTCCGATATCTCGGACGGATTGTTGTTCTGTGCGTCGTCAGCTGCTCTCTCTTCCTCGTCGTCGGTGATGCTGAGTTCTTCCTCCATGTCACTCTCATCTGACTCTTTGATGGAGCCGACCTCCTTCTGACTGTTCTCGACTAGAGGGTCTTGTATCATGTACACAGCATTGCTATTGGGAAGCGGAGGAGCGGACAAGCTCGAGCCCTCCCTATCCGATTGTCTCTCGTCGTCGTCCGACAAGTCGTCGCTGGTGATAGAGCGGCCGTGACGTCGTGCCGCGGCCCTGGCATTTTTAAACCAGTACATGATATTTGTTAGATCTAATGGTTTTATTGCCATGCGGGCTGGCAGCGAATTAAGCTCGTTTAAGTACGCTGTCATCTGCTGCCGAGACGGGTGAGGCTCCTGTTCAAACCACTTTTGTAGTCGTGACACCTCGTCCGAGTCAAATGAAATCCTGAGTCGGGTAGTCTTTGAGGGAGGTGCGGCGGCGTTGACTACTGAGTTGGGGCAGCCATGGCTGACGCCGCCAGATGCTGCCGAGTCATATTGCTTGCCAGTGACTGTCGTATTAATGATGTGGTTGTACCAGCCATAGAACGCCTGCTGCATGGCCGACGTGGGCAAGTCGTGACCGGCGACCATTTTCTCCAGCTCCTCCTGTAACGGCAGGTAGTAGGCAGTGAATACGATATTCGACAGCAATATTTCCAACTGACAACATCACCATGGAGTCCACTTCCACTTGTCCAATTGACTGATGACTAGTACAGCAACACGGCATTATCACTCATTCTAGTGTTTAAGGATTAGCCTAGCTTATTCCATAGACAAATTTGCCAGGCCAAGAATTTGCATAATTATCATGACCAAAAGGCCGATTACTTTCAACTTCTAACATGGCATCGAATTAAAACAGAGACATGAACGACTGCCACCGCATCGTCGCCAGAGGAAGAGGCAGTGCCTGTGACTCAAGCACTGCCTACACGTAGCCATGTCAGGTCAGAGAACACACAAAAACACTCGAGAGAGTCGCCATCATTGAACTGCTAAGCTTATTAATTCCTATTGAGGCAGTTCCCTTTGTCATGATGGATTATGGTTTCCTAATTTTAAAGTCCACATAGCCAGTCTGCCATACCTTGGTGATGGGACAGCCCTTCTTCTGTAGAAACTCGTGAGACTGGCCAATGAGCAGCAGCAGCAGCTTGTCTTTCAAATCTTCCGAGTGGCCACTGCTAAAAAAATGATGTGGAACGGAATGTGTCAACAGTTCATATAGAATATTATCGCTGGTGCCAATGAAGAGTCTAGTTGAGGGAGGGAGAGCTTTGATTGCTCACTGGCCTAATTGACAATGGGACTGGAGGAATCCGTCGATCATATGCAGCTCGCTCTTAAATAACACAGACAAATTAAACTGGCAGACAGGACAGCTGTCCGGTCTTTCTGCTAGTGACATAACAGCCATATAAAATATGCTCTGCATCAAAGATGAATAGTAACCGAATGCAGCAGTTAATCACGGATGGCTCCCTCTCCCACGGCCAGGTACAGGCTGCGCCGCGGGCAGATACTGCGCACAGGTATAGGGTGCACAGGTATGGGGCGTACATGTATGGGGGGGGGGCGCAAGAGGGTTCCACTACCTGGTGATTCTGATTCGCAGGGTGGCCACCGTAGTCAGGTCTCCGAGCATGTCCTCCACACTGACCAGAGTGTTATCAGTTACCTGGTCCAGGTCCAGTGGCCTCCAGTTCTTTATCTGCACTGCACCTGCAAGACCCACAACACCGATTATTGATCGAGCACATCGCCAAAAGGCGCACGGATAAATTCAAAATTCAAAGTCACACAGCTGATCTTTCGCTGGTCTGATGACATACGAGCATAACCAGTCACTACCCGAGCCATAAGTGCGCTCACACGTCTGCTGTGCAGTTCTGGCATTGGTGCTGGCAGACGTGGCAGCGCAGCTCTACCTCTGCGCGTGGTGTTCAAACGCGATTAATACACATTGAGAGAATAGTTAGGCTGCTTGTTAGGCAGTAATTGATTAGTTAAGCTAAGGATATGGATTTTTGTACTTCATTAAGCCAGGCAATCTCATCAGAGAGAGAGCGATAATCAGCTCTAGTCAAGCTCATTCAATAAAATTCAATTTGCTTAGTAATCTCGGCTAGTTTACAGTCCATTATGATGAAAATTCGAGGTAATGACTTTAACACGCCGAGAGACAAGCGATATCATTACGAATCAGCGCTGCTGCAGCGCAGCACTCTCTCTTGTTCGAAGGATACGCGCGGGCAGGGGGGAGCGAGGGTTTTCACCTTTAAGGAACACTGGAGGCGATCTCGGTAAATTCGATCCACTATAGCAAATTTAAATTGAAAAGCAGGCAGAGCCTATTTGCCAAGAGATTACAGGTGGGAGATACTTCACAAATGGAATTGTCTGCGAACTGACTAGGACAAAACCCCCTCCAATGCTCTTTACACCCTCAAACTAAGCACAGGAGCCCCTGTTTGTGCCAATAAATAATGGCCTTTTGTAAACTTATCAGCGTTCCCATACAGCTACCGCTTTGGTTAATCTTCAAATGAAGCCCATCAAGGCTAATCCTAGATAAAACTGACCCCATGCTTGAGCGAGGCAGTGAGCGAGAGCAGCTGCCCGGTCTACTTGACCTCGTAGCACAGTAGTACTTTGATCCTCAACACCTCGCTTGGATTTCAAAGGGTAGATACCTATCACCACAATGAGCTTAGCGATATCTAATAGATGTTAGCCTAGGGTGCCAAAAAATGTGGGCTGAATAAGAAGTTACGATCAGCGTCTCCCTGGCAAAGTCATCAGCCTATATTTAGACAGCAGGTAAAGAGCTGTGCTGAGGGACGTGTAGGGGTGGTTTTATAGCAGATTAGTCGACTACAACTACTCTCCTACTACAACTAGCACCGGACTAGCAGAGAGACTAGGGTAGTACTGACCCTTGGCATTGGCCACATCCTGTGACGAGTAGCCAAGCTTCAGTAGAACAGTTTTGACTACATCTTTGAACAGACTGCTAGATGGAACGATAGCAAAGCTTTCCTTCTCTGTCTCCTTGCTGCCTCCACAAAATGATTGTTCAGCTCCGACTGTCTCTATCAGGCACCTAATAGGTATCGACTTGCCTGCAACAGATGAAGAGAAAATAGCCATAAAAATCATAATAGCACACAAAAATGACTTGGCACCAATGTGTTAGTACAGCAAGTATTGAGGGTACGACTTCTGCCATGACGGGATTGACGATTCGACTGATCCATCTAGCAGTAGTAGCCAGTCAAACGGTCATTTGCTCATCACCTGAGGACAATACCTGATACTATTAATAAGCAACCTCATCTGGTTCAACTAGTTCTATTTCCATTCACCTAGTGCTAGTGCGGTGTAGGACAAACTAGCTGATCTTCTTTGTTCCATCGGCTTAGGCTATTACAGCTGATAGTACTGCTAGTCTTACGATAACGCCACAGACACAAGCATTCTCTACTCATGAATGACATCCGCCTGGGCAGAGATGAAACCTTCTCAGGCACGGAGAGATGGATCAAGTTAGGTAAGTACGCTACGAGTTCGCTTACCGTCACCATTAAATGGTGTCATCGTCGCCACAGATCACATACAAACTAGCGAGCCTCCTCAGATGCAAATGGTGAGATGAGTTGAGACGAGCCTAGAGCAGCACAGAAGCCAGACAGCTCAGTAGCGCTTCCCATGTACAATAATCTTCCCCTACTGCCCTCCCTCGTCGGTTAGTTGCTTATTCCAGCGGCTTAACGTTCAGACACACGCGACTCGACTGCTCAATCCTCTTATTGCAACTGACCAATCAGCGATGAGCGTATCTGCTTACAGATGCTTGCTCCCGCCTATCATTCGATAGGTAATGTTAATCCCACACACATGGAACTAGGTTGGATCTTTGACAATTCCCAACGCCTGTTTCGCATTCAGATGAGACACGATATACAATAGTGGAAGCGTTGAAACCACCAGGCCTGACCTGTATTATAGCTGAGATGAATAGGTTAGCTGCCGTCTAATCCCTTTATCGTAGCTTGAGCAAGGCCGGCTGACCCTGATAGTGAATAGATTCAACAAAAAGCTTTAGTAAATATGGATTTAGCCAGTTTAATGGATCCATTTACTCTTTGACAAGGTTTATCATAATACAAACATTACACTCACTCAGCTCGTTCAAATCTGGATATTATGGCTGGGAAGCCATGTCAAGCTATCTGAAATCTGAAGCGCAATGCAGCGGAGGAGAGTGACACCTGGTCTTCGAGAGGGGAACTAAGATTGACATGCACAGGACCCTCCGACTGCATTCATAGCTAATCTTTAGATTAATCTTCGTTCGCCTCTTCCTTTTGTTGTGAAGCAAATCCATCATAGACGTGGATTGCTCTGGGATGCTGCATGAGCAGCTGTCTCAGAGAGAAAGAGAGAGACTAGTGGACCAGTGAACGCATTTGTTGCATGACTGATGATGAATATAATGAGATGAAAGCGAGAGTGACTCGTCAGGACGTGACTGGATCGGTGGCGTGCCGACTGTACATGTCGTTGAATGTATTCAAGATAAGCAAGATTACGGCCATCTTCTCCAGTGGGAACCAACTGGGCTTATCTAGCTCTAGCATAGTCGGTATCCCCTCACACGACTACAACGACGCACTCGCCCTTCCTAAATCTCATGGTAGATAGGAATGCGGTGAAGGTGCTAAGTCATGATCTGAAATGGTGGTCAGGGGCTCGCACAGAAGATCAAACTCGGCGCTAATAAATCAGGATAGCGGCTTACTGACGGGAGGAGATTCTGGTAGCCGGTACACGCACAACGGTGGCAAGATTAACCAATCGCTGAGATTACGGCCATCTCTATCCGCAGGCTGATCTAATAATAGCTAAGGTATTATGCCGCCATAATCATGTCATCTACTGTGAGGCGGATTTGTGCGCGGAGATCATCAGCCCTAACCGTGTGATATAACACAGAGAAAGAAACAAAAAAATACAGGAAAAAAACAAAGCCTGCCACCAGATCGCCACAGCTGGTATAGTTGGAAGAAGCAGATGGAATTGGGTGGAGAGACGCAATACATGGCGAAAGAGCAGATAGAGGTGGATATAATATGCAAGGTGCTGTAGAGTGTCAACATCACAATCTGACAAGTTTGTTAGCTCAGCGTATCAGCTAGCACTTTGTCCTGTTCAAGATTACATGGCTATAGAGGCAGAGAACTATCCAACAGGCAGATAAGCCGCCTCGATGGACTAAATATTGGCCTGGCCGTGTATGTGCAGTCAGCACCGCTGTCTCTGTGTCACGTAAACTTTACTTAGAGCTCGGTCACAGCTTACCTGTATTGATTATAGTAATTGTTTGCAGCAGGCTGATAATCCTATGCTAATAACTAAATATCAACGTGACATGACGCTGTGCCGCAGACGTCAGGTTGCTTACGATTGTGAGCTTGTAGATGGCACACCAGATTGAACTTGGGTTGTCTGCTTTCTATACACGGAGGCGGCCATGTTCTTCAGCAGGCAACAAAATTGAAAACAAGATTATGCTAATCAGATGCCAGGAGGAATTTTCGTGATCTTGGGTTGACCACAGGGGGTAAGAATGAAGCATTGGCTTCATTAGACATGCTCAATGTCATAGCAAAACTTCCACAATCCAGTGCTGGCCAATGGATATTTGAATACATTACTCACTGGCGATGAAACAGGCGTCAACTAAAAATAACATCAAATAGACAGAACTAATCTCGACTCTGTGGGATCTGGGTGCTTAATCCTCGAGGCTGTTGTGCCTCCAGACTACCAGAGCCATGACCACAGGCGCTGCAAGCGAGCGCAAGGGTGTGCCAGATATTCAAATCAATCAAGGTGGCCATGTAAAGTGGATCTGGACGGTCTACAGCGTTTCAGATTTGCTTGATTGATGTCTCCTCAACCCAGCATGATAATGCAGCATCAGAATTTGAAAACGACAACTTACAATACTAATGAGCAGAAATCCCCACAACTATCTTTACACAATACAAAAAACTCTCATTTTTTGTTGGCTTTGCCAGCAACTTGGCTGGAATGGCCTACTAGCTGATTCAGGACAAGAGTTGAGTAGGATTAGCATCCCACTGGCATCACCATCAGCTCACCCGCAGGGGGGGGGGGGGGGGGAGAAAAAAACACAAAAAATAGAAAAATTTATTAATATTTTAAAAGGAACAGCACAACAAAAAAGC
>ERZ1740065.2467-NODE-2467-length-11483-cov-11.555303_pt1 | contig 11483 bp, 13 predicted proteins | sample MGYA00581738_ERZ1740065 | MGnify/ENA primary metagenome ERZ1740065 (study PRJEB43018, sample SAMN04849749) | marine metagenome | isolation source: floating plastic debris | place: Pacific Ocean | collected 2008-09-01 | study: EMG produced TPA metagenomics...
CTTCTCTATCTACAGATAACCCCTTCTCTATCTACAGATAACCCCTTCTCTATCTACAGATAACCCCTTCTCTATCTTGAGATGTTTTCTCAAATATAAAATAGAATAAATATAAATGTATATAATAATAAAATAAATATGCTACTAGAATTTACTTGTATTCACTAAGTTCACTAATATCGCCTTTTACTGAAATATAGCATGCGCTTCAGCCGTGAAAAGTTTAGGGGATTTTAATCAATTCCAGCTGGGCTGTGTTCATATTCACCTAAACTGCTCTGGAGAGTAGAGAAGACAACTACGATTCATGAATACTGTAAGAACAAACATTTCATTGTTTAGGATAGATGAGAACAGTTTATCGGTAAATTGAGGTTTGATTTTACTTGACTCACTCTCTTACATAGAGCAGACAACTTCCATTAATAACAGTAGAATACTTCATCATTTAGTACATACTATATTGTATCTATGTGTTGCATATGCTGTAGATTGAGCGTGTCTACTCAGTGGTCGATCTGCTGATCTCGAGTGGTCACAGCACCCTGATTACTGGTCAGGTGGGAGTCGGCAAGACTAGCCTCATCAATAACATGTTCCTCTCTCGCCAGCATTACACCCGTATCCTCATGAGTCCTGGTGAGTGGCAGTACGCATCCAGATGTCTGTGCTGTTCACATGTCTGAATCCACATGTCTGTGTTCATGTTTACGTATCTACAATCACGGTTCTGCGTCTTTACGTCTGCATTCACATGTCCTGATTCACATGTATATGGCTACACACCCCGATTCACATATCTATGTTCACACGTCCCGATTTACATGTCTCTGTTCACACGTCCCGATTTACATGTCTATGTTCACCGGTCTAGATTTACATGTCTCTGTTCACACGTTTCGTCATTACATCTGCCAGGACAAACATATTTTTGTTTTGAAGGCTTGACATCAACACAGTTTCAGCATGTGGTGATACAGCGATTACAAGACCTGAAGTTGCGCCGTCAGCTCGCTGTCGGGCCACAGTTATCGAACACAAAGCAAACTCAGAAGCACATGTTCTTTGTCGATGATCTGAGCACTGCCGGATCTGTCGAAGGCATGTCGAGTAAGCGCTGCCCGTGCAGTCCCATCATTTATCGCTCACACTTTGTTGTTGCCTGCGCTGGAATCCTGAGCCAGATTGCAGTTACCGCCGAAGTAGTTTTGGGAGACATTAGTGGGTCTGATGATTTTTTTGCCTCCTATAGCTGAGATACAGCCGTGCTTGGAGAGCCTGAGAGAGATGCTGAGCATGAAACTCACCTACAACAGGCAGCGCAACGTCATTGAGAACGCAAAGCCCGCCGTATTCCTGGCAGCGTCCACAACCCCAGGCTGCATAGGTCAGTGCTTGCAAGTGCTCCTCCTCTCCATCCCCGTTATCGCAGTGGTATAGAGGGTCGGGTAATTCTGAGTGAATGAATGCTCAACTACAATTCTCACCCACAATGGTCCTCATTCCACAATGTGCTGTATCAAGGTGGGGGGGGGAGGGTGTGGGTCCTCACCGTTTCCATGGCAGCTCTGATAAGAACTCAGGCCGCGACGTGAACATCTCTAACCCAAGCTATGAATGTCCATATAAGATAGTGATACTTTAGTTCTGGATGGCAATTTTAGCACTGTGGTATAGTTCTGTAATGTAATACTCGCTACAATTTAAAGGTTCTGGGTATGGAGTGAGTGCCCGATGCCTGCCGGTACGTCTGCTCCGACAGATGGCAGTCGTCAACTTCTTCAGCCTCACCGACGAGGGGCTGCACAGTCTCTATGGCCGCTCGCTGCAGACATGGCTGGAAGAATTTCCGAGCTACGCAGTGGAACACCACTACGAATTCACAAAGGTAACTGCGACCTGGCTGCTCCTAGCAGGATGTCTTTGATGCCGACCTGTTATCTGATGAGTTTATATTTTTTACTAAGACTTGTGGCCACCTCAAACAGCCCATAATGGTGTTGTAACGCTTTCACACCTGGACCTAGACAACTGTCTGCGGCTACTTGCGGAATACCTTGGGTCTCCACTAATCCACAAGTCTTTTAATTGACAGGCGATAATACAGGCAAGTCTCGACCTACACAGATTGGTCAAGGACAAGTTCAAGGTCACGCCGGCTCACGGCTGCTATGTCTTCACGTTGCACGACATCAGCCGCATCATAGAAGGCATGCTGCTACTCTCGCCTCGCAAAACCAAGTCTAAGACTAAGAGATCTCGGGCTAAGAAAGACCCAGGTATGCTATCCCTTCACTGAAGACGCGTGTGTACGTACAGTGGAAGCTAGTGACGTACTGTACTTATTCTATTAGCTGCTGCCGCCACAAACATCCAGAACTTGTTTGGTGGAATGCTGCCAGGCGGGAAACTCAGCAAAGAGAAGTTCAGGTCGCTCAGTGTCAAGGACAGCAAGGACCTCAAGATGAATCCCTCTGCCTCCCTTCCCATGATGCCCATCATCGTCAGGCTCTGGTGCCACGAGGTCACACGAGTTTTTGCTGATCGACTTCTTTACAATGATGGTACGTTGTCGGCTCACCGTTCTACCGTGATCTGATGGTATGAATTCCGGTATGAGTTGGTGTTGAGATACAAGTGTGATCAATACTGGACTAGCAGAAGGCTGGCTTTGTTACTCTGTAGTTTACTAGTTGTCTGTTTTTCCATCAAAAGCACAGGTTCATACCATCATAGCTCTGTGTGTGTGATTACAGTATTCCCTCAGGGCTCTAGTCTGAGTTGGTGAGGTCAGGCTAGTCCAAAATTGAAGGCCCATTATACTATATGCATTACCTGCATCCTCAAAATGTCCTCAACGTTCGTGCGGAACTGATTCACAGCTCGCAAATCGCAAATATTTACGATAGTGTAGCCTACATGTAGTCCACATATTTCGGACGGCGTATGTGCCTTCATTACATGACAGCGCTACTACTGTAACTCCTGCAGCTACCCTCATACCAGCTGCTCTTCAGTCTCCAAAAAACAAAAAGTTTAGACTTTGATCGTGACCTGCTGATGTGTGTTTACTTCGCTCTTTACAGACCTGCTGTGGTTCAAGAGGAATCTACAGGACTTGGTGGAGAGACATTACTGCACAGCTGCGCCTGATTGGCTGGACACACAACTACAAAACAAGAATATGCATGCGGTATTCGAGGAGGCCAGGAGTTACGAGGTGCGATAGATCAGATGGAAGTTATATGAAAGTTCGGTTTGGTATAAGTGATACAAGTTTCTCGCTTTCAGAAACCAAAGAACACAGCGATGAAGGGCACGCCATTGCCGTTTGGCCACCAGCTCGGGGAGGGTTCTGACGACTCGGACAGCGATCTCAGCGACGGCAGTATGACCGAAGTTACGGTGGAGGTCATGTCTCCCCTCAGCGACGAGGAAGAAGACGAGGAACCGAGGCTACAATATGAGAACGGTGAGATTTGTGCTACTAGTACAGTGTATAGATTGAGTCTACCAGGTTCACACGGCGAGGTTTATTCGTTTTCAGCTGTAAATGGTGACAATAACGGCGATGCGGAGGAGAACGATGATATCGGAGCCATAACTCCATTCACAGAAACGACAGTCAACCTACCCGATATGCCCATCACTCCCGAACAGGAGGACGAAAAGCCTACATTTGACAACGTACGGGCCAAGAGAAGGTACTGAGAGTTGTCTCCCCCTCTCAATGGTCTATCCTGATTTTGACAGCGGTTTGAGATGCTTTCACTCTTTCCAGCGAGGACAGCGCCGCGCCGCAGGGTAGCTATGACGATGAGGAAGATAGTGAAGACGGAAGAACTGACGTCACGTCAGTCGCCACGACTAGGAAGACAGAGTCCGTCATGGACGCCGAATCCAGTCTAAGAATCGTCTCCACCTCAGGTCAGTCCGAGACACTGTGCCACCCACGCCTCCTTACATATGCACAGAGCTATTGTTGGCTGCTTACCTCCACCCAGCAAGGTCTATTACCAATAACATCATAGCCATAGATGTGACTAAACACCATCAGTCATGTCACAGATATAACTCTTATGAGTCACGCCCTCCACTGCCATCCTATGATCACTGTTGTGCACACATTAACATCTTTGTTTTATTGTTTTCACTTGCTCACATGCTTTATGCTTCTGCTGCTTGTCTGCTGCGAACAGACGACATGACTAACTTCACCTCGCTCACGCCCGTCACCTGGGAAACGCAGAGCGTTTTTACTATGACTGACAGCAGACGGACATCTAACTCTCGCGTGGTTAGCGTCGTCACTTCAGGTAAGGTAACAGCTAGTGCTCGCTTTGAGTTGCAACCCTTCTAATATCAGAGACAGTGTTGTATCGGTTAACTGTATTCCGTACAGGTCTAGAAAAAATAACAACCTGAGATGCGATTCAGTAGAAAATAATATCAAAGATTTTATCTGTAGTCATAAAATACGTTAACGCTACGTCGTTCGAGTCACTGTCTCCTTGGCGATCATGGCGCGATGTAAATGATGATCCACGTAGTGCGACAGCACCGGCAGCGTGAACCCGACGGCACAGGTTAATATCAGGAGGATATAATTCCAGCCGATATCGCAGGCACCCGTGTAGAAAACGGAGCTGTCACCGCAGACGTCTCGCGACACGTCTGCGTCCAGTCCGACCATATAGAAGAGAGCGGACGTAGTCAGGAAAATAACTGCAAATACAAACAGCAGCCATCAATGAATGAAATCGTAGCAGACAGTTTGTAGTGATGAGATGTAAAGTTATTCCAAACTTAGAGCCATTTGTATGATGAATGAACTGAACTAGAGGGAGATTAGGATAAACGAGCCTGATTGAAAGGGAAAGCCTAAATAATTGTGGACTTGGTGCGGGTGCAGAGTGTCGGCAGAAGAAGAATTGAGTGTTAGAAGATTCCTCAACTATGACCAACGCAGGAAATGAAGCGGCCATTTTAACGACTCAAGACAGAGAAGCGAATTCGATAGTTTAACAACTCATTCCATTCCTAAACCACTAATCTCACATTAGAGATTCTCCTTTCATCCACCAGTTCTCAAGAGCTGGCTATTAGCAATACAGTCTCTGCTGACAATTCATCCAAGATGGCACGCATGCTGTAACAACTATGGAAACCTACCGGCAAACAGCTGCATGAATCCTGTGCAGAACGTGACTCGATCTCGAGTCTTGACCCTCGTCAGCAGCGGTGCAGACGCGACCAACGCGAGCAGCGCACTCAGGCCGAGTAAAGTGGTGGCTATACCGTACAACACCAACGCGATCTTCCACGACGCGGACGGCAGTACAAAGGGGGACGACTCCTTGTAAGAGATTTGTTTTACAGTGTTAGACGAAGGGTCCATCCTGTTTTGTTTCAACAGTCCAAGCGACTCTCCCGTCGGCGTGTTGACGAGCCAGCAGGGCTGCGTGAGACAGACTATGCATAGAGAGAATGTGAGTAGAGAGAGACTAGACCAGGCCCACATGACAGGCCGTTGACACCATCGGCTGCCGTACTGTCTGTTATCAGCATGTACCCACGTCTGGTGGGTGCTACTGTCCGTGGACGCGCTGGAAGTACCACTGGTGTCTGTACAGTTACTCTGATGAGCCGGTGATTGGCATGTAGGCGGCTGACACGCCATCTGGTGGCAGAGGCAGTTTGGCTGGTGATATATGGCGGACGTAGTGGAGTACGTGGTGCCGTCGCTGCCCGGATACACGGGCAATGTATAGGTGGCACTGCAGTCACTGCTGTCGGTGGTAGTAACAAGTAGTTCGCTGTACTGGTGTCTGTAAGGCGAGGAGGCAGTGCAGTTCTGCTGAGTCGGAGGGTGGTGAGTCATCATCATCATCTACAGAGAGAATATTAACATGATGGCCACGCTGTTGAAGGAAGACCAGGCCGAGGCATACACTCTCACATACGCGGTACTTATGGTTTCACCTAATTTGCCATAAGTGATGATAAACCGCAGTTTGCGGTCCATCAGCAAGCTTCACACCGTATCTGTACTACAAGTAGGCGAACATAACGCCGTGTTGGGGACGACACCAGCCCAGCTGGCTGCCTGGCCAGCAGTAGGAATGATTGAGAAACCAGCGATAGACTGCTGTGACAGAAAATACTGGGCTTCATATTTCCAGAGATCATCGACAACATGTCTGCTGATATCTCTCTCCCTCCAGATCCATCCCTCACCTCCTACTACCAGCTGCGAATGAGTGGAAAGGGAGGGAGAGGGAGAGAGAGGAGGGAGAGGAGGGAGAGGGGGGAGAAGGAGAAAGAGGAGGGAAAGAGAGGTGGCGAGGGGGAGGGAGAGAGGGGGAGAGAAGGGGAAGGGAGAGGGGGGGAGGGAGAGAGAAGAGGAGAGAGAGATCCCGCTCAGGGCAGGCTCTGGGTCAAAAACTGAGAGCTGCCCGAAAACGCTAAATCCTGGGGTGCAATCCTATTAGTACTGCTACTCGTAAGTTGTTCCTCGGCAACCAGACATGGGAGCAGCCAAAATACTTACAGTGCAAGCATAAATAAACCATTCGGATCAAATGCTGCGCCGATGTCTGTCTACCCCAACTCGGGCCAGATCTATCTGTTCTTTAAAACAAATCTGCAGTTTTTTATAGTTATTACATTGGCGGCAGCAGCATCATCTGTTATACGCTGCCTCACTCGTACCCTTGCTGACATTTAGCCATCAGCGCATCAAACAAGCTTACAATGAACATCCGCACGAGTACACACAACCCGGTATGAAATTATAAATAAACCTCGCCTTCTCCAAAACGAGCAGCATTGTTACAACACATATAGTATTTCACAACTGTGTGCAATGCATTCGTGTATGCACTATATTATATTTCGAGTTCATGGCAGAACCGTTTGAATAGGAGAACACCGTGTCGGAAATCAAAACAGCACCCGCAGCCTACCGCTGATGGCGACGTCGTAAGATCCAGTCTGTCCATGGAAAGTCGTGATGGAGTCAATCTAGCGTGCAGTTCGACGTCGGAAGTTTTATGACGAAAATCCCAAGAAATGAGCTCAGACCGAGGTAGTAAGCATTGGATCTAGTAGATCTATGATTGAACCAGATCCAACTTGAATTCAACACACTATCCCATACAAAGAGCTGCATCAAAGCACCAGCATGCTCGTCCACCTCACAGTCAGTCTCTCGATAATGTACCCACTTCCACTATATTCAGGACAAGAGAGAGCTTAGCTTATAGATAAAGTGTGACGTTATTACATTAGCCAGACTAAACAAATTAATGGTGTCGATCTAATTACGATGGAAATATCGATGATCCTCTCGAGTCCTACCTTTGGTATCTGTGTGATGATTCAACGGTCGCGGTGTATGATGAGTGTGTCTAGTCCAAATGTCAGAGTGCTGTCTCCATCTCCACTAGAGACGACAGAGCGTGATCGCTAATCCCATCAAAATGATGATCGCTACTGCTTGTACACGAGCTTGTTTGCACGCATCTCGATTTTGATTGGTCGTTGCGTGATTGATAGCCCTTCGTCTCCTATCACTCGCTCGCCAGATATGCGCGTACATGGCGCGAACGGCTGATGACACCGGTCATCGTCACGTATCGTATGCGATCGGATAGTGCGGCACGGAGATATATGATGATACGATATGAATAGGGAAAAGTTAATCACTACAGTAAACTGACTCCGAACGCTTTTAAACTTAAACTGATATGACTATTTGTCTTGAGTGCTGAAAAAGACTCTTCATCTATTTAGATAGCGAAACTCTCGTTTGAAAGCACAAACATTGAAGAGCTTTTGGATATGCCACAGGTTAAAATGCTTTTTAACAAACTGGCTTGCAGTTGCAGCTGTCACATAGGAAATCCACTTGACCAGTTTTTTAAAGTGCCTCATGTTTTACAGAGAATCAGGCACCTTCTGCAACAGGCCGTAATCAAGATGTGTCATATCTGGTGGCTGAAGCCGCGGCGGCTGTGGCTGTTGCGCAACAAACCGCCGGTGGAAGAGGAGCCATGAGGAAAAGAAAATCGGTGCACAGACGTGACAGCAAGCGTGGCGTAACGTTCAAGACTGGCCTTATAGCTGATAAGGAGGTGCATGAAGAATACAAAGGCGCTTTGGTCAACATAGACGAGGTGAGAGAGATAGGCATCAACTCTTCGCCACCTGCTCTCAGATTTTCAGACTCCTCCGACAACAATCATTGCGCCCCGATGGACGGAAACCAAATTTTTATGTGCTTGTAGTGCTTGTGCTGTGGCATTGATGATCAGAGCACGGGTTAATCTCTTTTAATTAGGTGTTTTATGAGTCACTGCACACTTTTTCAATTTGATTCCTGATTGCGAACGGAAAGAACAAGCACCTGCCACATCTAGTCGGCTCTCTCTCTACAGAGCACCAATCCACCTGTCCATAACATGTCATGCTGACTCGAGCGTTATGATGAATAGCTGAGCTCGATATCAATAGCCAGCCTCTTAGCAGACAAAGCTAGGAAATATTGATATGGAGATCGTCTGGCCGCCGGTAGAACTTTGTCGCCCATGGCAACCGTCACTCCAGGAAGCTGACCACTCAAACTGTCAACATCATTGCACCAGCTATGACTAGCTGTGCAAGGTGTCTGAGCAGAGCCTGACAACGCCACACAATAACCTGAAGTGTGTTGGCAGGTGCCCCCACAGTGGTCCTCGATATTGCATAACAAGAGTACAGGCACACATTTCAAGCTCCGAAATATTAAGTTAGAGCCGGATAGGAGGTGCGCCTTTAGTCAAATACACTGGATGGTTGCGTTTCCGACTGCTCAATCGCGTGCACAACAGAAAGCAAGAGGTTAATTAACAGAACACAATACTTGTTCGTAATTTATTTAGCTCTCTCATCTTGGGAACAGGCCGGTTTATTAGCAGGAGTAAGATTCGGAAATTAACAGTGCATTACGCTGCGGGCCACGTTCCCTGCCCATTTCTCTCTCCGTCTCTCCCGATATCACAGCCGGCTCGTACTCCAATATCCCTCCCTCCTCTTCTCGTGGCACATACTCAACCTGTGTCTGCATGGCCAAGGTCACTGTGGGGTCACTGTGGGGTCAATGAATGTTAGCCCATTGTTACTGTTGCAGGTACGAGATGACTCCGCAGACCTGATGGAGATGATGTTTACCCGTCACTATGTAAGCGCTTACGCAGACTACGTGGGTATGAACTCGGAGCGTGGCTACGCACAGTACACAGAGTCGCAGGTCACTGAGGCTCTGGAGGCTTGCCTGCATATATACAACCAGGCAAACGGCGGCAAGTTGCAGCTGGTGTTCTTCAAGGAGGCAATGAGACACGCGGCACGCTTGTCCCGATTACTGGTGAGTACTTCTGCTAATACTGCTGTCTCTCAGTCTTGTTTTATGAATGTTGGACCTCCCGCAGCAATACCTAATGACTCCCATTAATAAGGAGCCGCGGATTAGACTGACTGTCTAGCAACACTTGTCACAAACACTTGTCACAGCTTGTCGACAGATACATGCCACTGGACCACCCCAGTTATAGCCATGCTGGCCCCACACGCATTCTTTTATGATGTAAACCGATTGTCCCAGATTATTAAGTTGGCAAGCACCTGCAGCTGCCTGTCTTCGCCTTGTCTTTTGTCTTCATTTTGACATCAAACATAAACAAAGAGAGATGCGTGTAACTACTTGTGTACTTTGCTTTATTGTCAGTCGTTCGCCGGAGCTCACGCTCTCCTGCTCGGTTTGCCCCACGGTGCGGGGAGGACAACTCTCACTCGACTCGCTGCCCATATCGCCCATTGCCGAGTAAGGCCATCGCATCAATCCATAGACGTTGACATCATTGATATGGTGTACGGTTATGGACCTTTTACTCACAGGTCTATGAGGTAAAGAGATGCGAGAATGAAGAGAGTACCGTGGCTGCATTTAGGAACTCAGTGCTCGAGGCTAGCCATATGGCGGGTGTCAACGCTCGACCCCTCGTACTCTATATTCACAGGTAAGTACTAAGGCTTATTTCCTTAAATATTCGATCTTCAATCTACCGGTTTGTAGAATAGAAACATTCGATTGATATATTAGCCCACTGATTGATCTAATTGATCAACTGATTGATTGATTGACCTATTGATTGATCAATTAATTGATTGATTGATCGGATATCTTCATCTGCAGCTCGATGCCAGAGAGTGTGCTCCAAGACTTGTGCTCTCTGATGGCGGAGGGAAGATTCCCTGGCCTCTACTCTGACAGTGACATGCAGGCAATGGCCACGTCAATGACGCCTGGTCAAGTGCAGACGAAGCGAATCGACAAAATTGAGCTCACGTTCGAACGATACTTGAAGAAAGTGAGACAGAACATGCACATCATCATCTCATTGGACATCTCAGGTCAGTTAAAATCATCACAGGCGCGATTTTAAAGAATGCCTCGAAGATTTTGTCAATTTCCCTAGCAGCTTTGGTGTAAATCTTAGAGAAAGATATGATTATATATTCGTCATAGTGTTTCCTCGTGTTCTCGTAGGAATAGAACGATAGATTGAATACAATGTCCTGCAATGACAGTGTTCTACGCCACTTCTCATTGTAGAGTAGCGAGTCTACTTTCGCCACTTATCATTGTAGAGTAGTGAGTCTACTTTCGCCACTTCTTATTGTAGAGTAGCGAGTCTACTTTCGCCACTTCTTATTGTAGAGTAGCGAGTCTACTTTCGCGCTTTGTGCAGACATCATTCCAAGATCGTTAAGTTTATGTCTCGTATTACAGAAACCAACAGCACCGAAACCTTTCACTTACTCAGGAAATACCCCCAGCTGATAACTAGGTCAGCGTACGTTGACTGCTACAAGCCGTGGAGTTGTGAAACATATGAACTCATAGCCAGAAAATGGCTGACGATGAATCCCGTCGGCTCTGAGAAGGTGAGAGCACCTCCAGACCACAAAGCGCTGCATTCATGTAGAACAACTGGTACTGCCACCTCTTGTTCAACTGTCAGCGTGCCAGCATGGTGGAAGTGACAGCTATTGAACCCCCTCACTTTCTAACTGTCTCGACTTGTCATGACTCATGCTGTGGTTTGTTTCCCTCAGATTAACTGGGACACAGATCTCTACACAGATCAGCTGACTTATTTGGCAAAAGCTATGGCTTACATGCACAAATCATCGGAGAGATCTCTGGTGCAACTGCACATTCACAGGAAAAGTTTTCCAGCTCACGAGTTCTACTCTCCTCTGACGTTTCTGGAATTCCATCAGCTGTTCAGATGTATCGCAGGCATGCTGAGTCAGCAAGCTCGGGTTAGGCTAATTCACCATTCCCACTCTCCCTCCCTCAATTCTTCCCAACTACGAGAGGAGGCAAGGGAAGCGCGGGGGAGAAAGGAAGGAACAGGGGGGGAGGGGGAGGGGGGAGG
>ERZ1740065.2468-NODE-2468-length-11482-cov-3.141332_pt1 | contig 11482 bp, 9 predicted proteins | sample MGYA00581738_ERZ1740065 | MGnify/ENA primary metagenome ERZ1740065 (study PRJEB43018, sample SAMN04849749) | marine metagenome | isolation source: floating plastic debris | place: Pacific Ocean | collected 2008-09-01 | study: EMG produced TPA metagenomics...
AGTTTCTCCAGATCACTCTGAATTTACACAGGAGACTGTCGTGCGTGCTGATCGATTTGCGAGTAATCTATATTTCCCGCTTATAGCTTCAAGGATGCTATCAGCATCACCCCTAAAAACAAAAACTTCTTCTTCATCGCCTTCGTGATTATTACTCCTAAAGTTGGCGAAACTATTTCTTTTCCCTGAACGAAAAATAAGCTGGATATTACATGACTTATATGAGTTCAAGTGTTTGCGTGTTCAGGTACTTAGGCAGTTACCGCGTAATGTTCAAATGTTCAAATGTTCAAATGTTCAAATGTTCAAATGTTCAAATGTTCAAAATTAGAAAGTTTTCATGAACACCCGAGTACTTGCGCACACAAACACAATACATTTATCCAATAATATTCTTGTACTTAATTCGCTTAGGCTGGGCGTCGCCAAGACGTTGGCGTTTGTTTTCTTCGTAGTCGGAGTAATTTCCCTCGAACCAATATACTTGAGAATTGCCTTCAAATGCTAAAATATGCGTTGCGATACGATCTAAGAACCAGCGGTCGTGGGAGAGAATGACAGCGCAGCCTGCGAAGTTTTCTAAGCCTTCTTCTAAGGCTCGTAATGTATTCACATCCAAATCGTTAGTTGGCTCATCTAGAAGCAATACATTAGCTCCTTCTTTGAGCATCATTGCCAGGTGTACCCGGTTGCGCTCTCCACCCGAGAGGTTACCCACCTTCTTTTCCTGATCGCTACCGCTAAAGTTAAAACGACTGACGTAAGCCCGGGAATTCATCTGCCGTCCACCCAGATCGAGGTGCTCATTTCCTTCTGAAATTACCTGCCAGACCGTTCTATTAGGGTCAAGCCGGTCGTGTTCCTGATCAACATAAGCTAGCTTCACCGATGTCCCTACCTCAATTTCTCCCTGGTCAGGTTCGGCTTGCTGAGTAATTAGTTTAAACAGACTGGTTTTTCCCGCTCCATTCGGCCCAATTACACCTACTATCCCTGCTGGGGGTAGCGAAAAGGTTAAATCTTCAAACAAAACCTTTTCCCCGTAGGCTTTCGCCAAATTATTCGCCTCAATTACCTTATTACCTAAGCGAGGTCCCGGTGGAATGTATAACTCCAGTCGTTGTTCTTTTTCTTTCCCCTCTTCGCCTAGTAATTTATCGTAAGCATTTAATCGAGCTTTTCCTTTGGCTTGCCGCCCTTTAGGAGTCATTTTAATCCACTCCAACTCTCGCTCTAGGGTTTTCTGACGTTTAGAAGTCGTTTTCTCCTCTTCAGCCAGTCGTTTTTGCTTCTGCTCTAGCCAAGATGAGTAATTTCCTTTCCAAGGAATTCCTTCGCCCCGATCTAGCTCCAAAATCCATCCTGCCACGTTATCCAGAAAGTAACGATCGTGAGTCACGGCAATCACCGTACCACTATACTGCCGAAGGTGTTGCTCCAGCCAGTGAACCGATTCAGCATCTAGGTGGTTGGTTGGCTCGTCGAGTAGCAGTACGTCCGGTTGCTGAAGCAACAATCGGCATAGAGCTACCCGACGTTTTTCTCCTCCCGAAAGATTCTTCACTACCGCATCTTCGGGCGGTGTTCGTAGGGCGTCCATTGCCTGATTAAGCTTATTATCTAGCTCCCAGGCATTAGCATGATCGAGCTTTTCCTGCACCACTGCTTGCTGGTCAATCAGCTTTTGCATGGCGTCCGGGTCTTCCAGCACTGCGGGGTCGGCAAATTTTTCGTTGATAGCTTCAAATTCTTGTAGCAGGGCTACCGTTTCAGCTACGCCTTCCTCTACCACTTGCTTCACTGTTTTTTCAGGATCAAGCTCTGGTTCTTGTTCTAGCATCCCTACTGAATAGCCCGGTGAAAACACCACTTCTCCCTGGAAGTTTTTGTCTTTTCCAGCGATAATTCGGAGTAAAGAAGACTTACCCGCTCCGTTTAAACCCAACACTCCGATCTTTGCTCCGTAGAAGAAAGATAGATAAATATTTTTTAGGACTTGTTTTTGTGGGGAATACATTTTAGTTACCCCAGCCATGGAAAAAATAACTTTTTCGTCACTCATAGTTTAACATTATGAAATTTCTTCGTTTAGATACTAATACGTTGTATCTATATTCCGATAATCGGTAATTAAATGATATTTTTGCGTAATTTCTGAAAAATCGTAATCATTGCGAACAATAGTAAATTAAAACCACAGATTCCTATAACCATTTCACCGAATTATGGCTTCTCGATAAGCCGAAATTCTCAACTTTAAACCCTAAGAACATTGGATCAGGTAAGCACACCCTATGGATTCATTCAAGACGGTAAAATTTACCGAAACGCCTTTCTTGAATACCCCTCTCGCGAAATTGGCGAAGTACGCGAAAGCGAAGCTTCAACCATCAAGTATTTCGAGGATCGTTTCACGATGGCCGAAAACAAAGTTACTCAATTAGAACAGTCGGTAGAAGAATCAGAAAATAAAGGTTCCTACCTTATGAAGCTGATTCACATGCGGGAGAGCCTCGCTAAATTTGATGCACTAGGCGAATATCCCCAACTCTACGAACGGCTCGATGTGATAGAAGGTAAGCTCAGAGAGATTATCGCTCAAAACCGCATAAAAAACTTAGAAATCAAACGTGCCCTTATTGCAGAAGCCGAACCCTTTGAGTTTAGCTCTGATTGGAAGGAGGCTACCGAGCAGTTGAAAGAAATTAAAGGAAAATGGATTAAAACCGGAGCAGTTGATGATGAATATCAGGAAGAAATTGAAGGGCGCTTCAATGAGATATTAGATAATTTTTTCCAACGCCGCAAAGAATTCTTCGAGGAGCGTAAACGCATGGGCTTCGAGCGAGTAAAACGCTACCGGGATATTAATAACGAGCTGTACCAACTTCTTCGACATCCTGATAAACAGGAAGCCCGCGAGAAGGCTAAGGAATTACAAGCAGCCTGGCGCGAAGTGGGCAAAGTGCCTAGTTTCCACTACTCTAAACTGTTCAGAAATCATAAGTCCCTGACAGGTAAGATTTTCCGTAGTGATAGCTACGGGGGAGGTTATCAATCGCGGGGTGGCTACGACCGACAGGGAGGTTACGGACAGTCACGCGGTGGATACGACCGACCTAGAGGAGGTTATGATCGTCAGGGAGGTGGATACGACAGAGGTGGCGGATACTGCGGACGGACCTCTTACGGTGGCGGACGTGGCTATCGAGACAATCGGGGCGGTGACCGCTACGGCAGTCAACAGAATTACGTTAGCCCTGAAGAGGCTATGACCCGCAAAAAAGAGCTTATCAGTAAAGCCGAAGATCTGATTGGTAAAGATCAAGTAAACACCATGGAAGAAGTAAAGCAGCTTCGGCTAGCCTGGAAACAATCGGGGCGAATTTCTCGGGAAAAAGCCATTGAACTGACTGAAAAGTTTAATTACACCTGTGAGAAGGCATTAGAAACTAACTTTCTGGAGCGATTGGTAACCAACCGCGACCCGGACTTTTCTCATCTGAACGTTGCCGAACAGCTTCAGCAGAAGATTTCTTTGCTCAATAACCTAATTGCCAGGGATGATGAAGAGTTGATCCGCTCTAAAGCTGAAAATCAGCACCTACTGAATAGCCGGGATACTCGAAACTTTTCGGAGGATGATCGGCGAGCTGCTGGGAGATTGCGATCGCAGATAAGGAAACTTCAGGTAAAGAAAGAACTGCTAGAAGAGTTACAAAATAGCCTGGACAAGTACTTATAAGAAATTATAGGTGGTAATTGAAACTTTTTTTTCAAGGAATATCTTTCCCACGTAATTGAATTAGAAGTTTATTACCACTTTAAATTCCTTTTTGGTAAGAAAATTGACAATTTTCTTTTGAACTATATAGTTAATTTATTATTCATCACTCCTGAATTCAACGTCAAACAGAAAATTTGGTAAGTATGTACTGGACTTTAGAATTAGCATCTTATTTAGAAGATGCCCCCTGGCCGGCCACCAAAGACGAGCTTATTGATTTCTCGATTCGCTCGGGTGCGCCTTTAGAAGTTGTTGAGAATTTGCAAGAGCTGGAAGATGATGGCCAACCTTACGAAAATATTGAAGAAATCTGGCCGGATTATCCTACTAAAGAAGATTTCTTTTTCAACGAAGACGAATACTAACCACCTACCGCCACTATCAACCGGAAGTCTTTTGCTGTAAAAAGGCTTCCGCTACTAACATATCCTCCGGAGTAGTTACCTTAATATTCCGAAAGTCTCCCGCAACGAGTGTTACGGTCTTCCCCACCGCTTCTACTAAACTCGCTTCATCACTAAACTCATCAAGAGTATCTAATCTCTCGTAAGCCTCTGTCAGCCAAGATTTTTGAAAAGTTTGTGGGGTTTGCATTAATCGGTAGTTAGATCGATTTTTTGCTTGAGACCCTGTCTCTACTATTTCCCGAATCGAATCTTTTAAAGGCACACTTGCAATGGCTGAGCCGCCTTGAGTCGCCACTTCAAATGATTCTTTAATCATGCGATGAGTCACCAAAGGTCGCACTCCGTCGTGAATAGCCACTACACAATTATGGGATTGGATTTGGGTAACCCCATATTTAACTGACTGAGAACGGTTATCACCTCCACCTACAACTTGGTGAGGAATATCGCAGTGGTATTTTTCACAGAGATTTTTCCACCGAGCGTGTTCAGTTAGAGGTAATACTAACCAGATAGGGAGTTTAGCATCGTAAGTATAAAATACTTCTAGCGTATGAACTAGTAGTGGTTTACCTTCCAAAAGCAAAAATTGCTTAGGGATATCGGATTGCATCCGGGAACCTCGCCCCCCAGCAACAATTACCACAGCTCGATCCATCGCTATCGTTGTGCTAGATGATTAGCATCGCATCGCCGTAAGTAAAGAAGCGGTACTTCTCTTTCACAGCGAGTTCATAAGCTTTCATCACTAGATCGTAGCCCCCAAAAGCCGCTGCCATCATCAGCAGGGTTGACTGAGGAAGATGAAAGTTCGTCACTAAGGCATTACAAATCTTAAACTCATAGGGTGGGAAGATGAATTTGTCGGTCCAACCCTCGTTAGCTTTTAATCGACCGCTTGCCGAAACCGAAGATTCAAGCGCCCGCATGGAGGTAGTTCCAATAGAGCATACTCGCCTTTTTTCGTCTAAAGCGCGATTCACTGATTTAGCAGTTGGCTCAGTAATCCGATAATTCTCCGAATCCATCTTATGCTTAGTAAGATCTTCTACTTCCACATCGCGAAAAGTTCCCAGCCCAATATGCAGAGTGATTGGATCAACGTCTATTCCTTTGATTTCCAGACGCTTAAGAAGTTGCTTAGTAAAATGGAGCCCTGCAGTAGGCGCTGCAACTGCACCCACGTGTTCGGCATAAATTGTCTGAAAGCGCTCCCGGTCTTGAGGTTCTACCTTTCTTCGTTCCTTAAAATGATCGGGTAGTGGGGTTTCGCCCAGTGTATTAATCATTTCGTAGAAAGCTTCCCGTTCGCCTTCGTACAAAAAGCGAATAGTTCGTCCCCGGGAAGTGGTGTTATCAATAACTTCGGCCACTAATTCGCCTTCGCCAAAATATAGTTTGTTTCCTACCCGGATTTTACGAGCGGGGTCTACTAACACATCCCAGAGATTCATTTCTGGGTTCAGCTCCCGTAGCAGGAACACTTCAATTTTTGCCCCGGTTTTTTCTTTATTACCGTACAACCGAGCCGGAAATACTTTCGTATCGTTTACTACGAAGACATCGCCTTCGTCAAAATAGTCAACGATATCTTTAAAGACTTTATGCGCAATTTCCCCAGTATCCCGATGAATTACCATGAGGCGAGATTCATCCCGATCGTCGGTTGGATGGAGAGCAATTAACTTTTCGCGATCTTTTTCGTCAAATTGGTACTTAAATTCCGATAGCTTCATGAACAGTTACGGTAGTTACTATAATACGTTGTTGAATTTTTAAGCCGGGTGCAAAGATAGATATTTGTCTGTAATGGAGATGGAACGTTTGGTAAAAAGTATTGAGTTCCATTTTTTTTCGGAATGATACTTTTGTAACATCGCTTTATGTTAGTTATCCGCCTAATTTACGAAAGATTTCTCTCTGCTTGGGATGCATTAAGTTCCAATCCGCTTCGTCCCACACTTTCCCTGCTAGGAGTCACCATTGGTATCTTTGCTATCATTGCTGTATTTACCCTGATTGATACCCTAGAACGCAACATTCGGGATAGTTTAGATTTTTTGGGAGATCAGGTAATTCGGGTAGAAAAGTGGCCCTGGTTGTTCCAAGATAATTATCCATGGTGGAAGTACGTTAACCGTCCTCAGCCCACTCTCAACGAATTTGAGTTTTTGCAAGCTAATGTAAGTCAGGCTACGGCCATGACTATTTTTGCCGACCGTAATAACCTGACCCTTGAGCACCGTAATAGTAATATTGGTGAAGTATACCTAGTGGGCGCTTCTTATCAGTATAATCAGGTGGTTGAAGTTGATATTAATCAGGGACGATATTTTTCAGTTCGTGAAACTGAGTTTGCTCAAAATGTGACAATTATCGGTTCGGAAATTGCCAAGGCATTATTCCCGATGAGCAACCCATTAGGGAAAGTAGTAGAAATTAAAGGAATGAAATACGTTGTAGTTGGGGTGCTAAACGAACAAGGAAGCAATATTGTAGATGCCCCCAGTGCAGATTACACTTGCTATATTCCGTACCAAAGCTTTTTGAAACTTTACGCCAGCCGTAGCCGATGGGGCGTAGGCTCTACCATTGCACTAAAAGGATACGAGAATGATGTAGGGCTGAAAGAGCTAGAGTTTGAAGTGATTGGATTAATGCGCGGAAGACGGGGTTTACGCCCTCGTCAGGATGATAATTTTGCTATTAACCGCCCTGAAGCCTTTGCCGAAGTAGTTAGCAATATTTTTAATGTGATCAGTATTGCCGGAGGAATTATTGGCAGCTTCTCTATTTTAGCTACCTTTTTGAGCTTGATTGGCGGAGTGGTAGGAATGATTCTGGTCTATTTTGCCACCTTTATTTCTCTCGGATCGCTGGAGTGGCAGCTCACCATTAAAAATATACTGATCGGTTTGATTGTCTCAAGTAGTATTGGAATTATTTCTGGCCTCATTCCAGCTATTAGTGCCTCCCGTCTTGATCCAGTAGTCGCTATCCGAAGCTAAGCAGCTCAGAAACGAACCGAAAGCCCACTACTAACAAAGTAGTCTGGAGCATTTACGCTAAGCACAACTCCCCCTGAAACATCTAGTTGTAAGTCAGGAAGTAACAGTACTGCCCCACCTAAGTTGAACAAATGCGAATGATCAAGCTGAGACCAGAAGCCATAAAACTCACCAAAGGCAGCCAAAAAATCATTAATTCCTATATCTAGAGAAGCAGCGTAAGAATGATTAGGATACTGAAATGTCCCCCGATCATTCGCCCAGGAAATTCCCAGATTGGTAGTAAGCGACAGACTCTTGGAAAGCCCATGATTCATAAGCAACCGTAGTTCAGGCGTAGCAATTGGGTTTGACACTTCAAGTGGTTCCTCCTTCGGCATAGTCACATTCACAATTAAAGCCGACTGAGGGATTATTCCTCTATTTTCTGTCAAGCCTATTTTGGTTCCTAATATGATCGGGGATAGATACGTTGGCTCTCCTATTCCCCCCTGAAAAATATCTGCGCTAGCGCGAAACTCAACTCGCTCAACTAGCCCCACTCGTACAAGAGTATTCGGATATAAAATAAGTTGCTGATTTGAGATAGGATCATCCTGATACAAAAACCCAAGTTCCACTTGCACCCGACCGGGAGATAAAACGCCCGGTGCATCAGTACCTTGACCAGGCCGATCCGTCACTAGTGGATCTAAGTTCTCTAAAACCTGAGCTTTAACTTGAATAATACTTAGAAACACAAACACGGCTAAAAAAACTGTTTTCATAGCATTGGTTAAAAGTAGTAAGTTAAACTGATTATTCTAAAAGTATTGGTCAGATCAGCAAAAAGTGGTATGATCACCTCATATTTATACCAGGATGATTAAACAAAGAATGGTTAAAACCTATTGAGATTTGTGTAACTCAGGGTTTCCGCTATTTTTACAAATCAACAACACTACACTATGACCCAATACATCCTCGCCTTAGACCAGGGCACAACCAGCTCCCGAGCTATATTATTTGATCATCAAGGAACCATCAAGCACGTAGCCCAGCAAGAGTTTAAGCAGTATTTCCCTAAGCCAGGATGGGTAGAACACGATGCCGAAGAAATTTGGGCATCACAACTAGAAGTAGCTCAGGAGGTACTAAAGAAGGCTGGTATTTCTGCTCGCGAAGTTGCTGCCATTGGTATTACTAATCAGCGGGAAACCACCGTTGTGTGGGACAAAAAAACAGGTAAGCCCATTCACCACGCCATCGTCTGGCAAGATCGCCGCACCTCTCAGTTCTGCGATCAACTCAAAGAAGAAGGCTTTGAAGAGACTATTCGAGCTAAGACTGGACTTCTTGCCGATGCTTACTTTAGCGGTACTAAGGTAAAGTGGATTCTGGATAATGTAGAGGGTGCTCGCGAAAAGGCTGATCGGGGTGAATTAGCTTTCGGAACAATTGATAGTTGGCTTATCTACAAACTAAGCGGTGGTAAGTTACACATTAGTGATGTGACCAATGCTAGTCGCACTTTACTTTACGATATTCACAAACTTTGGTGGAGCACCACTATTGCTGACCACCTAGGGGTTCCGATGAGTATGTTGCCTCAAGTAGTACCGAGCAGTCAAGAGTACGGCACTACCGAAACCAGTCTTTTTGGCGGGGAAATTCCCATTGGGGGAATTGCTGGTGACCAACAAGCGGCTTTATTTGGTCAGCTTTGCACCGAACCAGGTATGCTCAAGAACACCTACGGAACCGGATGTTTCGTAGTGCTTAACGCTGGTGATAAACCTATTCAATCAGAAAATAACTTGCTATCCACCATTGCTTGGCAGATCAATGGAAAGACTACTTATGCCCTGGAAGGAAGTATTTTTATTGCTGGAGCTATTGTTCAGTGGCTACGTGATGGATTAAAAATAATTGAGTCCTCTTCAGAAATTGAGAGTTTGGCCCAATCAGTAGAAGATAATGGTGATGTGTATTTGGTTCCAGCGCTTACTGGGCTAGGAGCTCCCCACTGGGATCAATACGCCCGGGGCACCATCGTAGGCCTGACCCGAGGTACCGAAGTAGGGCACATTGCCCGCGCTGCCCTGGAAAGTATGGCGTACCAAACTGCCGATGTAATGAAAGCTATGCAGAAAGATTCCCAGATTCCATTTAAGGAGCTTCGGGTAGATGGTGGGGCTTCAGCCAATAATCTTTTGATGCAATTTCAGGCAAATATTCTGGGGCTGTCGGTACTTCGGCCAAAAGTTATGGAAACTACCGCTCTAGGTGCTGCCTATTTAGCCGGACTAGCTGTCGGTTTTTGGAAAGATATTGATGAACTTAAAGATCAATGGAGCGTTGATCAAAAATTTGAGCCTACCGAAGGATTTGATTCGGAAAGTTTACTAAAACGCTGGAACAACGCAGTAGGTCGATCTAAAAACTGGATCGAGGAATAGCTTTAAATTTACAATGCTAAATCAAAATTACAACCAGATCATATTTTTCTAACCTCTTAGCAAATATTTTTCATGAGCGGACTAGACCGGGACATTATGTTAGAAACGCTGGATTCTTACGAAAGCGTTTGGGATATTATCGTCATCGGTGGTGGAGCCACTGGCCTGGGAACAGCGTTAGAAGCTGCCTCAAGGGGCTATGCTACATTACTGCTAGAACAAGCCGATTTTGCTAAGGGTACTTCCAGCCGTAGTACTAAATTAGCTCACGGGGGTGTTCGCTACTTACAGCAGGGCGATGTATCTCTGGTGGTAGAAGCATTACACGAACGAGGTCTAATGATGAAAAATGCCCCCCACCTAGTACATAACCAAGCCTTCGTCATCCCTACCTACGACTGGTGGAACGGTCCATTCTACACCGTCGGCATGAAGGTATACGACATGCTCGCTGGAAAGCTAGGTTTAGGCCCTTCTAAAAGCTTGAGTAAAGAAGAAACGATTGAAAAAATACCAACTGTTGAACAAGAAGGTCTGAGAGGTGGGGTAATTTATTACGATGGTCAGTTTGATGATGCCCGTCTTGCCATCAACCTGGCTCAAACCTGTGCTGACAATGGCGGGAGCCTAATCAACTACATGAAGGTCACTGGCCTACTCAAAACCAATGATATGGTATCGGGGGTAGTGGCCGATGACTTAGAAACGGGTAAATCATACCGGATAAATGGCCGAGTAGTTGTTAATGCTACCGGAGTGTTCGTCGATCACGTAATCCAGATGGATGATCCTGAAGCTAAAGATATTGTCCAGCCCAGCCAGGGAGTCCACGTGGTTCTTGATAAAGAATTTCTGCCGGGCGATTCAGCCATTATGGTTCCCAAGACTGACGATGGTCGGGTACTATTCGCCGTTCCCTGGAATGATAAAGTAGTCGTAGGAACGACTGATACTCCCGTAGACGATGTATCGCTGGAACCACGGGCATTGGAAGAAGAGGTAGAGTTTATCCTCGATCACGCTGCTCAGTATCTAACTAAAGACCCTGATCGAACCGATGTTCTCAGCGTTTATGCCGGGCTTCGGCCACTAGTGAAAACATCGGAAGGTAAAAGTACATCTCAGATCTCCCGGAGCCACTCTATCCTGGTATCAGTATCAGGTCTAGTAACGATTACGGGCGGTAAATGGACTACTTACCGAAAAATGGGTGAAGACGCCGTAGACAAAGCGGCCCTCATTGCTGGATTAGAAGACCGGGAATCTAAAACTAAAGGTTTACGCATTCGAGGCTGGCTCCGAAATGTAGATTCTAATAACCCACTATGGTTCTATGGTTCTGACTCAATTGCTATTCGTAAGATGGTAGAGCGTAATCCTGAGCTAGGCGAACAACTGCACCCTGATTTACCTATTATCCAAGCTCAGGTTATTTGGGCTGCTAAAAATGAGATGGCTAGAACCGTCGAGGATTTTTTATCGCGACGAACTCGAGCACTTCTGCTAAACGCCCGGGCTAGCATTGAGATGGCTCCTAAAGTGGCAAAACTATTGGCTCAGAAACTACGAAAAGACGAAAACTGGCAAAACCTACAAATAGAAAGCTACCGAGAGCTCGCCTCGGGCTACCTACTAAACTAACCTAACCAATGTCAAACTTTATTGCCGAATTTATCGGAACCGCCCTACTGTTACTGTTGGGAAATGGTGTCGTTTGCAACGTCGTACTCAATCAAACCAAAGGAAACAATGCCGGATGGATTGTAATTACCGCTGGCTGGGGAATGGCCGTATTTGTAGCGGGTTTTACGGTTGCCCCCTACAGCGGAGCCCACCTCAATC
>ERZ1740065.2469-NODE-2469-length-11478-cov-15.350258_pt1 | contig 11478 bp, 11 predicted proteins | sample MGYA00581738_ERZ1740065 | MGnify/ENA primary metagenome ERZ1740065 (study PRJEB43018, sample SAMN04849749) | marine metagenome | isolation source: floating plastic debris | place: Pacific Ocean | collected 2008-09-01 | study: EMG produced TPA metagenomics...
TTGTATTATATTTGTTGTATTATATTTGTTGTATTGTATTTATTGTATTATATTTGTTGTATTATTTTTATCATATTATATTTATTTGTATTTAATTATATGGTATACTATTCATATTATAATTATATGTGGAATTGTCTCCGGTGATTTTAGATGCTGCTTCTAGCCCCAGTTTCCTCACTCTTTAACCACGTGTAGTTTATAGGCAAGGAAATACGGTAACATTTTTATTCGTATCTCCCAGGTCTTGCCTTTCCTCACGGACATGCAAAAGCAAAACTTTCTGGTCGTCAAGGAAACAGCAAAAGGTGTTCATAGCATCACAGACGTGAACACCGCCCACCCGGAGTAAGTGATACAAGAACTTGTAGATCCTGAGCTATGCCCTGTAAGATTGGAGCAGGGAAAAAAACCGGATTTGATAGTAACGGAATCAAGATGATAGCAATCTAACAGTAGTGATTCCATATGGGAAGACAACTCTCATAATCTAGTGATTTCTATAAGGAAATCTCATGGTAGCAACGATTTTCTGTCGCCGATCAAATCCGTTTTACAGTAGTTGCAAGCTTGACCTAATTGTTGTCTTTTTTAAAGAGTCCGATGTTTTGAACCGTGGGAGCTGGCAAATGTGGAGGAAGCAACTCCTGACAAGCCGGAGGAGTATCGTTACGAACCGCCGGAGATTGTTGAGCTTCTGGCTGTCAATGCCCAGACGCTGCCGTTCTTCTGCAAGGTCGGCTTGAGGTCAGTCAGACTGCCGCCATAATCTCCCACTCGTGAGGGCGTGGCTTACATCATGGCGTCTGTTCCTTATCTAGTAAAGGCGACTCGCTGTCGGTCAGCGACCTCAGGACTCTGGTTACCGACTACATCAAGTCCCACAATCTACAGAATGAGTCAAACAAGCAGTAAGTCATGACTATATATTTACATGTAAATACACGTAATTTACATAAATTGCATGTAAGTAAATACACTGTTTCTGGCGCTTCTCCAGCTTCCGTGTCTGCATGTCTGCAACGCAGTCTCATCTAGTTGAGGTTATTTAGGCTCGTAGATTTGGACGAGGCATTAACTCGAGTGGCGGTAACGAAGAAGGACGGCTATGTAGAGTCAATGAAATGGAACCATATCTTTGACAGGTAGTTGATAGTGCTAGCAGGTCCACACCATCCACCGCAGGCCACCATTAGCTCTCTAATACCCACCTGCTGTAGGTTACTCGGTATTCTCGGTCGTGTCTACCAGATGAAGTTCCCCACTGGGTTAGTTATCACAAAGAAGGGGCAGCCAACTCCTATTCAAGTGAAGCTGGAAACTCGCACAGGCAACAAGAAAGTGCGTATACACTGTAAAATGGATTTTTTTGTGCACGTTTTGCAGTCTTCCATTGTTGCAATCGTACTTCAACTTCTCTCTGATATAATCGCGTCAAAAATAAATGCATTTGATATTATTATTATCCTATATTATTTAATGCTATTTGTGAATTATTTTAATTGCAGACATTCTCCATTCACAAAAGATTCTGTTTTACAATACATGCATGTGTACAAGCTCATGTTTGTATTGCCGCTATCCCTAACCGACTGTTTGGTATGCCTATGTTCAGGTCACACTGATTCGTAACCTCGATCAGTTTGGCATTGACGTGAAGCACATAGCCAAGGATCTGAGGAACACTAAGGCTTGCAGTACATCGGTCCAGGAGCACACCAGTGGTATGCAAGTGTTGGCCCAGGGAAATCATGCTAGTTTTATCCACAAACTCCTCAAAGGTATGTAGTGATGGAATTTTGATGAGTGTCTCACTGTTGAATGTTGTGATACTATCGATTGTATTAATGTAGAGAAGTATAGGATACCCATCAAGTATCTGGATATTCCCACATGAAGACCGAGTGTCCACAAAGTACCCGCGGAGAGAGTTTATCTGTGCTTTTACTGGTGCTGACCATTGCAGTCATGAACTGAATAAATATGCAATAATCACTTTGTTCGATTGATTGACGTATTTATCATGTTAAGTAAGTTCTATGACATAAGTTCATCTATTTAGTGACAAAAACCTCCAAGTTTTTGCAATAACATTTATTTTCATGCAATAGAGCCACTTGTTATACGCGCGATGACACACCATACGCATATAGAATATACAAGCAGATGGATTCCTCCAGCTGCTGGCTACTAGTATCCATCTACATCCATGTGCACACCGTGCCATCGGAGATCCTGAATTAGTATCGTCCTGTTCATGGGTTTCAACTTCTCGATGGACACTAAATTTGACTTGAGCCTTGTCCAATGCTCTGGTGACAGTTTCAGAGGGAGACTGACGGCCTGTGAGGATGCGAGTGTACCAGAGTCGAGTGTATCGAACGGCATGTCGAAGTTCTAGCAGAAATCAACTGTGTCTTCTGCTTCAGCTGGGGGAAGGCTAAGCCTGGCAAAGAGGTTGATCTCCTTATAAAGAAAATTACAATTTAAGCCCTGCTTATGCTCGGGAGATGATGGATGCTCCGAATATGATGAGTAGTTATGCTATCTCATTGGAAGTGTTATAGTTGGTTGGATTCGTGGCAGTGGGATTGGTCCATCAAACACTATAGGCAGTGCATTCCAGTTGAGCCTATCTTTTCTAGTGTTCGTGAACTGGCTGTCCTCGAAGCACTGTGAGCATAGTCGCTGCAATTCAATTTCATGCGGTGGACAAATAAATCATTACGTTTCATGTTATGTTATGGTCAATAAAAACATACTAGCAGCTATAGAGATCATCTCCAGCTTACAAGATATTTTTTGACCATGATGGCAGGCTTCTTGAGTTTAACCCCAGTCAAAAAATGGCCTAACCTTCCATTTACCCCCCAGTGCCCACTGGAAAGACCTAATATAATATTCTAATAATAGAAATAAATAACTCATGTGTCATGAAGGGTCATCTATCAACAGGTTAACGTGGAAAGGTAGCGTGAAAAAGTACTAATTGAATGCAATATTATATTATTTATACCTGTGTTCTCGTCCTTCGGAGACAAAAAAATGTTGGTGTTGCATCTCTGGTAATTTAATTTCCACAATTTAAACACACAACACAACTTCGGGAGATAATTCTATGCACAACCTCTCCGCGATCGCTAATTTCGGGCGGAGCCAATCTAATCGTCTGCCTCGAGATCGTAACTTAGTTTTCCATCCCACAGCTCACTCTACCGCTCGGTAAATTGCGTCACGGAGTTGCCTGCTCTACCTAGTCATTAGCACAGCGAGTCCTCAATTGTGCATGGGGGTTGAAAGAAAAGAAGCACTTGTCCAACACTAACGAGAGGTTTCCATTTCTTCAGGTAGGGGAAGCTCTTTATCATTGCCCTTCCTGGCAAGTCTGGTCTTCCAAATCGTTAGTATTGTTGTTGTTGTTGCTGGGATTCACATATCAAATCACAGGTATTCTGGTGTTGTGTGCTATTGATAATGCTAACACGATCGAGTGACTACCGATGCAGAAAATGCGGCCACGGTTATGGATATTGGATAACTTGCACTCTTCTGTATGCTTATGTTATTCATTAGATTTGACGGTATCAACATACTGCCTCACACAGCCTCGGTACTCTTCTTCTGCGCTTATAACTTTGATCGTGATTATCACATTAACGATAGATTGTTTATGTTAGCTGCTACGTCAATGTTTGAACTTTGTTTTCTATCACGTTCAGGCTTGGCTAGCTATCTGTGTACAGGGCTGCTAGTGCAGTCCCATAGACAGCGGAGCAGCCATATATTACCAGACGGCATCCACGGAGAGATGGCTAACCGTTCGTCCTGCTGTTTCCACTGTACGAAGACACTTATCTACCTCGTGAATGTCTTGTTTTGGGTGAGTGCAACGCCATTGTTTCGCTTCTTTCCCACTCGAGTGTTCATTGCACCAATTTTCTTGCTCTCTCTAGATGCTTGGAGCCGCCTTGCTTGGTCTGGGCATATGGCTGCATGTGAAAAGTGACGGAATTGTAGATGTTACCCCAGGCCACAGCTTCCTCACTCCATCTCCTCTGTTCATAGCCTCAGGGTGCCTTGCCATTATCATCGGCTTCCTGGGCTGCTGCGGGGCAGTGACTGAAAACCGATGCATGATCATCACAGTAGGTCCTCACTCTATTCTATAATATACCAATATGACCACCAGTATTGCCCTGACTGACCGCAGTATATACGTATCTGTCTGTAGTACTGCGTGCTGGTCATTGCTCTCTTCGTAATCGAGATCGCCGGAGGCACCGCCATTTTGGTTGGCAACGTGCAGGTGAGCACTATATCGCTGCAAGCAGTATTTAGTTTCTTAGTCGTGATATCTGCACAGTCTTGATAAGGATGGTACATAAAGGGGCCTGTTTGTAGGTTGATTGCTGTACATGCGCTGCCTTGATTTACATAGACACATACGCCGGCTTTATGTGCTTCTTCATCTGCGCTAATACACATTGGCATGTGTAAATACATTACCTGCGTGCCTATCAGGTGTGTGCCATTGGACAGTGGCACCGTGAAAGTAAATATGGTGTGGAGTTGTTTTACATTCCGTGGTTTGTCGACAGCTCAAGTCTCACATAGCCCATCAGTTACACGTGTCATTGGCGGAGAGATATCCCTCTCCTTCTCAGCACTATCAAGAGGACACATATGTCCTTGGCTGGGACAAGCTGCAGACTGAGGTGAGTCCCACTAAACCCCTCCCCCCACTTTTGGTTAACCTCTGCCTAATCTTGTTTAAGTCCCTCCTACTCCTGTTTAAGTACCTCCCACTCTACCTCACCGATCTCATTTAAGTCCCTCCCACTCTTGATTATGTCCGTTCCACTCTCAGTCAGCAACTCATTGGCTACTCTCCTTGTTTCACTGTAGCTACAATGCTGTGGAGTTGAATCCTACAAGGACTGGTTCAAATCACATGGGTGGCCTGATCAAGACAGGGTACCCGACTCCTGTTGTCGAGATGTGTATGTAAACTGTGGCATGTCATCCAATCCACACAACTGGCACTCGCAGGTACTTGTCTACTCCTGTCACTCCATAAACTGTATGGATCTCGGTATAAACTGTATGGATCTCGGTACGCATGGATATTTCATTGCTTTCAGGGTTGCGTAGATCAGATAGAGCAGTTTGTTGATGACAACTTCTTTGCTGTTGGAGTTACAGTTATCGTGCTTGGTGCACTCCAGGTAAGCCTGTGGTCTGTGCTCAGATGGTACATTCAATTAGTGTATCAGGTGTGTTTGTGACATTGTGACAAGTTGTAAACCCAAGCAGCCACATGTATCACTGCTCGGGTCATAAGCGCCAATGGCTTATACGTCACGCTGCAGTCTTTCAAAATAATTAATCTTCTGATTAACATTTTTAGTCTTGAATTAATCTTGCTGCCGCAAACTAATTTCTGAGCTATAGATTTTACAACAGTATCATTGCTACCAGCTGGCGTTAACATCACTGTTAAGTCTTTGGTGCGTCATTAGCTGTATTCAACTGCACTGGTGTTGGGTTTGCTTGGATAAATATGCTATCATACTTGTTCACAAATCTTGGTAGCATATTTTTCTTGGATTTTCAGTGTAATTTACCCTCAAACTAGCCGCAAGGTTAATCTTGTGGCATGAAATTAATCTTCTGAGCAATTAATCTCAGTTAATCTTAGAATAACTAGATTAAAATGTAGCACTACTTATGTGTCAAATACGCTACCTTCAGTATACATGTCTTAGTAGCGCTACCTTCAGTATACATGTCTTAGTAGCGCTACCTTCAGTATACATGTCTTAGTAGCGCTACCTTCAGTATACATGTCTTAGTAGCGCTACCTTCAGTATACATGTCTTAGTAGCGCTGCAGTAGCTGCTAGGTGAGAAGCTGGATGCTAGTTTTCAGAAGCTTGGCTGCAGCATCAATGGCTATAAACACTAGGGTACCTATGTACACCTCATTAACCAGTGCTAGCAAGTTCTTGTTAGTCTGAAGAAATTATATCTATGGTAATAACTGCTGCACTGACAAGCAGTAACCATGGTTTATTCTGTTTTAGCTGCATGCTGTCGTTGGTGGAATTGTGTTTCTGATTTATCAAAAGAAGAAGAAGCAGCATAGGCATGGCAGGTGATAGCTAGCGACAGCTAGTGACAGCTAGCCATATACCACTGCGAATCAAACCTCCTTACTATCTGGGACCCTTTTACCTCTAATATATTCTGCATCAGGTTGTAGCTAGTGCTATTATTCCAGTATTTTATACTAACTTAGCAATCTCTGTGGCTCCAACGCCAGCCGATGACATCTACAATACCTACATTTTATCTCAGTATTTATTGATACAAACTGTACAGACATACTGACATTTTTGTCCTCCACTGATGGCAATGACGATCTTACAAATAAATGAATTATACACTAAGCTAATCGCTGTCCTCTTTGTCAGACTTTGCTTTGTCAGGACTCGAGTTGGCGGCCTTTGACCCTTCCCCATCAGATCCAGAGCTTGAACTGTCGGAATCACCTGACCCTGATCCACTGCCACTGTCTTTGTTGCTGTTTCTACAAACCATGTGACGCATCACATGATTTACAACTTAAATAGGTCACAAAACTGGTGGTTTATAACAATGTCATACCCAGAGTTCTGCTTCTCCTCATCAGACTCAGAGCCAGAGGAGACAACTCTTTTCTTCTTACCGCCCACTTCCTCTTCACTGTCAGCACTGCAGCATACAGGTCACCAATGTGTTAGTGGCATGCTCTCATAGCTCCACACAGGAAGCCACCAATAATTGTAATTGTAGTGGGTAGCTTCATGGCTTGCAAGCTTTCACATAGCTGTAAACTGAGCATGCATTCACATTCTTCTAGTAGTTATGCAGTGCTCCGATTGCATCAGTGACTGTTGAATTCTTACTATGGAACTAAGGCTACTATGTAACTCAGGCTAACTAATTGGTACACACCTAGCCACAGCAGAGCCGGCGGCATTATTGCCTTCTTGATCTGAGCTATCTGTGTCACTGATGGTTGCCTTGGAGACGACCTTCTTCTTCTGCTTGGCTGAGAGGCCCTGGCTTCCCTCTTGATCTTTCTTCCGTTTCTTACTGGGTTTGGAGCCTCCCTGGTCCTCATCGTCTGTATCGCCAGACTGCTGGTCCCTGTAACCAAACAATCTCAAACCTATGAGCCAGGAATAACTAGATAACTACTGTATACATGTACATAATTTAACGGGCAAAATATTATAGCATTTTTGTTCAAACCACCAGTATTTTTAATAATAGTTAAAATATTTTTAGGTGTTTCTTTAGAGCTTGTATATAATATAGAGAGCTATAAAAATAGAGTGCTCAACTTAGATAATAGGGTTTGCATCTAGTCACTATTATAGCTATTATTGCTACGTCACTAAGGGCGGGTTTTCAGATTTCACTGTAGGCGCACAACATTGCACAACATTACACCTGACGAGATTTCTATGCATATACTGTAAATGTATAAATTTTAGCGACCTCACAATAATAGCTATAATAGCGACCTCACAATAATAGCTATAATAGCGACCTCACAATAATAGCTATAATAAAGTAAGATAGCAATCAGGATGGCAGTTAGCGAGATTTGAGACATTATCTGATTGCTCTGAATATCTACTGTAGTTCCTCATTTATTCACACTTTTGTAACTCTGTTACTTCAATCCAACTCACTTATTCCTCTTCTTAGTTCTTTTCTTCTTTTTACCTCCTTCACCAGCTTCAGACGACTTTTCCTTCTTTTTCTTCTTCGATGATCGTTCCTTTTCCTCACCACTAGAGTCATCCACAAAGTCATCTTTCTTACCTTTCTGCAGGCGAGAACAACATCACTGACAGTAATGTACAGAACCAGTATTGCGCAGTAAGGTGCTGCTAACGCTACCTTTCCCTTCTTGACAGGTTTGTCGTCTTCAAAAGTATCTTTGAACACGAGTAACGTCTTAGTCCTCTCCTTGTATTTAGTTCTCGCCTCTAGTTGCTTCTCTTTCTCTGCGTCAACGGCTCGTTGCTTCTCCGCCTGTAACAACATGGCCACTAAGGCTGTACACAAACGTGAAGGTCCTGTCTGCTGAGGCTGACTGCAATGCCGGTCTGCCAGCTTATGGAGGCATAACTGAATGATATCTCGACTAGGAGTAATAAACAGGAACGTCATCCATGTCTCACCATTCTGCCGTAAAACAGGAAATTTTTGCGACCATAATAACCTTTGCGTTTATATCTGTCACAAAAATTTTGCGAAAATACATTTTTGCGTTTCTTGTAACTAGTGCAGAGACATAGACATAGACACAGACATAGACACAGACACAGACATAGACACAGACAATCAATCAAACAGAGAATTAGTTCAAATTCAATTTCTCCAAATGGTTGAAAACGGAAAAAATTAGAGGAATGTAAAAATGGCCTGTTTTACAGCGTCTTACGAGTAGATAACCGGTCATTGACCAGTAAGTAACCAGGTCACTGACCTCCTGCTCCTGCAGTTTCCTCTTGATGGCTTCGCGCTCCTCTTCCTGCTTCTTACGGAGCATTCTCTCTTCCTCATCAATCTTTCTGGCTCTGGCCACGTGGTATTGGGCCTGACTGAGCAGGTCGAGGCACTGCCGGGCCTCGGCAGCAGCCTGCGCCGGGTCGAACCGCATCCTGTCAGCGTGCTGACTGAGATGAGTAAAATACCTATAATCAAATCGAATCAGTAATACATATAATATCGAGTCAGATACTTAATCATATCAATGTGTGGGACAAAGGTAAATACTCTGAGCTTCATTGGCTACAAAGCCAACGCCTGCTGCCACTACTGCAGTCTCAAGCGGTGATGTGAGCTGTGGCTTATTACAATGATGTCATAGACAACATCAATAAATAACGATACAACGACATCCATATGATGTATTGAAGAGAGGGTCGCGACCTGTGGGACAGCTCAAGGTCGTGGACTGCACCGAGCACGGCAGACAGGTTGCTCTTCTCGTCTTTGAGGACGTGAGTGGCCAGTTGCTGCATGACGAGAGACAGGTTGAACAGCAGAGTCGTGTCCCCTGGTAGTACATGTCGGGCCTAAAAAAGTGATATTCTATTAGCTTCACAGGAAGTGATGTAATATTGTGGGAGGAGCTGTGACATAGAGCCGGTACAGACCTTCTGTAGCTTCTGCTTCGCCTCCTTGAGCTTGTTGCTCTTGAAGTAAGCGCGAGCGAGGTAGAGCAGCACGTCTGTGTTGTCGTACTTGTAGAATTTCTTCAAGCAATTCTCGTACTGTAACAACAAACGAACAGATCGCAATGGCTGTGAGAGAGGGCAACTCCTACAACTGCAATGGATGCAAGAGGGGACAATTATCACAGCTGCTGCAGGTGTGAGAGGAGACAATTCCTACAGCTGCTGCAGGTGTGAGAGGGGACAAGACCTACACTATTATGTCATTGGCATATTTTACTCTCCGATCAGTACAGTTTCATGGGTTTAGTCCGCACTTAGCATGCTATCATTGGCTTTAGTACTAGCATATTACCAGCTTAACACCGGATAGGAGAGTAAAAAATGCCATGGAAGGCGAGGTAGTCATGGAGTATATACACCATACTATCTAAGTAGAAGGTACAAGCAGTAAAACCTTGATAATGGTACACCTCTCGCTTCACCCGTACTGAAGAGTAAAGTCGCTACTGCAACAACAAATATATTTTCTAAAAAACTAAATTCTGTTCTTTTTGCAACAAAAGCGTAAAAATGTTGATATACAACAGAGGTTGCTTATTTACAGCCCATTGAAATTGTAGGTTAAAAATGACATTGAAGTAGTGAAGCACGCCTTGACGATTTTGAATTTGTTTGAGTTTTTTTTACTCTATCACTGGAATGCAGGAGATTTAATTAGCGCTATCGCAGTCATACGTGTCCGACACAGGATAGCTGTCACATTCGGGAGGAGGTAAAATTATAGCCAGTGATCTTGAATACAATAGTCACATATTCGGGACGTCTTTAGCCGGAAATGGCCTGATATTTCATAAAACCTCAACGGTGGCCCACCCGAACAGGTTAGACCTGTAGATACTGAAGGTGATTACTACTAACAGGGTGTCTGACACCAGGAGAAGCGATGTCGACATACCATGGTGACGGCAGCGATGTACTGCTTCTGCTCCACATAGATGTGCGCAATGTTGAGCCAGACGTCGGAGAAATCAGCAGTGGCCTCACGCACCTGAGCGAAGACGTCTCGTGACTCGTTCATCAGACCTTTGTGAGCGAGGATACAGCCTGCAATAAACATCACACACTCAACATCCACTGACGGCCATTGTCAGGTACTGGCTGGTAATCAGGAATATACAGTAAATATTACAGCACAAGCCTAGGAGTGTAAATGATTAGGTAGCTTTAGTATATAGAATCCAATCTATTTGTAAATTTAGGGAGTGAAACTGTACTAATTCGAGAAGGAAATGACATCATGTAGCAATAAGTATAGTGATTGTAACTAGTATATCAGAGTGCACCAACTCTCTCCAACATCGAGTAAGTCAAATATCAACGCTTCGATTCAGTATCCTAAACGCCCCCACATAATCGTGTGCAAAACTATCCGCAAACAGCCACCCAAAGACGGGTACAGAGCGCGCCAGTGATTGTGGCCACTGCTGACATTCGTACTGACCGATGCCGTTGGCGGCCCAGATATTCCTGCTGTCATTCCGGAGCACCTGTTTGTACATGCCGAGAGCCCTGTCCTGGTGCCTCTTCTCCTTGTCCTTATCTTTGATACCGGCGTGCAGCGTCTGCAGCCAGACATTACCGAGTGCTGCCAATCAGAACACAGAGTTGTAATGCTGGAAAAAGTGTGGAGCAAAATCGCGTGGTCAGCTTCAGCAGGGAGGATTTCTCATCAGAGCTTATTCTTAGCATACATCGGATCATCGCGATCCACCGAATCCCCATTTAGTTTCACATCAACTTCCTACAAGAACGTATCGCTATACTAATATCGATCACGGCAGACCATCTGACTAAGAATGGTGTCTGCCGCAATCTGTCACACTCCTCCAATATACGAAGTGCAAAATAGAATTACGCAATCTCACTACTGCTCATTGTAACTAACTTATAACATCTGCATATATGAGAGACAGATAGATAGTGTAATGACTGTCCATCTTCATACAAAAGTCTTTGAGGTAATGTTATCTCTTCGGAATAAAGACTGGATAAGATGAATCCAGCTCTCTCTCTCCCTCCCTCTTTCTCTCTCCCTCCCTCCTCTCTCTCTTCCTCTCCCCCTGTCCCCCTCTCTCCCTCTCTCACAAGCCTTGTCATGTCAGTAAGGACTGGGTGTGGAGCTGCAGGTGTGGAGCTGCAGGTGTGGAGCTGCAGGTGTGGAGCTGCAGGTGTGGAGCTGC
>ERZ1740065.2470-NODE-2470-length-11478-cov-6.291517_pt1 | contig 11478 bp, 10 predicted proteins | sample MGYA00581738_ERZ1740065 | MGnify/ENA primary metagenome ERZ1740065 (study PRJEB43018, sample SAMN04849749) | marine metagenome | isolation source: floating plastic debris | place: Pacific Ocean | collected 2008-09-01 | study: EMG produced TPA metagenomics...
CACCATCCAGGCGCTGCGGAGCTGTCAGCAAAAGCTCAAGCGCAACAAGGTCCGCCGGAGGCGTCTGGTGGCGACCGAGGCGTGCCGCCGGGCCGTGAACGCCGTTGATTTCATCGACCGGGTGCATCGCGAGACGGGCCTGCGCCCCGACATCATCGCGCCGGAGGACCCGGCAAAAGCCGCCGAAGCCGCGACACGCGCCAAAGCCGCCAACAGCGCCGCGATGAACGCCGCGGCCACGATTGTTCAAGCGTCGCTTGATGCATGGCGCGCCCGCAATTTCGAGGGCTGGATCGCGAAGTTCGCCCCCGACGTTCAGGTGATCACTTCCCAAATGCGCATCATTGGACGCAAGGAATTGCGCGCGATCTACCGGGTTGTGTTCGACGCGGGTTTCCCCGAACCCAAGATCTTGAAAAGCGGTTGGACGGGCGAACGTGTCTTCGTGGTGCAGGAGGAGTTCCTGCCCGGTGGCCATTCCGCCAGTATCACATACTCCGAATACGAGGTGACCGACGGGCTGATCACCATGGTGTACGGCCAACAAATGTAGACGCAGCGCCGGGCTAGGATGGCCCGCGCTGCGTCTAATGGATTCAAGCAGTTCGGATTAGAAGCTCTTCTGGATACCCGCTGTAAGTGTCCAATCGGTCGGCATTTGCGGACCGTTCAGATCCTGAATCAGAGGTGCGCCGCTTTCGATCCCAAGCCGCCAACCTTTCAGCGCTCCGCCCGTGGCCGCGAAGTTCATGCCGAAAAAGGCTGTTAGCGTCTCGCCTCCTTGGAAATCGGGATTGGCGGTCTGGACCGGGCCTACAATCATAGGGTCCATCCCCTCTACCCGGCCCAGTGTTTCTGCCTGAAGTCGCCCCGACAGCGACACAACCGGTGACAGCGAGACGGCGCCCCAGATCGTGGCCATTGCCTTGTCACCGAACGAATAGTCGGCGTCGTTGTCGCCAAGCCGAATAACGCCCTTCACCTGGGCGCCCCAACCAAACCCGTCGTTCTGATCGCGATAGGTGAGGCCGGGTTCCAGATCGAACGTGCCAGAACCGATCTGCATGGGATAGGGCGTGCGCACGGTCGGATTGCCGCCCATTGGGGTGAGGATATCGTCCTCTTCGGTAATCGTCCCGGTGGGGAGCGAAATCCCGGCGTTGATGTGGACAGTATCGGTGAGCCCGATCAGCGCGGCCAGTTTGGTATCGCCGAGATCAGCGGTGCGCGTGCGGAAGGTGCCGAGCCGCGTCGTCCCCATCCCACCTTGGAAGGTGATGTGGTCCATTTCCTTGGTGATGTAATTGCCCATCACCATCAAGGTCACCTGATCGGAAAGACCATACATGACGCCCGCCATATGCATGTCCATCCGCATGGATGTCGGCACGATGCGCAAGGTCGGCGGCTGGCCTTCAGCGCCGAAGAAGATGTTGGGGACCGTTGTCACCACCTCTTCGGGCGTGACGCTGTCGGTGCCGATTTGGGTGCCAACCATGTCCATATGCATGAAACGATAGCTGATCATCCACTCACCTTCGGCATGGCGGTGATCACCCATCACGCCGATCGGCGCGTGGTCGAGCGAATTGATCGCGTGATCATCGTCGGCAAGGGCAGGGGTGGCGGCCATCAGACAGCCGGCAACGGCGAGGGCTGAGCCCGCCTTGAAAAGCGAATTCATAGGATAGTACTCCTGTTGGATCTGAAAAAGGGAAATCAGACCCTGTCGGGAGGACCTCTTGCGTCGTAAGCGGGGAAAGGCGGGCGTGTCGCGAGCGCGCGTACAGGCGTGGGCTCGGGCAGATATTTGGGCGCTGCGCGTGCTGCAAATTGAACCGGATCCGATGGCAGCGGTGGCGAACAGGCTGAACAGCACGGGTTAGCCGCGCCATCGTGAGAGGACTTACCGCTGTCTGACGGCCGGTCTTCGTCCGATAGATCGGCATATACGGTTACCGCGTGATGGGCATGATGCGCATGCGCCGCATGATCGTGCCCTTGCGCGCCCAGGGGCTCAAAGCAGCACGGCGCTCCGAAAACCGAACGCAGGCCGATCGCAAGCAGCAAAAGCGCTTGCACAATAGGGCGCTTAGAATGGGCCATCGTCCTTTGCGACTAGGCCTCTCGCGCCCGCTTCACAAGGGTTCTGACTGCTTAATCCAGGCGAGTCGTTCTGGCCGTCAGGCGACGGCTTTCATGATTTCGAGGCCATTTTCCCGAACCGCGCCGACGACTCTGTCTCGCCCGTCACGCTTCGCGCAGTAGACCGCGTGGTCCGCCCGCTGGATGCACTGCTCAAGCGCTTCGCCCGCTTCGCGCTGGTGAAAGCCGACGCTAGCCGTAACACCAACGTCGCAGATCGCACCTTCGAAGACAACGCGTGCGATGGCCTTGCGAACCGAAAGCGCCAGCGCGGACACGACCTCCGAATGCGTATCGTCAAGCAGCACCGCAAATTCTTCTCCGCCCATACGATAGACACCGCCAAATTTGCCCAAAAGACCCTCAAGATGTGAGGCAACCTTGCCCAACACTTCGTCTCCGGCGCTGTGGCCATAGGTGTCGTTGATCCGCTTGAAATGGTCGAGGTCTACAAGAATGACCGCGCCTACCGGACGTGCACCCTCGGCGTCTTCGCCGATATGGCGATCGAGAGCGCGGCGGTTGCCGATTTGGGTAAGCTGATCGACCTCACCCTCTTCGACGCGCAGGCGAACAAGGTCAAAGCCAATCGTCATAAGCAGCACGATCCCCACCGCCATACCCATTAGCGCGCTGGCCGAATGGAAGGCGATGTTGAGCCCTTGGTAAAAGGCAACAACACCTTCGAGGCTTTGCCCGATGGGGTTGAGCGCGATAATCACGGCCTTGCCAGCGTACGAAAGTGCGGCGACCAGAACCACCAGGAAGGTCACCTGGTCAAGGGCCGACTTTGTCCGAAGGGACCAAAGGGACGGGAGGCCTGAGACGATGATTGCGGTGCACACCGTCTGGACGATAACGCCGCGTAGCCAATACGGCGGAGCCCACGGCATGTTGGGCATAACCATGATGCATGATAGCGCGACGAGCACCACCGCCACCTTGGGCACGCTGCGACCATGACGCGACAAGAAGGCCTGTATCAGGACTAACAGAGGGATGAAGTGCGTGGCGACCGTGAACCACGAGATCCAACGGTCTCCGCCCGGATCGCGCATCCCGTCAACCGTTATAGACACGCCGGCGACGAGAAAGCCCAGCGCTGCCCAGCGTGCCGAGACAAGCCGCCGATCAAACCATGCAATCACCAACAGCGACAGCGTGAACAACGCATACATCGCGGGAATGAGGATGAAAAAGGCGCTCGCGCTCGACATAACACGCGTGGTAACCCGTAGTGGTTTCTAAGCGCCTAAGGATACAGAGTTGCATCGCAGTTGCGTGCGCGGACCTTGCGCCTTCTCATATTGTCGCAAAGGCGGCGTTCATTCGGTCTCCGCTGAATGTCGCTCCGATCGACGTTTTCGCGCCAAACCCTCGTTCGCCATCCAGTGGATTTTCTACAAATATTTTGTCTATCAGAGTGTTAGTGTATCTATCTGCAGGCGGCACCCTGTTACCTTTGCCCGCTTGAGAGGAATTTTCGAAAGCCCAAACGCTTCTTCGCGCTTGCAACACGGCAACCGAGGAATAAAGACGCCCCCACTATGACAGATGCTATCCTTCTCGAAGCCGCACAAAACTCCAAGGCTTGGCCCTTTCAGGAAGCCCACCGCCTCGCGAAACGGCTACGGGATGGAAAAAATAGCCCAAGTGGCGAAGACGCGCCAGCGGTGTTCGAGACGGGATATGGTCCGTCGGGCCTGCCGCATATCGGCACGTTTCAGGAGGTCCTGCGCACGTCACTCGTGCGGCGTGCTTACGAAGCGTTGACGGGACAGCCGACACGGTTGATCGCGTTTAGCGACGATATGGACGGTTTGCGCAAGGTTCCGGGCAATGTGCCCAACCAGGACGTGCTGGCGACCCATATCGGCAAGCCCTTGTCGCGCATCCCCGATCCGTTTGAAAAGTATGCTAGCTTCTCAGCGCACAACAACGCGATGCTGCGCGAATTCCTCGATCGCTTCGGGTTTGACTATGAGTTTGTCAGCTCGTCCGACCGCTACAATTCGGGCGCATTTGATGAGGCGTTGCGCGGGGTTCTGGCGAACTTTGACGCTATCCTCGACATCATGCTGCCGACTTTGGGCGAGGAACGCCGCCGCACCTACTCCCCCGTCATGCCGATCAGCCCGACCACGGGCGCCGTGCTGCAGGTGCCGATCGAAGTGGTGGGCGCCAATGAAGGCATCATCCGCTTCACCGATGAAGATGGCCGCGTGGTCGAGCAATCGGCGCTTAGCGGGATGGCCAAGTGCCAATGGAAGGTCGACTGGGCGATGCGTTGGGTGGCGTTGGGCGTCGACTACGAGATGTACGGCAAGGACCTCACCGATAGCGGCGTCCAGTCGGGCAAGATCGCGCGCGTCCTGGGCGGCAAGAAGCCTGAGGGCCTGATTTACGAGATGTTCCTCGATGCTAATGGCGAGAAGATCTCCAAGTCCAAAGGCAATGGCCTCTCGATCGAGGAATGGCTGCAATATGGCTCAGAGGAGAGCCTGGGCTTCTACATCTTCGCCAATCCCAAAAGCGCCAAGCAATTGCACGCCGGCGTCATCCCTAAGGCGATTGACGATTACTGGCAGTTTCGTGAGCGCTTGCCGGAACAGCCGCTCGAGAAGCAGCTGGGGAACGCGGTGTGGCACTTACTGCGCGCGAACGAACATCACGAGGGACCAGATGCTCCAGGCGCAGGCGATAAGCTCGGCGTGCCGTATTCGCTGTTGCTGAACCTCGGGAGCGCGCGTGGGCGTGAAGCAACGCCCCAGAATCTGGCGGAGTATGTGGCCAGCTACACCGGCGAGCCGGTCACCGATCCGGCGCTGATGGCATTGATTGAGAGCGCAGTGAACTACAACCGCGATTTCGTCGCTCCCACGCTGGCCAAGCGGTCACCGGTCGACGGCGAGGTTGAGGCTTTGAAGGAGCTCGATACCAGACTAGCCGAGGCTGCTGCGGACACCAGCGCTGAAGACTTGCAGACCATGGTCTACGAAATCGGCAAGGTCGAAGCTTATGGCTTTGAGAGCCTGCGCGACTGGTTTCGCGCGCTTTACGAGACCTTGTTGGGAAGCGAGCAGGGCCCGCGCATGGGCAGCTTTATTAAGCTTTACGGTGTGACACCGACGAGAAAGCTGATCGCGGAGGCCTTGGCGAAGGCCTAGGCGCGCGACCCTACAGCCACGAAACCGAACAATCCGCCTTACTCCGACGCCTTTGCGGGGCTAGCGCCATTTGCGGGTTCGGTACCACTTGGTGATCACGTACTTGGTGCCTTTCACGACCGGGGTTCCCGCGTGCATGGTGTCTTCGTTGGGTGAACCGTCTTCGAGCGCGTTGTTCCAGATCATGAGGACGCCGGGTTTGGGAACGATCTTGATGCCGACCTTGGTGAAGTGTGTTTCACCGCCTTCCTCGACGTCGTTGAGGAAGGCCATCGTCGTCCAGGAACGCTGGCCGCCGCGTTTGCGTTCGCCCTCCCAGTACTTTTCGGTGGTGTAAAACCAGTCGTTGTGGGGTTTGAATTGTTGGCCTGGGAGATAGCGCTGAGCCTGAATGGCTTCGCCAATGACGGGGTTAACACCCAGAAGATCGTCAATCCGCCGCGAAATGCCTTTGACGAAGCTGTCGGTGGGATCGAGGTCGCCCGAATAGGACGTGCGAAAGCCGCTGTCATAACCGATTTCATGCAGGGAAGATGGCCGCGCGATCAGATCGGTCATAACACACAAGCGGTCGCATTCCTGTGGGCTAAGGAAGTCTCCAACGGCGTAGATTTCGGCCTTGTCGGTGTCGACCTTGTAAACTCCGGGATCCGCCGTCAGCCGCTCGCGCACCGACTTCCCTAAGCGCATCAAGGCGTGGGCGTCCGGGATGGTGTGTTTGGTTGCCATAGCGCAGGGCTTAGCAACTGGCTGGGCGAGGGCAAGAGGGCGGGCGCACACCAAGAGCCCCCGCGATGGCGATGGCCAGGCTGTGTTGGATCGGTGCTGCGGCGATTACCAGAAGAAGTCGGTGATCACGTCGACCACTTCGCCGGTGTAGATATCGACCAGGATCACATCGTCGTAATAGCGCACCCAGCGATAGGGCCCGTAAACCGGGGGCAGTCGGAACGCCCACGGATCGTTAATGAAGTAGCGCGGCTGGAAGAACAGGCTGTCGAGAAAGAAGCCGATCCGAATGCGGTTGTAAAAGTGGCCACGGAACGGGGCGTAGTAGCGGCCGAGACGGAAGAAGCTCCGGTTCGCCCGGCGGAAGTTTCGCCAACCGTAGCGATTGTTGGCCCTCCAGGCGCGCCGGTCCCAGCGACGGAAATTGCCGTTGCGATAGCCCTTGCGATACCCATCCCGCCGGCCAGCGCGATAGGCGTTGCGACGCACGCGGCGGTCGTCGTAGCGATCGCGACGGCGCTCGCTGCGAACGCCCGATCGATAGCCCTGACGCCGCGCGTTGCGCACGTCCTGACGGTTGTTAAAGCCGCGATTGTCAGCGCGACTGCGCCGGTTGTCTATCCGACGCTCAGCGCGAGCGCGGTTGCCCCGCGCCGAGTTGTTGGTCACCCGCAGATCGGCGCGCGTGGTCGTCTGCCGATCTATGCGATCGGCGCGGTTGTTGCCGCGACGTTCGATGCGATTCGAGCGATCGTCGCTCCGGCGCTCGACACGGTTTGCGCGGTTATCGCCGCGCCGGTCTACACGGTTTGCGCGGTTATCGCTGCGGCGTTCGACGCGGTCGGCGCGACGCACACGACTCTCGGAGCGGTTGATCTCGCTGCGCACAGCGCCGACATTGCGCGGACCTTCGTTGCGCCGCGTGTTCTGGCGATTGCTGCGATTGGCCTGGCGTGTGCTTTGGCGATTGCCGCGATTGGTCGAACGCGTGCGTTGACGGTTTGCGCGGTTGCTGGAGCGTGAGCGCTGTCGGTTGGCGCGTCGCTCGCGCTTGGGCTGCGCTTCGGCGCTAGCTGCATAGCTTTCACTCGACGCGCTTGCGCCTGTCGCGGCTGCAGCCGGAGTGGGGGTGATCATTAGGGCGAGCGCGGTGGCGATGGCCGAAAGCGCACTGCCCCTGAGTAAAAGGGTCAAGTCCATAGGTGCCTCCAGTGTTGCCGCTCACCACCTACGGCTTCATTGATACCCCCTGTTACAAAGCGGCAACTGTCGGCAAACTTAACCGACTTGTCAGAATTGCGTTAATTTTGAACTTTATTTTCCTGAACGCAGCTTAGAGCTCAAAAACGCCGCTGGACTTGCTCTTTCGAGCGGCCTTGCCCACACCGCGCGCCATGTTCGACCAGTTAGACGATGTTCGCACCGATCTTGCCGATCGCCTGACCCGCGCCGCGCGCGACCGAAGGTCGCCGATGCATACGCCCGCTGTCGTAACGAGCGACGTTGATGCCCGCACGATGGTTCTGCGTGCGTTTGACAACGCCGCTTGGACCCTGCGCTTTCACACTGATACGCGCGCGCCGAAGTCCGCCGCGGTCGAAGCCAATCCGCGTGTGGCGGTGTTGTTTTATGACAAGGGCGCCAAGATCCAAATCCGCGTGCGCGGAACCGCGCAGATTTTGAGTGAGGGGCCAGTGGCCGACGCCGCCTGGGCAAACGGAAGCAACTTTTCCCGCCGCTGCTATATGGGTGACGGTCCAGGCCTAGCTTCGTCGAGCCCTACTTCAGGCTTGCCAGCCGAACTCGAAGGTCTGGAGCCGTCCGATGCTCAGCTCGAACCGGCCCGTGCGAACTTCGCAGTTCTCCTGGTCAATATGAGCGCGCTCGACTGGCTCTATCTGGCCCATACCGGCCATGTGCGCGCGTGCTTTGCGCCCGACCCGCAGGGCCATTGGCAAGGCCGCTGGGTTTCTCCCTGAGAACCATTGGGGGATCAGGCAGCCTTGGGGCTCGCTTTCGGCGAAGGAGCGGGCAGAAGCGCACGATCCTCAGCCAGATCAGCTTCGACAATGGTGGCTTCTCCCTGCTCGGTGGCCTTGCGCAACGCGTCTTCCGCACGCGCGCGCCAAGCCGCAAAGCCCTCGCCCACCTGGCGCGAAGCGATGCCAAAGCTTGCGGACAGCCGGATGTTCTGGGCAAGCCCTTCGATCTGTGAGTGGGCGAGTTCACGCCGCAAACGTCTGGCTACGGCGCTGGCCTGGGGCGGCTGAGCGCCGCGCACGAGGATCGTGAAGCCATCGCCCTTGATTTCATCAACGAGATCGCCGGCTCGCCCGCTGGCCGCATCGTTTTGCCGGACCGATCGCCGCATGATGGCGGCAACTTGCTCCAAAGCGCTTTGACGCGCGTTTGGTCCCCAAATCTGCTCCAGCTCGCGCATGTGGTCAATCTGAGCGCGTAACAAGGCGTCGGTTTGAGGGTGATCGAGGGCGCGGCGATTGGCACGTTGAGCCCGGTCGCGCTCGGCTGCCTCTTCTAACTCTCGGTTGAACGCCCGGCTGCGCAGCATATCGGCCAGGTCCGCATCTGATCGGTTGCGCTCATCCGCCTCGGCCTTCGACCGCCGGGTCCAACCCGCCGCGCGCACGCTCACCACGCCGAGACCCGCTGCGCTCAGGAGAAGCATCACAAGCACTCCCGCATCAAGCGTTACCGCCATTCCGGTCACCATCCGCGCTTCCCCGTTTCTCAAGCCACGCTGCGCAGCCGCCTTGTGAGCGCCCATCGCATCGCTGGCTAATTGCCCTGCGACCAGCTACGCAGAGTGTGGTTAACGCGTCGTAAAGCTCGCGGGCGAGCGCGCCTCGATCTTGGCCAGCAGCGCCGCAAGGCTTCGCCGTTCATCAGCGTTCAGCGGTTCAAGGATCTCGCCCAGCACATCGGTCAGCACCCCCCGGATCGCATCGACAAAGCCTTCGCCTTGCTGTGTCAGGCTGACAAGGGAGGTTCGCTTGTCCGCAGCATCGCTCGCGCGTTCAACCAGTCCGCGCCGCTCCAGCTCGCTGACCATGCGGCTAAGCTGCGCCTTGTCGCGCGCCATCATGTCAGCGACCCGCTGCATCGCGACCGGTTGCAGATCGGCGATGGTGAGCAGGATCATGCCGCCCAGAGGACCGACGCGATCCGGGTCAAAGCCAGGCGCGCGCGTGATCACACCGGCGTTCATCCGCCGCATCAGCCGATCAATCCGTGTGGCCAGTTCCGAAACGTCGCGCTCCACCATCTAGTTGGTTGACTTAATCAACGATATTCCTAGTCTCATGCCGGTTCAACCAACACCTCTCATCCGTGCCGAGGCAGGGGATGAAAGGGCATGACGAGGGGGTATCGCGTGTCGCAAAGCCAGTCCATCGCGCTCAAGGTTGCCGCAGTTCTGTGGGTGATTTGGGGTCTCGTTCATATCCTTGCGGGGGTGATCATCATTGGCGCTGAAGACGCCGCCGCTGCGGTGCAGGCGGTGGCCGACGCGGTGCCTCCAGCGGAGCTCGCTTTCGAATCGCATCCGGCGGCCAAGGCGCTCTACAGCCAGCACGGCTGGAACCTTGGCTGGGTCGGCGCCACCACGCTCATTTGCGCGCTCTTCATCTGGAGGGGCAACCGCACCGCAATCTGGGTCGCCGCGCTCACCGGCGGCCTGGCGGATGTGGGCTACTTCGTCTTCATGGACCTTGGTGGTTATGTGAACTTCATCCCCGGCGGATTGATGACGTACGTTTCGGCCAGCGCGATCATCCTGAGCGGTTGGGTGTATTTCGCAACGCGCTCCTCCGACTGAAGCGCCGGGGTCGCAGCCCAGCCGGGCCCCGTTGGCGGGGTGGGTGTGGGAGACACAGGTTACACAGTCCAAAAGTCGAAAACCCATGGCGGGCAAAGGCGCCGTCCGAACCGCGAACACCGGCTGGGTGAGGAAGGTTTGGACAAGGGCGAAGGCGCGGTTCACAGCGCCGTGGTAGCAGGCAAACGATGCGCAGGAAAATCGCCGCGCGCGCCGCACCCTAGCCCAGATTGGAGACCAATCCTTCGTCGCCGTTCATCGCTGCGCCGCTTTGCGCATCGTAGGGTTCATCGCCATCAAAATGCACCCGGTTGCGTCCGTCCTTTTTCGCGCCGTAAAGCGCCTTGTCGGCGCGGCGGAAGAGGCTTTCGTAGACCTCGCCAGAGCGATGTTCGGCGACGCCAAAGCTGGCCGTCAGGCGCACATTGAGGGGATCATCGTCAATCTCAAGCTGGGTCGTCTTGACGCGCAGCCGCTCGGCCATGGCGAGCGCCGCGGTCGGCCGAGCGTTCCAGATAAGAACGCAAAACTCCTCCCCACCGATGCGCCCAACCACATCATATTCGCGCACCGCCTCGCCGATCATCAGCCCAAAGCTGCGGATTGCCCGGTCTCCGATCTGATGGCCCCAAATGTCGTTGACCTGCTTGAAGTGATCGATATCGGCGATGATCAGCGACAGGTCGGCCCGCTCGGTCTGAGCGCGCTCAAGAGCCGCTTTGACGCGGGCTTCAAAGGCGCGGCGCGTGAGCACGCCCGACAACGGATCAAGCGCAATCTCCGCCCGCTCGCGTGTGAGCGTGTCCGACACCGCGGCGTTGATAATCGCGATGGCAAGACCCAGCGAATTCAACGCGGCGACCGCGTTCAGGATCGAATAATAGGCCGATTCGCGATAGGTTTCGTAGTTGAGCGGGCCCTCAGCCATCATGGTGATGTTCGGGCGAACAAAGAACTGGAACGACGTCGCGGCTAGGAGCCAAAAGACGAGTGTGTTGGCGAGGCTGTCCTTGCGGCTGGCTGCGGTGGCCTGCGCGCCCAAGAGGAACAGGATCGCGTAGCATGTGTTCGAAATGTACAGCTCGGCGTTGATGTCGGCGCCGAACAGGAACTTGGAGCCCAGCAGCGCAAAAAACGATCCGCCAACGGTTAGGATTAAGGGTGTTGGCACTGTGGCTCCCACCCGCCGGGCGGCGCCCCAGATCACCATCCAGCTTGATAGGAAATAGGGGATGTTGGTGAGGTTGAGCATCCAGCGCCCCGCGTCGAGCGGCGCGAGCTGCGACCACAAAAATCCCAGGCCAAGCCCGACATAGCCGCCGGCAAAGGCCAGCATTTCCTTGCGCGTCCGGTCGCGCGACCAGATCGCCAGAAACGTGGTCGCGAAAATCAACGCAATAAGCGGGTTAACCAGGCCAAGAATGGCGTCGCGCATGTGTCCTCCAAGCCGAGCCGCCGTGGTGACAGAGCTTGGTTAAATGGTCGTAAAGTGGAGGTGGCTTTGTGAGGGGTTGGGATGAGGGCGATCGGCGCGGGTTTGGGCAAGACGACGCGGGGGGTTCATAGCAACCACCGCAAGGAACCGCCCGCGCGAGGGAGGAC
>ERZ1740065.2471-NODE-2471-length-11477-cov-7.485379_pt1 | contig 11477 bp, 5 predicted proteins | sample MGYA00581738_ERZ1740065 | MGnify/ENA primary metagenome ERZ1740065 (study PRJEB43018, sample SAMN04849749) | marine metagenome | isolation source: floating plastic debris | place: Pacific Ocean | collected 2008-09-01 | study: EMG produced TPA metagenomics...
CGCGGCGCGTGCGTGCGGATGATGTCGATGTTCTGGTAAACGGCATCGGCTGTCCCGCGGTACCACTCGCCACCCACGCGCTGTGATGCGGGCAGGATCTCTACGAATTCGCGTTCACCGGAGTATTGAGACGACCAGCCTCGCACGAGATGGCGGATTAACGAGTGCGCCTTGTACTGCGTGAGCACGCCGACGCGCCGGATGCCTGAGTTGAAGCAGTTCGACAGCGGAAAGTCGATGATGCGGAACTTGCCGCCGAAATAGAGCGCGGGCTTGGCACGCCAGGTTGTGAGCTCGCGGAGTCGGGAGCCCTGACCACCGGCCAGAATCAGCGCGAGCGTCTCGCGCGTGAGTCGACTGACGAACCGCGCGTCGTCCGCCTTGAACTGCGTTGCCATGCTGCTTGCTCCCCTTCGCGTCACACCGGTTCGCGATGATAGCGCGTTGCGGACCCTGGGCCGCGATCGCTATGGCATCAGCGGCCCGTGCGTTGCGAGAGGGAGGCGATGCGGTCGCGCATCGCGGCGTCAAACTGGCCCGGCTGCAGCCGCCAGCGCCAGTTACCGCCCGGCTTGCCCGGTGTATTGAGGCGGGCGTCTGAGCCGAGCCCGAGAAAGTCCTGCATCGGTACGATGGCCATGCACGCACGGCTTTCAAATGCCATGTCGGCCAGCGACCAGTGGACCGACCCGGCATCGCCGCCCGCGAGATTGAGCGTGGCGCGTTGCATGTGTTCGACCTGCTCGCGCGAGCGCACGTCTTCGCCTTCGCCATGAAACCAGCCCAGCGTCGTGTCGTTGTCGTGGGTGCCCGTGTAGCAGACCGAGTCGACCTCGATGCGCGACGGGTCGAAGCCGGGCTCGCCGACGAGGAACTGCAGTACTGACATGCCCGGCATGCGCTGGCGCAGCCGCAGCTGGTCGACGGCGTCGGTGATGGCGCCCAGGTCTTCGGCCACGATGGGAATGTCGCCCAGCGCGTCGCGCATCGCGTCGAACACGGCATCGCTCGGTCCGGGTTCCCAGGCGCCGTCGCGCGCGGTATCGGCACCGAAGGGCACGGCCCAGTAGGCCTCGAAGCCCCGGAAATGATCGATGCGGACGATATCGACCATTCGCATCGTGTGGCGGAGTCGAGCAATCCACCAGGCGTAGCCTTGCTGCGCGTGATGCTCCCAGTCGTAGAGCGGGTTACCCCAGAGCTGGCCGTCCTCGGAGAAATAGTCTGGCGGCACGCCAGCCACGTGCGTGGGCACGCCATCGGTGTCGATGCGCAGCATGGCCTTGTAGGCCCAGGCATCGGCGCAGTCGAGCGCGATGTAGATCGGCATATCGCCGAACAACAGGACGCCGCGTTTGGCAGCGTGCGCACGCAGCGCCCGCCACTGCCGGTAGAACATGAACTGGGCGAACTTAATGGCCCGGATGGCCTCGCAGTGCTCCTGGACCACGCTCGCCATGGCCGCGGGCTCGCGCCGCCGGTAGGGCGCATCCCATTCAGGCCAGGGGCGCTGGTCGTGCAAAGACTTTAAGGTGCGAAACAGCGCGTAGTCGTGGAGCCATTCGGCGTCATATTCGCCCACAAAGGCTTCGTACTCGGGCCGAAGCTCAGGCGCCGCGCCGCCAAAGAAGTGCTTTGCCGCCAGATTAAGCAGCGCCGTCTTGGGGCCGATCGCAGCGCCATAGTCGACGGTGTCGGCGGGCAGGCCTTCCATCGGCCTCAGATCGTCTTCCGCAAGTAAGCCGAGCTCGACGAGCGCTCGCAGCTCGATGAGCATCGGATTGCCGGCGTAGGCGGACAACGGCTGGTAGGGCGAGTCGCCGAAGGCCGTGGGTCCGGTCGGCAGGAATTGCCAGACGCTGAGACCGGCCTCGGCCATGGCGTCGATAAAAGCATGCGCGTCGCGCCCGATTTCGCCGATGCCGTGCGGACCGGGCAGCGACGTGAGGTGCATGCAGGTACCCGCGCGCCGATGACTGGTTATGGCATGCGGTTCCGCGGCACCCAAGGGTCCCGAAGTGGCCACGGCGTGCGCGGCGGGATGCTCAATGTGCATTGGTCGAACCTGCGTCGAATCTGTGTCCAATTGATTACCGACAAATCGGATCATTCTTGTAGCGCCGACGCAACACGTCGGTACGTCTCCCCACGAAAACGGTACGCGGGAGGGTGCCTACGGGCAACATTCTGCATACGTATTCAGCCCATGAATACGTATGCAGAGCGTTGATTCAAAACAGTATCGTTACCTAACATGATCGTCGACCGGGGTCTCTAACTGCCCGCATTCAAAACGTTACCTTGGGGGGTAATCACACATGGTCACGAGTTCGCGTAAACACAACACGCGTAGCGGGCACACCGCGCCGTCACTGCGGCGCACCGCGCTGTCGCTGGCGGTCGCGGCAGCACTGCCTGGCGCTATGTCGCTGGCGCCTGCCGCCTACGCACAGGAAGACGATGCATCCGCACAGGGTCCTGCCCTGGAAGAAATCGTCGTCACCGGCTTCCGCCGCAGTCTGCAGGATTCGCGTGCGTTGAAGATGGACAGCGAGTCCATCGTGGAGGCGGTCAGCGCCGAAGACATCGGTAAGCTGCCAGACATCAGTATTGCAGAGTCGCTGGCGCGTCTGCCCGGCCTCGCTGCACAACGTCTCAACGGTCGCGGCCAGGTCATCAGTGTTCGCGGTCTTTCGCCCGACTTCACAACGGCGCTGCTAAACGGTCGTCCTCAGGTATCGACCGGCGACAACCGCGGCGTTGAATTCGACCAGTATCCGGCTGAGCTGCTGAGCGCCGCGGTCGTCTACAAGACGCCCGACGCCGCACTGATCGGCCAGGGCCTGGCCGGTACCGTTGATCTGCGCACGGTGCGCCCGCTGGAGTACGGCAGACGCGCCATCACGGGTAACGTGTTCTACGAGTGGAACCAGCTCGATGCGCTCAACGACGGCGCTGAAGACACGGGTAACCGCTACACGCTGTCCTACATCGATCAGTTCGCGGACGACACCATCGGTATTGCGATCGGCTACTCCTACCTCGACTCGCCGTCGCAGGGTGAGCGCTTCAACGCCTGGGGCTACCCGGGTACAGGCGACGCCGACAACAACCTGATCATTGGTGGCGCCAAGCCTTACGTGCAGTCGAACCAGCTCGAACGCTCGGGCACGATCGGTGTTCTTGAATATCAGCCGAGTGACACCTTCTCAGCGTCAGCTGACGTGTTCTACTCTGACTTCCAGGACGACCAGCTGCTGCGCGGCATTGAGCTGCCGCTCTGGTGGTCTTCGGCGCAGCTCGCGCCGGGCTACCAGGCGTCAGACGGTTTCGTTACCGACGGCACGTTCAACAACGTCAAGGGCGTGATGCGTAACGACATCAACACCCGAGACGCACAGCTGCTGGCCATCGGCCTTAACGCCGAATGGGTGGTTGGCGAGAACTGGACGCTGACGGCCGACTACGCCACGTCCAGCGTCGAGCGTGACGACCTGATCCTCGAGACCTACTCGGGTACGGGCACAGCGGGTCAGGGCGCAGTCGACAGCCTGGGCTTCCAGCTTCAGGGCGACGGCACGCAGTTCTTCTCGACGCTGGATTACGCCGACCCGAACCTCGTGATGCTGACCAGCCCGCAGGGCTGGGGTGGCAACGTCGTACCTGGCGGCCAGGTCGGCTACCTGAACAGCCCGACGATTGAGGATGATCTGGACCAGATCCACCTCGCGGCCAAGCGTTACTTTGACGGCAATATCTCGAGCATCGAATTCGGACTCAATTACGCTACGCGCGACAAGTCGCTCGTCGCTAATGAGTTCTTCCTGGCGCTGGCCGGTGGTGTCACCGAAGCGGCGATCCCCGTACCCACGGGTGTCACACAGCTGGACTTCCTGGGTATTCCGGGCATGGTCAGCTACGACCCGCTCGCAGCACTCAACAGCGGCGTTTACGAGCTCACGCGCAACCCCAACAATGACGTTACGGTCAAGAACTGGGGTGTCGAAGAGGACGTCTTGCTGGCCTTCGCGAAGATCGGCCTCGACACCAACTGGGGCGATATCCCGGTCAACGGTAACTTCGGCGTACAGATCGTTCGTACGGACCAGTCGAGCTCGGGCTTTGCAGCCGGCTTTGCCACGGTGCCGATTTCGGGTGGCAAGGAATACACGGACATCCTGCCCAGCCTGAACCTCAACTTCGAGGTGGCTGAAGACCAGTACGTCCGCCTGGGTATCGCCCGTACACTGGCCCGTCCGCGCATGGACGAGCTGCGTGCGAGCAACCAGTTCAACTTCGACGAAAGCCTCGTGGGCCCGAACGGCGAGACCATCCCCGGCATGCCGCCGTTCAGTGGCAGCGGTGGTAACCCCGAACTGGATCCCTGGATCGCCAACTCGATCGATATCTCCTACGAGCGTTACTTCGATGACGGCCTGGGCTATGTCTCTATCGCGGGCTTCTACAAGGACCTCGAGAGCTACATCTTCCAACAGACGATCGAGAAGGATTACACGGGCTTCCCGTTCAACGGTCCGACGCCGGATTCGTTCATCGGTACCGTCTCCGCGCCGAACAATGGCAGTGGCGGCAAGCTCTCGGGCGTCGAGTTCGCACTCTCGCTCACGGGTGAAATGTTCACGCCGGCTCTGACGGGCTTTGGTGCGATCTTCTCGGCGTCGTTCAACGACAGTGACATCCAGTCGGATCCCAATGATCCGAACACGCCGCTGCCGGGTCTGTCCGAAGAGATCTTTAATGTCACGCTGTTCTACGAGAACGGTGGCTTCCAGGCGCGTGTTAGCAACCGTTACCGCTCCGAGTTCCTCGGCGAGGTATCGGGCTTCGGTAACGGTCGCAACCTGACGATCGTTGACGATGAGTCGCTGCTCGACGCGCAGGTCAGCTACGAGTTCCAGGAAGGTCCGGCAGCTGGTCTGCGGGTTCTCCTGCAGGGCTACAACCTGACCGACCAGGAGTTTGTGACCTTCTTCAACAACGACTCGGCCCAGCTGCGCGACTACCAGCGCTACGGTCGTAACTTCCTTGTGGGTCTCTCCTACAGCTTCGAATAAGTCGGCAAGAACTTAGACAAGAAGCGAAGAACCTGAGAGGGGACAGAGCCCCCGGCGTGCGAGGCGCCGGGGGCTTTTTCTTTGTGCGGCCTGATTCGCATACACTGCAGGGCATGACGATGGGGGATGTCTCTTGAACACCGAGCAGCCGATCCGGCGGGTCGTCATCGTGGGCGGTGGTACGGCCGGCTGGATGGCGGCCGCAGTGCTCTCAAAGACACTGGGGCCGCGACTCGAGATTGCGCTCGTAGAGTCCGAGGCCATCGGTACGGTAGGCGTCGGCGAGGCGACCATTCCCCAGATCCGTTTGCTGACGGGTTTGCTCGGAATCGACGAGAACGCGTTTCTCGCGGCGACCAACGGCACGATCAAACTTGGCATCGAGTTTGACGGCTGGTTGCGATCCGGCGAACGTTACCTGCACGCCTTCGGCCGACTCGGCCACGACCTCGGCATGCTGCGCTTCCACCAGTACTGGCTGCGCGCCCGCGCGGCCGGCTTCGGCGGCTCGCTCTGGGATTACTCGTTGAACAACGCTGCGGCCCTGCAGGGTCGTTACGCCCACCTGGACCGCGTCGAGGGCACGCCCATCGAGGGTCTGGTTCGGGCCTTCCATTTTGATGCGTCGTTGGTTGCGCGCGTCCTGGGCAAACAAGCCATTGCGGCTGGAGTGCGACGCATCGAAGGTCGCATTGTCGACGTCGCGCTCGACAATGACACCGGTGCTGTCGACAACGTTCAGCTCGAGAATGGCGAGCGCATTGCGGGTGATTTGTTTATTGATTGCTCCGGGTTCCGGGGACTCGTCATCGGCCAGGCGTTGGGCGCTGGCTACGAAGACTGGACGCACTGGCTGCCCTGCGACCGCGCGGTCGCGGTGCCGTCGGCATCGACGTCGCCTTTGCTGCCCTACACCCGCGCGACCGCGCGCGAGGCGGGCTGGCAGTGGCGCATCCCGTTGCAGCACCGCACGGGCAACGGCCACGTGTACTGCAGCGCCTTCATGGACGATGCGCGCGCCACCGACGCATTGCTCGAAAACCTGGATGGCGAGGCGTTGGCCGAGCCGCGCGTCCTGCGATTTACAACGGGTCGGCGCGAGCACTTCTGGCACAAAAACTGTGTGGCGCTGGGTCTTGCGGCGGGCTTCATGGAGCCGCTGGAATCGACGAGCATCCACCTCGTACAATCGGGTTTGAGCCGGCTGTTGGCGCTCTTCCCCAATGCCGGTCTGCGCCAGTCGGAGATCGACGAGTACAACCGTCAGGTCTCGTTCGAGTACGAACGTATTCGAGACTTCCTGATCCTGCACTACCACGCCAATGAGCGGCACGGCGAGCCGTTCTGGGACGCGCGGCGCGAGATGGCGATTCCCGATTCGCTGGCTCACAAGATCGCGGTGTTCCGCGACAACGGCCGGCTGTTTCGTGAGGGCGACGAGCTGTTTACCGAAGTCGGCTGGCTGCAGGTGCTCATCGGCCAGGGCATCGTGCCGAGCGGCTACGATCCCATGGCAGAGGGCATCGACGCTAACAAGCTGCGCGGTTTTCTCGACAACCTCCGCGGCATTGTCAACGGCGCCGCACAACAGTTGCCGGCGCACAGCGAGTTCATCAGCGGCAACTGCGCGGCCCAGGCCTAGCGCGCGATTTCAAGCATCAGGGCGCCACGCGCCGGCAATGGCAGCGTCTCACCCAGCCGAACCGTCTCGCCCGTCATGACATCCGTCGCGCGCTCCGCGTCGTTCAGCAGCGATCGGTAGCGCGCCAGTGGCAGTTCGCGTGCCGCACCCTTGTTCAGCACCACCATGACCTCCGCCGCATCGCCACGGAAGTAGACATAGGCACCCTCCTCGGGTGCGAAATGTCGCAGCGTGCCCCGGTGCAAGGCAGGTTGCTCGCGGCGCCAGTTGAGCAGCTGTTTGAGCCAGCGCTGCGCTTCGCGTGCCTCGTCGTCGAGACCTTCGCCTGTGAAGCCGTTGCTGTCGTCGTCGGCCCAGCCGCCCGGAAAATCGCGACGGATAACGCCGTGCGACTCGGTGCCGGGGTTCGTGAACAGGATTTCGGAGCCGTAGTAGAGCTGAGGAATGCCACGCGTGGTCAGTGTCAGGGCGTGCGCGAGTTTCCATAGTTCGAGGTCTTCGCCGAGCTGCGTGTAGATGCGGCTCATGTCGTGATTGTCCGGGAAGATCATGAGCCCAAAAGGGTCGCCATAAAGAAAGTCGTTGGCGAGCAGACGGTAGATTTCACCGAGACCGCTGTTCCAGGCTTCCTCGTCCATGAGCGCACGGACCATCGTGGCCTGCAGTGGAAAATCGAACAGGTTGGGCACGTACGACTCGTAGCCGTCGTTGCGCGCCGTGCCCGCCTGCCAGTACGCAAGCAGTGACGGGTTGGTGGTCCACTCCTCGCCGACGATGCCAAGACTGGGATACTCCATGCGCAGTCGCCGCGCGTACTCGGTGAGGAATGCCTTGTCCGAGTAGGGCCAGGTATCGACGCGAATGCCGGAAAGACCCGCGTACTCGACCCACCAGATCGAATTCTGGATGAGGTAGTTGGCCATCTGCGGGTTGCGCTGGTTGAGGTCAGGCATGGTCTCAACGAACCAGCCGTCCGCGAATCGCTGCCGGTCATCGCCGGCGGCGTAGGGGTCCAGCAGCGCTTCACGATGATGGTTGGTCGGTACGAATTCGCCGTCGAAATTGATCCAGTCGTCAGCCGGCAGGTCTGTCATCCACCAGTGTTCGTTACCGCTGTGGTTGAGTACCGCATCGATGATGAGGCCGACACCTCGCTTGCGTGCAGCATCTGCCAGTGCACGGTAGTCGTCATTGCTGCCGTAGCGCGGATCAACCTTGTAAAAGTCGGTCGCCGCGTAGCCGTGATAGGACCAGGCCGGTTGCGCGTTTTCAACGACGGGATTGAGCCAGATCTGGGTGAATCCCATATCCGCAATGTAGTCGACAGCTGCCGTGATGCCGGCGAGGTCACCGCCATGGCGGGTATGCGGCTTGCTACGATCCAGCACATCGCGATATCCCTCGACGTTGTCATTGTCAGGGTTGCCGTTGGCAAAACGGTCGGGCGTAATCAGGTAGACGACATCGCGGGCATCGAAGCCCCGCCTGTCCGCGCTGCCCGATTCGCGTGCCGCGAGTGTGTAGTCGTGAGTGAGCACCACGCCTGTGGCATCACTGAAGGTCAGCGTGATGTCACCGGCTTTGGCGTCGGCCGCGATGTCCAGGTCGAGGAACAGGTAATTGGCGTTGTCTGTGCGCGTGACGTTCTCGAGCGTCACACCGTCGGCATCCAGTCCCGGCTCGAGGGCCCCAATGCCGTCGCCGTGGACGAGCAACTGCAACGACGAAGACTCCATGCCCACCCACCAGTTGGGTGGTTCGACGCGCTGGAGCGTCGTTTCTGACCAGACGCTGCCGCTCGCGACCAGCAGCAGCACGGCAATCGTTCTTTGAATGCGCATTCCATCGGCCCCCTTCGATGTCGTTGCCGGATTATTTCAAACGCGTCGAGGACTTGTCCTTATGAATTCGATTGCAGGCGGAGGCTCTGAGGGGCTGTCGCTTGCTAGAATCAGGGGTCAGGACTGCGGGGGGCAGCTCACATGGGGAACAAGCTCGAGCACATCGCCATTGTCGGCGGCGGTTCGGCGGGGTGGATGACGGCGGCGGCACTTGCGCACGCTGTGGGTCAAAACTGTCGGATCACGCTGATCGAGTCCGAGGCCATCGGCACCGTCGGTGTGGGTGAGGCCACGATCCCCCCGATCAAGCTCTTCAACCAGCGACTCGGCATCAGCGAGGCCGATTTCGTTCGCGCCACTCAAGGCAGTTTCAAGCTCGGCATTCAGTTCGTCGACTGGGCGCGTAGAGGCGAGGCCTACTTCCACCCGTTCGGCACCTACGGCGCTGACTTCGATGTTGTGCCGCTGCACCACTACTGGCTGCAGGCGCGTGAGGCGGGATGTGCCGCAGCGCTCGACGACTATTGCATGGCCTGGGGCGCCGCAAGCCGCAGCCGGTTCTCCCAGCCCATTCCTGATCGACGCAGGGTGCAGTCGACGTTCGACTACGCCTATCACTTTGATGCGGGACAGTACGCCGCGTTCTTGCGCCAGTACGCCGAGGCGCGCGGTGTCACGCGGCAGGAAGGTCGCGTGGTGGACGTGGCACTCGATGGCGAGTCGGGCGATGTCGCCTCAGTGACGCTCGACGACGGTCGTGTCGTCGAGGCGCAGTTTTGGGTCGACTGCTCGGGTTTCCGCGGTCTGCTCATCGAGCAACACCTGCACACGGGCTACTACGACTGGACACACTGGCTGCCCTGCGACCGCGCCATGGCAGTACCGTCAGCGCCCGCCGACGATCTCATCCCCTACACGCGCTCGACGGCCAAGGCCGCGGGCTGGCAGTGGCGCATTCCGTTGCAGCACCGCACGGGCAATGGGCTCGTCTACTGCAGCCGTTACCTGTCCGACGACGAGGCGGCCGGCACGCTGCTCGACGGCCTCGACACGGAGCCGCTCGGCGCTCCGCGCCCGTTGCGGTTTCGCACCGGACGGCGTCGCAAGTTCTGGAACCGAAACTGTGTCGCCATCGGTTTGGCCGCGGGATTCATGGAGCCGCTCGAGTCGACGAGCCTGCACCTGATCCAGACGGGCATCACGCGCTTGCTGGCGCTGTTCCCCGACGCACGCATGGATCCGTTGGCGGCTGCCGAGTACAACCGTCTGACGGCGGCCGAGTACGAGGGCATTCGCGATTTTCTGATCCTGCACTACCACGCCACCGAACGCGACGACGCGCCGCTCTGGCGTGCCTGCGCCAACATGTCGATTCCCGATACGCTGGCCTACAAGATGGACCAGTTTCGTGCCGGCGCGCGGCTTGTGTCGTCGGGCGTGGAGCTCTTCCAAAACCCGAGTTGGCTCGCCGTGCTCATCGGCCAGCACGTGGAGCCCGAGCGCTTTGATGCGCTCGTCGATCAGCGCCCCGACGTCGATGGTATCGGCCGGCTCGCGGGACTCAAACGTGTGATCGCGGAGAGCGCCGAGGCCATGCCGACGCATGCCGATTTCATTGCGCAGCACTGCCGCGCCCAGACGCCTGTCGCAGCCGCCGCTGCGGGCTAAGTTGATGTAAACGTATTCATTTGTTCCTTGTGCCAGGCCGTGGCACAAGGGACGGCACGCATGCTGGCTGGGGGGCAACCATGCAACAAAAACCTGCACTCGGATTCTGGCAAATCTGGAACATGTGTTTCGGATTTCTCGGGATCCAGATGGGATTCGCGCTGCAGAACGCGAACGTCAGCCGCATCTTTCAGACGCTTGGGGCGGAGATTGACGATGTGCCGATCCTCTGGATCGCGGCACCGCTGACGGGACTCATCGTGCAACCGATCATCGGCTACATGAGCGACCGCACGTGGAACCGGCTCGGTCGCCGGCGGCCGTACTTCCTGGTTGGCGCAATCCTTGCGTCACTGGCCCTGTTCGTGATGCCCAACTCGCCGTCACTGTGGATCGCTGCGGGCATGCTCTGGATCATGGATGCGAGCATTAATGTCTCCATGGAACCGTTCCGCGCTTTTGTGGGTGACAACCTGCCCGAGAAACAGCGCACTGCGGGCTTCGCGATGCAGACGTTTTTCATCGGTATCGGCGCCGTGGTTGCCTCCATGCTGCCCTGGATTCTGGCCAACTGGTTCGATGTCGCCAATACGGCGGCCGAGGGTGTCATTCCCGATTCCGTGAAATGGTCGTTCTACATTGGTGGCGCGGCGTTCTTTGTCGCTGTGATGTGGACCGTACTCAAAAGCGAAGAGTATTCGCCGGAGGAACTCGCTGCCTTTGAACAGTCCGGGCCCGACAGTCATACGGACCTGGATACAACACATCGCGCGGCGTCGAAGTACCGCAATGGCGGTTTCGCTTGCGTTGCTGTCGGCGTTGCGTTCTTCGCGTGGGTTTACAGCTCGGGCCTCGACCAGCAACTCTATGTGCTGGGTGGGGGCGTTGCGGCGTTTGGCCTATTACAGGTTGTCGCGGCGCTCATGCAAAGCCGTGGCCGTACGGACAATGGTGTGTACGAAGTCGTGCACGACTTGTTTCACATGCCCCGCGCGATGAAGCAGCTGGCTGTCGTTCAGTTTTTTTCATGGTTCGCTTTGTTCGCGATGTGGATTTATGGGACGCCCGCTGTGGCAGAGCACCATTTTGGTTCGACGGATCCGACATCGGCTGCCTATAACGAAGGCGCAAACTGGGTCGGCGTGCTGTTCGGGTCGTACAACGGCTTCGCGGCGCTCGCCGCCATCGCCATCCCGCTGTTGTCGCTCAAGCTGGGTTGCCGGGTGTGCCATCTGATCAACCTGGTCTTTG
>ERZ1740065.2472-NODE-2472-length-11475-cov-11.643170_pt1 | contig 11475 bp, 6 predicted proteins | sample MGYA00581738_ERZ1740065 | MGnify/ENA primary metagenome ERZ1740065 (study PRJEB43018, sample SAMN04849749) | marine metagenome | isolation source: floating plastic debris | place: Pacific Ocean | collected 2008-09-01 | study: EMG produced TPA metagenomics...
CTCTACTCCCCCTCTCTCCTCCCCCCCCGCCCCCCCCCTCCTTTTATACCCCTCTCCCCCTCGTGGTGCGGTCGCTTCTTCTCCATCCCCAATAGTTAGGTGGGGGGGGGAGAGCACCTCAAACCTTCATTCTCACACTTAAAACTTCTCTGACAGATGACAAACTTTATTACGGAAAAATATTAAAATAATATTAGAACAAATAACACAGAAAATAATACAAAATACCTCCTCAAACTTTGAGTAGAAATAAAGGTTTTGTTTTCAATTTAGATAGAAGTGATTATTCGGTGAGACCTCTAGCCTTGAGATCTGCTTCGACTGAAGTCAAGTAGTTGGGGTCGGGGTACCCGTACCTACAACATACAGGTTTCACTACTCCAGATATTCGTCTATCATTTCTGTGACATGAAATTAGAATCGGCTATTTCAATTTTCAATTGAGTTAAATTCAGTATCAAGGCCCTGCCAAGCTTCCTTTGAAATTCAAGTATATTGTATGAACATTGTAAGTGTAATGTATGTACACTGTAAGTACATTGTAAGTGTATTGTATGTACATTGCAGATAGGGCTGTAACGGTTTGGGATTTTTATGTTCGGTTTTCGGTTTTTCATGGAGATTTCAGTTCAATTTCGGTTTTAGCTTTCAGGTTGTGTTCAATACATTCTCCGTCTGAGTTGAGTCCAGTCAATTGCATTTTCCTGCTCACTATTTGTGGCCATATTTGCTGATCTCATCCCTCAAACAAAGACTGATTGACTATAGGGATATTTCTTACAAAAATAGCAATGTGAGAAGAAGATAATGAGTTTTTTAAATCTCTCAATGAGAACATTCGTTGGGCGCAGAAACTGAAATACCAGAAAGCCGTTTCGGTTGACCGAAATGAGGCTAATATTCGATCCGTAAACCATTGCAACCCTAATTGTACATTCAATGAAATCCAGGATCTAATTGAAAATTTAAATTCCAGAGAATACCAACTGGTTTTCCAACTGAGGTATAAATATAAAATTTTAGTGACCTCTGACCTCGCAATAATAGACTTGAAGAAAACGCTGTTAAAGTTGAACGCTATATTTTCCATAGCTCTTTATGCTATATGCAAGCTGGAAGGAAATCGCTAAAAATTGCAGGCGATATTATTAGAAATATAGCTAATTTGAGGAAAAAACTATAGTTTGACTCGCTAAAATTCCTATGTTTACGGTATCAGACAAACCGCTTATTGTGAAAATATCCTCATCCTTTTACAACACCAACATACGAAAAATATCATACAGGCAATTTATTCCCGGCCATCATTTAACTCAATCCGTAACGCTCGAAAGAGAACACAATTCCCAAAGAATCACTACTTATAGTAAGTACATACGATTCCAACAAGTGTACGTTTCAAGAGACGTAGATATCGATTTTAAAATAGTTAATGAACTAAAGTAAGCGTCAATACATACCAATACTTACCTCATTGTATTTATAACAATTATATCGAGTTACTCAGCAACACGATGGAAACGTTTGTTACAGTTGTTGGGATTTTTCTTCTCCTAGCTGTTCATTATAGTTTCAACTGCTATAGTTTTTCCATCACTCGAAACTGTTAAAGTTCACACCACCATAAACACAGCGATAGAGTAATAGAAATCTGCTAACAAGTTTAATATAATATAATATAATAATAATATCAATAATACGCTAGAGAGGAAATTAAAACTCATCGACAGGAGCAGGCGACTCCGACAAGTGAGGCTAGGTGGTTGACTTACGGTCCAGTGTAGGAAGTCTTGTGGTGAATGTCGTTCCAGACGATCTGATTTTCACATCCTGTGGTGATCGATCGGCCGACGTTGAATATCAGTCCGGCGTTAAACGCCTTCCTCAGTAGACTGAGTACCCTGCGGCCGTGGGGGTTGTCTGGTAGGTATGCAGTACGGGACGTTCCCGCATACGGCTGACCAGGGTTGGGGTGCTCTTGCTATAAAGTAGATTGCGCTGTGGCTTACCGCATCAAGTATAAGGAATAGGAATACGAATTAGGACTCAATACAAACATAATTCAATCTAATACAAAGTGTGATGTATTGATGTAATACAAGACCCAATGTATTGATGTAATACAACACATGTTGTTTTATGATAACAGGAAACACTTGCGTTCATCTAATCGCTGTGTTTCGGCCACTTTTGACCGATCGCAAAAGCTGAACTAGGAATATCGGTTTTTGTCATTCTTCTAATTTTTGAGCTCACTCCCGCGCCTATCATGGCTCACTCCTGCACGTGCTAATGCACGAATATCGACGGGAGAATGACAAAAGCCGAAATATCTTTTCATTCCACCAATGCTCTATACAGTGGTTGATAGAAATGCAAAATATGCCTCGAAAAATTCGTGTAACATTGAAATGGGATGGTTAGTTGTTTATTTCTTTAAAGTTGCTCAGGATAAGAAGTCTTGAATAATGAAGAAAATGTTTGAAGTCCTAAGATTTATTCAGACTTCCTAACAACTATTGAAGATTTATTCAAAAATTCTTCAATAATTATACAATACCTTTCAGGGCACGGAAATAGACAAGAACTATTCAATGAATATGTTTGTAAATAAACCAGGTTTTACAGTAGAGTCTAGTATTGGGGATCTACTTACCATTTGTACTCCAGACGGAATGCTGTATTGTATAGTGATGACACCGTATCCCTCACAGCCTGGCAGGCTGGGTACGCCGGCCATTACCGTCACCGTCATCGTACCGCCAGCCGGCTGAGGGCCTCTCGGTGCACCAAACGGCTTCTTACACGTTGGACACAAGTTTGACTTGGTCACCGTCTTGACGGACTCGAGGCACTGGTGACAGAGCGAGTGGCCGCAAGGCAGCGTGGCCATCTTGTCCTTGGGCAGAGTCTCCACACAGATCGGGCAGTCGACGTGGGGGTCAGTGGCAGCGGCTGGCGGCGCGTTTGCTGCTGGCGGCGCGTTTGCTGCTGCCGTCCCGCCGCCCTGTAAATTGCGAGACTGACGGTGAGTAGAAATCGTCCAAACAGACACGCTGGATTAAAGCCTGCTCAACTTACAGCAGAAACACCGTCATCCGGGTCCCTCCTGCGTCGCCATGGCACGCGTCTAAAAGAAATGAAATGCAACCAGTCATAGCATCAGGGCATAGAGCGCGCCACACAACACATCATATGATACGTCATGGGGAGCGTCATATGGAGCGTCATATGGAGCGTCATAGGGAGCGTCATAGGGCGCGTCATAGGGCGCATTATATAGTCCGTATAATCAACTTAAAATTACATGTAAGACATCGAATCAATCCAAACCGCACACCGTGCCAGAACTCATACTGGCAGCAGAAAGGCGATAAGTGGAATAGGGAGTACTCACCGTCTGTCGGAGTCATCTGCCCTTGCTGATGATTCATGGACCCATTTCCTAACGTTCTCCAAGTCGGCCAGCCTATGAACCCAAAGAAAATACGTTGACTTCGACTCAGGTTAGCTGAACGTCACAAGTATGTGATGTGATGGTATGACATATTCATCACCTCAGATTGTGGAACATGAAAGCCTTAAATCTACCAAAAAGGTATTAAAAATGGTCAAACGCCTGCACAGTGCTGTTTCACTCCTTGGACTAAATCTTTGTCACAGGAAGTGTACAGTCAGCCATAAAGTACTCCGCGTCCAACCCAATGAAGTTTATCCGTACACAGCTTCCGCAACATAATGCAATACAGTAGAGATGGCGATGTATATATCAACCTCTGGGAGTTGTTGTCTCTCAACTCTTCTAACTCATCAGCTTCACACCAGTTGTCAGAGTGAGCTGGAGGGAATTTGAAGTAAGCTGCCATGTAGTCGGTAATGCGAGTTTCAATGTTGACCATGTGCACCTCCTGGACGTTGTTGGTGGACATGTTGTAGAAGTCTGAGAACGCATCCCAGTAGGCCCTGGCGCAGACACGCAGTGAGATACCAGCACATCCTGTACAGAGAACGGGAATATTATCATCGTACTACTACACTTTCTGTGACTGGCCGAGAGCTCTCATACAGTAATTCACAAAAAATGCAATGCAAAATAGAGAACCAAAAGTCTTATATTAGACAAGCTTCCAAGAGAGGGAGAGGGAGAGGGAGAGGGGGGGGAGAGAGAGAGGGGGGGGAGGGAGAGAGGGAGGGGAGACGGAGGGGGGAGGAGAGCCGGGTGGGTTTAGGTATTTGTTTTGGGCAGTTTTATCTGTGAAGACACCTGGCTGTTCCATTACCCTTTGCCTGTGTTCTCATTTTGTTTCAGTTTTGTTTTGTTATTATAACGTTTGAGCTCAGTATAAACTGAGGCCGAAGAGAAGTTCAGCAACACTAGCCAAAATATTCGCTACCGTAATTTGGATTCATCTTCTCTAGTGATTTTCATCCAAATTTTGCTATTATTTCATCTGCTATGTTATTTTCAATCGCTCAAAATCGTATAGCATAGACTACCATAAAAGCACGCTTACAGTACATTTCTAGGAGCCGAGATGGATTACCTGATCCGACAGCCGGCAGCGCGACGGAGCGGCAGTGTTTGGAGTCAGCCTCAATCAAGCAGTCAGCAACAAGCCTCCGAATCATGTTGTAGCAGTGGTACGTATCGTAGTGCTGATTTGGCATCACCACGCTAATCACGTACTCCACTCCCCGATCCTTCAACTTCCCTGTAGCTCTATACAAATACACGGAAACTTGAAGGAGATCGTAACAGGTAAAATATAGAAGCTGAGAAAAGTCAGGAATTTTCTCCCCTAGTTATGGCCTAACTGGTATTATTTCATTACATACATTGACAACTCACATAATCAGAGAGAACTGCTTCATATTTGACAGCTTACCGGACAAAAAATAGAGTAAATGTATCTTTTTGATAGTGGAAGTCAACAGAGCTAAGATCGCTATATTTAAGCTCAGTTCGGTAAAATACATACAAAACAACTAAAATACTGGCATCTCTCAAAAAACATAAAATCCAGATTTTTTGCACATGTACTCGCCGCTGCTAGGTAATACACATGGGAGGATAACTCCAACTATCCCACACAACTTTCTTGGGAGACGATAGCCAAAGCCCTCCCCCTCCCCTCTGTGCGAACTCTCCGTGACACACAGGCATGTTTGTGGGGAGATCTCAGCGACCAACCTTTGCGTGAACATAGAGCCAGGTGCAAGCACGCCGCCGGCATTCTCGCAGTGTCTCATCCTCTCCAGCTTGAACTCAGGAGTTGAGACTCTATCAATGGCCTTCGTTACTCCGCCTTCAGAGTGAAACAAAGTCAAGATACAAGAAACCCAATCCAGCACATAATTTCTATAACAAGCGTATAATGCGTGATACGATGTGAATAAACTGGATGGTGAATGAATAACTAGCATTCACTGGCTAGAATTCATGAGCAGTAATCTGGTGAATTCATGAGAACTTATGAGCAGTGATCTAATGAATTCATGAGTAATCATGAGAAGTCTTAGTCTTCTATTCGTAGGCAAGTCTGTTTCATAAACGCTGGGCGTTAGACGTAAGCTAAAGCTTGCTTAAGTGCGGCGAAAGTATAATGAGTGAGGACAGCATAAAACCGGCGTAACACAGGCACACGATTCTGGCGTGCCTGCCGATAGAAGAGTAAAAAATGTCATCTTACTGACCTCCAGAGCTTATCCTGGCGCTGGCCGGATTTATGACAGCATCACATTTTACTTTTGTTATGTCGCCGTCGTAGACAGATATCTCGAGGTTGCCGCAGTAGACTTTGGTCTGCGATCGGGGATCTACTGCGTCGAATTGCATCGATTTCCTCCTCTTGACGAGATCGGTTGGTGAGCTCGTCGTACTATCTATTGCCCTAAAATTGTACAAGGCACATTTTAACCTTCTGTACACGGATTTGGACTATGTATGGCTGTTTATGCTTACTTTTGAACCATGTCTACTATTAACTGCTCAAGGCCAGCTGGTCCAACAACATCCACGCTCTCTCCTGGCGAGATCCATGTAACAAACTGTTTCCCGGAGCCAATCTGATTCAGTCTCCTCTGCAGCAACGCGCAGTTCTCGCATTGGCTCAACTACAAGTCAATAAAAACCATCAGCAAATGGAGACAAAACATTTGTGTTACGCTCCAATCCTCATCAACTCCTACTTGGAGGGTCTCCGATACGACGCCATAGACTTCGTGATATCGACAAGATAAGCGCAAACATAAATATGCCACTGAATGTATCTTCACTTATCTCTCGTTCCCTCGCCTCTGATATCTCCCTCTCACCCTCCCTACCTCCTCTCACATTCTCTCTCCCACCACTCTCACACACTCACTCTCACTCACACACCAATATTTCTAGCCACTTCTCATTTATCTCCTCCTAACTTACCCTTCCTTCTCATTCCCAATCACACTCCCCTCTCTCTCCCTCCCATCCTCCCTCCCTCTCACCCACCCCCCTTTAATTAATCTTCTGAGAATAGGACTCCAATATTAGGCACCTTATGTAGATTCTGTGAAGATGATCAAAAACACTAGCGCTTACGCGGTGAAACTAACAATGTGGCTCAAGTTTTATGCAGCGAATAAACTCATGAGTCAACCCATGGGGGGGACTTCTATCGCCAGAGTAAATCACGTCTAGCCGATGCTCAACTCTCATCCTCAAGTTACTCCCATATTCTTGTAGACATTACGCAATCAGATATAACGAGATATAATCTGAAGACAAGTGAGATTCAAAGTGATCAAACACCTACTCATTATACATCGTACAGAATACATCGTACAGAATACATCATACAGAATACATCGTACAGAATACATCATACAGAATACATCATACAGAATACATCATACAGAATACATCATACAGAATTCAATAGTCAATTCAATATGCAATACAATAGTCAATGGCTTAGTACTTGCTCAAACCCCCTCCCTGGTGTCTCTCCGCTACTGCAGAATGCAGCCCCCCCCCTACCACCCTGCTACAGCAAATGGCTGTGGAGTAAGTTTAAAATACAGACGTGTCGTTATCAGCAACAGATGAACTTTCAGCCCCTCTCGAGGCAGATAAAGAGTGAATCTGAGAGGCAGAAAAGTACATGGATAATACGTGGCTTACAGAGTTGTCTTTTCATTACAGTCAAACCATAAATCTAAGCAGGCGTCTAAAAATAGCTAAAAGTAGAATATTCTACTGTAGAATTGAAAGGAAACATAAAACAAAACGCATCAGTCCTTATATTTGCATACGGATAACAACAATAATGACTAGTCAATCACCAATTGCACTCCTACTAGCCCATTCCTACTTGGAACATACAGCCCACAGTTCGACCAGCACTACGCCACATACAGGAAGCAGGGACAGCCTACCTTGACAGAGCGATGGAATGCGTGTCGCATGACTTGTTCCACGAGAGATTCAAATTTAGCGATGAGCCGGCGAGCCTTGGAACCATCAGGTATGTTAGCTGTGAGAGACCATCGCTCACCGCCGGAGCCTTCACTGCGACACAGCCCGGCTGAAACACACAGTCACCTACTCATCCAACAGCTTGTCATAGTATATCATTCATTGAATGCGTATTTCATTTTTATCTGTTTATTTATGCTACTTTGCAGAGAGACTATTTAAGACATCCGAAATGGTTATTAGAAGTTGATTGATCAACATAGATGTGTGACTCTATCTTAGTGAGGGCGGGTTAGCCCCCCCCCCTCCTCCCTTCCACTCAGTCAATTCTACTAACTAAGCATTGTTTATAGCATTGTATAGCTTGGCAAAGCTTGCAAGAAGCAGCAGGCCACTCATATTTCTCACCTGAACTGAAGCTGATACAGGTCAAGCAGACTTGTCTCACTGAATCCTGTTACTATTGGGTGTAGTTGATATTAGACCTAGGGCCTAGCTTATAGTGGACATATCTAGACATAGTCTGTATAGGATATAGTTCACGTTTGATCGAGTTTGTATTGGATACAATTGGTAAAGGATCGAGTTTCTACTAGATTCGGTTTGTTTTGAATCGGGTTGGTATCGGATATACCAATGGATCATGAAATTCTAGCGAATCAAACTTTTCATTGTATTACAACTACGCCCACCCATTTTCCATATATCCCTGACTAGCATGGTGACTGACCTTGGTAGAGTTGATCAAGGTCATCCGGTCGTTGGAGATGAACATACTCCAGCGTTACCTTGTCTACCTCAGTTGACGGTGATGGCTGCTCAGCAGCCTTGACTAACTCCATACGCTTCGCTATGACGTCCATAGCAGTGTCAACGTCCCTTCTCAAACCTTCTACCAAGATGCTGTAAGGACATCACTAGGTAACAGCACAGGTAGGCAGGTAACGTTGTGCCTATCACTCTCTCATCCACTTACCTTCCGCCCGAATCTTTGTGAACGCTGACTGGAGAGTTGCACACGAGATCTGCCTCTAGTTTACCAAGGCTGCCATAGCTCGCTTCAATGGCAATGCAAGTGGATACGTTATTGATCCTTAGCGTCAGTTTACCCAACAAATCTGACCAGTCTTGGGACTAAAACAACAGCAACGAACATCGTTATTATCATTCAATAAACCTCCGAGAGTTTCTTAGTATAATTTCAGACAAATATAGAGCTTCAAGTGCATAATAGTCCCAAAAAGAACGTACGATGACAATAGATTAACCAATCGCACTTTGCATACACTTCTATCCATATACCTGTCTAACACGGTTCGTGAATTTTGTCATACACACAATGCAATTTCCAAGCGCGTATGAAATCGAAGCTTGTATTTTCGTCCATCTTACATTACCAATAGTACGAATGAGTGATGAAAACTTCAGCAGTTTCGACTCAGCTGCAGTTGCAGACGCGACGCTCATGTATAATACGCTTTACATTCGCTTTGTCAATCATGATAACAATCTCTAGTAGCTAAATCGAAACATTGATTGTTCTGTGACATTCAACGTGGTAACAAATAACTCACAGCTGATCGAGCAAGAACTGGCTGGGCCATATTCAGCTAACAATTTCAACGAAACAACTGAGCTCATTCTGAGCTCGTCCGGGACTTCCCCTTCCACGGGAACAACGCGACAACAACGAGAGGCATGCTGGCTCGTGATTGGTTACACTCGTAATAGTTCCGCCCATTAAGAGGTCACATTAAGAACGCGAAAACTACAGTTATATATAAGAGTTGTCTACACTTTATCTATTAACGCGAGAGTTGTGTTCTACGCAAGTACAGTACTCAGCTTGTATTTTCAAGTGTTGCCAACTCTACGATTCTACTCGTAGATCTACGAATTTTTCAGATTTTGAGGCAGCTTATGTGCCACATTAGGTCATGTAATCGCCTTCTTTGACAACCAAAGGCCCACTCATGCTGAGTAATGGTACTTGGTGACCGGTAATGTACTAAAATAAAGGCCATGAAGTGGATTTCAAGGCAGTATAAGGGGTTTCTATTTTTAGATTACTGAAATCAACGATATTTTTCCGTTTGGGTTGGCCACACTGATTCTATATCTTTGTATTAACTTTGTAAGAATTTATTCTCCGCAATTGAATGAAATACATATTACCATGCATGTGCATTAGAGCTGCAGACAACTATTGGTTGAGAGTTGATCCCTGATCCCAGACAGACACAGAGATACGGATGATGGACCCCAACCATAGATTTTCCGCTTGATAACTATACGTCATATAGAGGAAACCATCTATACCACTGCTGCGTAATCTCCTCCTAGCAAATATGTGAGCTCAGTCTTGTGTCAGAGTTCATTGCACTCAATGAAGGGCACTTGACTATTCTCGCTCATGTCTTATCAGCGTTACCAAGCCAGACTGATGCAGCTGTTATCATCAATGAAATATCATAATTGTTAACCATAACCAGGTTTGTCTGGAGCGTCATATTCAGATACGCATGTACTACCTGGGGTGCTTCATTTCGTTGGTTGTCTTCTCTTGCAAATGGAAGGATAGAGACAGGTGCATAAGAGGATGAGGAAGAGTGGAAATAGAGGGAGGTGAAGGAGTTGAGAGGTATTGCAGAGCTCGGAAAAGTCACCATCTTCAAAAGTCAAGTGAAGTGTGAACTCATGATCTTTTGAGTCTCAATTCATAGATCTTGGCATGCCGATGCTAGCGTTTGAAGTCTGATGTCAAGTGAAGTCTTACCTGTTCCTGCTAAATTCTTTTCAAGTCCCATACAAGACTCAAGGGAGAAAATATTTAAAACGGCATCTCAGCCAATACATAGGGTATATGTAAGATAACTCCCTATTTGTGATCAGAAAGCCCTTCTCTTCCTGATTATCATGATATATGGATGTCTACCAATATAATATATTGGTAGACATCCATATATCAAAACATGACAGTCTTTATATTATAAAGACTGTCATGTTTTCGGTCACGGGATCATAGGTCATAGGTCAGGATACTGATACTGAAGCTCTACGTGACTACAAGTTACTGGAGGTTATAATTGTAGGTGAGATGGAGCAGTATATATCATGTAAGCAAGGATTACTGCTTCTATAACCCAAGAGAGTTCATAAGTATTGAGCTTATAACATGCATGTATGATAAGGAAGGCACCAATGTACCTAAAGATAGATGGTAGCCTGAAGCAGAGCTGTACACGGCTCTAGGCGGAAGTGGAGTAGTGCCGATGAAGTGAAATGTGAAGTCAACTCTTGGCATCAAAGATGAAGTGTCAAGTCTATTGAACATCAGTTTGAAGTGACCACAACAACGCCTAATTCGTGAAGAAGTCAAATGACTGGAGTTCCCAACTCTGTGATGTCCCTCATTTCATGAAGCATACAATAAGTGATGAGCAGCAGTCATCCGAGAGTTAAACGGTTTGATAGCTTCTGTCAGCTTCTGTCAGCTTCTGTCTAATTTGGTAAAACAGTGGGAGAGATAGCCAACCTACTACACCGGCGGAGTCTATATGTGAAATCTAGTACTCTAATCAGGAGAGTTCGCTGTCAGTGGCTATAAGTCAGCTCATGACAAACGTGCCATTGCCCCTTGTCCATATGGATATGATCTCTCACAGCATCTCTGACAGTCTGGTGACAATCTGTCCGCTCAGGAGTCGTTCCGTCGGCTCGTATCGTAGCATCTCTGACACTAAGTCTCTTTCACCTCCCTTCAGTAGCTTCATACTGGTTGGGAGGGTCTTGTCTCTGAAGTTCTCGGGCATCGAAAATCCCTTCATTGGTAGAAAATTCTCCCAAATCTCATCTCCTGCAAGTAACACACATGGTGAACCACTATAGCATGTCTGACTGGTTGATGTTTGTTGGTAAATTTGTAGGGGTAGGGGTTCTGAGCCGTAGGGGGTAGGGGTTCTGAGCTGTTGGGTTCTTAGGGGTTTGGGCTTAGAGTGTTAACTAAATATTTTGTCTAAGAT
>ERZ1740065.2473-NODE-2473-length-11474-cov-12.991243_pt1 | contig 11474 bp, 6 predicted proteins | sample MGYA00581738_ERZ1740065 | MGnify/ENA primary metagenome ERZ1740065 (study PRJEB43018, sample SAMN04849749) | marine metagenome | isolation source: floating plastic debris | place: Pacific Ocean | collected 2008-09-01 | study: EMG produced TPA metagenomics...
CATAGTCTGAGAGATCTGCTAGTACCATAGTCTGAGAGATCTGCTAGTACCATAGACTGAGAGAGCTAATACTATCATAGTCTGAGACAGCTGCTACTACCATAGTCTGACACAGCTACCACCACCATAATCTACAGATACACACCCTTAATCTGGCCAGCTCGTGCCTTCTTATAGAGGCCCTTGACATCTCTCGTCTCGCAGACGTCTAACGGTGTGTCTACGAAAATCTCAAAGAATGGCAGATTCCATTGTTGGTTCAGCTCTCTCGCCAGATTTCTGTCCTACAGGATGAAGATGAGAGTGACAACGTGTATGTCATACCCCAATGAGTGCATCTCCAGTATACATATATATCACATTTATATCCTCTGCTGACGGTCTGGGCGAGCATTAGCTTAATCTTCTTTCACGCTGATCAGCCCATACAGCGGGTAAAAACTATTTCAAGTGCATTTTGAGGCACCGCTATAAACGCCACTACAGCAGCCTCTGCCGGTTGACCTGTTTCTACTTACTTTTTTATATGGGCTGATAAAAGACGTTATGCAGACGATACCCCCATCAGCGAATAACTTGGCTACTTCTGATATTCTACGTATGTTCTCCTCGCGGTCCTCCGGACTGAAGCCTAGGTTCTTATTCAAGCCAGTACGGACATTGTCACCATCCAACACGTAGGCTGGTATGCCTCGAGATACCAGGTACTCTTCAAGAGCGAAACCAATTGTTGTCTTACCAGCTCCTGACAAGCCTGTAACCAGATACAACAGTTATGATGTGAACCAGAAGACACACATATATGGAGTCTGCTGTAATATGTCACAGTGGAAGATAGACGGCTGTCACGAATTCTACCTGTCAGCCACACTGTGCAGCCTCTGAACCCTCCTTTCTGTCCAAGAACCTGTCCTCTCTTCATCCGTGACACATGATGTGATTGAAATGTCACGTTGGTCGACTTCACCTGGAGAGTACAACATCAACAATCCATAGCAGCCTCTAACCCACAGTGGACATATGCGCAGCACTGGATGTCTACAACAGTTGCTGACACACAGACAGTATTACATGGATTATCACTAACCTTACTGTCAGCCATTCTTCGTCTAGTTTAAATCGCCACGCACTCGCGTTGTACTCTCTCTCCCCAATGCAAGCAAGCTCAACAATAGAATGCGTATGAAACAACCGGCCCTTTATATACACATATCAACTCCCAGTGATACGCCACGCCAAGTATTGGACGTGTCCAAAGCTCCACCCTCAAGCCGTGGGTCATTAACGCATGCTGAGTGCGCTGAGCAAGCATTATGAAATAACTACTCATGCATAAGTTTACTATTGCCCCCAACCGATTCAATGACCATTTCCACGCAGCCAAAGCAGGCTTGTTTGTATCATATGCTCTCCAAAGCTCCACCCTCAAGCAGCTCGGGTAGGTTTGTCCCACATATTCCCTGCTAGTGTCGTCGACTCAAGGGAGGGGGTGCGTAAGTAGCGTCACGTCACGTTTACTTACCTGAAGCTGTTTGCATTCTTACATTCCTATTTTTGACCGGGATCCCTGTTTCACCGATAAGATGTCTTGATGCATGGCTGGCTATATCACAATCATTGGGACAGTGTTTATATTTAAGCGTTGAGAGAGCCGGCTATCTCTGGAGAACAATAGTGACCCATATTTCAATGCCACTCATTTTGGCGCTTTGATAACAATATGGCACAGCTACAGCACCAGAGCCAAGTATACTGAGCTGTCCTGCTGCAGCCAAAAAAGGAGTGCAGCAGTTTTGGTAGTTATGATCAAGGGTGAGACTGATGTCGTTGTTTACTCTTTCAATTGTGGACACTTTCATTGGCAACATATGGCCTGAGTGCAACGGTATGACACTAGAATGAAATCGATAGACGTCCCATACTTCATTCGCCCATATATAGTAGAAACACACATCTAGTTGTCGGTGAAAACTACCGCGTAATACCAGCATAGATAACACTAGTATACAGAGAACATACTAGTCTCGGAGCCCTACCACCTGCATTTACCAGCTACACTACTACCCATGTCTATGTCTATGTATAATGACCACGTCACATGGTTCACTAGGTAGAAGACTTGACTTTGATTTGAAACTCCTGCTGTCGACAGCTGGTACGTAATCACAGTCACTAACAACAGGGACATCGGCTTATTGCAATCATAAGCACTACATCAAACCAAACGACGTGCAACAGACATATTATCGACATATGTCACGGTGCGACAAACCATCAATACTTCTTCCTTCCTGATCAGACACATGTGGTTTTCTGCAAGCGTGTAGCCGGGTCCAAAGACAGGAGCTTTAGGGTGAGACAATGGGACACAGCCAGATGCTGCATACGACAATAGTTTTCCCTCTAGGGGGAGGGGGCAGCATTTTGGGCCACGGCCTACCTACTAGTAGATAGAGTCAATGTCAGGAGATCAGGAACTGGGATAATGCATGGGGTGAGATAATGGGACATACTTTAGCAGGTCAACTCATGCAGCTTAAATCAGTTGCACAAGACTCTAACAGGAATCTGATTTCGTGGCTTCCTTTCCAATAACACAGACACAATATGTTGCACATGCCACTGCAATCATGTGGTACAGTCACTATATGTAACACACAGGGCTTAAATTGTAATTTTCTATATAAGGGAACTCGCGGCCTTTGATAATGGTGTCAAGATGGTTGTCATGCATAGATGTATAGTCAGTATACATTATGGCATCACTGGAACAAGGAAAGATCTTATTCACATGATATGGTACTCAGACTGCCAGCTGCTGCAGTTGTCAGATAAAGCATCACACAGATGAAACTGTGAGCAGAAGGCCCCTGATGTTGAAATTCTTTGTGGCAGAGATTGTGGCCTGTGGGTTTTAAAGGGAACTAGTGTTCCCTCTAGATGCGGCTGTAATTTTCTTACGTGAACTGCACTCCCTCTAGTTCCCCCTGAATTTAAGCACTGGTAACACATTTACCAGATGGGTAGAAAGCGTTCTCAGAGTTGTTTGAGCAATTCAGAGTTGTCCTCCCCACATGAGGCACGCCGGTCACTATAGTTACTTGTACATAAAAATATAGAATTAGCTGGTGGAAACGTTAGTTAAAGACTGTTGAGCCAAGTGAGCCCAAGCTCTGACCATTCAGAGTCTCGTATCTTCAGGGTAACTGCCGTAAGTAACTACTGTAGAACCGGATTTGATAGCAACAGAAATGTTAGCGGTTCCTTCAAAATCATGAAGAAATAAAAATGATAGCGATCTAGAGAGCGAGAGCAATCCTATAAATGGGAAGACAACTCCTACATAAGGTATAAGGGTATCATTTCTATAGCGAATTTCAACAATAGCAATCATTTTTCACCGCTATTTTCGCGGCAGCCGTTAGACCGTCACTATCAAATCCAAATCCGGTTCTACAGTATTGCAGAAGGCGATAAGATAAAAGGCATGTGACCATATATCACACTCGCATCTAACAAAATACAAGTACAGATAACGACGATGACGACGCCGACGACAGCCACGATGAGAGATAACACCAATATCCTGGATAGGTTTACAAGACACGAGAGTATGTCATCACTCTGTCAGTTAGAGAATGATGGAAGGTTTATCATGAGCTGGGTTGTTTAGACGGGTGTCTTATACTCAGGGGAATATGGTAAAACGGAACCTGAGTGCCAAACTTGTTGATTTGCGATCCAATGTGTTTGAGTCTCCTGTTGGATGATGAATGATTCGTGACTCTTGATTACATAACAGGCCGATGACTCACTCCAGTTAGATAAAACTGATTGGGAGGGGGAGGGGGGGGGGCTCTCGGCAGAGAGTGATAGTACTTATACACTAGTACCATACAGTTAGTATGTATACACTAGAAGATAAGTTAGCAAATATGTTCCTTGCTCAGTGCTCCATTCCTTCACAATGAAATCAACTTCATAACCTGTTGGGTTCTGCCTACATCTCTCAGTGATGACCGGTCATTGACCTCAAGAAATTCAGCAAACTGAATTCCCTGTTGCTTGACTTCATGAATACTATGGTACTGATAGATCTCCCCAGGTGGCAATGTACTACATGGAACGGTGCACTGGTTTCTTTTCGTTCTCCTCCCGATCGATCACTATCATGTCGCTTCAATCAAGTATAGAATTTTCAGCTATAAAAATGCAGTACAACGTATAAAAAGCAAGACAATTACCACCAAAGTGATGAAAACATTCATATTCGTTCTACAATGTCAACATCAGTATCAACAGGTGTCTACTACAGAAGTATAAGAGCAGCCAATCAGCATTTACATCGCACTCACATGGCTTTTGGCTCAACCTGCTCAGTCACTAGCCTTTTGCTCCCACTAATATAGCTCTCTTACAACACTTACAACTAGATGTAGAATATTATTGATGAAGAAATTGTATGTAATAAAAACTCACCTTACGGGGCCATGTACAGGAGTGGGCTAGTGCACCAGGTGGTTGCAAGTGGTTGCAGTCGGTTGGCTGGTTGCTGTATATGGAATGTTGGATAAGAACACCTCTGTGGACTCTGGAAAGCATGATGGGAAGGCGTCATTTGGTAACCAATGTGCCTAATATGAGCAGTTAGTTATAGCGGATTGATGTTTGTCTTCCATTTCTAATCACACTTGCCATGTAGTTATCTTCCTCAAGAGATTAATAGACTGCAGCAGTAGGTAGATGCTGTGCTACTGTAAGTATTACCACTACCATCATTTGGTTTCAGATCTATGATTGCTCTTCTTGGTAGCAAATGGGTATGGCACACTCAGGACAAAGTGCATACTGGGTTGTGCTCACCTGGGCCAGCGGATCTTTTTTTTGTGCCATAAAACGTCATCATATTTCAGGGTCAGAATGTTGTGATGATGGCTTTCATCTTAGAGTATCTCCATTTATCAGGATTATGATTTTGTGGTAACATCTCACTCTCAGACTTAGCTGAAGGTGAAGCCCCAGTTTTGACCTGCCCTCACTGATGCACTCACAAGCTCTGACAAAGCTGGTGAATCTGGGGAAAGGGAGGCCAACTGCCACCATTGATCAATATTCCTTGGTATCATTTGCTAAGCGAATCAAGCTATGGCTATATCTATTGCCGGTTAGTCGAGAACTAGCCACAACTCATATCCAAACTTTGTCCATTCATCTCTACTCCTTGCGTCTCTTCCGTCTTGTTGCTCGTCTCGCTCAATGATCTCCTTGAGAGTTGTGTACTCCCGCAGAATGTAGCGAGCGTCGTAATAATATTTTTGTTCCCTCATTATCTCCCCTCGCAATACTTTGTCATCGAAGTAGACAGATTTTAGTTACATCCCTTGTGCTATAGTATACGTGTAATATCTTGCTATGGGAGCAGATGGAGGAACAATCCCTCGACGAGATGAGCTTGTTAAAGAAAAGAAGAAACCAGAGAAGGTATGTTTTCGTATGATATGAGTACTTCGTCAATCTTTTTATTTGCTCGTCCAGCTCCAACTCTACGCTAAACTTATAATTTATATCATTTTAGAAAGATAAAGATTCTGAAATGAAACACAAATGGAATGACTGCTCTGTTAGCCAGTTACCATTACAGAAGCCTATCATGGCTTGTGAATATGGCAGGTAAGTGAAGTTCATTGTTAAAATGATGAAAAGGTAGGTGCTCAGACATGTACGTGTTTATGAGTATCAAATATCCCATCATACTCTATGCTACTTTTTTCCTGTTTCTGACACGACGGGCTCAAAATTTTAGATTATTCTTCCACCGTCTGTACAGCCAGAGTGTTATCTATTGCTCCTTTCCCTCGCATCTAGCTTCTACAACAAGGAATCCATCTTGGAACTGCTCCTCGACAAGCAGAAGTTTGAGAACTTTGCCAAGTTCGCACACATCAGAACTCTGAAGGATGTTAAGGAATTGAATCTGCATGACAATCCAGCCCTGAAGAGGACAGATGATAAGATGGACATCTCCGACGCGGCGCTTTACGTGTGCCCAGTGACTGGTCTTGAAATGAGTGGCAAACACAGGTAAGCAGCGTAGTGAAGCTGCCACCAGTCTCTTCTTCTACCTTTAGCAGGTAATTCTGTAAATGTACAGACCATCCTTTCCAAATTTTTGTTACTGGAAAAGAGTGTAAGATAGATACAATACCATAGACGTGGAAATGCTTTTAGAAAGTCAGTAGATGCTCACAGGCGCATGAGAGGAGTCACACGTCTTCTTGTGGTTTTAACGCTACCTGGTTTCTTGATGTGACTAAAATTCTTACCTTCCTCTGTCCGATATTTCCACTTTCAAGGTGCTGCTAACTCAGAATGACATCTAGTCACAGTTGCACAGCTTATCTTTGCTGTTTTGTTGTTCCACAAGGTTCTGCTTCATCTGGACTTGTGGGTGCGTCATGTCAGAAAGAGCGTTCAAGGAAGTTCCATCTCCAACTTGTCATAAGGTAAGTCTGCCCCATAGCTACCGTCACTGATCTGGTGATGCGGATTCATGGTTAGAGTTATGAGCTCCTTGTAAGGAAGTATATGGTGAGCGCATGCGGTAAGTCTGCCCCATAGCCAGACATAGGTCTTGTTGGACAACAACAGCAAAAATACTCAAATACAGATTGATTTTATGTCACTGATCTGGTGATACGGATTTATGGTTGGAGTTGTCGGCTCCTAACTAATCATAAGGAGGTATCCGGTGAGCCCATGCAAGCACAGAGTAGAGGAGCGCACAGTAAACAAGCCAGGTTGACCGGAAGAGTGCGTAGATGAATGTATATACGACTGAATCCATGGGTTTCAAGCCATATCCTAATCAAATATAAAATTATTAGCGAATATTTCCTTACATATCTAGTCATGCCTTATGTGGGTATGAAGTTTGTGGCCTGCAACCACTAGCACTGAGCCATGGGAAAATCTTCATCGCAGTTCATAGAGACAAGTTACAAGAATGATTCAAATTGCACAGTACTGGAACTCAAGTAAATCGTTAAATTCAACGTTGAGGTTTTAAGAATGAGTGGCATAGATTCAGTAGGTGCAGTAGAATCAAATCCATTTACTGGATGATGTACGTGAAATCTGCGTTTATTTTTTGCCAAGTTACATGACTGTCATGCTATCATCATATGATCGGCATGTGATGGTCATGTGATAGCTGTAAATTTGGTATTTACAGTGTGGGAAGCCATTCAACAGTGACGATGTCATTGTACTCAATGGTGATGATGAGGATTTTGAGAGAATGAAGGAAAGAATGGTTGTGCGAAGACAGAAAGCCAAACAAGCCAAGAAGAACAAGAAGAAAGGCGTGGAGAATGGAGACGACGAGCCGAAAGCGAAGGTCAGCAAGACGGACGAAGCTGCAAAGGCTGCCGCCTCAGCTTCCGTAAAGTCGAAAGTCAAACCGCCGGTCAAGAAGCCTAAAAGTGTTCAGGAAGATCCGACAGCAAGCAAGACATACAAGTCCCTATTCACCAGCTCGGACGAGGCTAAGAGTCAGAAAACGCAGCATTCAGGCTGGATCTCTTTCAACCCGCAATACTTCAGATAAAGCTGTGTATGGACCTGTAGTACTACTTTACTGGTACTGTACATCTCTATTAGCCTTGTATATTTTTTTCTTATTTAACAAAAACGAGTTCATCTTTTAGTGAGACTGAACTGGAGTTTCCAAAATTTGAATAACTGTAAAAATAAAAAGGAGAGGTTAGAAACAGACAGGTAATATGATTGGCACTGTTGAGTTAGTGTCACAAAGTTCTTATACTTCTATATACTTCTGATGCTACCTTAGACTTACACTGACCAGCTGACAACCAATCATGTAGTTGCTTATATAACTGAGCATCCAACAACCAATCATGTCAGTTGCTTATATAGCTGAGCATCCAACAGCCAATCATGTCAGTTGCTTGTATACCCATATACTGAGGAGGCCACAGGATACTAGGAGGATGAACATCTGTCTCTCCTCATTGGCCAGCTATTTTTACTGCCTCCCCACTACTAGCACTGTCACTACTACTACCACCACATCATTGTTTCCTAGGCTAAACTGTGTTCATTTTAGAGCAACTACTATTATCATGTGGATACTAGTACCACTGAATCCGTTGTACATATGTTACCACAAATGAGGATGGATGGATGGCAAATAGCCGTCAATGTGTGAATTGAAGAAGTTGAAGAAAATCTGGCAACTACTACAACATGAAGTATATTAAATATAAGGGATTTTAGCACTCACTGTTTGGCTCTAGTCACGGTATCGTAGAGGCTGTTTTGCCCATATCTACACTCATCTCAATTTGTATGTGGCTCAAATAATAGACCTGTATTTCGATAAAAACAATGTATCACATAGTTTGCAAAACTGAAACGGGTAGCTGGTTAGATTTTAGTGCTACCAATAAGGTTATCTATGACATGGAAAAATATGATCGGGGCTGTTGAATTATTGAGTCGAGACAGCCGGTGCCAGTGTCCATGATTCACGCTGCTCGTCGTAGAGCGAAATCGGGTGTCCGAGTTAGAACAGCATTACAGACATTTGTACCGGAGTGCCGGCGGATGAAGTCAAATAATAATAGAGACAGTGTGACAAGTGCTGTGGTGGGCGTGATCAGCTGGTAGCCACGCCTACAAATAACAGACACGAAAAATAAATAAGACGATGCAAATCTACAGATACAGTTTACAAGGTATTGCGCAACCTGATTCAGTGGTAAAAATAATTTTTGTCTTTTGAAAAGAAAACTGAGAACATATCTGAATGTCTTACTGCTGACGTATGGAATGTCGGCAGGAGAATAATCGCGACTCACAATTTTTGTGAAAGTAATTCAAATATAATACTGCAAACCCAAATATTTTAGTGGACCAAATATTACAGCATTTTGCTCAAATCAGTATTTTTAATAATGATGACCGGAATTTTTAGCAATTTCCTTATATATAACATAAAGAGCTAGAAAAATATGGCGTTCAACTTAAAGAAAGAGTGAAATCACTCGGTATCTTCATGCATACCCACTAATTGGATGCTGTAGAAGTTGAACATGTTGGTAAAATATTTCTAAGGTAAGTCATGTTTAAGACATCAAGCAAAGAAAGTTGATGATCTGTGATGTCACACTGAGGCTATAGTCACTATAGCAATGGCTTGTATATAAGAAACTTGGTCCAAATAAAATGAGACTGGGAAAGGAAATCTCCTTGAGCTTTCACTGACTTGTTTATCATGATGCTCAAAAGAGGTGTTGACAATGTCATTGCATTTTGGTAGCTTGTGTGGGAGCTATGTCAACAAAGCTTCTTATAAATAAGCCATTGTTATAGTAACTATAGCCCCGCTGTGACATCACAGATCATCAACTTTCTTTGCTAGATGTCTTCAACATGACTTACCTTAGAAATATTTTACCAACATATTCAAATTCTACAGCATCCAATTAGTGGGTATGCATGAAGATACCGAGTGATTTCACTATTTTTTTAAATAGCATTCTCTTTAAGTCGCTATTATTGTGAGGTCAGAGGTCGCTATTATAGCTATTATTGTGAGGTAGGAGGTCGCTATTATAGCTATTATTGTGAGGTCTATAAAATATTTGGGTTTACAGTCATATAAGTTAAAGCAAATGTCGACATAGGGACTTATATCCGAGGAAAAGACATCCCCCCCACATGATCCACAGCGTATTACTGTCAACCGATTCCTAGTGAAAGAAGACAACGTAACTGAAACGGGCTTCAGTAAACCATGTTTTGCTGTTTGGATACAAAAGGGTAGGCTACACTATTGTAAATTCACGCCAATTGATAGAAGTCTACAATTTTTTCCCATTGCAATTTGCACATATCTGCAAAACTAGCCCATCACAAATTGTATAATACATTCAACCTTGATATATGAATAAATATGTGATTTTGCTGCAATTGGTCAACTAGTGGCGGGTAATCATGTCACATGACCCGATTGCCATCAGGTGGCTATATGTTTATATACAAGCGTCTTGTAACTATTGATTGTAACTATTGATTGCGGTTTTACCCGAGTATAGATAGATTTAGAATGCATTCAAACAATTTCTCTTTTCAAATAATCGATGAAAACTCTTTCAGACCTTACTCAAAATGCTCAGAAAGATTATATAAATACAGAGATTAGACCTCTTTCAATAAAAGGACATCCACTTCAAACAAGGGGAGACAAGTCTTAAACAAGGGGAGGCGAGTGACATATTATCTCATATATGAGCAACAGCTTCTGGCTCAATCTTGCGAAACTAATTCACAAATTGCAGATATTTGCGGTAGTGTAGCCCACCATTTAGCGAGGTAGAAAAGAAGCAAATTGATATCAGGGACAGGTGTATTTACCTAGCTATAAGCAGCAGCAGACCAGGCATTCAACTCAGCGAGTTCATCATCATCATTGGCTTTAGCTGTAAAAATATAAAATACTTAGTAATATCTCGTGGAGACGAAGTCAAAGCTATAGACTGCATATTGGATGGCGTTGAGAATACCTCTAGCGGATGCGGCTGGCACGCTGGCGGTTGGAACGCTGGGTAGAGTTGCAGCGTCGTCGACACCTAGTAGCTGGTTATCCAGCTCCTCCTGCTCCAGTGCCTCCAACTCCTCATTGAGCTCCTCCTACAAACATGCCAGGGGATGAACAACTCTGTCAGTGAGTACAGCAATATCGACAGAGTGGCTTCACTTACCTCATCGTAGTCCTGGCCGAAACCGACAGGCGAGCTGATTGCATCGCCAATTTCATTGGCCAACTCATGCTGCTCCGCCAAGTCATCCATGATATCATGGACCTTGTCTACGTCTCTGCAGAAGTTCTCAAGTCATGTACAACATTTCACATGGTAAAACGTGTAAGTAATTAAATATACGTACAGATTTTTATTCGCTCCCTTGAGAGCCTGGCCAGCAGTTTCCATCACTTTAAGGACCTCTGTATTTGTACTAGCATTTTCCAATGCATCCATTTGGAATTCCAGAGTGGATAGTGTTCCATCAATCTGCTGTAGCTGTTTCTCATAGCGCTTCTTCCTTTTCAGAGCAGCAAGGGCAACTGGAAAATCCATGATAATGAATTGATAGTGTGAATTATAGGTTGATGAAACTATTCAGTGGCAAAAGTAGCAGCGCTAATAACACTAAACTTACCAATTTCACATTTCAATCATAAGAGAAAGTTCTATCAACAGACAAATGAATTTCTAGTCATAATTCAATAGATAAACAAACAGACTGCTCAACATAGCGGTGAAAATGTGTGAACGTCCTCCCATCAGAGAAAACAACGCTTATCAAATGTATACATGTATTAATCAGGTTTTAACACAGTTCATAAACCAATATGAAACTACGCGAAGGGAAATCCCTTACTAACAGTGAAT
>ERZ1740065.2474-NODE-2474-length-11469-cov-11.253548_pt1 | contig 11469 bp, 8 predicted proteins | sample MGYA00581738_ERZ1740065 | MGnify/ENA primary metagenome ERZ1740065 (study PRJEB43018, sample SAMN04849749) | marine metagenome | isolation source: floating plastic debris | place: Pacific Ocean | collected 2008-09-01 | study: EMG produced TPA metagenomics...
CAACCCCCTACCCCAACCACCGCCCCTATAATACCTCCCCCCACCCTCCCTCACTTCAAATTCTACCAACTTTTGATACTAAATCATTAACTAGTGGGCTAACAGAGCTTGAGATAAGGACAAGCTGCGGTGTAGTAGTAGTCATCCGAACAAAGAGGTGAGGGAATGGGTCAACTATTCGATCCAGCCCATACTTATACAACTTGTGACTGTCACGTGACTGACCATAAGTACATAGATACAGCTACCCGCTAAACCATAAACAGTGAACTGTGAGCTACAGCAGGAGGGTGGAGCTTGACCAGGAGCCGTGGAATGAGGTCAGGGTAGCTTACCATTGGGAATGAGCCCAGCAGGCCGTTCAGCGCGCCAAACAGTAGCATCAGCTCTATTGGCCAGTTTAGGAGGCTGGGAGAGACCATCACAGCCAGCCAAGTGGTAGCTGCGAGAGTTCCCAGTGGCGGCAGCAGCATAGGCAACTTGTGACCAACTTTATCACAATATGAACTCAAGAGCATGTTACTCAAGATGGCCGGCAGTATTTGGACCAAGTTCACATAGTTGTTCCAAGCGGTAGCATCATCCTAAAATTTGTCATTACCAAACTGTACAGTTTTGCTAGTTAGGCTACAATGTCATATCTGCAACAGTTGCTTACCTGCAGAAGAGGGTGATTCCGTGTGAACGTAGCGTTGGAGCATAATGAAATGTTGTCGAACTTGGAGTAGCACACCTTGTTGTAGTTGAGGGCCGTCACGGAGAGCGAATTGTTTGTGACGATGAAAAAGTAACACATGAAGAGTAAGTAGATGGGATATGGGTGAGCAGTCAAGACACAGCAACCATTTTTCAGATTCCTTTTAAGTCGGCCATGGTTTTCTGTGCTGGAGTTAGACTCTGAAAGGTACAACAGGAAGAAAGTTGGTTTCTGTGCCCTTAGAAACTGGATAGAACTGCTGCAAAGTCAATTCACAAACCATCCATACTGGAGATAGGAGACAGATCATCTGTAGAACTCATAGTCGCTCTTAAGTAGGCTGATAGATGTATTGCACTGCCGTCCGTGGTAGGATTATAACATCAAGTAGGTACTGAAGAATGATGTAGTATAACGTTACCATCTATTGGTAGGTGGAGTACCTACTCTCCCTTTCTCCGATACTGCAATTGATGAGACTTAAATGACGAGTACCTTACATCTCACAAGTCAGAGAGAAAGTTAAAAACACTACAGGACTTTTCGAAATACATTAGATATAAAAATTTCTACTGTATGCCTCAAATCTCAATTTATCTTCTAGCTCTTACCGAATTGACTGTGCATCGCGACGTTCTAAGGTCTGAATCCGTATGATCCAGCTCGAGCGTGCGCAGTATCCTGGTGCAGTTGCAGTTTGTAGTATCAGTTTGTTAGTACGTAAAGCAAGAAGTGTGTAAGCATACCTACTAGTAGATAAAACACATCAGCCTCTACAGTATACTACTAGTTCGTGCCATTTGCCATATTGTTTTCACTTGAGCTTCCAACCAATGAAAAACGGGGTCCAGCAGCCGATTGGAATGCGACTATGTATTGGGAATACTTATAATAATTTGGAGTTGTCAGCTCATGAACACCATTCGTGTTTTGTTACGCGAGATAGCGCACGTGCAGGTCCAGGCCACAGTACAGTATGCGTACAAGGTTCTTTTGCTATACTCTCAACACATCTCATGATCTTAGGAATGTCCAAACTTCCATCTTGCTGCTGCAACTCTACATTATGCTCCGGGGAGTAACATTGTCAACACAATGGGTCATTCGTTCGGTCTATGATAGATCGGAGGTTATTAATGCGAGTAACTGTAACTGCTGAGGCGTGCTGAACTTTCATTCCTGCTTGAAGTGCAGAGGCTAAAATAGAAGAATATTTTTTTGCAGAAACTTTTGCTCACTACCAGCCAAGCAGGGTGGGTGGTGCACAGCCACCTGCAGGGCAGTTATGGTGCGTGTGAACGTAGTAAAGGTACCAAGCAATGCACCAAAAAGGGGGAGGAGATATCTCTCACCCACACTCATGCATTATAGCTATTCCTGTAATTACTGTTCTACTCCACCTGTCGATACTTGGAGATTTACTGTCTCATTTTAGATTTAGATTTATTTAAAGGTAATGATTGTCAGTGACAAATTACGATTGTAAAATTGGCTCTCAATTCTTTGCATAAAACATTAATTATTTAAGTGCAGATACTAAATGGAATAAAACTGTTTCTGACGTACAAACCTGTGAGCTACGGCGCCAGTGCCCATTTCAGGATGGTAACAGCCCATAGTGCGCCTTAATCAACTAAACACAATGCTTACACTGTCCCAACTCCAACCACCCCTCTCTCACTCTTTTCCACTCTGACCCAGCTCCAACCACCCTTCTCCGTGGCTCCTCTCCAGCTCCAACCACCCTTCTCTGGCTCCACTCTACTCCAATCCAACTCCAGCCCCCCCTCTCTGGCTCCACTCCACTTTTTCTCGACTCCAATTCCCTATTAATGAAACAATGAATACAGTCTAGTGAAGGTGCCGTTGTTATTAGTCTACTTCTATTCAATGCTTTTGAGTTGAATACCTGCTCTATTCTCAATACTGCAATGCGAGGTCAAACACTGTAGTGCTGCTCTTCCCGAACACAGTGCATATTTGTATCTTGATGTCTACGTTCGTCTATAGTCATGTGAAGCCTGATCAAGTCATTCCACATCAACATACCCAGCGGCCATTGTGCGTTATGCTGATACATAAAAATTAATTTTATTAAAATAAATGAAATATGAAAGTATGAGTGTCGCAATGTATGAAGTAAAATTAGTAAGAAAAACTCCTGAGCAAAGTATGCACAAAATTATAACCAGAGCAGGTATAAAATCATCTATGGCAAATAGAACCAAAGACCTTCACCTTCTGAAAGTGAAGGTCTTTGGCTATGGCAGACATAACTATCATAACAAGTTGAGTGACAAATACGATAGTAGGACAATCAGAAATGGCAAGAACAGGACTTTGCTTAGCGCCTGACCAATTGCTTGAAGATAGCTCCTACCCCCACCCCTACCCCAAACCTTCTGCGAGATTACACCCTAGGCTATGGCAGAGATCAGTTGCAGGAATGGGATGATGCTGATATTCTGTCTACTTTGTGTTTTTGAAACAAAATGATCAGCAAACATAGAGTTATCAGAGCGAGTAGAAACAGTAAACTGCTGGCAGCAAATATGAACTGAGGTTGCCAGGTAACCAGACAACCATAGAGAGCGTTATAGCCAACAGTGGCTATGACTCCCCATACTGCTTGTAGGAAAGCATCACACGCAAACAGCTTGCCCAATTCATCTCTTTCTACCAGCGATGCCTGGAAATCGTGCAACACAGAGGTGATGCACGCTTGGCCCGAGAGCAGGGCTATTCCCATCCACTGCAGGTAGCCGCTGGTACCTAATGACATTGTGGTGTAGGCTAAGACAGACGAGGCTGCGGCTGCCACCGCCACATTGTACTTGCTTATACTTAGCTTCACTGCAATGAATTGGAAGAGAGGGCCGACGACTGACTTGAGGACATACATGGTGCTGTTAAATACAGAGAACTGAGTCAATGTCAAGCCTACTTCTTTGACGAAGTAAAGAAATGACACTGTAATGAATCCCTGAATAGTGGTGTAGACTAGCAGGTATGCGAGGAAGCTCAGGCCAAGTAATGGACGACCGTTCTGCTGCCTAGGCCTGGCGATGCATCGGAACACGTCGAGAAGGTGCTTAGGTCTGAGGAGTTGCCTCCATTTGAATGTTCTGGCATGTTCTTTGGGAATGTCGACGAGGAAGAGGCTGACTAGGGTTGCTGAGCAGGCGCAGAAGGTTAGGGTTATATAAACTAGTATGTTCAGACCCCAAATTTCTATCGCGGGTCCGTTAACCAGGGTGCCAACCACCATTGCGGTGCTGATGGATGCCTCTGCCAGAGAGAGGTGGAGGTGACGTGAGCTCGGCTCACACACCAGGGAGATGTAGCTCAGACCTGACATGATCAGCTGCAATAAACAAGTGCGGAATGACAAAGCAAGTGGTATATATACACATGCGGGTTGACAAGACAAATGTGGTCAAGAACTTCAACTTGAAACCAAAGGTCACATTAAGAATAACAGCTGCTGGTTTGCTGAGGGTCATACTGCAGGCATGATTAGGTCCACCTCTCCATCACTGCTGCACTTCACCAAGTGGGCGACACTCCATAGTCCTATACTGAGAGAGCATGGCTGACTTTGGTGACTACAATACTTCAGTGGGATAGATTTGAAACACGTAGGCGCAACGCGCCATTTTGTCTCCATAGCAACTACATAACATAATCATGAGACGTCAAAACGAAACTGGTCACACTCTCAGTATACGACTTCATCGGCATCCACTCATATTACACGAGCTGGGAGGAAAGAGTACTTGCCATTGGGAATGAGCCAAGGCAGCTGCCGAGGACTCCGTACGCCAGAGCTGTTTCTAACGGCCAGTGTTGGAGTCCGGGTGTGGTCATGACTGCGAGCCAGGCCGTGGACATGGCTGCGCTGAGCAGAGGAAGTAACATAGGTACCCTATGTCCGACTCTATCACAGTACGAACTGAGTAAGAGGTTGCTGAGGGTGGCGGGTACCAACTGAACTAGGGCTACGTAATTATTCCACATCGCCGCTTCATCCTGGTCGAGAGAAATGACACCAATTCTAAGATGGCGAGCGTTGATGAGGATACAAGGGTGAAAAAATGGAGATTTTGAGTTGAACCTGTATGACAGGGTGAGTCCGGGTAAAGGAGGCATTAGAACAGAGTGTTTCGTTCTCATAGTAACCGAAACAAACTTTTGTGTAGATGAGGTCGGATAGAACCAAGTTGTTCTCCACATAAACAGTGAAGAAGATGAAGAAGAGTGCGTACACAGGGTACGGCGACACCTTGATTACACATAGCACTCTTCTTATCCCTACCCTTTCACCTTCTTCTTCTGCATCTGTTATGAGCTCCGTACTGCTTACAGCTGAAATTGATATGAATCGAGTATAAGTACTGGACTTTAGCAGAAGTATTATGAAACGTAGAGAAAACGAAGGCCTGAGGGATGAATCAGAGAACAAAACATGGTGCTTCTTTACCAGATACGGAGTCAGATTCGTCCATTCCAAGCTCTCATAGACCTCTGGTAACGTGTGTTTTCTTCTTAAGCAACTAGATATGTGTAGCAAAAGACGTTGTTGTTGAAAAGATAAGCTTTTGTCGCGTGGGCCTTGTCTTTTTTACGCTCATGCATGACTAGTTTGAGGTAGAGCAACATGATTGGCTCGTTCAGTAGAAGCGTGTATTGATTGGTTAGCTCTAGACAAATGATATCCAACGAATTTCGCGCCAATATTATTTGCGGATACAGCGTGGGGTCACCAATTCTCCACCGTACTACTACTCGGCTATGACGACGTACACCAAAGACATGGAATCACTGCGTGGTAGTCATACCTGTCAACCTGTCAGGCTGAAAATACTGGAGATTCAGTTTTTCTGAACTTTGAGAAGCCATAGCTCAAAACCCCTACCGACTACAGCTAGGACTCTGTCATATTTGAGTTCAGCTCAGCATGATCTAAATGGTGAGCCACATGAGAACATTAGAAAACCATTAATAGCAATTCGACCCTAAATTCTGGCACCTATAATACGGGAGTCTCCCGGGAAATACGGGAGACTTGACAGATATGGTGGTAGTATGCGGAAAACTGGAACTCTTGGTAGTGATCAGCGTTTAAATTGAACACAGGGTACTTCTGATGTCTAATAATACTACTGGAATAAACCTATACACAGACCTACAGTTATTTCTCGTATCATCATCTCACCACATGGCTAGTACTAGATCAGTAACTAACTACAACGATGACTCTATCGCCAAATCTGTGGTATTTAGTTTTATTATGTCTAGTCATCCCTGAGCTCTAAAGCAGTTTTATCATCAGGTTCAACTCTTCACCGAGAATATGGTAGGCATTAAAAAGAGAAAGAGAGATCAAGAACGACGCATGGACAATATAACAATTTGTGACAGTTACACTGTTTCAGTAACCAACCTATGACTTATTTCAGTCTAGTGTAAATGATCAGGAATGAGAGCATGGCGAGTGCAAACACTCCAATCAAGCCGCAGACGGAAAAAGTCAATTCTGGCCAGAACGTCACTGACCAGCCATAGAGAGAGTTTATGGCTAGAGCCATGACTGTACTGCATAAGATCTGGATCATGGAATCGTATGCGAACAGCTTGCCATTCTCATCCTTATCAACGATGGACACTTGGAAATCACGGAGAACAGCGAAAACACCGAGCTGTCCAGACATGAGTAGCACTCCGATCCATTGCAGGTAAGAAACTCCGCCGTTCATGGACAGCAGTATATAACCTGCTGTGTATGATGTCAGACAGAACACCGCAACGTCAAACATGTTGAACTTGAGTTTTTTGCCGATCCAGAGAATGAGTGGGCCGAGAACCTTGGAGGCGTAAACGACGCTGTTGAATATGGAGAAATTGGTGAGGGTCATTCCTTCCTCCTTAGCAAAATAGAGGAAGTTAAGCGACGTGTACGCCTGCACGGTGATAAATGTGCTAGTGTATATAGTTAGGCTGGCGTTGAGTAGAAATCTGTCCTTCCCTGGTCTTGGCCTGAATATACATTTGAAAGAGTCCAAGATGTGGTGAGGCTTCAGTACTTCCTTCCACCCATACTGGTGAGCGGTTTCTTTGTATATCTCTGGCACCAGAATGATTACTACAGCCACTGTTACGGCACTAAATCCCACGTTGATATAGCTTAAGACATCTAGACCCCAGTTGTCTATAATAGGGCCGTTGGTGAGGGAGGCAATGAACACCCCCACCGTTAAAGATGCTTCACCTAAGCCGAGGTAAATGTGTCTGGAGGTGGGTCTACTGGCTGCGGAAATGTAGCTGAACGCAGACATGAGCATCTGAAACAGACAAATCAACAGCAGTCACCCGCCTGCTAAACGAGATGTAGGGCATCATATATCATAGTTGTAAAACAGAGACAAAGACATGTTTCATTCTAAAGCAGCAAGGCATCTCATTTTCTGCAGCGTACGGAGTTGCCTTCCCCATTTGACCCACTCAAACATGTATAAAAATCTCAGAAAGGAAGATAAAAAATATTTGTGTAAATGAGTAATTGCCGATAAGATTCAATAACAATAGACCGAGTTCTTACACCAATAGGGAGTGAATTCACTGGAATCCTACATAGGCTTTGGATTAGCGCAGGATCTGCAGGAATGTTTACAGTCTAATCATTGACCTATGACTGACCTATGACTGACCTATGACTGACCTATGACCTATGACTGACCTAACTACGACTACTCTCAAACTATCAAGATATTTATAGCCTCATTATTGGAGACAGTAAATCAATCAGTTGGTCAGAATGTATGGATAGAGCGGCTTGTGTGAGGCAATGACTACTCTACAGAGGGGGGGGGTGGATTGACCCTCAAACTTACCATGGGGAAGGACCCCAGCAAGCTGTTTAGTAGCCCGTAGACTAGCAGTACTGAAAGTGGCCAGTCGATGAAACGAGGGTTAGAGATCACTGCGAGCCAGAGAGAGGCTACGAGGGTGCCCAAAACTGGCAGCAGCATAGGCAGCTTGTGTCCCTTCTTATCACAGTAGGAGCTGAGGAGGAGATTGGCGACTACTGCAGGAACTAACTGGATCAGAGATACGTAGTTGTTCCAGGAAGTCGCTTCCCCCTAGCGTGGAGAAAGAACAATAACAACACTATGTTGAGGGGAGAAAGAGGGGCAGGGAAGGAGAGAAAGGAATGAATGGTAGAGAGAAGGGTTAGAAAGGGAGGAAGAACGGAGGGGAAAAGAAAGAGGGAGGGAGGAAGGGAGAGATTATTGGTGGGATCGTGTTGTAAAGTATTACAAAAAGATAAGTTGGCATGAGTGAACAGCAGATAAAATGTTGTGCCGATAAGCATAGTAGAGGTATAGAGCCAGGAATGAGAAAAATGAAACTTGGGTGTGCACGATGAGGAAGGTGAAGGAGAACGGCGTGACACCTCACCTGGAGAAGCGGGTGATTCTGGCTGAATGTGGTGTTTGTGCACAAACTGATATTGTGGAAATGGTTGTAGCACACTTTGTTGTAAGTCAAATCCGCGGAAGCCAATAAACCATTGGCATAGACAAATAAGTAGGCGCAGAGCGGAATGAGCACGGGCAAAGGCGAGACTGGAACTTTGCAGCATCCTTGTCTATGATTTCTTTCACTCTCCACAGAGCCCGATAAGATTTTACTCTCATCTAGAAGAAAGGTAGAAGACCCTGTCACATGACGAACTATAACAATTCATGTGCTCAGAATAGTTCACAAGGAGGCTTACCATCTGTCTCATAGTCACCCATAGCTAGTCCAAACTGTCCAGCACTACTAACTCAACTGCAGCTGCTGTAACTACATGAGCTCTAGTTGTTCAGTACTCTAATCACATGACACCAACGTTTTGATAGATTGCCAAGTCGTTGTTCCAGTACAGTGAGGTGAGGTGATTAGGTAGGTGGACCCATAGAGTTATCTATGAGTGAACTCCTGTCCCTGGCCTATGCACTATTGTAATTGTGATAACGATGAAGCCTCCTTCTATTACTGGATATATGGATTTATGCTACACATATTTGCTTCGATCCACATACTCAAGGTCATTCCCAAGGTCACTACTGCTGCTAGCTACTCTGCGGCGGTCAGGAATGTCACTCTTCGTTATTTCTTGTCATCAGTGAAAAATCTCCTCTTTTTAAGATTGCGAGGATTTTTAATACAGCTGTGGCTACACTGAGCAACTCACTAAACCATGCTGGGGTAAGAACGGCATGGTGGCTACACGGAGATACCAGTTGGCCAATTACATAATACCTGTTTAGCAAGGATGGTCCAGTAATTTGTAGGGACAAGTGTCTTGGCTCGTGGCTGTTCACTGCTCACGCGCATGACGAGTGATTATGCGGCTAAAAGTCACCTAGGTTTCGAGCAGGCCCCATGTGAGTCGTTTAGTATTGGATGCACTGATGCTGTCGTTGCAAAGATCGCTCGGAGTTGTCTTCTCAATTTGGCCTGACCTATTTACCGACGTCCTGGCCCCAATGGTGTATATGCAGACATGCTCCATTAGGCATAGACTAGAGAGTATACCAGGAGTTTTTAATCAGAGATGTGGCACTACTATCCTCCTACAACATAACTCAAACTCAGAGGCTCAACAATGGTAGCATCCTCCAATTTCACAACTATTACTAGTATTATTATTATTATTATCATCATTATTATTAATATTACTATTACTATTGTTATTATTATCTTGTGTTTTTTTCTGTTATTGTTTTTATTTCGCGCACTGATATTAGCCAGCTGATAGTTCTAGCAAAAAATTGCCACCATGTTCTCCCTCTAGAGTATTAGCAGTTAGGAAACATGGAGAAGACAACTACAACTGGATAACAAAAACCCTGCAGTAGAAAAATGAAAAAGGGGGAGGGTGCTCGTTTAGTGACGTGTCACCAGCAGGAGAGCAGTTGAGCAGCAGCCATGACAGTTTGATTGCTATCTGACAACATATCTTCTGCCAGTTACATAGATTATTATATGAATTCAATGTTGAGCTGTGAGAGCATGGTGTGCTGCATGATGAAATATATAAAAATGACAAAATTTATGAAAATATGAATTAAAAATAACGAATCAGTGCTGAAGGGATGGTGGAGACAATGATCATTGTATGGGTTTAGCGTCAGTGTGTTCCTTGTGATGCACTATAATGTTGTCATTTCTCTGAATCATTAATATTAGTGAAACCATAACGGCGAGTGAGATGAGGCCCACCAGACTGCTGACAGAGAAGATAAACTCTGGCCAGAATGCCACTGACCAGCCGTATATCAAATTGATTCCGATACTCAAAACTGTGAAACATAACAGCTGGATTATTGCATCATAGGCGAAAAGTTTTCCTGTTTCATCTTGGTCGACCAAGGACACCTGAATATTACGCAGAACTGCAAAGACTGCTAGATGGCCGCCCATGAGAGCGATGGCGATCCATTGCAGAGCGCTGACGCCGCCGCCGTTTACCGACAGCAGAATGTAGGCTCCTGTGTGCAGGCCCGAAAATATGATGGCCATGTCAAGCTTGTCGAGCTGCATCTTCTTGCTCAACCACAAGACGAACATGCTGATAGCCTTCGACATAAACGCGAAACTGTTGAACAAGGAGTAAGTAGTCAGAGACATTCCTTCCTCCTTAACAAAGTAGAGGAAGCCCACCGAGGTGGTCACTTGAACAGTCATAAACAGAGTGCAGTACACTGTCAGACTCATGTTTAGAAATAGCCTGCGCTTGCCTGGTCTCGGCCTGAATATGCATTTGAAGGTGTCCAAGATGTGGTGGGGCTTCAGTACCTCCCTCCAGCTGTACTTGTCAGCGGTTTCTTTGTATATTTCAGGCACAAGACAGATCACTACCATTCCTGTTATGACGTTGATGCCAACATTGATGTAGCCCAAGACATCCAGACCCCAGTTGTCTATGATGGGGCCATTGGTCAGTGTACCGATAAACGCCCCACACATCATGGCTGCCTCTCCGATTCCCAGGCTTATGTGTCTGGACGCAGGATCAGCGATGATGGCTATGTAACTCAGGCTGGACATTAGTAGCTACAAATACAAGGTCCAGTGAGTCACACTAGGCTGGCTACTAGGTTATTTCTAGTCTCTGTTACTAACTGTGACCTCTACAAACATAATCAATAAAATGGTGACTTTTTAAGATCGTCCGAAATGCAAATTAAACATCCACTCAATTTTTTGTGGTTTTATAAAAATACTCAGTTCCATCGCAAGAATGGTCAACTAACTGATGCGCAGGTAATTTTTGTTGGAGTTGTCTTCCCCATGTTCCCTGAGTATCAAGCCTATTTCTAAAAGCTTCAGTTTTGGTTTTGACGAGGTTGAATGTCTTGGCCATCTCTTGAAGGTTGATAAACTCTTGGTATTTGCAGTAAAACAGCAAAAAGTATACTGCATTGTTAACCCAGATTGACCGTAGGTTACAGCAGGGGGGGGGCTGTTTTTCTCTGCTGTGCCCAGCTGATCATGAAGCATGTGCTTGAGAAGTTAGTTGGGCGTAGCCTGTACCAGGCTCCCGATGCACTTGCCTCATCCCCCACGCTATCGCCGATTGCGAACCTGGTACAAGCTAAGTTAGCCTGTGATGATTGCAGGTGGGTGGGGGGGGGGGGGGTGGGCCACCCCGCATGTAATAACAGCCAAGAGCAAGTTTGGGAACGGAAGGGCACAGGAAGGAAAACCAGACCAGACCGCAC
>ERZ1740065.2475-NODE-2475-length-11467-cov-12.042499_pt1 | contig 11467 bp, 14 predicted proteins | sample MGYA00581738_ERZ1740065 | MGnify/ENA primary metagenome ERZ1740065 (study PRJEB43018, sample SAMN04849749) | marine metagenome | isolation source: floating plastic debris | place: Pacific Ocean | collected 2008-09-01 | study: EMG produced TPA metagenomics...
CACCACCACCTCCACCACTACTACTACAACTACAACTACTACTACTACAACTACTACTACTACTACTACCACCACTACCAATACCACCACTACCACTACCAATACCACCACTACCAATACCACTACTCCCACTACCAATACTACAACTACTACTACCGCAAGTAACACTATTAAAAATAGTCACTGCTATAATCACTTGAATAACAGGCAAGTGAGATAGGGGAGTTGTCTTCTCTCCTACTGATACCCTCAGCACACAACGTACAATACCTCCCCCCAACAAAAATTGCAAGCTACATGGATAGATACGTCAAGCTGCAGAACTTAGGCAACATATTTCTTTACTTCTATGTTGTAATACCACAAAACACAAAACACTGTCTAGAAGGATCACTGGTATCACTGGTATACTCTATCAACTACATCTAGATCAGGCATGAGGAACCTGCACCCGCCGGGCAACCTGTGGCCCCCTGGGGTGTTATGTGCGGCCCTTCAGTGGCTGTGTGACTCTTCATCAGTGGTGTATTTTGCTATTGACACTGCTGACACCGTTCAATCCTACACAATGTTTGGTTTTCCCATCGGACTCATACCACTAATAGCTCTGAGCACTACGCGTCTTCACTCATTGCCCACAACTATGAAACGTAAAAGTCAGAGATAAACACTTGCTGACTAGTTATTGTTACCAAACATCCCTCCATGAGTCTGAACTGTTTGGGATTTTACCTCTCAAGATGTTCATCAAGATTTTCTCTAGCATCAGGATTTTCTCCGAGCTATTCAGAGATTTTTACACAGATTTATATCCAAGGTGGCGACTGCTGAGACTCAATAAGCAGGCTTGAAATACAGCAAATCAGTCACAGCCATTACCGCGCCTCACCTGTGGATCGTGAACCATCAATAATTTGTTAATTTTTGTCTCAGTACTGATTTTCAACTGCATAAAAATGTCAAAATTTTCTGGGAGCGCTGCCCCTAACCCCCTCCCCACTGGGGCGTTGCCCCAGACCCCACCTGGACCCCGGCCTTTGGAGACACAATTTTAACAAAACTGGGAAAATGTGCTTGGTTGTGATCTACCTTCAATCAGCATAAAGGCTTGTTCTATGAATACAATGCTTATCTGGCCCTCAAGTCCCGAGAGCAGTTTTGTGTGGCCCACTTGCTGAAAAGGTTGCCCATGCCTGATCTAAAGCCATCTGTATAGCCTCTATCACATCTGCTTCATATTTGATGCTTTGGGAAATTGTGTTTTCCATTGTAGCAGAGCTAGCTCTCTTCCAACTCATCATGATTTGCGACGAGCACGTTTATGTTGAGGCCGAGTGTATTTACTGTTCACGTACCCCAGCACATTCGGATCGGGGATCATATCAAGAGGTAAGTTCCTATGTGTTTGTGATTGAACTTTCATCAGTGAATCCAACGATGGTTGCCAGAATCGTATGACCTACAAAATATCAGGTGACATGATAAGGAAACGTAGGAGAATTAAAGTTGAAACAACATGGAGGGGAGGGTAGTGTGGCACAAAGACACATTTCAAAGATTTGAGACTGCGGGTAGGCGTGGTACCTCTTTTTCTAACTGTGAAAGACTTGGTGTGGGACCACACAGGAGAGAAACCTCGGCTCCGGATATCAAAGTGAAAGTGACAAGTCTCTGAGCAATCTATAGGCAAGAGCACAACAATAACATGATATATCATAATACATAACAACAACAACAACCACAACAACAACAACAACGGTGATAATGATAACAGGAAGAGCACGATTGATAAGATTCCAGAGGCATTGCGAGTGACCAGAACATACATTAGGGCTTGTGGAAGGTAAGTAAACAGGTATATCCCTGCCAGCAGCAACGGGCGGCAGTGAGTTAACCAGGTGACAGAGCAGGATCTGCTCCTTGTTCGCCAGCGACAACCACTCGGGCGTCGTCACGACGACCTTGCTGTCGATCATAAGACAGCCATGCAAGCTTCCAGCAGCATCAGTAAACGCATTCATAGAATTCTACAAAAAACTAAAGCGTCAATAAATCCTGACCATTTGCTGATAACTCAGAATCATGACGAGTCTGCACCTGTAAGATTTCGGTTGACTTGCTGGCCACAATGTCGACACACTTGGTGATGTCAGAGTAGGAGAGGCTAGAGTAAAGCCGGAGGACATAGTCTAACAAGCCAAAACTGACCTGATGCAGACGGAAATATGGGCAATAAAACAAATTGTGCAATAGTTACACAGCGGTTTCATAGATCATAGGTCATACTCTCTTACTCGAATGTCTCTTTTGAACCTCTCAACATTTTTAAACGAAATAAGATCGTCAAGACCCAAGAGCAAAACCATACTGTCATAAACCATCTCTAGCACACCGTCTATTTGCCATTCACTGTATAGGGTCTTATCCGCCACTAAAATCAGTGTGATGCTACAATCAGTAATAGAGACAATCAAAGCAGCAGTAAGCTTGATGGAGTGCGATACATTGAATGGAATCAAGTAAGTCTACCTGTCATGAAAGGATTTCCAACCAATGTTGAACTGATCAGAGTTGGCGGAGATTAGATCTACATCTCCACTTTTGCCAAACATGTGTATACCGTTCAAAGAACCTATGACTGGGTAGGGCAGCTGCAACAGAGATGGGACAGGATGGAAATTGATTCAATAACGTCACGAACCTATTATATCAGAACACATATGCAGTATCAAAAACATGTTATACCGGCTTTCCATCGCCCAGAGTTCTAGAAAAGAGTGGCAATCCTCCAGAACTTGTCAACGCAAATAAATACACAGCCATATATTATTCAGTACTCCTGAACTTGCCAACTAGAAGAATAATTCTTTCATCAATACAATTCCTGCTGGCAATTATATGGCATCATCAATATACCGATATCATCAATAAAATTAAATGTTATAGCTGTTCAGATAGTGGTCTCCCTTATACAATAGGATGATATGAGGAAAGAAAAAATAGCTAGCGGTTGCGAGAGACGCTTTTTCTATTCAACCCGCTGGTTTTGCGACATTTCGACCCTTCTGCCACACGCAGAGTCAGAGACCTTCACCTTCTTAAGAAGGTGAAGGTGAAGGCCCCAAACATTATTTTGAGTGAGATGTTTTCAACTATCAACCAGAGCCGTAGAAGGTTTCACTGTTAACTATCAATCAGATTAGTAAAATTTTCTAAAGGAGAAGGACTCTTTCCGTACATAATATTTCATTTCATATTCCATCGAGCGTGTTGATATTGTCCCACTTATTAAACCGTCTCTTGTAAACTCCGTGTCGTCAAATATCTATACTATACAATCATCCTTGAGATTGAGATGGAAGTTGGCTTGTGAGGTGGGTCATGCATAAAATTAAATTGCAACACATCCATATAAATATAATCTGATTTAAAACAATCGAGAACTAGATCTTAAGTCCTTTTATAACGGACATCCATTGTCGTTACTACAACAGTATGTCTCTGCGCTTGTTTCATGTTAGGATCTAGGGCTTCCATAATTGTACTCCACGGAAACGTGTACTTATTTCGAATACAACTACTATAAGAATATCAACATATTTATGAAGAGGTCCATGTGTCCCTTCATAAGTACTCGTGTTACAATGACATAATTTTTTCGTCAACATAGCCCCCGTCACCAGCGCCGCCCTATTCCACTGTAATAGCTGATATCACCTTCTAGAAGTAGCTCCCCTGTGTGGAAATCAACAAAAGACCACTGATTTTCTGGGAGAAAGCTTGACCCAAAGTTGGAGTGACACACAGAACCAAAGAGACTAAAGAAACATAACTAAAAACAGTTACCAACGGTAAGTGAAAGTGAACTTAGCGACTTTTACTGAGTCTATATTTTTTCGATCTCAATTATTTATATTTGGGATAACTGTACGATGATTTTGAGAAGAAAATCATCCCATTAAAATGTTGGCACAAGAGAGTAATCTTTTTAGTGCATCATTCGGTGGGTTTGATTCTCATGAGCTTCAGCTGTCAGTAACATTATCGATAAAGTTTTTAGGAAGCTGTATGCTTTGTTACCTATAAACCAGCAGAGTTATCTTTGATGACACTATGATTACTATGTACAGAACAGAATACATAGATGAAAGAATATGATGACACCATACGATAAAACAACAATCTATTTATCCGTCAATATCAACTAAACGCTCTGCTCTCTCTTCCTTCCGCCCATAAAATTACAGCATAGTTTGAGTAGGCCTCCAATAACCTGTACAGTGATTGGTAATAAAAATATTCCTCTAATACCTAGACTGCCATTATGATCACCTTAACATGAGTCGTTGACAATCATCACTTTCAACTCCTATCCAACAAACGTCTCACTACATTTGCGCATATTATTCTTGATCAATTCATATCCGTAGTAGCAATGCTGCAAGGCATTCTAATCTTCATTGACCTTGATATTGACCTATTCAGGTACCACATTGGATGACACCATGTGACAACTAGGAACTGTTTCATCCGATAACTTATCTCTAGCCCATCTCCTCACTGTAACTCCCATACTGACCTCATACTATCCTGTCAAGCTTATGATTTGATTAATCTTTCAGTTAGGAACAACAATCGCCAGCCCCTTAAAATTACGCCTTACTGTATGTATATCTCATGGCAATAGATGTTACTAAATGTTAGTTGGAACCATTATTTTCAGTCAATACATGGTTTATACTCTCCTTGTGACCAGTGAGCCAGTTCTCACTGCTTAGTGCACTGGTCACTCCACTGAGAAAGGTGGCTACACCTGTTTTTGTGGGGTTAGGAGAGTTGCCTGCAGCCATACTAGCTGCAAGACCACAGGGAGTGTTCATGTGACACAGAAGCAATTATGGTCGTATGCTCTTCCTGCCACCACCGCGACTGGGTATGGAACCCAAGGTACCTTGCGCAGGGGCCTCTGCCACTACCCACCCAGCCAAGGCTGCTCCCTCATTTATTCACTCCTGTTGCAGATTAGAAATTCAGACAAACTAATATTTCCAGTTTATTCTACTGCTGTTGCATCGCTAGTTAGGAGGTTGGGGAGCTGAAAGGTCTAGTGGATGTGGGTGTGGAAAACAGATTAACCCCAAGAGTGAGATATCAGAATTATGCCTGGTAGAAAAATGATCCACTTTCCAGTTGCGAAAATTGCCAATAATACCAGCATACCACCATACCTCCATACCTCCATACTGCTATACAGCCATCAGAGAATGGTATGCTGGTTGAAAAATCACTATGATTCACGTTCACCTAGGGTAGAGCTATATCCTGCCATCTGGTTATTATCGTTACAATAACAGTCAATACATGATTCCATTACTGAAGCCGTATTCTTGTGGCTCAGTTTCTCATGCATTGCTGACTCTGCAGGATCAGGTGTGCGGTATGTCTACTGTAACGGAGACGAATGGCGATGTAGAGACTCTGTCCACTGGCCTGGATGATGTAAGGCTAGACGACCTTGAAGTGGTGGACGACAATGAGTTGGCCATGCAGGGTATCGTCCTCCTCATGAACAACAAATGGGACGAAAGCCTGGCTCTGTTTGAGAAATACAAGTCTCAAAGTGTGATCATGAGCTTTGGAGGCGCTTTCGTGACCTATATGCAAGGTGAGATTTAGGTCACGAAACAGCTTCCGTAATGCTGACCTCTCTTACTCTTCTATCATTCATCTGCAGCTATCATGTCGATGGAGGAGGAGCGTATTGCGTCTGCCCGTGGCGTTCTGGAGGAAGTAGAGAAGAGGTGCAAGGTGCGCACCAGCATGTTTAAGGTACTCAGTCTACACCTGACCAGTATGGCTACTCTCTCTCTCTCTCTCTCTCTCTCTCTCACTCAAGCTGTAATTACTATCGTGGATTATGCAATAGAAATTGAAGAAGAAGGCTAAGAACAGCTCAGCTGCACCTGATTCGCTGAGTCAGGAAGACAAATGGACCAGTCAGATAATCGTGGCTGATTCACTGCTGTACCAGGCTGTCCTCACATTTATAAACCAAGACATACCTAGTTACATGAAAGGTATACGATGGCTACGAATACATACTGTCTCTGATTAGCCCTGTTTGCCTTGAGCTCAGCATTTGACATCATGTGCCGTCCTTATCTCTTGACCTACGAAACTCTGGTCCAATGAGGTTTCACGTTTCGCTGGTCTACTTAATACCTGATAGCTCAGTTAGACTGTGTACTTCAAATTGATGTATTGGTTAATTTTTCAGTCCCTTCACTCATCTCCCTCTTTATAGCTATTTCTCTCTCTTTACTCTTCTCTCCTCCACCCTCATGATCTCCTCTCTTCATTTTCCTGCCCATTATATACACACCAACAGCTTGTATATAAACTGCTGGAGAAAAGAGCATGGAGATTATGGCGTTCGCAGTGAATACTGTAAAACTAGATTTTATAGCAACAGAACCGTTAGCGTTTCCCTCGAAGTCATCTAGGAATAAAATGATAGCGATCTCATAAATGGGAAGACAACTCCTATATAACGTATGATGGGCATAATTTTTCAATCGCGAATTCCAAGGATAGCAATAATTTTAGACCGTTGGACCGTCACTATCATGGCCAGTTTTACAGTACTGCATATTATCAGGAGTTGCCTTCTCTTATCCATTGCCAGTTTACAGCTTACTGGTTCCCGCAATTAAGCTAAGTACGCAGGGAAGGCTACGCCGGAATGAAAAATTCCCTGCAGTGCAGAGGCACTACGCTCAAACCCAGATAAGTTGGTGACACAATGCCTGAATTACATTTCTACACTCGACTCTTCATGGCGTGTATAGTATAGCTTATCATGCTTCTGCCGAATGAAAGAGTGACTATCAAGAAAGATATAGGTGACCTCTTGTCTCCCAAAACCTGTAGTGATGGAGTCACTATCATTGCCTGAGCTCTTCTTTTTCATCACAGAGATTATGGTGTTTGCAGTTGATACTACCGTGATCAGGAGTTGCCTTCTCTTCTTCACTGCCAGTTTTCGCACACAACAGCATACTAAAATTGGCTGATCAGTGTCGCATGTTAATTTTATTAGGTGGCTGGCTGATGAGGAAGGCGTGGAAAATATATGAAAAAGTCTACAGCGATATATCAAAGCACCACGCCGACAGTCAGACCAATGGGAAGGTCAAGGTCGTCGTTGATCTCAATCATACAGACATACTTAATGATGGTAAGTCTTATGTTTGAGGAGGTCTGCATGCTATGATGCAACATTATCATCCCTGTTGTGTTCGTGTCAAACTTAGATTCATCTGAAGGCAAGCCAGCCAATCACACGCCAGCGCCTCCGGCTGAAGGCGCGCAGACGGAACTGCTGTCCAGAGAAACGCTCAATCGCCTGCTCGGAGCTGTCAGCTTTGGCTACGGCATGTTCCAGCTCGGTCTCTCGATGCTGCCAGAAAAAGTGCTCAAACTTATCGAGTTTCTTGGGTTCCAGGGTGACAGGGAGGCGGGCCTGAAAGCCTTAGGTGAGCTTACTGTTATCATTCTGTCTCTGATTGGCTGTGTGCTGTAATAAGTCTTGTGATTGGTCGACTATTGTACGCAGAGTACTCCATGGAGTCTACAGACATGAGAGCCCCGCTGGCTGTCCTATCCGTGCTCTGGTACCATGTGATCATGAAACCATTCTTCACCAACTCGCTGAGTGAGGAGGAGCTCAAGGAGTCGTCTGACCTTATCGATCGTTATCAGACTCGCTACCCTCACTCCTCGCTCTTCCTCTTCTTCAAAGGACGTCTGTGGAGACTAAAGAAGAATCTAGATGCCGCGCTGCAGGAGTATGAGAAAGCTAGGGTAATAATTGTGTGTTTATATTTCATGGCGGATAGACTGGTCAGTCACCGCAGTATCCGACTCTGATTTCAGGATGAGAGTGGTGGCCTGCAGGAGCTTAGGAACGGAGCACTGTTTGAAATCGCCTGGTGCAACATGATGAAACAGAACTATGAAATCAGCCATGCTTCCTTCTCCCAATTGATGGTTGGTTCATCTCCCCCCCCACCCATCACATCAGCTGTCCATCTAGATCCTCGCACTAATCTATTGTTTATAATTAATGTAGATGGAATCGAAATGGTCCAAGTGTTCTTACACGTACATGGTCAGTCTCTGCGCCGGCAGCTCTGGAAAGATGGATGAAGCTGACAGGATGATGAAAGTCGTGCCATCATTGGTCAAGAAGAAAACCAATCAGATTGAAGCATTCGTTTCACGCCGAGCTCAGGTACTCAGCAGTCGCTACAGGCTGGACTGTTTAGCAGAATCTTTTGACATTAGAGCCGATGGTCGCGGGAATGGGGGAAATATTTGGTGTCCATATGATATCATCAACTAAGATTCAGCCAGTGATGTAGTGTAGCATCTAGTCTTGAGTGAGAAAGCTTTAGTGATGGTGACTAGGACGAACATAACAAGGTGATCATGGTTTTCCACCAGTAGGTGTTTCCAGCCTCGTGTATACGTTAATTAGTTGCGCTTATTTATTTGGCGTCTGAAAGCATAAAGTGATTACCACGCGGTCATGGCTGACTAATATTTATCCTAATGATCAAATAGAGAGATAAACAAACTAGATAAGTTCAGAGCTGCTGAACGTTATAATGGTATACGGATTCTGATGGGAGAATTTTCAAGCTTGCTACCTACTGCAAAATCAGCACATTTCTAACATTTTACAGAAGATTGATGCTACAAGTGCATCTAATGATGTTTTACTGCAGTAACAGCTGCAGTTTTTGTCTGATTCCCCTTACATTCTGAGGCAACGGAGGGAGGCATGGAGTTGGCGTTGCGTCATAGGAAGACACGACTATTTTAGCTTTCTACTTTTGACATCTGGTGTTTGCAGCAATTTAAGAAGATGAAGCTCACGCAAAATTTGTGTCAGCTCTTGGTGCTGGAACTCGTGTACATGTGGAACAGTTTGCCGCAGTGCAATCAGCAGGAGGCTCAGAATATGCTGGCCGTCTGCGGTGCGGTCAGTAGATATGCCTCACACTCACACGAGCTGTACAACGAATGGCCCAGCATTGATACCGCATTCATCTCTGATAGGTAGAGGAGAAGAAGTTTTATCATTTGAGCAGCCTGATAGAGGGCGCCCTTCACAGACAACTCGGAGATGACGAGTTTTCTCAGCAGTGCTTTAAGGAGGCTCTCGCGAGACACGAAGGTCAGGTTTCTATCGGTCAACAGCTGTTTCCATGGTAACGCCATTTGAGGTTGTATTCTGCATGCGCTTGTAGGTATGAAATATGACTATCACATTGCCGCTCACGCCCTGTTTGAGTTGGGCACATACTACATTCAATCTCCGGCCACCCGCCAAGAGGGCAAGAAAATGCTGCTAAAGGCCAAAGATGGGTTCAAAGAGTACGACTTTGAGAACCGTCTAAATGTGCGTATCAGAAATGCTCTCAAATCCATGGAGATGTCGGATAAGCACTCAACTGCATCTTCATAATTCTAGTATGAGATAGGCAACTTCTTTGCACCACTTCGTGGTATCGGCCTTTCAACTTAGCTGTGATGCTAAAATTTTACAACGGTTTGTTTCTTTTTCTCATATCAACTTATATTTTTGATCAGTGAATCAAGGTTTATTTATTTCCGAATCTGAAATCTTTCTGTGAACTAATTCAATCAGCCAGCAGGTGTCCCAAATAAAACACATGTGTTCAGTGCAGCAGAGATTGTTTTCGTTCCGCTATGCTGCGCTAATGGATGCTGCACAGTCCCTTGCCATAGAGGATTAGTCTCAGTCTCTGTTGCTGATAAAAACTTGGCTCTCACCTCCACACGCAGAGTTTTGATCTTAGCAGGAATACGATTGGGGTCAGAAGCAGATCTCTATAACATTAGAGGTGTAGTACGCATCCATCGCTCGCTGAATTGCGAGCTCCTAGATAGCATTTGGATACGAAGACGAGATTTGAGTATTGTACTCATTATTGGGTCTGGCGAATGATGACATCCCTGGAGGATGAAACCAAGGCATGGAAAATATTCTCTCATTTCATAGAAATCAGAACTGCCCTCGGGCAATTTTCTTCATCTTCAAACTTATTAGATTTCACTGCCTTGTCGCAGCTAGACTTTCTATTCCCACTTGATGAGCATTTACTAAGAAACTCTGAGTCAGTCTGTATTATTCCTCAGTCACATGAATCCCAATTCAGTTGCAGTGATGAGAGCAGGGCACGATCCGGCGGCAATAAAACGTTTGGTCGATCTGCGACTCACTTTTGATTGTATATATGTATGCATGAGACAAATGACCAGTTACACTTTCTTACATCATTAGGAAGGCATAGTGAAATGTAATCGTGGAAGGCAATTGATCTGTTATGGTAGAGTTTAGTAACGGCAGCAGTGAAATCTAGAATTGCAAACGTTGTCTCAGGTGAAATCGATTCTTTCTACAGTTTTATTCATGAAGGATTGGAATTTATCTCCTGAACACTAGCGTAATACTTTCTGGAATGAGAATGGTTCGTTGTGCACGGCAAGTGGTGGGAGACTAGTAAACCGACACCTCAGTCACCTTACAACATTGACCTGCGTCGCAAACAGAGACGCTAGGAACTGATAATCATCAGCTATGAGATAAAGAGATCCCTGCCATTTGTTGAGATGTACAGCGCAGGTTAGAGACCCGTAGGCAACCGAGTCAATCACCACAGACACTCAAATACAACAAATATAAGAAAAACAACGGTGGCAACAAAGTAGAGTCGGAGCTAACAAGAAAAGAAACGATCCATTGATACATATCACAAGTGAGCATTGCAGGAGAAAATATGTGCAAGAATGAAGAGAGAACAATTAGAGGAATAAAAAAGATCACGATATTTGCCACTTTGGCCATATGTATCCCGGTTTGATGTCCTGACACACGCTCGGACCTCTCCACCACTTCTCCAAGTTCTCGTAGACATGTGGGGTGGCGGTATCTGCAGCGTGTGCCATTGCACACAGTCTACACCAGAAGTACGTGTTGAGATTGTCACCGGTCCCCTGGATAGAAACACGAGGGTGGTTTTACGCAAGGCAATGACACGCTAGCAAATGATTGGTAGACGGTGGAGCTGACCTTCCAGCGGAAATATGCGTTGTATTTGTCGTCATCAGCGTCCAACTCTTTAAGGTATTCGGCGAGTTTCTGCGGAGACTCAAAGTCGTCGACGTGGATATATGAATTACGAGGCGCAGATCTCCTGTAGTCCTCTGGATGAGCTCCCATCACTATGGGCACCACGTCATTCCTAGAACAGTCACTCATATGTCACTATGAGCACCACGTCATGCCTACAGCAGTCAGGAGGGGAGGGAGGGAGGGAGAAGAGAGAGGGTGAGATACAGCATTAGAGAGAGGGTGAGATACAGGATGAGAGAGAGG
>ERZ1740065.2476-NODE-2476-length-11467-cov-11.382492_pt1 | contig 11467 bp, 10 predicted proteins | sample MGYA00581738_ERZ1740065 | MGnify/ENA primary metagenome ERZ1740065 (study PRJEB43018, sample SAMN04849749) | marine metagenome | isolation source: floating plastic debris | place: Pacific Ocean | collected 2008-09-01 | study: EMG produced TPA metagenomics...
CGCGCTCTACTCTTTCTTTCTGCTGCTGCCTTTTTCTCTGTTCTGACGTGTCTGGTTCTCTGAGGTGTGTGCTACCTTTGTTTGTGTGGGAGGGAGCAGAGGAAGGAGTGAGAGAATGGATAAATGCAGGAATTACGATAGAAGCAGAGTTAAGAGTAACAATGAGTCGGTCGACTAACAGGAGTCCTGGATGGTGTACATGATCTGTTTCTCGTCCACATGTTTGATCAGCTCATGTGCGGCGCGGAAGTTTCCATGACTACAGATGTCGCAGTAGAGTTGGAGAGTTTTAGCGTGGAAGCTGAGTAGCTCTGGATGTTCCGGTAGTTCCAGGATGTCTAGAGCTCTGTCCTCCTCCGGTATGTGGACAGCAAGCATCCCAACTAGTAAGCCAAGAAGGTATCGTCACAGCAAGCAAACAGGGATACTGTACATGTTGAAATGATAGGTAAGTTTCAAGCATCAAAATTGGATTCAAAATCAAAATAAAATACTTTCAAGCTTTTTATCATAGTAAGAAGCTTGTAAATATAAAAAATTTTGAAAAGCTAATAGAAGCGGGCAAACCCCATACAGTAAACCCCATACAGTAAACCCCATACAGTAAACCCCATACAGTAAAGCACTGAGCTACAAGTGTAAGTAGAGAAAAACGTCACTCAGTAACATTCCTTATAAAACAGCTATTCCACAATTTTGCTAAGGCCCGGCTACACACTCGCAGAAAAGCTGTGAATCGCAGGTTTTCTGCAAATAATCTACTCGGCGAGTGCTCAAACTAGCGGATTCCGCTATTCGCAACTCGCAAAGCATGTTGAACTTTGACATACCCGAATATGCGAGTAGGACGCTGATTGGCTGACCCTACCGCCTGATTGGCTGTCCACACAGACTGAGCTAGCCGTGCTAGGCGTACACTGCACAGCTGGCTGAGAACAAAGAGAAAAGCTGCGAGTGTGTAGCATCCCAGCTACTCGTGAGTAGCACTCGCCATCGCAATTAGCAGGTTTTCTGCGAGTGTGTAGCCGGGCCTTAACAAAATAGATAGATTCATAATCGAATTTCTGTGTTTCTGAGTATCCCTTGCTCCGCCCACACACCTCGTGCGTGCACAGAGACATGTGTTTAGCTGCCGCTTGGCTGCCTTTCAATAAAATCACATGCCTACTTTTGTGCAAATGCAACATATATGACGAGTCGAGATTCACAAACACTGAATTCTTGAATAGAAGAGAGCTCTGAATGAGAATACAACTCCAAACGCAATTACCAGCTTCCTCCGTGAGCATGCTCCATCCTTTGATATCAGACATCTTCATCCTGTGCACTCTGACGGTGTGATTGGGAGCGCGAGACCACGTGCTGCTTGTAAGGACCTGGATGTCAAGGCGAGACGGACATTGCGGCTCCGTCTGCTTACCGCCGCGGAACATGAGCGAGGATATCGGCAGGGCATTCTGGGAGTAATACAAACGCTGATAGAAAATAACGGCAAATAATTAGGAATAAAGACAGTTTGACCAACCTTGGTACGCCCAATCTCAAACAGTAGGTTGTCTTGGCATGACGGCTCGTAAATGGCGCCTGGGAACAGTTTCGTTCCTGGTTCCACCTTTCGAAAGAACGGAATAAAAGCAACATAAAATTATAGTAGGTAAAAATGCAGATGACACATTAACCAAATTCTGAACAGCACTCATACATGAGTGATATATTTAACAAGATATTGATTTACTCCAGATCATCTCCTACTTATTCAGTAGTAAGCTAGAAGGGAAGCAATGTGACATCACAGCCTATAGTAATTTTTCACATCAGAATAACCTCCATGAACCTAGTGACATTGGCAATTGTAACATTGGCCATTGTGACATTGGCAAGAATTTGTAGCTGTCATCAATCTCTCAAGAACATCGGTACGATGATTAAAACAAAATTATCGTTATTGCCAAATGCTGACTGCTATTTGCTGATTGTTGTTTGTCAATTGCTGTTTGTCAATTGCTGTTTGCCGATTGCTGTTTGCTGATTGCAGATTTAACAAAGCATTCATCACAGCAGCCATCTGCAGCTCACCTGGAATTTGTTGGGCAGCTCTCTGCCATTGAGGGAGAAGGTAAGGAACCCAGTGCTGACGTTAATCAGGCAGCCAATCAGAGTTCCAGCACCGTCTCTGCCGGCAGCAGAACCGGCAGCGATGTCGTGAGAGCCGTATTTGTGCACCAGCTCGCCGACATGCACCACATACATTTCACGCCGACTGATGCTCGTCTTTATGCTCCCTCCATCGAGAGCACCGAGGTTCACGTGTCTCACGAGTTTTGGTGAGAAGTCAGCGGTAGGGCGATTGTAGTTGCTGGTAAACCAGCCGACATAGACGAGGTTAGCGTCCTGACCAGGCAGTAGCCTCAGGCCATAGTAGTATGACTCAATGCCATCAGCGTTGGTCTCCAACTCCTGCAACGAGTCCACAGGCTAAAGCCCGGTTCACACGGACGTGAAAACAGCAACGAACGGACGAATGAGGTGGATAAATAGACAAATGAACGAATGAACAGATAGCTGGTCACACACTCGTTCGTAAACTCTAGCCAATCATTGACAAGCCTTGCATAACAATCGGTTGGCTAGTGCGCTGCGGTTGAATGCATCCAATCAGATCACAGTATGAGGAGCGTTCATCGACGTCTGTCCACAGACGGTCAACAGGTCGAGTGTCTAACGAACGGCTCAACGAACGCATTTTACGAATGGAATGCGGAAGTATTTGGCATTCGTTGGTTGCTGTTTTCACGTCCGTGTGAACCGGGCTTGAGTCACAGTGAGTGATGGGTACAGAAAGCCTATCAGTCAGTGCTAATCATCAATTATCACAGCAATGGATATGAGAATAATGAAGCAAAAAATTGAGTCGCCGGAATCACTTGAAACACACTGGTACTGTAAACATCGATATTTTAGCGGCCTCACAATAATAGCTATAATGGTGACTTGAAGAAAAACGCTATTAAAATTGAGCGCTGCATTTTCCATAGCTCTTTATGTTATATACAAGCTGAAAAGAAATCGCTAAAAATTCTGGAAGTTATTATTAGAAATACGGCTAATTTGAGGAAAAGGCTACAGTTTGCCAGCGCTAAAATTTCTATGTTTACAACAACAACAACAACTGGTAATTGGCAATTGGTATTGACTGATAGGCTCGCCAGATGATGACTATTGCAGGAAGGAACAATAGTAATAAACATGACAACGGCACTAATCAAACAACACTAAACACAGCATTGCTATCATGTCTATTACTATCATCACTACTGTAGAACCGGATTCGATAGCGACGGTCTAATAGCCGCAAAATTGGCGACGAAAATTGACCGCTATCATTGGATTTCACTATAGAAAATACACCCATTATACCTTATACGGGAGTTGTCCTCCCATTTATGGAATAGATATCATTAGATCGCTATTATTTTTATTTCTAGCCCATTTTCATGAAAGCGCTGACATTTGTGTCGCCATCAAATCCGATTCTACAGTATCTTACTTTTGGTAACAGTAAGCATTGTATGACAACCAACATAACAATGACAGGTGAAACAATAACAACCATAGGAACCTCAAGAGCACAGACCACCTGGCAAGTACCTGCAGTTCTGTGGCAGAGAGGTCAATGCTGTCGCTGCCGTAGCTTGCCTCGCTGATACCCTTGGACAGCATGGGGTGTACTCGTCCGCTGGTAGGCACAACGTCTGGCGGCGCGGTGATGAAACCCTCTGGGAACATGCTCTCCTTCTCTCTGACGCTGGAGCGTGTGGCGGAGATGGGTGACGGATCTCGTGACTTGGACTTCTTCTGGAAGAAGTGGAACTTTGACTTGTGCTGCTTCCTGCAAGAAGGGATAAACGGTGCATTTAATTGCCGAATTCGTTGCCACTAAAGTGTTGAAAACATAGAAATTAGGTGACTGTATGACTTTTATTTTAAAGCACATAAACTCATCAAAGAAGCAGAGTTGTTAGAGTTACTTACTCGAGACTAGCCGTCTTGTCGTTATGACCTGTCATCATGTCGTTGTCTGTGGTTGGAAGGCTGGGATCATCCATGGACGCTCCTCTAACAAGACCTCGAGCACCAGTCTTCTCATCATCCGCACCATCAGCGTTAAAGCTTCTGTTCAAAGCTAAACCAGACAGCAAATTAGATCAGAGATCGACCTTCATTATCAAAGTCAGATATTGGTATGTAGGTCAGCTTTCAAATTTAGGTCAGCTTTCAAATTTAGGTCAACTTCCATATTTAGGTCAACTTTCATGTAATAGTAACCTTCCATATTTAGGTCAACTTCCAGATTTAGGTCAGCTCCCATATATAAGTCACCTTTCATATTTAGGTCAACTTCCAGATTTAGGTCAGCTTTTACATATAATGTGTAAAGTTGTATACTGCAGTCAGAGATGAATGGAAGAAAGTTAAACTTATGTACTAATAGAGTTTGGTGAAAGTGTCAAACAGGATACTCTGCCGGGCAACATGTGGTTTACAATTGTGGGCAGATAACTGCTTGTAAATATGTATGACCTACAGATAAAAATTTGCATCTGAAAGCACCACTGAAGAGACATCTTGTCCATATGACGTGCCAGTATAGCAAACTGGTTCGTACTGTGTGCTGATAGCAAACCACACCTTGTCCGCACTGAGGTTTAGAAGTAGATAGAAAATAAGAAATACCTTACAAGTTACATCACCCTTTGGTTTTGGTCTGTAACTCCAAGACGTTTAACTAGGCCACAAAATACCTAAAATTGCTATCAAACATTCTTGCTAGTTGTCTATTTCCCCGCCCAGAAATTCTTCAAAAGCAAGAAATCTCAAGACTTCTTAACACTCCTTAGAACTTCTTAAGAATTATTGAAGAGTTCTTCAATAACTTTTGAAGAATTCTTCAAGAACATCCAGAGTGAAGAAATTAGACTATTACCAAATTATTTGTCCCAAATATTTTTATCGAGTTCTTACAGTTCGTAATAGTAAATTCACTACCTGTAGCTGCCTATATTACGCATTGGGCTTCCCACCCCACCCGCCTTTCGTCAGGGAAATACCATATAGGAGGGGAGTAGATCATATAAGAGGTTGTTGGGTTGCATGAGTACATTAGTGGCAGGCAATGTCATTATAGAGGAAAACCAGTTAGGACAGGGAGAGAGGCTCAAAACAAGAGGAGCAGGCGGGTCGTATAGCAGCGTCGTGGCCAAGAGAAACATAGGGATCAAGGTCGTTTAAGGAATACTTACACCTAAACGAGCCCGAGAGTGATCTACCCCCTGCGCAGGACACATCAGGTCAAGTTTCATACACATACACGCAGGCCATACCCAGCAGAGCATAAACATCATCAGTGATTGGCTACGTTTGCGGTCGCGTAACCAATCACAGGACGGATATCTACTCACTCTTCTTGAACGACATTTGCTTGAGTTTCTGCGCTACGTTGGTACTGCTTGAAGAGCTTTGGCGATCACCTCGTCTGAGCAAATGCTTGAGGCTCTCTGTCAACATGCGCAAGAGCGAGCTAGAGCAATCATACAGCCCATGCAGTCCGTGTCAGAACAGATTTAGGGATAGAGAAGAGGTCGAGGTCAGCATCACTCCTAACTAATCAGGATGGAGATCAACAAATATCCTTCCCATTCCAAGACGGCAACTGGAGTTGTCTTTTTCCCCATTTGGCCCTCCCGCTATAATGTGGGTCATTGGTGAACCCAGAAAAGGGGAAGACAACTCTGACCACATTTATAAAGTTTTATAATCTTGGAACGAGGGGGTATTTGAGACTGGCTTTCAGCCATTGAGAAAATTAGTTAGTTGCCATCAGCTTTAAAAAGGATCCTAACGTAAAATTCGATTGAACGATGTACGTCCCTTACTAATGTGGAGATAACTCCAAATGAGCAAATTTCCCGACATCATTTTTCATCGTTCATACTAAATTTTCACTCAAGCCTTACAAGGTAACAGTATTAGATTTACTAAATCATAAGTTTAAACTCACAGGCAGCCGATACGGTTAACCAATCAGCAATAAGAGCAAAGCAAGCTAATGGACAGTGTCCGCATAATGTGACAACCAACATGACACATTTAACGGTATCGTGACGTGTCATTCATACCAGGTAGAAGCAAAATCATAGTACCATTTCCGTGCTCTACATAGCTTGTAACGAAAGGTATTATTAGATAGCTAGGTGCGTGGCATGGTAGCGGTGAGGCTATGTAATGGCGGTGAATTATCAGCTTTGGGTTACCGATGGACCGAGCTTTCCGCAGCACAGATTGCTCTGTGGTAACGTTGCCCTTGCGATCCTGGATGGTGACGCCTGCTGCCGAGGCAGCGGTCGGTATAGTGAGAGCCATGATATGACGCAATCCAGCGCCGCTGACGTTAGCGTCTTTTCTCGGTCCCAAGCTGGCAGTAGATCTATTGTTAGCAAAGCTCACAACATCGGATGAAACTGAAGAGAAACATCAGAATACGAGGCGGTTAGAGGTGGGCGGGGCTGCATGACAGACGGGTTAGAGAGATAGAGAAGGTATTTCGTCACACACGACCTAATAGCACACTTCATCCCTCAGAATACAACCAGGATAAGATAACTCTAACACAATAAATTGAGTATTTAATTGATTTTTAATTGAATTTAATTATTTAATAATCTTAATTTCATTTTAAGTTTGTGTGTTACATTCTGGGGGATTGAGTGATTCATTGTCAAGCGGAAGCACTCTTTGTAAAGCAGTTGGGTGAGCGAATAGATAAGCAACAAGCGAACAGGAGATCATGCTGTTTAGTGCGTGCAATGGACTAAAAAATTCAAGCCAAATAGGTGTGATGAACAATGATTGAAAAGTTTCCCCTCTTCGTCACCCCTGAGTTCAAAAATAAACTGCTGACATAGAACTAAATCACAACGTCTCGACCGACCTGAGGTGCTGAACCGTGAGGAGCGCAGCGTTGAGCTGCTCACTACACAGGATACATAACGTCATCATCAACTGGTGTGGGCTACGCTACGCTAGCATCGCTAGCCGTATCAACAGGGGCTCGACTGATTGCCACATACATGTAGGAAGTGATATTTACTAATGCTATAGTAGCTACGGTTCCATGAGAAGTTTCGGGTGGGTACCATAATGTATCATCCTGATGTCCAGTTATACATACCCTGTGTTTGCCTATCATCATCTATTGCAGACGCAGGAGAGTGGAAGCCATTAGGCATTGAAGTCGCCATCACGTCTGACTGTCCAGGTCCTCTATGTAACCACAGCAAGGTTATAAGAGTATAATTTGAATGCCATAAGCAATTCATGGGAACGCCACAGGAATTTCCTGGGAAAGTCATAAGAAGTTCCCAGGGAAGTTATAGGAAAATCATGGGACGTGATGGGAAGTTCATGGGAAGTTCATACGCAATTCATGAAAAGTTCATAAGAAAGTAAAAAATTCAGTTTCATGGGTAAGACATGGGAATTTCATAGGTAATGCATGGGGGTTCCTAAGAAAGGCATGGGGATGTCAAAAAATAAGATTGGAATTTCATGAGAAAGTCACAGGAAGGTAATCAATGTCAGGGAGTGAAACAAGTTGTAGCTGAAAGCTGTGGCACACTCACGGCTTTGTGGATATGTATTTGTCGTTGCATTTGATAGGAAGGCTCAGTCGGATGAACTGAGTGGTGGTTTTGGCACCGAGACTTCCAAACGTCTTCGAACTGACTTTGACCGCGGGGCAGTTACTCGAGCTGTGAAAAATAAGAAATAGTGAGTGATGGTCAGTAAACCTCAGTCGAACGGGGAGGGGAGGAGGGGGCAGGGGGAGGGGAGGGGAAGGGGAACAGAGGCAACCTTTAGGATTATCACTACTGTAAACATAGAAATTTTAGCGACCTAACAATGACAGCTATAATAGCGACTGAAGAAAAACGCTATCAATGTTGAATGCCATATTTTCGATAGCTCTTTATGTTGTATACAAACTCAAAATATATCGCTAAACATTCCTGGTTTTAGCATTTAAAATACTGCCGATTTGGCCAAAACGCTGTAATATTTTGTCTACTAACATATCGATGTCTACAGTAGTCGAGTTCTCCTGCTAGTACAAAGACTGCAGCAATCCTCTGAGCAGGAGTTTTTCTTCCTCTCCCTCTATCAGCTTCCTATCAATATTTAATACTGTAGAAGTAGAAATGTTTGCGCTTAAAAATGTTTGCGATTTTTCCAATCCTGCAAATATGAATTTTTTTGCGAACAGAAATTATTTGCGATTTTTTATTCTGTTTGAGTCACTATAAGGAAAAAGGAAAAAGATGCGAAAGTTTATTTTTGCGATTATACAACCTCGCAAAAACTGCGTTTAAAGTCACGCCGCAAAAATTTCTATTTCTACAGTATAAAAATAATAGTTTTATTAATTTATTAAAATTAATAGTTATAATACATTTAATTTTATTTTAAGTCATTCTTATATTTGAAAATTCAACCTGTCGCAATGAATCAGGGGAAATAATCTTATAGAGACGGAAATCAAACCTTTTTTGCACTCGAGTGACGGCCACATCGAAAGCTTCACTTGATATGGCGTCAACGAATCTGCCTTCACTTCTCACGTACCAGACAGGCATCGGTCTCGTCATGTTACTGGAAATATCAGACACTCTTATTTGCAAAAGTACCACATTTATCATGTGATGTCATCGCATGTAAGATAAATATATGTTTCACTATTCACAAGTTTGCCACTCAATCTTCAATCACAAAAACTGTCTATTTTACAATATACATAGTAGTCTACAGTAATTCTCCACTTACATGCAGAAGGGTTCATAGCCCTCTTGAAGGCCACAGCAGGTGTAGTACTTGAGGCTGTGTGGATCCTGGCCATAGTTGACTTTGGCTCTTTGATCAGGGCCAAGCATGACGATCGGTATGTATTTGGCATCGTCAATATCCTGTGGAATATCGGGGTTACGTGAGAGAGAGGACAACTCTCATCAACACAAAACTTGAAGAAACCGAAGCAACACATGTTTGTCAACAATAAAACATAGCAAGTAGGTAACACAATTTGGCATGGAGCGGCCTGAGCTTATGCATGTATTTCAAAGGTAAGAATTATCTTCTCTTGCACAAGCTGGCTTCTCTTTGCAAGGAATCATCAACTCAACGCCCTGACCTAATTAAGAGCACCATACCATAGACACGGATATTACCTTGAACGCTATCTCTTGACCAGTCATGTCCATCATAAGCTCTCCGTTCATCGAGAACGATATCGTGTGATTGGACATGTCCAGCATGCAGCCGATGATGTCACCAACCTGCCAGGTCTTTCCAAACGCCGTCGCTCCACCGAAAAGCTTGCGAGCCTAGACAGCATTCACATGATATACGCCCATGTGAAGGTATTGCCTGCCACATCTAAGTATAACGCGGGACTTACAACAAAACCATCGAACGCGTAGGTCTCATTTGTCTCCCCGATCGAGCTGGCAGGTGCTATGGTGTCCTTGGCCCACCCCACTCTCATGAGGCCTGCCGTTAGTACCTCAAACTCAAAGTACCTGCAGAGATACGTTCTTAAGAACTTTTGAAGAACTCTCAGGGCGGGGAAACAGACATGTAAAAATTAGTTTTATTATGACCAACCGGTACACTTCCTCTCTCATGTTAATAATAAATACTAATTAACGTATAAAACACATGTATCAACATGTATTCATATGTTAATAGTCATTAATACATATTACAACATATCAATTAACATGTTAACTGATGGTTTATACATATGTATACATGTGTTAATAGATATTAATTAGTATGAGAGAGGAAGTGTACCGCCACCATACAACCATCAGCATCATGAGTCCAATACTTGAACTCTCTACTGGAAGAAATGAGGAAACATGATAATGCATGAAAATACATGAGTACGCCTGAGAATACATGAGTATACATGAGAATACGAAAGCATAGATCAGAATAGATGAGAGTATATGAGAATACATGAGTACACACGAGAATATATGAGAATGTCTGCACACACATGAGAATGCATGAGAACACATGAGAATGCCTGAGAGCACATGAGTATAGAGGATATCAACGCACCATTTTCCTGAGTTGACTGCATAGCCCCTAGATGGGCGAAGCACTCGACACTGTGTCTTCGAGTCCGCCATACGAGCCAAACCTGAAGAGAAGAAAGGACTATGTGACCATCACAATATCCGAGCGGTTGTCAGTCTAGTGTTAGAGCGTTGGGAAGGGAGCTGCAGCAACTGATTCTGTTACTGATAAAAATCAAGAAATTTAGAAGACCATGTGCCTGTAGCTAACAAAGATCTGGACCATGAGAGCAACAGTGTCCGTTTTATTGGACATGTTAGCTTAGGTTCCACAGATGTTCTAGGTTTCAACGCTATTCCTCCAAGTTATTTATTGAATGTGTTAGTGCAGTGGCTGTCTATTTCCCCACCCTAAAACTGCTCAAAATAAGAAATATTGGATAAGTCTTAAGAATTATTGAAGAACTCCTAAAAATCTTCAAGATCTCTTAAGAATTATTGAAGAGCTCCTTCTTCAGGAATTCTTGCATAATTTTTCAAGAACTTGCAGGATGGGGAAATAGACAATTATCGTTAGTGCAGTTACTTAGGTATGAATTTGTGCTGAAACGGTGTGTACGTGCACAGTTGTGTTATGGCAACTCATTGGGATGCAGAGAGCAGCAATGAAAAGAAAACACAGAGGATAGTGAGACTGAGTTCGGTGGATGCATTCCCACGCTAGCCTGTATGCAAGCGCTTCATCAGAGCGTTAGTGGAGCACAACGATTCTCATCGACATTCAAGGCTGAACGAAGGTCATAGTGCAGATATGCTGCAGGACAATAGGCGAACACTTACTAGTACATCCTGCATTCCTTTTGAGCAGAGAGACTAGCAGTAACAAAATAAACTAGCTATAGTTGCCATAGCAACCATGAGCTGGTACATCATAATTCGGTTACTATGAAACCTATGTAGGTCATGCAATGCGACAGCTGTTCAAACTGAACCCGCAGTCACCAAGTTTTCAAACACGAGCGAGACAGTAAGAGCATAGGACTGACTGTATTCTCTCCGACACAAATCCATGCACAGAGAAAACAGCCTAGCCCAAAATCCTTGCGTGTTAGATAGATAAGATTGTGGGGGTTAAGCACACCTCTCATACCACCTTGAGAGTCAGGATTCGGAGGCTCTACATTGTACCCATACGCCAGTAACGTCCTTATTGTCTCGCTGGCTGTCTCTCTGTAAATGAAAGAATTGTTGATAAAAAAGTATGGAGATAAAAATAGTGTAATATACAATGAAATAACATAATATACAATGAAATAACATAATATACAATGAAA
>ERZ1740065.2477-NODE-2477-length-11467-cov-10.978268_pt1 | contig 11467 bp, 11 predicted proteins | sample MGYA00581738_ERZ1740065 | MGnify/ENA primary metagenome ERZ1740065 (study PRJEB43018, sample SAMN04849749) | marine metagenome | isolation source: floating plastic debris | place: Pacific Ocean | collected 2008-09-01 | study: EMG produced TPA metagenomics...
GCTCCCCCCCTCTCTCTCTCTCTCCCCCCCCCCCCCCTCCCCCCTCACCCTCCCCCCCTCCCCCTCCCTCCCCCCCCCCACTCCCTCCCCCTCCCCCTCTCTCTCTCTCTCTCTCTCTCTCTCTCTCTCTCTCTCCCTCTCACCCTCTCTCTCTCCCTCCGCTCTCTCTCCTCTCTCTCCCTCTATATCTATCATACCATTGTTCAATATGGTGCTGTATTCACTAGAAATGGGCCAGCACCATATGGAAATATCATGTGGGATAAGAGAGTAGTCAGAGGAAACACGTATGCTCAGCACACTCTACCCGCGGTGAGTGGTAAAGGTCATAACAGGATTATAGTACAGCTCTAACTAATGCTAATGACATTCCGTTTGCTATTGAAGGCAGCACAGCCTGATCCAATTGAGATTCAGAGGCAGCAGGAGCAGAGGAGGCGACTGATAGCCAGGAAAAGAGCCAAGGAGCAGCTGCGTCCTCGATCCCCAGACCCAGTGGATGGTAAGTGTAGCTGATTTATCTACATAGAAACATTACAGTGAATTCATTCGTCTATGTGACCAACAACCAATGACAGGGAGGAAGCATATCGATGTACAGACTGAGCTGTATCTGGAGGAGTTGTCCGATCGTGTGGAAGAGGCTGATGTTGAGATTCAGACAGATGCATTCCTAGACAGACCTCCCAGTCCGATGTTCATCCCTGCCAAGTCAGGCGTAGACGTAGATACCCAGATCTATGATGGTGATGTGAGTCCATCAGTCTGGCCGTGGACAGCCTCTTAGTGTAAATGCAAGTTGACTGGAGATCGTTTGCTATTTCAGCTCTTTGACTTTGATACCGAAGTGCGGCCGATACTGGAAGTACTTGTGGGTAAAACAGTTGAACAGGCTCTGCTAGAAGTGATGGAAGAGGAGGAGCTGGCTAACCTCCGTGCACAGCAGAGAGCATTCGAGGAGCTGAGAAATGCAGAACTTGTTGAGCAGCAGCGGCTTGAGGAACAGGAGAGAAGGCATAAGGAGGAAAAGGTAAGCAATCAGTTTTCCTAATAGAGATTATATTTAATGGCTTTTCAAATTATCACACGATATTTTATCAATCTAGGAGAGAAGGATGAAACAGCAGAGAGAGATCTTGAAGAAGCAGAGAGAGACGGCAGACAAAATTGCGGCCAGGACGTTCGCGCAGAGCTACTTGGCAGACTTGGTTCCCAGTGTATTTGGCACGCTTTCAGACAATGGCTACTTCTTCGATCCAGTGGAAAGAGGTGAACTAAATATAGATTCTTACTTTCACACATGTTGAAGCATGATGTTGACCTATTTCGACTCTGACCTAGATGTGGAGCAGGGATTTATGCCATGGCTCATGGATAGAGTATGTGAGGAAGTACAGAAGTCAGAAATGGGTAGACTAGTGCTGGATGGAATGATCAGAGAGATAGTAGCTGCCAGATCTCAAGCGTACCAGGTCAGTAGTATGGGTGGACTATCCAACACCCCCTTTCTCAGCCTTCAACTTTGCTGACCTCAACTCTCTTTCGACAGGCTCTCTATGAACGATTGCAAAACGAGAAATTGATGGAACAACAAGCCAAAGGTTTATCAGAAAACAGTACTGAGCAGCCCAAAACAGAATAGACGTTGATATTCCATGAGCCCCTATGATTCTTGTGGCAAGCACATGGTCGTTGCCTATCAATCGTCCCCTCACACATTTAGGCTTCCAAACTGGAAACTCACTTGCCTGTTGCAAGATCAACTCGTAGCCTAATTTCTTACAAGAATTACAGACCTATAGAAGCAAGACATCAAGGGACAGTACGGTGATTTTAATCTACATAGCATGTACTATACCATCACATCATCCTGTAATTTTAATAAACGATCAAAAATAGGAACACTAGTTCACTGTTTGCAGCCTGACTTTATAAATGTTTTGTCAGTATCGTCATCTGTAGATATCATGCATTACGGTGGGTAGGGGGATAGGTCATCTAGGGTGAGTCTGCAACCACTCCCTAAGCATAATGTATTGTACAAACCCAGTGAGTGTAGTAGGGGTCAACATGGAGGTTGTGTGTATAACCCTTAGCCGACCAATCGCCCATGTTCTCTTGAAGCCTTAGACATTGAGGATATGAGACATCAAAGTTACAGCTTGCTACATAACATAACATAACATCCCATTTCCTCCAATCTCTTCTTTTTGTTTACCACCTTGTTCAACGAAGAACCGTCACCTAAGACCACTGGTGTGGAAGCAGTAGTTGGCCTCGATTGATGGGTGAGAGATGTAGAGGAATATCTGAGCAAAGGGACACAGCAGATTGGAAGAAATAGACTAGCAAAATGTCGACTGACTCTGGACAGTATCCCATCGAGATCAGCTTTGAACACATCCGGCTGCTGATTTACGTCATCTGAGGAAGCGATATTCTATCTATAGTGAGGAGGTAGCAGTCATGTGACGAGTGTACTCCAGACAATCGGTGCCCGGAATCTCATGATCTCAGTAGGGGGTGCCTACAGGATCAATATCATCTTTGTTATAGAGAACAATCGATATAAACAATACCACACTCACCATGAATGAAAAGCAATAATATGGAATTGTCTCCACGATGAAAGTCTGAGATGATGAACCTGGGAAAAATTTAACGTAGCACGTAGCTCTGTTTGTTGTCATCTCACATTAAGAATATCTGATCTATTGATACCGTCCTGATCTAAAATACATACCGACATGCATGAGGCCCAGAAAGTGGGAAGGAGATTGCAGCAGGCATGGAGGCAGGAAGGCAGGGAGGTAATAGCTCATTGGACTAAAATTAGAGCTCAATTTCAGTATCACCATCTATAGTCTGTTGACAGCAAATCGGAAAAATTGCCATCATCTGCAGCTGCAGACAGGCGGGAGGTGGGGGTAGTTTGCTTTTCTACTTCTGTTTGTCCTCACTTGCATCTGATCCAGTGTTTTTATATGAGCATAATGTAAGCTAGCAAAGACTATTGATGTTGCGGGTAGCTAAAAATGTCACTGTTCTAGAATGGTGTATGTTGGACCCATCAATGTCAAGGCCACATCTTATTGTTGTGTGTACTGCTACTAAGATTGCTCCCACCACTTAGTGGCTCACCCAGTATCTACTATGAACATGAATAGCATTATTTCCTAAGATGGCACTCCTTCAGTATGATTTAACTCTTCAAGTATTGCTTGTTTTACTTTATTTCCATGAGAGAAATAGAGATATAAGTGAGTGTGATGAGATGTAGACTGAGTTCCTGATTATTAATTGTCGCTACAGTCCTGGCTGACGTCCTGGAAGTAGCTGATATCGACTCCATTCTTCTTGTACATATCCAGGTATTTGTTCATGTCATCTGCAGAGATAGCCTTAGATCTGGTCAGTATCCAGGCGTAATGGAGGGAGGCAAGACCACCCAGGGTCTCTCGGCAAGTGTACACCAGACCGTAGTTGTCATAGTCAGTAGCCAGAACATTGTAGTCTCCGTATGGAGTGCCTGAATGATTGATATCATACTTATGTTAGACAGCCATCGACATGCTGTAGACCAGAATTTACTTGCGATGGAATTTTTCTGCGAAAAATTTGAATGATTATATAGTGATTATAGTCGTGATTAATTTTTTCAAAAATTTTTCAATCGCAAAAGTTTTTCCATCAAGGTTTCCTGGTATTTTCGCAAATATTTTTAGCATAAAACAATTGCAGTCTACAGTAAGCTGCAATGAATATCAGTCATGAGGAGTTGTGTTCATAATGCAAACCTGGGAAGAATCGAACATGGCATGCAGCTTTTGTGTCATCTTCACAGTAGGCATCACCGACCTGACTGTACCTTCCTGACCTGAAATACAAACCAGTGTATATGAGGTGAGAGAAAGGGAGAATGGGATTGCAGAGGATAGAGTGAGAGCTTACGTGGCATTGAAACCTGAGTTCTTCACTTCCACGTGGCCATCATCCTTCACCGTGTAGTCAGCATGTACACACTTGGCTCCAATCTCAAACACCGTCCAGAATCTCTTTTGCTCATAAAATCTTCCTTTGAAATACTGTAAATAGGACAACACATAAATTACTCTGCTAATGCCCATGATGAGGGTAAGTCGCTGGTGATACATGTACTTACTTTTGCTGGATCAAAGTCTTTCTGAATGGTATAATTCGGGCATTTCGAGAATTTCACAACCTGAGCAGATGTCACTGCGACGAGTGCGAGAGTGAGGAGGAGACCGTTCATGGCTGACTTGTTTGTGGTACAAGCTGTACTGTCAAACAAGTGTCTAGCCCGCGCTTTTATGCTCTGACAGCATGGTGCTGAGTGAGAGAACGAACACGTGCACTCTTATCTCTCTCTCCACGTTCTTCTCACGTAATCCTCGTTTCAAGTTTCCATTCCTATTTTAATCTTTTATCATTGAGAAACAACTCAAATCATAAATGGAGTCGCTAAAAGATTGGTCTACCTGACAAATGTCCTCATTATGCACATTGTGCAGCAGACACTGAAGGTATATTTCAGTTGTTTGTGATGAATCAGTGTTATAGAACTACAGTCAGTAAACACATCTCTTCAGTCTTCAGACTCACTGATAAATATCACCAAGATCAGCTAAATCTAATTATATTACTGTACAAACGATCTGACATGGTATTGGATTGTTATCTAAGCTACTCTCGATGGCCAGTCGATTAGAAAACAGTACATGATAAGTACCGGCCTGACTCTGCCGTAACGGAGAACCGAAGGTCTGATCTGATAACGGGAGGCAGGTGGTGATTCACATAGTTACAAAACTGGTTATAAAAACTTGGACAGCACTGCATCATGGGAATTGATATATGTAACGGTTTACTTTCCTCTGATCAAAATACTACTATGTAGCCATTACCCACAAACCTAGTGTCTCAAATAAACCAGATCATTCGTGACAACCCTCACTGTGACAAAAATGTATGACAAAGTTCTGTGACAATTACATCAGCTCTTTCTGAGATACGTGGTTCCACCCTGCTGTGAGCTGGTGATGTTGATTGGAACTGTGATTGGTTGCCTGTGTTGACCTCTGGGCTGTATGCACTGGTCACCTCCTGGAGATGGTCGCTGGACAGGTTTTAGGCTCCTGTCTGATCTGGCAACGTTACTTCCATCGTCTGTCGTCGATCGTCATGTTGAGACCTTTTTGATGATGTTTTCTGGGGTCATCGGGGCTATCAGGATTCCTCTGGTGCTTCATGGAAAGTTCTTGACTTACAATATTTGTTGCAGGAGGTGTGAGGTTGGCCCTCAATCCATGCGACGACCTGTGCCTCCTGGTACAGCATGATCGTTGTTTGATCCAGTGCACTGCCAGTATGGGTAGTCATTGACAAGGTGGCTCCGGTAACATCTGCATCAAATCGGTCTGGGCTCCTTCTATCTCCAGAGCGTACAAGATGCATCGCTCTTCACCCAGCAAGGCTGGGGTTTATGCGTTGGAACTGTAGTTGTTTCCCATCTGTTTCTGGTTTCGGGTTTGCCCTGTGCCCATGTCTCTTACCTCTGACTAAATATCTGATCTCCATGCAGTAGTTGCAGGTCTCAGTCTCCGTACGCTCTGGTCATTGGTTTGACTCCCACCGCTCTCATTCCCTGGGGCATCTGCTCCATCCCTGTCAGTACTATGGATATCTTCTGGTCTGGGGACTTCTCCATGTTGTCCGTCTTGGAAGTTAGTTGCTTCTGGTATTTTTCCACCTCCCTGAACCTCACCTCTTCATTATCTTCCTCCTACGGTTCTTCGCTCGGCAAACAGGATATCGAACAGTTCTCCTCCTACCATCGTACTTCCGCACCCACCAAACAGCATCAGTGTAGCTAGCCCAGAGCTTCAGTTGGAGCTCTGTTTTTCTCTCTCTCATCCAATCACCCAAAGTGTCTACCAGAGCTGCAGTCGTTATCTCCTCCCGCTTTTATGGCCCCAGGTCAGGTTCAGGTAGCCCCGCCATTCTCTTGATGTAATTTACCATACTAGTAGACATTCTCTCCCTTCTGCATCTTTATGCCCCGAGTTCGCATTGCGTCTCCTCCACTGTAAGCATGTACCAGATCAGCAAGAGCAAGCACTCCCTCACCTCACCATAGTCACATCCCTGTACTCCTCTGTATCATGTAGAGCCATCCTCAGCTGTAGACTTGTTTCTCTGTCAGATCATCCATTTATCTCTGCAACCTTGTCAAACAGGTCAGTGAACCGCTGGACATCCATTGTGCCATTCACTTCCCCTAGGGGGATCAATGTTGCCTGTCGCTGTGGTTGGGCCATGTTTGGTGACCTTCCCCATGACCGGTTTGCTGGGACAGCCAATCCTGCTCGTCTACCTCCTGCTGTTGCCCTGCCTCTCCACTAGCCAAAGATGGGTATAATACAATTGTAGCAGCTAGACTGGGAGCTTAATCTGGACTGATGCCTGCAATCCTAACTTCCACAATGTCGTCATTCTTTACTTTGTAGTTGGTGTGCACACACTCAGGTATATTGAAATCTTAAAACACTTTCCAGAACCTCTTTTGCTCAACCCATGAATTACTGTTAATGACAAATTAGTGGCTCAGCCATTGTTCATGACACCAGTGAGGTACTGGTGCAGTCATACTTACTAAAGATGAATATAAGTTGCTAGTTATTTGATACTCACTAATGATAGCAGTAAGTCATTGGTGATATCCACCTTAGTACTAGTACTTAGGTACTTAGTTCGGTTGGATCAGAGTTTTGAAATCAGGAAATTTGGAAACTGTCATAATCTGAGCAGATGTCACTGTAACAAGTGCAAGGGTGAGGAGGAGACCAATCATGGCCGACCTTGTTTGTGGTTGGCCCATCCCTATACTAAGTGTGTGGCTGTGCATTATTACGACAGTAGTAATTTATGAGGAATCACTGGCTTTTCCACCGGTAGAGATAGATAAGTGTCCATAGGTGTGTTTCTATGGGTCTTAATCTCTCCATACTGATTGGTTACTGTTATCTGAGCAGCCATTAGCTGTCCTTAGTCGACACAGCTATCTTTGGGAGCACCTAGAGAAGGCTCTGATGGCACAGTCTATGCACATTGCAGATCATAGCAGGAAGCACATCGTAAACAAAGGCTTTACAGATAGGTATTGCTGCAATTTTGATAGCTGAAGTTGAAAGAGACAAAAGTAATGATGAAGCCTTGTACATGCAGAACACAATGGATTGTACATGCTACAAAGTGGATATGATACGACCGAGAAATGAAGAAAACACATATCGGAAAGTGGATGACACTTATTGTATAGTTGATGGCTGGCTGATGGGTAAAATAGGCTACAATATTAAATGTAGGTAAAATAATACTATATAATGAAAGTGGATTGCAAACATAGAAAGGCGACTGTATGATGGCTAAGAGAGAAATGCTGAGATAGCATTATGGCTGGATGCTAAGAACTATTTTACAAATTGCTTTCCCTCCCTCCATTGTCACCCATTCTGTTCGCCTTCACCCACCTCAGATCTGGTGTTCGTTATCAATGCTTCCACATACCTCATACATGTTGCTGGACCACCGTGCCACATGCTAGACACATCTATGTCATGGTCACATCTTATCTAGGTCAAGGTCGTGTATTATTGCTGTTTACTGGTACTAGGTTTACTCCCAGCTGAATATAGACATGGGAAGCGTTGTTTTCTAACATTACGTTTTGTCTGCATGATGATTTGGCTCTTTGAGTGTTGTTTTACTTTATTTACATGAGATAAATAGAGACATTACTAAGCGTAAAGCGGACGAAATTCCTATCTAATGATTGTCGCTACAATCCTGAGTAGTGTCTTCGAAGTAGCTGATATCGACTCCATTCTTTTTGAACATATCCAGGTACTTGTTCATGTCGTCTGAGGAGATGGCCTTAGATCTGGTCAGTACCCAGGCGTAATGGAGGGAGGCAAGACCACCCAGGGTCTCTTTGCAAGAGTACACCAGACCGTAGTTGTCATAGTCAGTAGCCAGAACATTGTAGTCTCCGTATGGAGTGCCTGAATGATTGATGATTGACAAGCGTAAGGCAAACCGCAATGGATGCTGGTCACGAGGAGTTGTCTTCACAACGAAACTCTGAACTTATGAACCTGGGTAAAATTGAACATGGCATACGGCTTTCTGATCATCGTCGCAGTAAGCCTCACCGACCAAGTCAAACCATCCTGACCTGAAATACGAACCAGTAGATGTGAGCCCAAAGATGGGTGGAATGGGATCGCAGCAGCTAGATTGAGATCTTACTTGGGACTGTAGCCTCCGTTCTTAACTTCCACCTTGCCATTATCCCTTATATTATAGTCGGCATACACACACTTAGATCCAGGAACCTCAAACGACGCCCAGAATTTCTTGAGAGAATAGAATCTACCCCTGAAATACTGTAAATACAATGATACATTAGCAGTTCCACCGACGCCGACAATAATGGCAAGCTGCTGGTGATATTGTACTTACCTTTGCTGGATCAAAGTCTTTCTGAACTGTGTAGTTTGGACATTTGGAGAATTTCACAACCTGAGCAGACGTCACTGCGAGGAGTGCCAGAGTGAAGAGGAGACCATTCATGGCTGACTTGTTTGGGGTACACAAGCTACTCTATCAGACAAGCATCCGGCTGACTGTTTTATGCTCTGACAGCATGGTGCTGCACGAGAGAGTGAACACATGTCACCTTATCTCTCCCTCCACACTCTTGTCATGTGGCCATCATTTCAAGTTTTCTTTGCCCCAGTTTTCTTTATCGGAGAACACCTCAGCTCGTAAATAGATCTGGTGAGAGAGAGACTGATGTACATGAAATATCTCACTGCAGGCCAGTTACATGTAGTTACATGTACATTGTGCAGACACTGAAGGAATATTTCAGTTGTTTGTGATGAATCAATGTTATTAAACTACAGTAAGTAAACACATCTCTTCAGTCTGCAGATTCACTGATAATTATCTCCAAGATCAGCTAAATCTAATTATATGACTGTATGGGTCGACCGTCTCAGATGGTATTGCATCGCTATCTGAACTACCTTCAATGGTCAGTCGGTTGAAAAACAGTATGTAGTAAACACCACTCAATGCTGTCTATGCAGTAACGGAGAGCCGAGGATCTGACCTGATAACGTATGCAGGTGGTGATTCACATAGTTATAAAACTCTGATTATACAAACGTGGACAGCAAAGCATTCTGGGAATTGATATACATAACTATTTACTTCCCTCTCATATAAATTCAATACTACGTACTCACCACCCATCATAAATGACAAGTCTCATATCACTCCTCAGGAGTCTTCCATATTTTTGCTGCCCAGAATTTGGGGGTAAAATTGCTGTTATTAGTTTCCCAATGTTTTCTGGTGGCTTATTGGTTAGATCCTGTTGAACTGAGTTCAAATCAGAGACAAGTGTAGCTGTAGGGAGCGTAGCTGTAGGGAGCATGGGCACTGAGCTGTAACTTCTCGAAGTCCAGAAAACCTGAATATCCAGTATTTATGGTCCTAGAAGTTGGAATTGGAACTAATGTTACCAAATGCATTCCCAAATGGAGAAGAGGCTCATCATCAATCGACATGCTATCACATTGTATCACAGAATAGTAGCAATACTGGAGTTGTGTGAGCAAGCGAAATGTGTTTCTGTAGTTATATTTGGCCAATCCTATAGCTCCGCCTTCACTAGACAAGAATTGCAATCATTTAAATTTATTTAATGCAGTATAGTCAGCACTCTAGCAGTCAGCACTCTAGCAGTCAGCACTCTAGCAGTCAGCATCGAAGTTTCATTACAAAAATCTGCTAAAGAATCCCCTACCTTCTACTTTCACCCATATTGACACCCTCACCTTGGTAATCTGAAAAACAAGCGGCGCAAACCACACCTGCCAAGCCACTTATCATGCAATAGGCTGTGCCGATATGAATTATGAGCTGACCGATGCCGCACAAGTATAATCAACTAGTTGGCAGGTCTGTACTTTCAAGTGCTCCGTTAGTATATTAGATGGACGATTGCCCAGTTGTGTACATACTGTGGATACGTACACCTACGTATACTTTCAGGCACATCATGATTGTCCTCATACTGTCTCTTGCTGCTCTGGCCTCTGTCTCAGTTGACGCTCAGGTGCCTCAATTTGGTAATTGCCCTGAGGTCACCTATCAACAGAACTTTGAGCCAGAGAAGGTAAGTACGCTACCAGTCTTTTCGTCAGAGCTTGCTGTCCAGCTGTATGATTATTGTCGCGAGATGTTTGCCAGTACTTCTCGGGAGTCTACTACGAGCAGAAGAGATTCTGGACGATATTTGAGATCGGATCCAAGTGTGTGAATGCCGAGTACACGATACAGCAGGATGGCCATGTTCAGGTGAACAACTCTGGCGTATCCACCAAGTAAGTCAAGTTAGAATGCTCGCTCTTCCCCCATATCACACCTCACACTACCTGATCAGCCAATCATATACGTTGGGTCATAATGGCTGCCACAGTAGAGGAGATCCTATGAGGGTGAGATACCTCCTCGTAGTTAGCTACTTAGTGTGGGAAAAGTTGAAATGTGACTATGAGCTTCACAAAAGTTGCTAAGCACATCAGCAGACGAGTGACAGTATGATGATGATGATTGAGTGAATACTCAAATGGCCAATTGTGTTCGCGACGAATAGGGCAGTCTGGCAGCTATTTGCTAGATATCAAATATCAAGGATTCTACCTGTTGTAGGAAAGGAAACAGGTATTTCCAGGTGGGAGAAGCGTATTGTGATTCTGAGAAGAAGTCCAACTGCTTTGTCAGGTTTTACCCAGGTATATCGTGTTACAGCATCTCACATAACAACATGCATTGGGAGATGCTTACATCACCGCATCTCTCTATCACAGGTACGCCGTATGGTAACTACAACTTACTGGCTGCTGACCCAGACAAGTATGGCCTGGTGTTCACATGCAGGCAGGTAAGAGTAGAACCACCAGCTATGATGTAGTATTCATGCCTGCGACATTGATAGCCAGTCTCTCTCTCTCAGGTCATACCAAACATCCTGAACACACAGTACGCTTGGATCCTCACCAGAGAGAAGGAGGTCAGCGAAGCCGACATGAATATGTACCTTGACGTCTTCCAATCAAACCATATCAACATTGATATGTTCCGCACGACTGTACAGGACTGCTCTGACAACTAGCCAATCAGAATGCTCCAACAACTAACCAATCAGAATCCTCCAACAACCAACCAATCAGACTACTGCTCTACTTCGAAGCACCATGCTATTTCTACCCCCCCTATGATCCATAGTAATAAACTTGGTACCTGTATAGATATGAAGGATTTTTCTGTGTTGAAAATGAGTGGCCTCTTTAGAGTTCAGAAGAGAGAGTGAGAG
>ERZ1740065.2478-NODE-2478-length-11467-cov-6.516299_pt1 | contig 11467 bp, 9 predicted proteins | sample MGYA00581738_ERZ1740065 | MGnify/ENA primary metagenome ERZ1740065 (study PRJEB43018, sample SAMN04849749) | marine metagenome | isolation source: floating plastic debris | place: Pacific Ocean | collected 2008-09-01 | study: EMG produced TPA metagenomics...
GGGGACTTGAATAAACTGATCGTAGCGAGGGCCGCTTTTAACGGGCGGGGCCATCTGACGCCGAGGTGGACGGGCTATGTGTGTTCTCCTTTGGTAGCCAATTACTGAGTCCTGAATATAGGGGCAATGCGATCAGAGCGCTAGGTGAGTCTTTGGTTTGCGGCTCGCTCAGGCTCTCAAAAAACTACGCCGCCTCGCGATAGAGCGGGAAGCTTACCAATTTGCCCTTTGCGGGAAGAACCGCGTCGATGCTTTGCGCTGGGCTGAGCGCCCTGAGTATCTCCGGCGCGCCCGCGTCCATACCGCCCGTGTAAGAGCCAAAGGCCGGCGCGATCAGGCGGTCGCCCGCGCCGCGCGACCGGCCGCGCACCGCGCAGGGGCGGGCGATGTGTCGGTTCTTAACCCGCACGCGCATTTTGGGGTGGTAGTGACCCGAAAGCTCGGGCCCGCTTTCACCCGGCTTGGCCTCATGCCTAAGCGTGATCCCGTTCACCACCATTTCGGCCGTCACCGCGGCCCCGAATGCGCGCCCGGATTCTTGAGGCATGGTCTCTTCGTGATTGCCGGTGATCCACACCCATTCGAGCGCGCGGATCAGCGATTCGAGCATGCCGGCTGCGTAGGGATCGAGACGGTGCGCGCCCGCGTCATCGTGGAAATTGTCACCCAGCGTGATCACCCGCCGCGCGCCCGTCGCCTTCACGGCGTCAGCGATCCTCTCCAACGTGGCGCGGCTGTCGTAAGGGGGGAGCATCTGGCCCGTTTGCGCGTACCAGCTGCCTTTCTCCAAATGCAGGTCCGCCACCAGCAGCGCGCGCTCGCGCGGCCAGTAGAGCGCGTGGCTCTTGAGCAGCACCAGCTCCTGCCCGGCAAAGTCGAGAGGGGCGCCCAGCTCAGATGGGAACGAAACGGGAACCATATGCGCGAGATGCCGCGTGGGGGCGGTTTTGGCAAGAGCGCATCGCGCGCAAAGCCCCATTGACTTGACCTGTGTCAAAGCGGATGGACATCGTCGAATGGATAGGGGCGCTGTCACCGCAAGGGCGGCGATGAAGACGGGACGGGATGACACGATGAGCGATTGGCAGCCGCACACTTTGCGCGCGAAAGAGTGGTTTGAAAGCCTGCGCGACCAGATTTGCGCGGCTTTTGAGGCGATCGAGCGCGAGGCGGGGTCCACGGCGCGCTTCACCTACACGCCGTGGGATCGTGAAGAGGAAGGCAACGAGCGTCCCGGCGGCGGCGTGCAGGGCCTGATGAAGGGCGCGGTGTTCGAGAAGGTCGGGGTCAACGTGTCGACCGTGGGCGGCAATTTTCCCAAGGAATTCGCCGCCAATATCAACGGCGCGGATGAGGACAATCCCGGGTTTACCGCGACGGGCATCAGCCTGGTGGCGCATCTGGCCAACCCGCACGCTCCCGCCGTCCACATGAACACCCGCTTCCTCACAACAGGCAAAGCGTGGTTTGGTGGCGGCGCCGATTTAAACCCGCCGATCCCGTACGAAGAGGACACCGGTGAATTCCACGCCGCCATGCGCGCCGCCTGCGCGGCTCACAACCCGACCTATTACGAGCAATATAAAAAGTGGGCTGACGAGTACTTCTACATCCCCCACCGCGAAGTGCACCGTGGCGTGGGCGGGATTTTCTACGACCACCTCGAAAGCGACGAAGACGACGCGTGGGAGCGCAATTTCGCCTTTACCCAGGATGTGGGCAAAGCCTTTCTCGACATCTATCCCAAGCTGGTGCGTAAGCGTATGAACAGCGCCTTCACGCCCGAAGATGAGGCCACCCAGCTCGAATATCGCGGCCGCTACGCCGAGTTCAACCTGGTCTACGACCGGGGCACGATCTTTGGCCTCAAGACCGGCGGCAATATCGACGCAATCCTGATGAGCCTGCCGCCCAGAGCCACCTGGAGCTGACGCGCGACGTGGATTTAAGTCCTCAGGAGACTAGAGCCCCTGCGGTTCAAATCGCGGTTGAGCCTTTTGTCTCAAGCGATTACGTGTGAAGCCTCTCTCTCGGACGTCAGGGCCGTTTTGGGCGCCCGGCGTTTTTCTTGAAAGCAAATGGGCGGCGCATGATTGTCGGGATCGATCTTGGAACCACCAACAGCGCCATTGCGTGCTGGAAAGACGGCGAACCCGCGTTGATCCCCAACGCGCAAGGGGACGTCCTGACGCCGTCGGCGGTAAGCTTTACCGAGAATGGCGAGTTGCTGGTCGGCCTCGCCGCGCGCGAACGCCAGTCAACCGATCCCGACCGCACCGCGACCGTGTTCAAGCGTTACATGGGCACCGATCGCCGGATCACTCTGGGCAAGAAACGCTACCGCCCCGAAGAGCTCTCTTCGCTGGTTCTGGCCAGTCTCAAGGCCGACGCCGAGGCGTATCTGGGTGAAGAGGTGAGCGAGGCGGTCATCACGGTGCCGGCTTACTTCAACGACAAGCAACGGCGCGCGACGCGCGTGGCCGGAGAACTGGCAGGGCTCACGGTCAAGCGCCTGATCAACGAGCCGACCGCCGCCGCTTTGTCCTTTGGCATCCATGAGCGCGAGCTTGAAGAGCCGTTCCTGGTCTTTGATCTTGGCGGCGGCACCTTCGACGTTTCGCTGGTCGAGATGTTCGACGGCATTATCGAGGTGCGCGCCTCAGCGGGCGACAATCAGCTGGGTGGAGAGGACTTCAACGAGGTTCTGGTGGCGCTGATGCGCAAAAGCTTTGATCTGGGGGAAGATCCCGATCAGCCGGATGAAGCCTTGAGCAAGCTCTTGCGCGAAGCCGCTGAGCGCGCCCGGCGCGCGCTGACCAACGCCAATGAGGTGGAAATGCGCGTGGTCTGGAACGGCGCTGAACACACGCGCGCTTTGAGGGAAGCCGATTTTGCCGAAGCCGCCGAGCCCTTGATTCAACGCCTGCGCGATCCGGTTTTGCGGTCCTTGCGCGACAGTTCGCTGCGCGCGAGCGAGCTGGCCGAGATCGTGCTTGTCGGAGGGTCCACCCGGATGCCGCTGGTGCGCAAGACGGTTACCAAGATGTTTGGGCGCTTTCCCAACGCCACGATCGATCCCGATCACGCAATCGCCTTGGGCGCAGCGGTCCGGGCCGGCTTTCTTGAACGTCAAGCCGATCTGTCCGAAGTGCGCCTGACCGATGTGTGTCCGTTTTCGCTTGGCGTGGGCGTGGCCGAATACGACCATCGCGGCGGAATGCGCGATGGCATCTTCTCACCCATTATCGAGCGCAACACGGTGATCCCCGCCAGCCGGGTTGAGACCTATTCGACGATGCAGGACAATCAGGAAAAGATCCGGCTCGAGATCTATCAGGGCGAAGCGCGCGATGTGGTCGACAATGTCCGGATCGGCCAGCTTGAAGTGCCCGTGCCCAAAGGCCGAGCGCACGAAGTCGCGGTCGATGTTCGTTTCACCTACGACACCAGCGGATTGCTTGAAGTGGACGCCAATGTGCCCGGCACCGACATCGCTCGCCAAGCGCTGATCTATGATAAGTCGGACGACGAGCTGACTACGAATCTGGAAAGCCGCCGCAAACAGCTGGCCAAGCTGAAAGTGCACCCGCGCGATCAGGCCGCCAACGCGGCCGCGCTGGCGCGGGCCAAACGGTGTTACGAAGGTCAGCTGGGGCCCATGCGCGATCAGGTTAGCCAAATAATCGGAGCGTTTGAAACGGTGCTTGCAAGCCAGGAGGAACGCCAGATCGACGAAGCGCGCGAGCGTCTGATCGAGCAGCTCGACCAGATCGAAGGCGAAAACTACTTGTAATGATGCGCGAGCGTGCGGCCTGGAAGCTGCTCGGGATCGAGCCATGCGCGGATGAGCGCGCGGTCAAGCGCGCCTACGCCGCCAAGCTGAAAGAGATCGATCCGGACACGGATATTCAAGGCTTCACACAGCTGCGCGAGGCGTTGCAGATCGCCCGTTATGACGCGCGCTATCGCAAGGAGCGCGACGAACACCCCGAACGCTTCGTCTATGAAGACGAGGATTACGATGAAGCCGACGAACAGGACGCTGTGGAAATCGGCGATCTCGGGGATGCGATGTTCCTGCAAGAGCCCCCTGATCTGAGCGCTCTTAACGTTTCCGCGCACGGCAACGCGCTGGACGGCGACAATGTCCGGGTGGCGCAGGATCTGGGTCAAGACCCCGCTTCGATGGCGCCGCCCGGCGATGGCCTGGACGCGGCGTTTGGCGCGCCGTCACAGCCGGACCCGATCGATGAACATTTCGGGGCCCTGAGCCAGGCGGTGAACAAGACCCCCTTTGTGTCAAAACATGATCGCCAGGCGCGCGAAGCGGTTGCGGCCATTCTCGCCGATCCGCGAATGGAGGGGATCGAGTTTGCCGAAAATATTGAGGATTGGCTCGCCAACGTTCTGGTCGACACCATCCCCAAATCGGATGGGGCAATCGAAGTGGCGGACGCGCATTTCGGCTGGCGCGCCGAGCTCGCCCGGGCGACTCCGCGCTGGCGCATCTCAGGCGTCGCCCAGCGAGCCGATGACGTTGCTTGTGTGAACGCGCTCGCCGATCCCGACCATCGCTGGCATGAGGCGTATGACGCGCTGCAGTCGGGCGCCCCCGAGGACTATTCGTTTGGGGAACGCTCTCGCTTGCAACCCCTTGTGGTGGAGCTGATCTACAGCCTGCGGCAACACAATCCCGGCATTGAAGCACAGCTCCTCCCCGGCCGGGTCGATAGCTGGATGGAACTCGGCCATGTCGGGATGGCGCCGGAATTGGTCCAATCGGAAGGGATCAGCTGGTTCGGGCTGATCCTTCTGGCGTTGTTTGCGACCCAGATCGTTCGGACCGCGATCATCTGGGTGGGAGGGGTGTAGACATGGCGTGGAAGGATCACCTTTCGTGGCCTGTCCTCACTTTGCCGCGCGCGATAACCAAGTATCCGGGCGGAGAGCAGCTGCAATTCTATCTGCGCTACGCCCCCACCTTTAAAGGACGGGCGACGCGTTCGGAGTTTTTCGGGACGTTTCTGACCGTTTTGCTCTTGTGCTTTGCGCTGAGCGTGGTTGGCCCGTTGCGGTTTCTAATGGAGCGGGCGCCCGACATCCGCGAGGCCGATCCACGCCTTGATATCGACCTTGCGATGACGCTTTTTGTGTTTGCCTTGCCGATGTCGAGCGTGGTTGTCCGCCGGCTGCACGACACCAACCGCCATTGGTGGGCGATCTTCGTTATCGTCTTTCCCTATATTGGCTGGCTCATTCTGTTTGGGATTTTGATGCTCAATCCGGACCCGGAAGAGAACCAGTTTGGGCATCCACCGACCTAGGCTTCGCCCGTGCCGCGCATTTGCGCTTGCCTATTGCTGCGGTGCAGCGGATATTTGCGTCAATGCTGCGCCAGTACGAACTTGTAGAAAAGGTCAAGGATTACGACCCGGCCGCGGATGAGGCGATGCTCAACCGCGCCTATGTCTACACCGTGCAAAAGCATGGGACGCAAAAACGCGCGAGCGGCGATCCCTATTTCTCGCATCCGGTCGAAGTGGCCGGCTTGATGACCGATCTGCAGCTCGATCAGGAAACGATCATGACTGCGCTGCTCCACGACACGGTCGAGGACACGCTGGCGACGATCGAGGATATCGAGGCCAATTTCGGGCCTGAGGTGGCCCGCCTGGTCGATGGGGTGACGAAGCTTTCCAAGATCGAGGCCATGCCCGAAAACGAGCGCGCGGCGGAGAATTTGCGCAAGTTCCTCTTGGCGATGTCCGAAGACATCCGCGTGCTGCTCGTCAAACTGGCGGACCGGCTGCACAATATGCGCACGCTCCACTTCATCAAGAAGCCGGAGAAGCGCCAGCGCATCGCGCGCGAGACGATGGAGATCTACGCCCCGCTCGCCGAACGCGTGGGCATGTACGAATATATGCGCGAGATGCAGGCGCTGGCCTTTCGCGAGCTCGAACCCGAAGCCTTCGTCACCATTACAAAGCGTCTGGAAGAGCTGCGCGGTGAGGATGCGGGCCAGGTGGAAAGGATTGCGCTCACAATCAAGCAGGCGCTTGCCGAAGCGGGTGTGCAGGTCGAGGTTATGGGCCGCGAAAAGCACCCATTCTCAATCTGGCAGAAGATGTCCGAACGCCATGTGAGCTTTGAACAAGTCACCGACATCATGGCCTTTCGCGTCCTGACTGAAAACGAAGCCGATTGCTACCGCGCGCTTGGCGTGTTGCACACGACGTGGCAATTTCTGCCGGGCAAGTTCAAGGACTACATCTCCACGCCCAAGACCAACGGCTATCGCAGCTTGCACACCTCGCTGATGTGGGAAAATTCGATGCGGGTTGAAGTGCAAGTGCGCACGCGCGAAATGCACCAGCGCAACGAATTCGGTCTGGCCGCGCACTGGGCCTACAAGCAGGGCGACAAACCCGATGGAGCGGTGGGTTGGCTGCGCGATCTGATTGAGATCGTCGACGCCAGTCACGACGCCGAAGAACTGCTCGAACACACGCGCATGGCGATTTACCAGGATCGCATCTTCGCGTTCACGCCCAAGGGGGCGCTGTTCCAGCTGCCTAAGGGTTCGACCTCGGTCGACTTTGCGTTCGCGGTCCACACCGATCTTGGCCTTTCGACCGTGGGCGCGAAGATCAACGGTCGGCACATGCCGCTGCGCACGCCGCTGGATAACGGCGATGTGGTGGAGATTATCAAAGGGCCCTACGCCGAGCCGCAATTGTCGTGGTTGAGCTTTGTTGTCACCGGCAAGGCGCGCGCCTCGATCCGCCGCGCTGTGCGACAAAAGGAGCGCGCCGAGGTCGCCACTATAGGCTCCAAACTGTTTGACGAGATCGCCGCCCGCGTGCCCGCCAATATCGGCAAGAAAGCGATCCGCGCCGCGATCGAGCGCCTCGGCATGGAGGGTCCTGAAGATTTGATGCACGCCATCGGTTCGGCCAAGCTGACCGATCGCGAGGTGATGGAAGCGCTCGTCCCGGGTTGCACCGCTGAGTTCGAGGAAGAAGACGAATGGGCGCGGCGCGATCATGCAATCTCGATCAAAGGCTTGACGCCGGGTGTCGCGTTTGAGTTGGCAACCTGCTGTCACCCGGTGCCCGGTGACCGTATTGTCGGCCTGAGGCGCAAGGGCGAAACCGTGCTGGTTCACGCGATCACCTGTTTGGAACTGGCCAATGGGGTCGACAGCGACTGGCTGGATCTGTCCTGGGGCAAACGCTCGCACGGCGCGGTCGGGATGCTGCGGGTCACTTTGTACGACCGATTGGGCACCTTGGCGGAGATGGCGGGCATTTTTGCCAAAGCAAAATGCAATGTGATCAGCCTCGATCAGACGCAGCTTGAGCATCCCTTCACCACCTATGAGATAACCGCTGACGTGCAGGATCTGGCGCATCTCAGCCGTATTCTCAGCGCGCTGCGGGCCAGCGATGCGGTGGCGCAAGCGGAACGAATCTGACGTCTCCAATCCGGCTATGGCTGCGGCGCAGAATAGTAAACACCGCGTTTACTGATCCTTAAATCCGCGCCGCGTATCGTCACGGCAGGTCTCAATCCAGCGTGCAACGCGCGTGCTGGAAAGCGGAGAAGCCGACGTGACGTCCCTCGACCATCAATTTGGCGACCCCGCCGATCCAGGCGCGGCCATCGACGACGAGCCAGCGGTGGCTGGTGCGTCGTACAAACGGATGTTTGATGATCTATCGATGGCCGCCAAGCTGCGCCTTGCCGTTCTTGGTAATGTTGTCGTTTTGGCGATCCTGGCGCTGGTGATGCTGGGGGGCACGTGGCTTTTGGCTGACCGGGGCAAGGAGCAGGCGATCGTCACAAGCGTCGAGGTGCGATCGGGCAACGCGGCGATTGCGCTGGTCGATGTGGTTGCTGCGCTGGGGGATAAGGAGGACGGATCGCTCTCCGCTAACCTGGCCAACGCCCGCGCCAATCTTGATCTGGCGGAACGCACCCTGCTGGATCCGATTGAGTTTGCCGGTGATGATATGCCGCCCGAGCTTGGCGTTAAGGTCGAGGATTTTCTGGTGCGCACCCAAGGTCTGAGGGATGACCTTTCCGCGGCGGCGCTCAATCCCGTGCTGCGGGAGCAACTCCATCAGCGCGCGCAAGCGCTTTACACCGATGTCAGCCTGTTTGCTGTGGAATTGCATCCGATCGCGGCCCGCCAAGGCGATCTTTTGTTCGATGCGATTGGCCGTTTCCTGCTCACCTTTGTCGTTTGCGTGATCGCTGGGATCGCGTTGTCGATCGGGGCCGCGCGCTTGGTGCTTGGCAATGTCATCGGCACGATGCGGCAGATCACATCGGCGATGAAAGGCATCGCAGATGGTCAGATCAACACCGACATTCCCGGCGGGCGCAGGCGCGATGAGATCGGGGATATGGCCCGCGCGCTGAGCGTGTTTCGGACGTCGTCGATGGCGCTGCGCGACTTGACGGCGGAGCGCGCCCGCGACGCTGAAAAGCAGCTCGCAAACGAGCAGGCTCTAAACGCCGATGCCAAGGCTTTGCGCGCGGAGCAAAGCGCTCTTCTGGACGATCTGGCGAGCGGTTTCGAAATCAGCGTGGGCGAAGTCATCGCTTCGGTTCAGGCGGCGGCTGATGGGTTGCGCGGCACATCCACCCAGATGGTCACGCTGGCTCAGGAATCGGTCGAGCAATCAAGCGAGGCAACCGGGGCAATGGAGGCCGCCACACGCAACGTTACCGCCGCCGCCGCCGCCACCGACGAATTTGCGCTGTCGATCACCGAGATCAGTCGTCAGGCGACCGCCTCGGCCAGCCTGGCCCGCGAGGCCAGCGATCTGGTGGGGTCTGCCAACACCAAGATGGGTGATCTGAGCCAGGCCGCTCAAGAGATTGGTGAGATCGCCAACCTCATCCAGACCATCGCCCAGCGCACCAATCTGCTGGCGCTGAACGCCTCGATTGAAGCGGCGCGCGGTGGCGAAGCGGGTCGTGGGTTCGCTGTCGTCGCGAGCGAAGTCAAAGAGCTGGCCAATCAAACCAGCAACGCCACGCAAAGCGTGGCCGAAAAGATCACCGCGATGCAAAGTTCGACTGAAGCGAGCGCCAGCGATCTCACCTCGATTGTCGAGCAAATCGGCCGGCTTGAGGAGGCCTCGGTCGTGATTGCCACGGCGGTCGATCAGCAATCCTTGTCGGGCGAGGATCTGGCGCGCAATATCGACACTGTCGCGGCCGGGTCGGCCGAGGTAGGCGATCGCTTGGAAGAGCTGCGCAAGGCGAGCCATGCAACCGGCGATGTCGCGGGCGATGTTCTCTCCAACGCCGAAGCGCTAGGGTGTCAGGCCGACACTTTGCAAGCCAAAGCGGGCCAGTTCATCGCCGAGGTTCAGCGTTCTTCGCGCAAGATGGCATCCGGTGAGTAAGCGTCCGGCGCGCTAGAGGGTGAGGGTCACCTCCACCCTCTCACCCGGCGCCAGGCCTTCGCGTTTCATCACTTTCTGCGAAACCAACAACACCCATTCCGAGCTCTTCTTTTGCGGAAACACGCTGGTGCGCCATTCGGTCTCGCCGATGGCGGCGGTGAGCTTGACCGAGCCGAATCCGCGCCTGCGGCCAAACTCCAGACGATAAAGAGCAGCGTGCGCCGCCAGCGCTTCGGCCTGCGCCTCGATAAAGGTCACCAGATGATAGGTCCCGCGCTCACCCTGCCAGCGCGTAATCGGGCGTGTGGCCGTGAGCGTTTCGGTCACTCGGCCGCGTCGTCGGAATAGTCAAACGCGCGCACTGGTACCGTAACGTTGCACACATCCGCTCCGCCCGAAGACGCAATGAAGAAGGGATCGCGGCGGTTGGCCCGTGCCTCGGCGTAGCGCGCAAAACTCCCGCTGTCGGTGGAAAGGTATTCGAACAAGGGGCGCTCGGCTTCGGGCAGGTCGCTTGCGACGCGGATCGAAAGGATCGGTGTGCGCAGATCGGCTTCCTGTGCCGAGTAAAATCCCAAAGCGCCGGTCCCTCGGGGGAGGGAGGAAAGATGCTCCATTCCCGCGAGAATCCGGCCGACCAGCGCGATGTTGCGATCAAGGTGGCGCGGCGCGTGACCGATTACCGTGTAAAGCTCAGCGCCTGATCCGGTGTCAGGGGAATAGTTGCGGCCCACGCCGACCATGCCGTAGCAATGGACCGGCCACACCGCCATCAACGACGAAGACCTCAGTTGGCTTTCTTTGCTGGCTCCGTCTTTCGACAAGGCCCCCAGCGCGGGCACAGAAGACGCCGCTTCGCTCGCCGCGAAATAGCGTTGCGCCATTTCGGGCGGGATTTCGAGTTCGCCCACCGCAAACTGGAAGGCGTTGCCAAACGCAACCGGCCATCCGGCCACGAATCCGGCTTTCGCGGCGTAGATGTCCCATTGCTTGTCCGCCGCTGGCAACGGCGCGCCTGCCCCCTCGCCCTGACCCAGGATCGCTCCTTGCGCGACAGCCTGGCCCAGTTCCTTGATCGCGCCAAGACCGGTCTGGACCGTGGTGTATTCGTTCTCGCGCATCGTCTTGAGGCCATCGGGCAGCGGCTTGGCCTCCCCACCGCTTTCGGGGTTATCGTAATTGGGATCGCCCCATTGAATGACGTAATTGTCCTGCACGCGGTTGACGCTGGTTGCATCGTACCATTGCGCGCGCGCGAGGGTCCGAATGTTCTCGACCCAGCCTTGCGAAATCGGTTTGGGCATCAGCTGGATGATGACCGTCCGCGGCGTTCCATCGGCGTCGGGCGCGAGCGTCATAACCAAAAGGTCTTCCGCTTCGATCGCGATCCATTCCGATGCGTCGGCGCCGTTCACATAGTCGCTTGGTCCCGGAGAAGGTTGAGCGGCTGGGTCGGGCTCGGACGCGCCGCTGTCCTGTGCAAGGGCGGGTGAGGACAACGCCAAAGACACGCTGATGGCCGCGAACAAGAGATGGGATGTGTTCATAGCCCCTGTGTGCCATCGCCTTGCGTCTTGCGAAAGAGCAAAGGTGCGTCTATCCGCCCGCGTTCTTGCTGTGCTGGCGCCGCGCGGCTTGAGCACGGTTCGCCGTTCTCAGGCAGCTATGCGCTGGAGCGGAAAAGAGTGCGGAGCAGTGGCCGAGTGGTCGAAGGCGCACGCCTGGAAAGTGTGTATACGGCAACCCCGTATCGAGGGTTCGAATCCCTCCTGCTCCGCCACCTAGTCTGTGACTTTCCGGACACCCGAGAATAAGTGCGCCGGAAGCCCGCAGTTCTGCGGGATTCTGCGCATCATCCCGTACCTCAGAGAGCTTCTCACTAGTCGACAATCGCCCAATTTCGCGAGCTTTCTCTAACGCCTGCTGGAGAGGTACCGGATTGGCGAAGAGTGCAATAACAGGGAATTTTCGCACTTTTGAGCGAGAGTTTTCCATTCGCCTACCACGATTGCGGAGGATTCTCTCGTGTTGACAGCGACTTAGGT
>ERZ1740065.2479-NODE-2479-length-11465-cov-12.229010_pt1 | contig 11465 bp, 13 predicted proteins | sample MGYA00581738_ERZ1740065 | MGnify/ENA primary metagenome ERZ1740065 (study PRJEB43018, sample SAMN04849749) | marine metagenome | isolation source: floating plastic debris | place: Pacific Ocean | collected 2008-09-01 | study: EMG produced TPA metagenomics...
ACGGATACTGGTCACACGGATACTGGTCACACGGATACTGGTCACACGGATACTGATCACACGGATACTGGTCACACGGATACTGGTCACACGGATACTGGTCACACGGATAATGGTCACATGGATACTGTATAGGTGGTAACTATAGCGATGTTGTAGTATGTAGTACACGCAGTTGTAGTAGTAATGTAGTGAAATACCGATTTCACGAGTTTCACCACTAATGGAACAGCAAAGCTGCTCACCTGCTACCATTAGTTATTGAAGCATAAGCGAAAACGTGTGACATAAATAGATGTCCTGAGACTTTCGTTACAATTTGGACATTCAATATTTACTGTGTAAAAGTACTAGAATAGCAGCTAGCGTGTTGCCTCTACCACCAGCTATCAGACTTATTCACTGTCCAGCATCAAAGAAAGGTGTAGAGCGATGTGGAAATTATTACTACAGCAAGAGTTGTCTACTCCATCATTCACTGCGTAATTACAATGATAATCATAACTAATATATCGCCAGTCGCGAGACAGTCACCAACTACTAGTTATCAAAGGCGTAAAGCCAGCGCTGTAACTGCACAGGACTTTCTGAGTACAAACAGATAAAGCCGCTGCGCCTACGGATAGGAGAGTAAAGAATGCAGCAGTTTTCTATATAACTGTAGAACTCGGCAATGATGAGAGACAGACAGCCTGGTGAGTAGGTGATATACACTCACTCAATCGTCTGTGTCGCGCGGGCAGAGACTCGGCCGTAAACTTTATCTTTGATTTATTCGGGTCTGAAACAGGAAGGTCGCGACACTGGAAGGCGACCAGATAGGCAGCACAAGTTTCTAACTGAGCAGACAGATGTAGCAGACAGACGTACCTGACGCATCCTCTACCAGCTTCCTTATGTGTTCATGAATGTGACGCTGCATCGCCGTACGAGCTTTCTGCTCGTTGCCAAAACTTTTGCACTTCATCTTACACCTAAAGGAGAGAGCAGCATTTCAGACTTGCATGCTGACTATGTGGGGTGAAGGTCAGACTATTAGGGGTGAACGTCAGACTATGAGGGGTGAACGTCAGACTATGAGGGGTGAACGTCAGACGAGAAGGGATAGTGACCTCGTGGGCATCAGCTGGCATTGGTAGATGAACTGTCGCGAGAAGTCGTCTGATATGAGCTCTCCAAACAGCTCACACAACATCTGAGAGGAAACGTCCTGCAGGATTTCCAGCCCAATGACGTCCATAGCGGAGAGAACCTTCATACTCCGCATCCTCTGGCAGAAGCAACGACTGATAGTCAAACACAGATGTCTCTAACCATACTCACACAGCACGTAATACTCATACTATTTGTGTGAAGTTGGTGCAAGAAATACATCCCATCCATATAAATTATAGCTCTAATATCTTTCCTGCACAACAGATAACTCATTAAATACAATCAGTTTGGGCTTTCACTCTACCTCCCACAGAGAGTAAAGCTTAATGAAATTACGTACATAAATGTGTGAGCATGCAGGCATGTACCTGAACTGTGTATTCAATGCAACTCAAAAATATTCAATGTTCTCTTCAAACATAGATAAGTGCGATGTAGTTACCCGGTTTGTTCTTTTGACAGGTTTTTTAGATGGCAAAGGACTGGTATCTTTGGCCAATACGAGCGTATCTGAAGGCAACACTCCTGCCAGAGACCTGATATCACTCACTACAGGCTTCATATCATGAGAATCCGACTACAAACAGGCTACTGGTCAGGCACGACTCCCACAACATGATCTGGCTGATTTTTATGACTTGATATACTACCTGCGCTGCGAGATTCTCTCCATCAACATCAATCTTGGCCGACTTTGCACCTATAGAATAAGATTTGTTAACATTTAAGTGATACTCATTGGAATACGTCCATAAGGAATCGTCGCAATGATAACCGTTCTCCTACCACTCGGTACATCAACAAGCTCCATTTCCATGTCGTACTCTCCATGCGATAGCTCGTCGTGAAATGCTCGCCTCTTGCCAGCCGTGGACCTCTTTGGACGCATGATGAGCTATATGCAGCCTCCTGAGAAGTTATTTGGATCTACTTGTCTCGATGAGTTCCTTTACGGTCAGCTAGGGTTTTAAAGTAGAACAAATACGATAGCTCAGCGATGATGGACGTGCCCGTGCGAAGTTTGAGTTCTAACCACTGCAATCGTCAACGAAGATTGTAACAAATCATGTAGATAGCTGCATGAAGAAACAGACACAAGCAAAATTTTGTTTCGCTGATAAAATTCAACAGGGAAGAAAATATACGACGTCGGTGCACGCCATGCCATACCTACACACAAGGTCTGCACACATGGGAAAACAGCAGCCGACTACTTCAAAATGGCGACGTTTTCAATTCGTACTTTTGTTTCATTCATACTGAAGATACCAATAAGATACTCCAATACGAAATCATACGCAGTAAAAGTAAGTACTGTTAGCAATAAAGTAAACTTACCTTTTAGCAGGCAAACTACTCGGTACAAAAAAAGTCCGTACAACCTTCACGTTCCTCCTGTCTGCTATATATGCTATATATGATACCGTGTACAAAATACCATTTTCGGTACAAAACACTACTGGCGGGAACGTTTAGTTATCGTGAATCACGATAAACGAAGAAAGTCTATCGAAAAAACTAGTAACACGAGTTAATTCGAATTTATTAAAATACTTTCAGTCTCTACTTACGCAACAAGGAGGCATTGAGACAACGTAGTATGATTTTAGTATTTTGAATTTTTCTCGCGCATGCTTGTAGGAAAATGGTAAAGCACGACCCTCTTTCTTTAGCATGGCCTTCCCCATCACGAGGGCGCGACGAATACGAGGGAAAACTATTCGCGGGAGGACAACCCTCGTATACCAATAATAATAGTCTGCTCTATAGCACTCAACAGTTCAAGATATTGAGAAGTCAAGCAGTAACCACAGACTACAATATCTGTCACGAATATTTAGCACTTTAAACCATGCAAAACTTCTCTAGAGAGAGAGAGGGAGGGGAGAAAGAGCGGAGGAGAGAGGGGGAGGGAAGGAGGGGGAGAGAAAGGGAGGGAGGGGAAAGGGCAGGAGGGAGGGAGGGAGGGGTAGAGGGAAAGGGGGAGAGAGATATGTATAATATACATATAACTATATATAAGAAAAAGAGATAAGGATTCAAGACCAATGTTGGAGTGCGTGAAATATGCTTTTCATTAGATGTCAAAGTAATCAATCCATTATAAAAACGTCAATTCAAAAGTTAAAATATTCCACAATTATAATTTCTTGAAAAAATAGAATCAGTCATGATTGCGGATGCCATATCTATCCATTCACAGTCTTGAGTAAAAGCTTTCATGAACAACCAGCGACCTTGGAATGGCCTTCACGTCAGTCACACCTTCATAGAGAGAGAGAGAGAGAGACAGAGTAATCATGCTGGTGAATAAATCTATCAAATAGAACCTTAGAGGAAGATATAAACTAGAGACCCAACGACTATATAGCGCTACTGGCTGATCGTGTCACAGTTAATTGTACACCAGGGTGGAGTTATTAGTAGAGCCGAGCCCGGTGTCAAGCGAAATTTCTGAACATCGCAAATTTCTGAGCTTGCAGTTTTTGTTCACTTATTTGGCAATAGGGAGCAAAATGTCTGAGCGATACACAACACAATACAATACAATACAACACAATACAATACAATACAACACAATACAATGCAATACGCTACAACACATGGTTCTATAATTTCAGCCTTGCGAAAATTCTGGCCACGAGTATGTTATTCAAGCAGACTGTAAGCAATGATGCTTGCTGGAAATGCAGTGTGTTTTTTCCAACTCCCGTTCATTGTCCATCATGTATATGCGAAAATTCTATGATCCCAGACTCGCAGGGCAACGGTATGGATAGGTAAACAGTAGAGTTCGATATCCGCACAGAGCCTAGTAAGCGCACTAACGGCCCTAGTAAGCGAACTAACGGCCCTAGTAAGCGAACTAACAGCCCTAGTAAGGGAACTAACAGCTCTAGTAAGGGAACTAACTCTCTCGTGATTTCCATACATCAGAGGTGCAGTGCTCATGCATGAGACATGAAGGAAAGGTACACATCACCCGTGAATCCATGTTTCATTATCCTTCGTAAACTCTATTTCGGATTCTAAATTATGACAAAATAGGCGTGACTATTTTGTACGCCATTCTCTCGATCAACCATTCGTGTGTACACCATTCCGTTACATAGTGCAATAAGCTTTCTGGTTTCTTATTTCCTACTTTGTATGCTTATGCATTTCGAGTTTGACAGAAAGCCATTATGACATGGCAAATTCAGTAAAGAATTTCAAGAACACCAGCGTAGTAAACCCTCCAATCACAGCCTACGAAATAATCGAGCAGTGGGAGGGGTGAACCATAAGTCTGCAGATAATGCACATGCGCATAGGCCCATAAATCAGAAATACGGTGGCTCAGAAATATCACTTGACAGCGGAACATCTCGCTGGTGCACCTCTCCATTGTTTCTGCATGTTTCAGGAGCGGTATTAACTGCACCACGACTTGCCGTTCGTTGCGTCTCTAGTTGCTATATTCCTCTAAGAGTATAACTCGAACAGTGTGATTCAAGAGCTCACCAGCGAGCTGCATAGCAAGACGAAGCTCATTCTTCAAGATCTCTATCACTTGATGGACACCTTGCTCTCCCTAAAACAAGCGTGACATGTACAAACCGGTATGATTCCGAGTACAGCTACTTACGGTGTGTGATACGGACATTCACGGCGAGACCGTATATGGCCGGTCGTCCAATAAATACAGCCCGAGCACCTAGAGCCAGAGCTTTCAGAATGTCGGAGCCTCTGCGCACACCCCCATCTAGGTACACTTCCACCTTACCGTTTACGGCTCTCACAACCTCAGGTAAAGCCATTATCTACCAGTGAAATGTAGAGAGAGAGTAGGAGATGGCAAGTAGGAGTGATAGATCGAGTAGGGAGCCCCGGCTAACAGACTGTAGATGGCACTCCGTCCAGCTGACGCGCTCCGTGGTTTGATACGATGATCCCATCACAACCTGCTTCTAACGCGTTCAGGGCGTCGGTATCTTAAAAAAACGTCAACCAATGCTGGTAAAATCCAGTGAGAATGGATCCAAACGCGATCGAAGTTATCTCCACCCGTTAGAATTCCTTTGGCTATCACCGGCAGATGTGTGATTGATTTCAGCCACTTTATGTCGTCCCACGTCAGAGCGTCGTCGAACAGCCTCTTTGAATAGGCGCTGATTCCAGAGCCGTCAACCGAACGATTCATTTCTTTCAGCGCCAGTGATGACAGTCCGTCAAAGTTGGCCATCCTGAACGATTCAAGAGAAAACGACTGCTGCTAACGCTACTGCAGGGTTCTGTGTAACACATACAGCAGTACGCAGACGAGTATGCGCAAGGAGAATTGCGCAATCGAGTATTTTTCTACAGAAGAGTTGTCTTCCCATGGCTGAGTAATTACGAGAACTCGTATCTCAGGAATCGTTCTCGTTTATGAGTGTATTCTAATCGTGAATATAATTTGATAAAGTATATGATCATAAATATGATCCCACTATAAATATAATTGTTGTTTTAAATACGGCGTGGATCAAACAGTACTTATTACTGAGTTTCTGTACAGCATTGGACGTACGTATTATGCGAATTTGCAAATATACAGGGTTTATTGGTGCATCTTGACCTAAAAAAGAATTTGGAGCAAAAATAAGACAAAAAGCTCAAAGTTGCAGTAGCAAGAGTAGTGGTAAACGCGTAAGAGAGCCAAAACACGAATTTCAGAAAGTGATCTAACATGTCACAAGTGGATTGATTTGGTAGACTGATCAGAGGTCAGGGGTCAATGCTATTTTTGTCACTGATTTAGCAATACATAGATAAAATCTCACTTAGTGTGCATCACATTTACACACAGATACTATCAGCACTGAGGTCTCTGTATGAGCAGTTTCTTACACCGGATGGGGATTGAAAATAGGAGCCAAATCAACATGTCCGCCAACATACAAGGAAAGCAGTAGCAGATCTATCGTCAAAGAACGAGATCCAACCACGAACCTAAGGTGTGACGGAAGCTTGAACTTATTCCTCGCATCGGCGCGCCTCATACCAAAAAGGGGCGTGTCTACTGTAAGTACTAAAGCCTTGAAGCCCAGCTTCTCCGCTCGCTCCACCAGTTCCACGGTGATGCTTCGGTCTCTGAAATAAATGAGACAGCACCAACCTTCACAATAACGAAGCAGTAAAAATAAAACCGTGTACTGTACAATAGAATTGGATTTTATAGCAACGGAAATGTTAGCATTTCCTTCAAACTCCTCAAGAAATCTGAATGATGGCGATCTAACGGTAGCCCTCTCACAAATGAGAAGACAACTCCTATGTAAGGTATAATGGATGGAATTTCTATAGGGTAATCTAATGATAGCGATGATTCGTGGTCGCTGTAGCAAGACCATCACTATCAATTCCACAGTAGATGCTGACTGTAAGGACGCCTGTACCTGAACACATAGAGCTGAAACCACTTGAGTCCTTGTGGAACGCTACCGACCAGTTCAGCAGCACTTGTAGTAGCGATGGTACTCAGCACAAAGCCTATTCCCTGCGAATCAGCAGCTGAAAACGCAATCAGAGCTGGACTTATCTTCTCTTACACCTATAGCAGGTGGTTGTTGAGAATCAAAAATATATTTACACATGGATGAGATGCAGGCAGACGGTGACGATACGTAACATACCACTGGCATTTGCGATTTCTCCCAATGGATGTGCCATACGGTGCATGGCAGTAGGGGCAATGCACAATGGCATAGATATCGGCGAGCCTAACACCGTCGTCTCCAAGTCCAGCTGTGACACATTCACCATCATACGAGGACGAAACCGGAACCTGATGTACACAATGTCACTGCTTTACCCATATACAATATATCTTAAATACAGCTAGCGTGTTATCATAATCGTCTTTGAAACTAGCTTCCCACAAGCAAACACACAGTGACAGTCTATCAGATCATACTCTGAAATCACATCACTGCATACTGGAGCAGACCTTCAATATTCAACTACCTCCGTCTCAACGCAAACTAGAAAGTATGGGTCGCCTTTGGTTCCGAGTGGGAAACTGTGCAATGAATTCTGCTCACCGATCGAAATCCTTTTCATTGTCATTCAACGACTGTTCATCGTCCGCTCCAGATCTGTAGTAATCCTTGGAATTTCGATCTAGAACTTTGAGAGCTTCTTTCTCCACATCTTTCAGGCACACGATATCGTTCATATTTTGTCAAACCGACAAAAGGTGGTGGTCACAATCCGAGAACTGCCCAAGGTTTCACCGGACGGAAATATCAATGCCTAAACGTAAAGCAAGAGGTGCACTAGCAAAATATTCCCATCACATAAGAGTCATGGGGTGTACAAATGCAAAACGTTGCTACGGAGAGGAGCAGAAGCAAAGATGTACACGATGGACAAGGTCTAACACTCAGCAGAGCATCTGTTGGAATACGGAAACAGTTGAACCTGAAAACTATTTTAAGCAAGCTGTAGGAGTAATTTCGTGCACGTTCGATGAAAATTATATTCAAGTATTTTCCCCCACTCTCAATCTGTTGCAATTAATTGAAATTTTGCATTACCTACCGAAATATTGCAATGGATTTTTCCACAGCTCTCTGCGTAATCGGGAGCGCACGCGTGCCTCGTAGGCGGTGCCACCCCAAGTGGCAAGGGTAAACAATTCCCACTCTCACCGGAACGCCATCACGCACTACTGTCTCAGCTCGCTTGGTCGGGTGATTCAGTGCAGGTTGTGCCATGGCTTATTGGAAAACTCACTGACTCATACTCACACTAGTCTCGTATCTACCTTGATCTATCTAAGAAGATTCACTAGCTACCAAAACTACTCTCTCTATTAGATGAATGCCCAACGCAAATCCTCATTCAGTTTAGCTCTACTCCAACTACTTTTTCTCTCTCCTTGCTTTGTTTCTATCAGGCTGGCCTAAAGGCAACGGCTTTAGTACAGTGAAGATAATGAGTCTCTTTCAAACTCACATTTTTATTGTCAGGAAATGGTTCATGAGAGCAGCAAATTCGTCCTGAGAATGATGCGTGACAAATGGAGGCATGCAGCAGGCTGCTGTCTTCAAACGGAGTACAGTAGCGTTTACCTATACTATACCATCCGAACTGTGTCTACACCAGTGCAAATATGGAATAACATCATCTGTTGCCAGTTATACATGATTTTATTGAAGACTGAACAAGAAAATCAGCATTATTTCTCTCAGCAGTCAGCCTGATGATCAGTTGCTCCTGATTTTGGCAAGCAGCCAGCTCCTGAAGTAGCTGACTCTGCTGTAGACACTTGGGTAGCCAGCGGTCTGGCAGCCACTCCTGCCCCAGGAGGTAGCTCCAGCCAGGATCCATCTGCTTACTCCACTACGGATCTTCTGACACGCCAGTGGGCCACCGCTGTCACCCTGATTAGAAGGAAATAACAGCGATAATAATGATAGTATAACATTGAATGAGTAATGGGGAAAAGGAAGGCAAGAGGGAAGCAGCGATAGAGGGAGGGAAGGAAGGAGGGAGGGATAGAGAGAGGGGTGAGAGAGGGGGGAAAGAGGGATAGGAGGAGGAGGGAGGGAAAGTGGGATAGGAGGAAGGTGGGAAGGAGGGTGGGACAGAGGGTGGAAAGGACGGAGAAGCAGAAAGAACTAGTGAATGAAAGGTAGGAGCACATGCACTCACATTGCAAGCACCTGTATCGCCAGTTCCCACACAGATGTGTCCGTCATTGATGTAACTTGCTCCCCATGTGTTGGTGCACACTGCCTGGTCCCAAGCACTGACAGGCAGCTCATTAAGGACATTGTCATCACCAGTACCTTGAGTGTTTCCCCAGCCTACAGTGAATCACCACAACTGATACAATACTGTCTACAGAGAGCTAGTACACCTCCACTACATAGGAAAGGCAATATGGCCACCAAATACCTGTGATGAAGCAGTTGTAGTCGCCCATGAAGTTCTCATCCTCATCGGCGAGACAGATGGGTCGGCGGTAATCGTCGATTACCATCGGACTGGCCAGCTTCAGCAGCGCAATGTCATTGGGGAATCCAGCGCCATTGCCGTCGTAAGCCTCATGCTATCGTTAGAAAATCATCAACAATGTCAGTAACAGCGTCTAGCTATAGTATCAGGACATACATGTACTAAATAAGTACGGAGTACTACCCGACTGATGCTGCCAGCAATACTATATTGGCTTTACTCAACAAGAATTAATTTTGTACAATACATATAGTTGTTGCCATATTGGTGCGCTATGGAGAGGTAGTAGCATACCATGATGATTTTCTCGACAGCGTGATCTTGTTCTCGGCCGGATGACGTCTCGATGTGATGCTCCCCGCTGGTAACTTTCAATCCAGATGGCGTATCTCTGCAAACACAGAAGTAAAACTGTACGTGTCAATTGCAGATATCAATTCACACGCTGCTTTGGACCTGCCAACACAGTCTGGAAGTATATGGGAGGCATGAGCATTACCCGTCGACGCAGTGGGCCGCTGTCACAATCCATCTGTTACTGATGATGCTGCCTCCGCAGAAGTGGAAGTTAGAGCTGGTGGTTCGCAGCGACACCTGCCATGGCCAGCTGTGTCTCTCTGCCTGGTCTCCACCCACAATCCTTGGTGCTCCACCAATCAAAGCTTGCACAGGACCAATTACTCCACAGTCTACAACAGCAGCATATATAATGTATATCTTATGGGAACTTTGAATGTTTCCAAGTTGCCAACTTTAGGATTTGTCTTCCCATGCCAAAGTTTGATCTAGTGTTTGAGGGCGGTAATTCTTACCTCCCTGGTCGAATGGTGGTTCGCAGCAGACGCCGCTGTTCTCACAGAAGTAGTCACCCATGACTCTTCCACCACAGGCAGAGGTGCTGGCTACACATTCGAGGCCTTTACTGGCGCAAGTCAACCCTGATGGAATACAGTAGCTTTATTCTTCCCTCCTCATTACCACATGGCATGATCACATGACACAATCACATGACACAATCACATGACATGAGCACATGACTATATACCACTACATTTAGTACAAATTGAGATCACTGGATAGTTTTGTTTACTCACTCTCCCAAGAAGCACGCCAGCCTTTTCCTGTGACGCTGCCGTCTGATGTAAAGACAACTTTCATCGAGTTAGAATTTCCCTCCACGGTGACTGCTGAGGCTCCACAGACAGTAGAGAGCAGAGCATTGCTCGCCCCATCATAAACCTGTGGCATATCATAAGGACATGGGTTAATTTACTCTTTTGCACAAAGAGGTAAAATCAAGACCCACCAACAGAAAATGAGCAGCCATGTTGGGAATGATGGGATACATCAACATATGCATCATTGAAATTGCAATACAACATCTGTCAACTGAAAGTCATACGTAACTAAGCATGCTAAAACAACTTTTCACACTGGATTGCTGGTAGCTGTGACATCACTAATCATAGGTGGTCGAGTGACAGTACTTTCTGACCTTGACCGAGTCATAAGCACAGCCGGAGCTAGCTTCTACATCCATGTCATCGAACTTCAGAATCATTACGCCCTGAGGGATGGCAATGTTCCAAGTGCAGTCAGCATTGTTGGCATATTCATTAGGGTAGTTGGGGGAAGAGATGGTGCCAGTTTCGCCATCCAAGTTTCCTCCGCATGATGAAGCTGGTGGTGCTGCAGTTGGGGTATCTGGGACATCTCCACCTGAGACATTGTTGAATTTGTGCTAACCTCAAGATGACATATCACTCTATATCTGACACGCGATGAATGTGTTACCGCTAGACCATCTTGCGCTGAATCCACTGAAGGTGACGCTGCTATCCGTCTGGAACTGGATGAAGGCGACTCGGCCGGGAACCTGTACTGTGCCAGGTGAAGCATCACAGAATGTGCCCAGAATTGTACCAGTTGAGCTACCGTCCCTGATCTGCAACCAAAGGTACCGGCGCGTTATCCATTGATCACAACCTAATGCTGTATACATAGACAAATCAGAACAAAATCAGCAGTATAGCATTTAGAATGTACAGCAATTTTTTCAGGCTAGTGTATAACAAAAGAATATTGTGCTCGACTTTCGTAGAGTTTTCAGAACAACTCTGTAGAGAGTGAAATTCCTCTTACCACAACTCTATCGTAAGAGCACTGGTTGGAGTAGCCCTCCACTTCAAATTCATCGAACGTTAGCGTCACGCTACCAGACGGAACGGTAATAGTCCAGCTGCAGTCCAAGTTGTTGTCATAGTTACTTGGGTGGTTGGGGGAGGTGAATGTACCAGCTGGCCCAGTCAGACTTACACCACTGC
>ERZ1740065.2480-NODE-2480-length-11462-cov-12.073464_pt1 | contig 11462 bp, 11 predicted proteins | sample MGYA00581738_ERZ1740065 | MGnify/ENA primary metagenome ERZ1740065 (study PRJEB43018, sample SAMN04849749) | marine metagenome | isolation source: floating plastic debris | place: Pacific Ocean | collected 2008-09-01 | study: EMG produced TPA metagenomics...
TCAGGCAAGATCTAGCTGGTTTCTGGGGGCTACAGACGCAGCGCAACCAAGCCCTTTAGTCAGGCTAAGAATTGCGAAATTGTCTCCAAAAACTTGAGACGGCTGCTGTAAAACCAGCTCGGTTGGTCGAGAGCAATTGATTTATACCAGTTCGACAAATTACAGCTACACATACAAGTCGGCTTCGACTTCGCTCAGCCGACGTTCCTTGAGCGGAGCCGCAAGGAAGATCTGTAGTCCAGTTTCAGAGAATTGGTATTAGACGCGCAGGGTGCGGCAATTGCCCATCGAAAATTGGGGTCAGCGTGGGTGAGGCCAGACAGAAGAGGCGTTACAGTATGAACACTTGCGATCGCGCTAGGAGGGCTCGATACCGTTGACCTCGTGGCGCTACATACTTCGCGATAAAACAGTCTGGATAGCATTATGGGTCACATATTCCAAAACCTTTTAAGTCGTCTCAAGTCGCTCGTCAAGCCGCTGATGGCGATCGCCCTGATCGGTGTTTTAGTCCTGGGTCACGCTGATGCTGCCAATGCGGCACGCGGGGGCGGTCGCATTGGCGGCGGTAGCTTCCGCGCGCCCAGCCGCACAATTTCTCCCTCGCGCTCCTACCGTGCGCCCACTGGTGGTGGCTACTATCCGGGAGGCGGGTTCGGGTTTCCCTTTTTGATGCCGCTGTTTGGCTTTGGCGGTGGCTTTGGCGGTCTGTTTACCATCATCTTGTTTGTTGGCCTCGCCAACTTCATCTTGCGGACGGTGCGAGAGATGGGCGACAGCAACGGCGGCGTCGAAGGCTTGGGCAGCAGCAACCCCACTGTTTCAGTGGCCAAGCTGCAGATTGGTCTACTGGCCGAAGCGCGATCGCTGCAAGAGGATCTCAATCGCATGGCGCTCTCCGCCGATACGTCTTCGTCAGCTGGCCTGACCCAGGTTTTGCAAGAAGCCAGCCTAGCGATGCTGCGTCACCCAGAATATTGGCAGTACGCCACCGCAACCACTGAATCGACTCGCCTTTTGTCAGCGGAGCAAAGTTTCAATCAACTGGTCTTAGCTGAGCGTAGTAAGTTTACTGGGGAAACGTTAACCAACGTCAATAACCGTCTCCAGGAGGCAAAGCCGAAGCCCCAGTCCGAGTCGGGGGGAGATTTGGCGACCACTGAACCCGGTGAATACATCGTGGCTTCTGTGATTGTGGCCACTCAGGGCAAGCTGAATCTGCCGAAGATTTCTTCACCGCAAGAGGTGCGTCAAGTCCTGGGAGCCTTGGGCTCAATTGCGAGCGATCAACTCCTAGCTGTGGAGATTCTCTGGACGCCCCAGGCGTCAGGTGAAACCTTGACGTCTGATGAAATGATTGCTGAATATCCGCAATTGACCCTGATCTAAGGATTCAGGAGAATTTGCTCGGTATTTCGTCATGTTGCCTGGGTCAAGTTGGCCCAGGCTTCTTTGTTAAAATAAGTGACTACACATTGGTTCAGGATGGGTTGGCAATGACGGTATCTCAAGTGGCGACGCCCAGTAACTCAGGGCCGAGTAATTCAGACGAATCGGTCGATTTGTTGCCCATCGCTCAAAGCACTCGCGCCGCAGCACAGCAGTTTGCTAGCTTGCCAACCGCCGATAAAAATCAGGCGATCGCCGCCATTGCCGATGCCTTGTGGGCCGAGCGCGAGACCATTTTGCAGGCCAACGCCGCCGACTGTGAAGCGGCGATCGCCGACAATCTGGCGAAACCGCTCTATGGTCGCCTCAAACTGGATGCGGTGAAGCTGCAGGGAGCGATCGCCGGGGTCCGTGATGTGGCGAAGCTGCCTGATCCAGTCGGGGTAGTGCAAATTCATCGCGAGTTAGATCAGGGCCTGGAGCTTAAACGCATCAGTTCACCTCTGGGAGTTTTGGGCGTCATCTTTGAATCTCGCCCTGATGCCGTCATGCAAATTTCAAGTCTGGCAGTGAAGTCGGGTAATGGTGTCATTTTGAAGGGGGGCCGCGAGGCCGTTCGCTCTTGTCAAGCGATTGTCACAGCGATTCGTCAGGGCTTAACCGGCGTGGGGCTGAATCAAGATGCCGTGCAGCTCTTAACCACCCGTGAAGAAACCCGTGCCCTGCTAGCCTTAGATGGGTATGTAGATCTGATTATTCCCCGCGGCTCCAATGCCTTTGTTCGGTTTGTGCAAGACAACACGCGCATCCCCGTGTTGGGACATGCCGATGGGATCTGCCATCTCTATGTTGATCAGACGGCAGATCTGACCAAGGCGATCGACATCGCCGTTGATGCCAAAGTGGGTTACCCGTCAGCCTGCAATGCCATTGAGACATTGTTGGTACATCGAGCGATCGCGGCTCAGTTTTTACCCTCAGTGGCGCAGGCCTTGCAAGCGCAAGGGGTGGAACTACGAGGGGATCAGGCAGCGCAGACCCTCCTGCCAGAAATCGTCGCTGCTACGGCAGAAGATTGGGCCACGGAATATAGTGATTTGATTTTGGCTGTCAAGGTGGTGGATTCACTGTCCGACGCGATGAGCCACATTGAGACCTATGGCTCGCGGCATACCGAGGCGATCGTCACCGAAGATGCCCAAGCCGCCGATACCTTTCGCAGCCAGGTCAATGCTGCGGGGGTCTATCACAACTGTTCGACCCGCTTTGCCGATGGCTTTCGCTACGGCTTTGGGGCTGAGGTGGGCATCAGCACCCAAACCATGCCACCTCGCGGGCCGGTGGGTTTAGAAGGCCTCGTTACCTATAAATATCATCTAGTTGGTGATGGTCACATCGTGGCGACTTACTCAGGGGCAGCCGCGAAGCCCTTCACTCACCAAGATTTGCTGTAGCCTTCAGGGATGGCTCCCATAGCTGCCTCATCGCTGAAGCTAGCCAGATTTCTAGCTCTGATCGCGGGTAAGATGCCCGTCCTAAACACATTGATAGATTTTCACATCTTAGGATGCGCCCAGTTCACTGGCCGGGCCTAAGCTATCGTCACACTCCCTTCCTTCTAACCGGAACGCTCTGCCCTGTATGGATACGCTTTACATCAACGATATCCGCGCCTATGGCTACACCGGCGCTTTTGCCGAAGAGAACGTGTTAGGCCAGTGGTTTCGGGTTGATCTCGCTGTGGACCTGAATCTTTCTGAGGCCGGTACCTCCGACCAGCTCAGCGATACCTACAACTATGCCGATGCGGTACAGGCGATTCAGCAGTTGATTCAACAGCAGCCATTTCATCTCATCGAGTCAGTTGTCAGCGAAATTGCCAGGACGGTTTTGCAGTCGGACGATCGCCTGATTCAGGTCACGGTCAAACTCACCAAGCTGACCCCGCCGGTGCCGAATTTTGCTGGCAATGTGGCTGTAGAAATCACCCGCGATCGCAGCCACCTCAACGGCACTTCTCCCCGACCTTTAACGGTGAGTAACATGGCCGCTGCACCGGACTGAATGTCCCCAGGGGTGAGCGACGCTAATGTCTTTGGCGGAGACGCTTACAGATCGAGCAGCTGATTGACAAAGTTGGTATAGATTTCGCCCGCGAGAAATTGAGGATGATCCAAGACGGTTTGGTGAAAGGGAATCGTCGTTGGTAAGCCCGTAATGGCACATTCCCTCAGCGCCCGCTTCATACGGCGAATGGCAGTAGGGCGATCGGGCCCCCAAACGATGAGCTTGCCGACCAGTGAGTCGTAGTAGGGCGGAATGTCGTAGTCAGTATAGACGTGGGAATCGATGCGCACGCCGGGGCCACCCGGAGGCAAATAGCCGTTGATGCGACCCGGTGCGGGACGGAAATTATATTTGGGGTCTTCGGCATTAATGCGACATTCGATCGCATGGCCCCGGAGTTGAACTTGTTCTTGGGTAAAGGACAAGCGATCGCCCTGAGCAATGCGAATCTGCTCAGCGATCAGGTCGAGCCCCGTCACCATCTCCGTTACCGGATGCTCCACCTGAATGCGCGTATTCATCTCCATGAAATAAAAATTGCCGTGGGCATCCACCAAAAATTCAACGGTGCCCGCTCCGACATAGTTGATCGACTTTGCCACTCGGACGGCAGCATCCCCCATTTTTTGGCGCAATTCCGGGTTCAAGGCGGGGCTAGGCGCTTCTTCTAACAGCTTTTGGTGGCGACGTTGAATCGAGCAGTCGCGCTCGCCCAGGTGCACCACATTACCGTGGCTATCGGCCAAAATCTGAAATTCGACGTGGCGGGGTTTCTCGATAAACTTTTCGAGATACACGCCGGGATTGCCAAACGCGGCTTCGGCTTCCCCTTGAGCTGCCAAAAATAGCTTTTTAAGATCTTCGGGCTGCTGTACCAAGCGCATGCCCCGCCCGCCACCGCCCGCCGTCGCCTTGATCATGACGGGGTAGCCCATCTGGTCGGCGATCGCCCGCGCCTCGACTTCGCTTTTGAGCAGGCCGTCACTGCCAGGAATGGTCGGTACGCCCCCCTTTTGCATGGTCTCTTTGGCGGTGGACTTATCCCCCATCGAAAGCATCGAAGCGGGTGTCGGCCCAATAAAGGTGAGGTTATGATCCGCACAGATTTCGGCAAAGCGAGCATTTTCGGCCAAAAAACCGTAGCCTGGATGGATGGCTTCAACGCCTCGGGTGAGCGCCGCCGCAATGATATTAGGAATGTTGAGATAGCTTTTGCTGCTAAGTGCTTCGCCAATGCAAACCGATTCGTCGGCTAATTGCACATGCAATGCGTGGCGGTCTACCGTGGAATGAACTGCAACCGTGGCAATTCCCATTTCTTCGCAGGTGCGGAGGATTCGGAGCGCAATTTCCCCTCGGTTTGCAATCAAAATTTTGGCAAAGCGCATTCGACTCGTAGTGCCCTCAGCAGCATAAACAGCGGCTTAAAAGCTCATGAGACAGCGGCCACAATGGGCCACCGACAGGCAGACTGTCGGGTCGAGCCTTAAACCGCAAGACGGTAGCTAATCCTACCATGTGGCCAGGGCTGTGGACAGATAGCACTTAACCAACTCCGCCGTTAGTCACTCGGTTAGATGAGGCGAGGCATTGGCAAAGGGCGCTCAAACGCCCTCAGCGATCTGGCTTAATCAAGCTACTTGGCCAGGGAAAGATTAAGGCGATCGCCTAAACGGTCATGATGTCTTCTTCTTTCGCCTTAAACGCGGCATCGATTTGCGCCACGTACTTGTCAGTCAGGGCTTGCACCTCATCTTGAAAATCCCGAGATTCGTCTTTAGAAATCTCGCTATCTTTCTCCTGTTTACGAAACAGGTCAATGCCATCGCGGCGGACATTACGCACCGAGACCCGCCCTTCTTCAGCATACTTATTTGCCACTTTGACAAACTCCTGACGTCGTTCGCTGGTTAACGGCGGAATGTTGAGGCGAATCAGCTTACCGTCATTGTTTGGCACTAGCCCAATGTCTGACATTGAGATTGCGCGTTCAATATTGGTTAAGGCACTCGGGTCAAACGGCTGAATCATCAGCGTGCTAGCGTCCGGGGTGCTGATGTTAGCCAATGACTTCAGCGGCGTGGGGCTACCGTAATAGTCGATCATGACCTTGTCTAGCAGCGACGTGCTAGCGCGCCCCGTGCGAATGGTGTTGAACGCTCGCTTTGTCGCATCCACCGCATTTTGCATGGCGATTTCGATATCAGTTAAGTCAGCTAACTTCACAGGACTCTCCCACAATTGTGCCAATTGACTCACCCATCACCGCCCGGCGAATGTTGCCGGGTACAGACAGGTCAAATATCATGATAGGGATATTGTTGTCTTTGCATAGGGCGATCGCCGTACCATCCATCACTTTCAGATCATGGGCCAAGACATGGCCATAGGTGAGACTGTTAAACCGTCGGGCATCGGGATTCACCTTTGGGTCAGAGTCATACACGCCATCCACTTTGGTGCCCTTAAACATGACCTCGGCGCCGATCTCCGCCGCCCGCAAAGCCGCCGTCGTATCGGTGGTGAAAAAAGGATTGCCCGACCCTGCCCCAAAGATAACGACTCGGTTTTTCTCTAAGTGCCGCATCGCCCGCCGCCGAATGTAAGGCTCTGCCACTTCTTGCATGGTAATCGCCGTCTGCACCCTGGTGGGGGTGCCGTTACGTTCTATGGCATCTTGCAAGGTCATGGCATTCATCACCGTCGCCAACATGCCAATATAGTCAGCTGTAGCGCGATCCATCCCGGCTGCCGACCCTTTGATTCCCCTAAAAATATTGCCACCGCCGACGACGATGGCAATTTGGATTCCGCTTTTGACGACTTCACTAATCTCTTCAGAAATGGTTTGAACAATATCTGGATCAATGCCATACGAGAGGTTGCCCATCAGGGCTTCACCGCTCAATTTGAGTAGTACACGTTTATAGGTGTTGCCCATTTATTCTGTCCCCAGCCCACGACTCCAGGATTCCCGATCCATCTAATCATATCTGGGAGAAGCGCGAGTGGCTTTGTTCAGGCAACTGCTTCATCCTCTAGCCAAACCTGAGTTGTAAAACTGAGAACGCGATGTCTGACAATGCAGTTTTCAGCAACATACGCTTCGCTATGAAGCAGATCTGTTTAACGCTCTTGATGAAGTTGAATATCATCTGGTTAAACATACTCTGGTGAGTTGCCCTGAAACAATGACTGTATACAAGTTTGTATAGGTGAAGGTCTCTGTAGGCAAGCTTGAAATTATCAGGGCAGAATCAATAACTCAACATCATGGATTTGATTGACGCAAACTTACGTTTCAGAGAATAGAAATAAAACAAACAAAGTGTGAATGAATCTATCCCATTAGAAGAAAAATAAACATAAATGAAAGGAAATCAATTCAATCTTTTTTGTTTAAAAAAGATCTAGGTGTCTGAGCTTGATTTCAAGCCCGAAAAGCAGAATAGCATCCGGGAAATCGTCAGCTCACTTTGAGGATATTGATCTCGGAATCTGAATTGGTTCAGCAATTCTTTGTCGCTGTCACTGGGTGCCGAAGATGGAATAGCGATCCTGAAATGTCAGACCTATGGGCGATTATGGTCACCGTAGACGGCCTTCTTGAATGATTCACCGACACAGCTTTTGCGAACCCAAGTACTTTACCAGAACTTGGATAATCTCATAGGAAGTTGAAAAGAGTACTAGATTCATAATTACTAAAATACTGAAACTTTTGATGATGAAATTCAATCCGGCAAAGTGATGCAATTGGCATAGGCTAACGGAAGCATGGACCAATAGTCCTTGTGGCATCAGTCTGTGGATAGAACGTAGATTAAATTTTGCAGCATGAAACTGTGATTCTAAGAGCCAAGTCGCTTTTGGAACAAAAGCGACTTGGCTCTTAGAATCACGATATTTAATATACGAACGCACAGAAGCCGATGGGGGGATTTGAACCCCCGACCGCTCGATTACGAATCGAGTGCTCTACCACTGAGCCACATCGGCATTAGCAGTTTTCTATCTTAGCAGAGCAACTCAACCTTGCCGAGCCGCGATCGCCCCCAATTTTCAAAAATCTCCCTTGTCCAGACTTCACTCTTGGAGCGCGCGAAGCCTCATGGTCGCGCGTCGACCCAGGGCAATTTTGTCTCAAACACCTTTACTCTGTCATGAATCATCCATATTCTCGCTCACTTGCCAGATTCACCGCTGCCCTCTGTTAACGGCTAGATTTATTGATACATCAGCCTTTTCGCCAGTTTTCAAGAATGCCAGTGGGGACAAAAACTTTCTCAAACCCTCTTGACGGCTGTCGGCAAATCAGTGATAAAGACTACAGAAACAAATAACGTTCATCCTGTTTGAGAAGCTTTTTCTCAAGGGACGGAAGTAGGGTCTTTTTCCCGAAGGAACGCGCCTCTGGTTCGATGCATATTTCTAAGAGGCGATTCTCATGGCTCACGACTTTTTTGCCCTGATTGAGTTGATTGCAGTTCTTACTGCTTATTGCACCGCATTTTGTCCGATTTTGTGTTGGGTGATTAGCGGTTCTCGACCCTCATTTTTGACCATTCCTATTACTAAGACAGGGACGCCGCGTCTCAACTGAATCTGCCCGTTCAACATTCATTGAGCAGACGAGATGCGATCGCCCTATGGGGTCGGCCTTTGGCTGTGCCTGAGCGTTACTGCGCTTTTTGTAGTGTATGCCAGGCCTTACGGGAGCCCCGAACAAAACTACCTGTACAGCACTACATGCTGCCGTCAGCATGTGATTCACTGAACTTTTGCCTGACCGGAAATGGTTCTTCCATTCTCCAGTTCTCGAAAAATCATCTTCGGTCAAGTGTTAGGCAAACACTAAGTATTAAAGTCTTCCTTTTTTAGGACGATTTAAGGGGGAGTGATTCGTCTTAAGACCCTCAACTCAGCTTGTAAGAAACTTTTAGATCGGTTTTTCTGACTCAGAAAGACCTGAATATTTTGCCTTCATAAGATGTTGATGTTCTTTCAAGGATGGAACGCGATCGCGCTGTTTTCTCAATCCTCGATTTCTATCGTGGAGACGCTTTAGAAAACAGCCGAAAATACCAAGACTGGGCTGTTTCCTTAACAGGAAAGGCCAAATATGTCAGGGGATTGATCGTGACGATGATATTGCGGATATCTCGTTTGGCGAGCGCTACGATCGCCTTGGCAACCCACGGGGCAGACATCACGCCAATCGGGTTCAAATTGCTTTTGAATGGTCCCAAAATCAGTTTGCGAATCGTGCAGGGAGCATCTTGGCGTTTGAGGGTGATCAGGTCGCCCGTCAGGCGTTTCGAAACCTCATACAGGGGACTGAAGGCTGGCCCGACTTCCGCCTCTGACGTGTTGACCCACAGTTCTTTGGTTGCGGCTCCGGTGGGGGTGTCCACAGTGGCGAGAAAGGCATCCATCAGCGCTAGCACCGAGAGCGAATTGACCTGCAAAGAACGGGTGATTGCCTCGGGGGTGCGATCACCATGGACGTTGATGCCGTGGTTGATAATCAGAATATCAACCTTGCGTAGGGCCGTCTGCAGTTCAGCTTCTTGTCCTGGCTGCCAGGTAATGACGCGCAGCGCTTCGGGAAAGTGGGCCTCGGGCGAGGTGGTGATGGCGACCGGTTTGGCCCCTTGACGCGCCAGCTCAATCAGCAGGGCTTGGCCTAGCGTGCCCGAGGCCCCGGTGACGGCGACGGTCTTGTTTTTGAGCGAAAGCGCCGTGCCCATAAGCTTGTCTAAAAAGGTGAAGTGGCCTGCGTAATAGGCGTTGACATTGTCGAAATGATGTTTCCAATGATAGCTGCGGTTGACCCGCCACAGGCCAGGAATCTCGTGCAAGGGGCCGGGCTCGTGGGTGAGGTCGGTAGTCAGCAGCCAGCCTTGAGATCGCGCGATCGCCCCACCCAAAAATCCCGCGCCATACAGACAGCCCACCCACAGACCGGGCTGCCAAAGCGTCGCCATCATCGCCATGACGCCCATCATCGTCAGTGACTCGGGCACATCGTTGTAGAGCTGCGCCTTGCTGTAAAGTTCGGCGCTGATGGGCGTAAAGTCTTTTTTGTAGGCACGGTGATGCCAATTATGTAACCTTTGCAGCGGTGCCCAAAGGTGGCTAGCGATATGATACGCGTCTCGCACCATCTCGACGATGACGATTGACGCGATCGCCCACAAGCTTTGTACAATCACTGTCTCCAGCACGATATTCACGGCCTCACGGGGGGTAGTAGATGACGCAGACGTTACGGTAAACGTCTGACAGGACAGGGTAATCTCTCGCACTCAGCATTATCCATGACGAGCCGCGCCTTTGCATCCACTGGTCTGACGCCCTATGCGTTGCGCCTCACCCCCGACGCTGATTTAAAGGGCAGCCTGCAAACTTTTACGCAGCAGCACCAGCTCGCCGCCGCCTGTATTTTGACAGCGGTGGGCAGCCTCACCGTGGCTCACCTGCGGTTTGCCGGTCAAGCCACCACCACAGTGCTGCAGGAGCGCTTTGAAATCGTTTCTCTGGTCGGGACGCTGTCGGTCGAAGGCCTGCATCTGCATTTGGCGATCGCCAATGCCCAGGGTCAGACGTGGGGCGGGCACCTAATGCCGGGGTGCCGGGTCTACACCACCGCCGAAATCGTGGTGGGGGCGTTGCCAGGTCTGCACTTTCAGCGATTAACCGATGAGCACACAGGGTATCGAGAGTTAGTCATTGAGGCGGAGCATCCGCAATCATTAGGAGCGAGCCGCCGAGGCGCCGATGATATGGAAGGCTAAATTACCAGCAGCTAAGCAGAAAAAGCTGACCGAATCGCTTCAATGCGCTTGCGGTTCACACCCAGATCGGACTGGCCTAACCGCGAGGCCGATCGCACGTGAATCGTACCTGCGGCATCCGTCGGTAGATAAAACTCTACGTCATCGACATAACCCATTAGCTTCGAGGTGAACTCAGCATAGAGATAGGTGTCGGTTTGCTCAATCACTTCGCTGCCGTCTTGCGCCTCAATCACCTGGCGTAGGGTGGTCAGGGCGGCGGCGGCATCGCCGGTATAGCTGAGGGGCGCGATCGCATGTTCGGCGTCGGTATCGCCTTGGCTCACCACACAGTTCGGGCTTTTTGGGCAAGCCTTTAGCTGGCCTTCTTTAACGCCGATATCGCTGGGGCGAGTACCGCCAAACAAAGCTTTGAATCCGGGTAGTGCAGCAATCATAGGTGAAGTCTCAGCGTGGGCAGGTTGGGGGAATCCGAAAAAGATCAGGGCTGCGAAGAGGCTCGACAGCACAAAGGTCTGGAATACCGTGACCATAGAATTAGGGATGAGGACAGTATAGATATAAAGACAGAGCGCTCATCAGGCTCATCAGCAGTTTAACGGAACACTGGCGGAAACTATGGCGATCGATCTGAATTATGCCTCCGTGCTAGCCACCCTGCGCCAGGATCTTCCCACGCTATTTGAGCGCGACATTTCCTATGACATCTATACGCGCGACATTTTTTTCAAAGATCCGGTCAATCAGTTCAAAGGCAAGTTGAGCTATCGCATCATTTTTTGGACGCTGCGATTTCACGGCAGCCTGTTCTTTAGCGACCTGCACTTTGATCTTCACGATGTGCGGGTAGAGCAAGACTTCGTGATTCGGGCTGATTGGACGGTGCGCGGTACCCTGCGATTGCCTTGGCGACCGCCGCTGTTGTTCAACGGGTATTCGCTCTATACGCTCAATCAGGCGGGCCAAATTTACGACCACCGAGATACCTGGGATCGATCGCCTCAAGCAATTTTGCGACAATTTTGGCCCCATACAGACGGAAATTCGCTTCCGTAGGTTCCGCAAAACCAGTGCCCGATTAAACACTCATAACACCGAGTTATTTTGGGGAAACCCAGCAAAAAATTTCGGTCAATAGCTTCAAAGGGGCAGGCTACTGCCGTCAGCGATCGCTCTTTTGCATAATCTGACTGTTTTTAAGCCGAGACT